>Ga0194116_10000023_pt1 | contig 315513 bp, 274 predicted proteins | sample TA2MahsurfametaG_4_FD_148617 | JGI IMG/M metagenome (GOLD analysis project Ga0194116, IMG submission 148617) | Freshwater microbial communities from Lake Tanganyika, Tanzania - TA2015008 Mahale S9 surface | ecosystem: Environmental > Aquatic > Freshwater > Lake | place: Tanzania: Lake...
TCTTTAATGAAGTTCTCTGTAGATTGTTTTGGCTTCTGTTCCATGTCATTATTGGTTTAATTATTAATGATGGAAACACTCTACTAATTTAGACTATATTTTGTCCAATTTATGCTGACGATTTACATAACTAGTGTTTTTTTACTCATTTTTTAAATTATAATCTTCCGTCAATTTGATTTCTATCCAAAATTGCTTTAATATCAAATACTACACAATTGTCTGAATTTTTCAACTCATTCAAATTAATATGAATAAATTCTTCATGAGACACTGCAAGAATTATCGCATCATACTTTATTGGATTTGCAACCAGACTAATTCCATATTCGAGACTTACTTCCTTTGTATCGGCATAAGGATCATAAACATCTACATTTAGTCCAAATTGAATTAATTCATTGTATATATCTACCACTTTAGAATTTCTAATGTCAGGGCAATTTTCTTTAAAAGTTGCTCCTAGCACTAAAGCCTTTGCTCCTTTAATTGTAATCCCTTTTTGGATCATTAATTTTACTACTTTATAGGCAACAAATACGCCCATGTTATCATTAACACGTCTACCACTAAGAATTACTTGTGGCTGATATCCAAGGCTTTCTGCTTTGTGAGCTAAATAATATGGGTCAACACCGATACAATGGCCACCAACCAATCCTGGCTTATATTTTAAAAAATTCCATTTAGTACCTGCGGCTTCCAATACATCATTAGTGTCAATACCCATACGATCAAAAATCAAGGCCAATTCGTTGACAAAAGATATGTTTACATCCCTTTGCGCATTTTCTATCGCTTTAGATGCCTCTGCAACTTTAAGACTTGGTGCCTTATGTGTTCCAGCAGTGATAATAGATTTATATAATTGATCAACTAACTCTGAAATACCTGGAGTTGACCCTGAAGTTACTTTTTTAATTTTGGTTAACGTGTTTACTTTATCACCAGGGTTAATTCGTTCAGGTGAATAACCACAGTAAAAATCTTGATTAAACTTTAATCCAGAATATTTTTCCAACACAGGAACACAGTCTTCCTCAGTGCAACCAGGATAAACCGTAGATTCATATATCACGATATCGTCTTTTTTGATTAACCTACCCAACATCTCAGAAGCGTTTAACAACGGTGTTAAATCAGGCGCTTTAAACTGGTCAATCGGTGTTGGGACTGTTACAATAAATACATTATAAGACTTCAGTTCGTCGATATTTGAAGAGAACTTTAAACCTACTTTACCTGATTCACTTGCTAAATCCATTGCAAACTGCAACCCCTCTAAATTTGCTTCATTGGTTCTATCTTTACCCAACTTGAGTTCATCAATCCGAGCTTGATTTATGTCAAAACCAAGGACTTTGTACTTTTTGCCAAATTCAATTGCTAAAGGGAGTCCAACATAACCTAGGCCAATAATGGCGATTTTTGAATTTTCTACATTCATAATTTATTACTTAATATTTATTGCGCACCAAACTACGCACCAACACTTATAATTTTGCTTGATTATTGAAGATTTGAAAGAAACTTATTTATTAGAAAGGTTGTGATTACCAATACTTTAAGGCTATATACTTATTAGCAAATACCCATCCTCGGTCTGGACCACACTAATTCTAATTAGAATTTACCCCCCCCCCTCCCCCATTCACTATTATACACACACACATGCGGTAATTCGTGAATAAGCGCCAGATCAAATTCAACTAGGGTGTACACGGCGGTGCGGATCTTTTTATTCAAAAGCTTTTCCGCTTTGATACATAGTTTGTCAAAATAAGTCCGATCGATGTCGCCGACAACCACGAGATCAATAAAGGGACTCTCTTTCCCCTCCGCCATATCTCCAGTGAGATACACCTCCACCACATCTCCCAATTTGTAGAATACCTGCTCCAACAATTGATCTACCCCGATGAACTTGAAAATGATTGAGCGGAGATTATCGTATAACGGGTGAAAAGAATTGGCACAGTATTTTTTGATCTTCGCCTCTTTTCCGTCTTTACCTTCTACCACATTGATCAATTTCATCTCCATCAACTTGTTCAATTCCAACCGCACCGTATTGCTGCTCACATTTAACTCCTTCTGCAACTGACGCAAATAGACCTGGCTACCCGGATTCAATAACAATCGGGACAGCAACCGCAAGCGAATCTTACCGGTAAATAAATGGTCGAACAATATAGCAGTGGTTGGAGACGGCAAAGCCACGGTCAGTTACAGGAGCGTTTTGGGAACTGACACAATAATGAGTAGTAAAGGTACTCGATTAGATCGAGAAGTAGTTAAAATTACCTGTTTTTTTGGAAAAAAATGATAGTGTTCATTTTTTCAATCCAGCGGATTTTGACCCCTCTTTTTTAATGCATTTACCCCCCAACCCTCCGGGTTTTATCTCTTCTTTTTTGTATTGACTTTTCACCCGAACCCTAAAGGGCTTACTTTCATTCTTTTGCCGTAATGCATTTACCCCCCAACCCTCCGGGTTTTATCTCTTCTTTTTTGTCTTGACACAAAAAAGAAGCAAAAAAAGTCAAGGCTGCGGAAAAATCGCTAAAAATGGTCTCCCTCGCCTAAACCCGCCAAACTCGCCCCTTCGGGGCTCAGACAGTGGCGGCTTTTACAGCTCGCTCCCCCATTTTCTTAACGCTCTTTTTCCGAGGCCGATCAATAGCATTTTTCTCAAACAAAAGCATTGGAAACTAACGAAATATCGAACCGAACAGCATTGGACATTCGACATTGGACATTGGACTATTTAAAGCTTCGGCTGGAAAGTCGGACTGAATTAAAACAAACTTACCAACAATAGCATATATGTCACCCCCTGACAATCATCTTAAAAATTTCTATACATTTACTTCTGAATCATGATCTTATCCTTTCCCAATAGAACTATTTCGAACGGGTCTCCGGTAGTAGAATATTCAGGAGCGTATACATCGTTTCCGGCAGTACTGGAAACACTACGCTCAAACGGTATAAGCACTCGTTTTGCTGAGCCCACCGCCTCCGATCCGCAGGCCCTGACCCTTTACTTTCATGAAGGTGATGAAGGTCAGCTCCAGCAGGTGCTACAACGCAAATCAGCCAACCAAATCCTGGTCGTTTCTCGAGCGAAAATATCCTCCATACCGGAAGACAGCGCCGTTATCTGCTTTACCCACAACGACCCCGCAGATGGCTTTGAAATTGCCCGCTGCATATACCTCAAGGCGATACGCCTGAGAACGCGTCGACAGTCACCGTCGGCGATTGCGATGAGACGGTTTTTTCGATATGCGGTTAAGCTTTTGAGCTAGAATACAGTCCGATGTCCGACTTGCCAGCCGAAGCCTTGGCGAAGGCTGGGGTCAGTTGTGGTCCGCCGTCCGCTGATGCACAATTCTAAAGTCAGTTTTAAATATGATCTGGTTTGAAACAGGATGTGTGCGTGGGCCGGAAAAACGGGCGGAGCCAATCGTATTTCCTTGATTTTTTGGTTCTTTTGCATCAAGGCAAAAGAACGAAAGAAAAGCCCCCTTAGGGGTCGGGGGTAAAAGGTCAAGACAAACATGAATTATAACACCATCCTTTATCGGGGATGCGGCTGGAAAATTCGACATTGGTCATTGGACTGCATTCGACATTGGACATCGGACTATTTCACGCTAACCCAACTTCATAATGCATCTCCGGTATCTCCACATCCCCAAACCCCTTCTTCAAAAGCCGTTCCTTAAAATCCTGCTGCACATCGTACTCACCATGTACTAAAAAAATACGCCGCACGGCCTTGGCATCCTGACAAGAAAGCCACTGACTCAAATCGTCATAATCCCCATGCGCACTCATACTGCGGATCACACCTACGGAGGCATGGACCTCGTGCTGAACACCATAAATGCCAACTTCGCTTTGCCCGGCTAATAAACGCCCGCCAAGTGAACGCGGCTCGCAATATCCCGTAAATAAAATTCCATTCCGACTGTTCTCTACATTGTTACTGATATGATGCTTCACCCGGCCCGCATCGGCCATGCCACTGGCAGAAATGATCACCATCGGACCATCCATGAAATTTAATTGCTTCGACTCCTCCACCGTCTTTACATACTTGAGCCCGCTGAACGAAAACGGATCCCTGTCCGTCTCCAACACCCGCTGCACCGTCTTGTTGAAATAATTCGGATACTTCTTTACCACCTCAGTAGCGTGTACGCTCAGCGGACTATCCACGTAATACGTAATTGGCGACAACCGATTCTCCAACTCCAATTGATTCAACGTATACAAGATCTCTTGCGTCCGCCCCACACTAAAAGCCGGAATGATCAACTTCCCCTTTTTCTTCAAACAGATCTTCTCGATCCACTCCAAAAACATATCCGGAGTAGATCGATGTAAGTCATGCAAACTATTCCCATACGTCGATTCCATCACGATATAATCCGACTGGGGAAAAGGTGCCGGCGAACGCAAGATCGCATCGCGGTAACGACCCACATCCCCGCTAAACGTCAACACCCGATCCTTCCCATTCTCCTTAATCTTCAAATGGACACAAGCACTGCCAATAATATGCCCCGCATCCGTAAACTGCAACTCCACCCCCTCCATAATGGTTGTCCATACCCCATAATCCGCCTCCACAAAACACTTGGCCGCCGCCTGCGCATCTTCAATCATATACAAGGGCTTGAGAAAGGGCTCCCCCCTCAACTTGCGCCGCTTGTTCAAATAGCGAATATCATCTTCCTGTATTTGTGCCGAATCTTCCAATAAGATCGTCACCAATTCCGCGGTACCATGTGTACAAAAGATCTTGCCGGTAAACCCTTCGCTGACCAGCTTCGGGATCAGTCCGCTGTGATCAATGTGCGCATGCGAAAGTACCATCACGTCGATTTCTTCGGGACGAAAACCAAAACTCCGATTCAGTCGGTCGGTATCCTTGCCCATCCCCTGAAACATCCCGCAATCGAGCAGGATCTTCTTCCCACTCGCCAGCGTTACCAAATGCTTGGATCCGGTCACCGTACGGGCCGCCCCGTGAAATGCGATCTTCATAAAAATTATTTGGAGGTTTTGGCCTTGATCGACCAGGTGATATAAAAATCGGCCACTACTTCGCCGGCAGGGTTTCTGCCGGTGGACCGCGCCCGTACCGTCCGGGGCAGTCCGTCGGCCAACGTGCCCTTCACCGCCTCATAAAACAATTTTCCGTCGGCACAGGTAAAAAAGATCCGCTCCGTGGCCTTTTTGAAATAATCGGATTCCAATCGCACGACCAGCATGCTTACGGGCGGGTCAGATTGGTATAAATGCGCCATGGCCAGCAGCCCGGTACTCATCTCCGCCGCCATTGACAGCGAAGCGAAGTAGGTGGACCGAAACGGATTTTGCGTGATCCACCGATGCGGCACCGAGCAAACACAAGCCTCCGAAATCAACGAATCAACCCTCACCCCCGAAAAGAACGAGGCAGGCAGCTTCCAGAGCTGGAAAAACTTGAATTTCCAACGGTTATGGACTTGGGCGATGAATTTGTCGGAATGCAATGTTTAGGGTTTAGGCCTGCCTGACGGCAGGGTTTAGGGTTGAGGGTTTAGCGTTTAGAACAGGTATGTTAAATTTATAAATTACTATTGGCTCGTGAACTGTCCGGCGGTAAGTTTGTTGCCAAATTAAACTACCCAAACTGTCCAAACTACCCAAACTAATCTAAATATGCGTTTCATCACCTTCCTCGCCCTGACCTTAATCACATTTGTTACCCAAGCTCAAAAAGTCACGGGTAAGTTGGTGTTCCAACCCGGACAAGTCCTCAACATCACCACCAAAAGCTCGATGAGCAATCTGGTGAGTGCGATGGGACAAGAGATCGAACTGAAATCCGAATCGACCGTCGACCAACTCGTACAAGTCACGAACACCACGGAGGAAAGTCACACCCTCAGCCAGGAGATCAAGCGCATCCGAATGACCTCCGAAGGCATGGGTAATAACATCAATTTTGATTCCGATAAGGAAAGCGACCTCAAAGGCCAGTTCGGTGGTCCCATCAAAGAACTCCTGGGCAAAAAGATCAACATGGTCATCGATGCCTCCGGCAACACGCTGATGGCCATGGCGGACGGAGCCCCCTCCAAATCCACCGCCGACGGTGCCAACATGCTAAGCCAGTTCATCGGCGGTATCGGCGAAATGACCGAGGCTCCTAAACAAGGCGAGGCCAGTTTCTTCAAGGTGCTCCCGGCAACGGAGGTGGGAAAAGGCGACGGATGGACCAACACCATCGACCGCAACGGCAACAAGATCGAAGAGGCCTACTCCGTTGCTGAGATCAACGACAATGCCATCATCCTGAATTATCTCTCCAATTCCGCCAGCTCCCGCGTGCAAGAAAACATGGGCATGGAAGTGACCATCAACCTGAAAGACAAAACGGAAGGGAAGATCACGGTCGATCGTAAAACCGGAATTGTAAAGGAAAAAGCACTAACCACCACCTCCACCGGAAGTGTTGTGACCGGGATGGGGGAGTTTCCCATCAATTCTACTTCTACCACCCTGATCACTGTTAATTAATCGGAAGATTGCTTATTCAGCGGCAACTGCGTAAGCAGTAAATCCTCCATCGTCTGCCGACGACGGATCAGCTGCATCTCGTCACCGCGAAACAGCACTTCTGCCGGCAAAAACCGCGCATTGTACGAAGAGGCCATCTCAAATCCGTAAGCCCCGGCGGTTCGGATGGCAAGCACGTCGCCTTCGTGTACCTGAGGAAGCGAGCGGTCCTCCGCAAACGTATCCGTCTCACATACATTCCCAACCACAGTATAGGTACGCTGTTCCCCTTCGGGATTGGAAAGATTATCAATTGTATGATAGGACCCATAGAACATGGGGCGAATGAGTTGATTCAGTCCGCTATCTACCCCCACGAACTCAATAGTACCCGATTGCTTAATGACATTTACTTTGCAAAGCAACGAACCAGCGTCGGCTACAAAATATTTTCCCGGTTCAAACCAGATGGAGAGGGCTTTCCCACTAGAAGCTTTGTATTCGCTTAATTTTTTTTCGATGCCCTTGGCCAGAGCATTGACATCCGTACCGGTCTCTCCGGGTTGATAAGGCACTTTGAATCCCCCACCCAGATCGATCACTTCCAGTTGGGGAAAATTCAAGGTAAGATCAAAAAGCAAATCCAATCCCTTTAAAAACACTTCCACTTCCTTGATCTCACTGCCTGTATGGATATGCAACACGCGTACCGATAGCTGTTGCGCTTGAATCAGATGATAGACCTTGGGCAGTTCGGCGAGGGCGATGCCGAATTTGCTGCGATCGTGTCCGGTTGAGATTTGCAAATTTCCGCCGGCCATGATATCGGGACGTATCCGAATACCAACGGGATAAGTATTACCGAATGCACGTGCGAATTTTTCCAGATTAGACAGACTGTCGATGTTGATGTGCACACCAAGCGATTTTGCTTCTTCGATCTCCTCGAAGGCCACGCTATTGGAGGTGTAAAGAATTTGATCGGGTTTGAAGCCGGCTTGGATCGTCAGTTTTACTTCGTTGATCGAGCTGCAATCGATATCGGCGCCAATCCGGCGGATGTGATCGAGGATGTGCAGGTTGGTGAGGGCTTTGGCGGCGTAGAAGAAGCGAACGGGCTGATTGGCAAAGGCCGTTTGCAGTTGTTGAAATTGATAGGTGATACGCTCGGCGTGATATACGTAGAGCGGAGTTCCGAACCGGCGCGCCGCTTCCAGCAATTGCCCGTTGGTGAGGGTGGATGTCATCAGCTTTCTTCGCCGGCGCCCAGATCGGTTTCTTCGATCATTGGCTCGGTAGATGCGGTTTCGGAGCTCATGCCTTCCATTGCTTCATCGACCGTAGTGGGTAGGATCATTTGCTCGGCCAATACTTCTTTGATCTTGGGCAGGTCCTCGGGCGAGTTGATCCCGAAATAATCCATGAAGCTACGAGAGGTCGTGTATAGCAGGGGGTGTCCGGGTAGTTTTTCGTTTCGTCCGCTGATCACAATGAGCTCTTTCTCCAGCAACTTCTGTACCGCGTAATCTGAGCTGACGCCGCGGATGGCTTCGATCTCGGATTTGGTGACCGGTTGTTTATACGCGATGATCGACAGCGTTTCAAGTGATGCCGTGGAGAGTCGTTTCAGGAATTTATCGCCATTGAGCTGTGCGATAGTTTTATGGAATTCTTTTTTACTGAGGAATTGCCAGCCGCCGCCGCTTTGGCGTACTTCAAACGGATAGAATTCAGCCGCGTATTTTTCTACCACGCCCTCAATGGCGGCTTCAACCTGATCCATCGGAATCTTATCCTCCATGAACCCGAAAGCCTGATTGATCAGATCGGTGAGTTCGAGGGTACTGAGGGGACGATCCGATGCGAAGATCAGGGCCTCTACGTGGGATATGAGTTGCGGGATTTCCATTGAATGTATTTCATCAACCCTGCAGGGCGGCAGCACCACTTACGATCTCGGTGAGTTCGGTGGTGATGGTAGCCTGACGGGCGCGGTTGTAAGAGATCTTGAGGGCGCGGAGAATTTCATTAGCGTTTTCGCTGGCCTTGTCCATCGCAGTCATCCGCGCGCCATGTTCGGAAGCGTTGGCGTCAAGCACGGCTTTGAAGAGTTGGGTATTAAGGATCTTTGGCATGAGTTCGGCCACGAGTTGTTCGCGGTTCGGATCGAAAATAAAATCATTTTGAGATTTACCGGCAATGGGGGCGGCTTTGGGGATGGGCAGGAAGCGCTCCACTTCAAATCGCTGGGTGGCGGCGTTTTTGAATTGACTATAGATCAGTTCGACCACATCGAATTCTTTGTTCTCGAAGGCCTTCATCGCAGCTTGTGCGGCTTGCTGAACTGTTTCGAAGGTGAGGTTCAGAAAAACATCCTTGAACCGGGCATCGGTTTGATAACCGGATTTGGTGAGGCTTTCGTATCCTTTCTTCCCAATATTCCAGATGTGCACATTGCCTTTTTTGTAGGCATCGGCATATTTTTCGGCGATGGTGGCTTTGGTCAGTTTTACGACATTGGCGTTGTAAGCACCGGCCAGTCCGCGGTCACTCGTAATCACGATCAACAGTACTTTTTCAATGGGTCTTTCTGCCGCCAGACTCATAGCGGCACCGGAATCGGAGCTGCTCACGATGTTGCTGAGCATTTCCTGCAACTTGCCGGCATAGGGGCGCATTTGCACGATGGCATCCTGGGCGCGGCGAAGTTTGGCGGCACTTACCATTTTCATGGCTTTTGTGATCTGCTGGGTGCTTTGGACGGACTTGATCCGGGTCCGTACTTCTTTGAGTTGTCCGGGCATTTTTTTCTAGTTCTGAGGGTGCAAAAGTAAGAGATTTAGGGGTTGGATGTATGAGAGGGTCCGGTGTCGGTTTAGGTACGGTGTCCGTTTGGGTACGGTGACCGGTGTCCGATGTAGTCAGATGACCGGTGCCAATCTCCCAACCTCATCGGACATCGGACAGTCCGCGAAGCGGACGACCGACATCGGACCCAAACGGACACCGGTCACCGGACATCGGACCTTCCAGGACATTGCCCCGCGGCCATCCAACCCGTATCTTTGCCCCCCGAAACATCACTCAACAAGGCAAAATGCTAGGCTTCCTATCCAAGTTAATCGGTGGCAGTAAATCCGAAAAAGATGTCCAGAAGATCCAGCCTCTGGTAGGCAAGATCAATGGGTTCTTCCAGCAATATCAGTCCCTAAGTAACGACGAGCTCCGGGGCAAGACCCGGGAGTTCCGATCCCGCATCGCCGAGCACCTGGCCCCCATCGATGCCCGCATCGCCGAAAAGCTGCAAGAAGCTGAGGCCCTGCCGGCAGCCGACCTGAACGGCCGCGATGCCATCTACCAAGAGGCCGATACCCTCAAAAAAGAACGCAACCAGCACCTCGAAAAGGTCCTCGAACAGATCCTTCCAGAGGCCTTTGCCGTCATCAAAGAAACCGCCCGCCGCTTCAGCCAGGGCACCGAGATCGTGGCCACGGCCATCCAGCTCGACCGCGACCTATCCGTCAAAAAGAATTACATACAGATCCGGGACGATCAGGCCATCTATCAGAACAGCTGGACCGCCGCCGGAGGCGCCGTAACCTGGAACATGGTGCATTATGACGTACAGCTCATCGGCGGTACCGTACTGCACCAAGGCAAGATCGCCGAGATGGCCACGGGCGAAGGAAAAACCCTGGTCTCCACCCTACCCGCCTACCTCAACGCGCTTCCCGGCATGGGCGTGCACATTGTAACCGTGAACGATTACCTGGCCCGCCGCGACCAAGAATGGAATGGTCCCATTTTCGAGTGGCTCGGGCTCACCGTAGACTGCATCGACAAACATCAGCCCAATTCCGAGGAACGTCGCAATGCCTACCTCGCAGATATAACTTACGGAACCAATAATGAATTCGGATTTGATTATCTGAGGGATAATATGGTCCACTCCCCCGAGGAAATGGTGCAACGCAAGCATCATTTTGCCATGGTGGATGAGGTGGACTCCGTGTTGATCGATGATGCGCGTACGCCGTTGATCATTTCCGGTCCCGTGCCCAAGGGCGAAGACCAGCAATACCACATCCATCGCCCCCGTATCCAGCAATTGGTACAGGAACAAGAGCGGTTGGTGCGCAATTGCCTGAACGAAGCCAAAAAACGTTTCGCGGAAGGAAAAGAAGATCCAAAAGAAGGCGGACTGTTTCTTTTCCGTGCCTATCGCGGATTACCGAAATACTCCCCGGTGATCAAATTCCTCAGTGAACCGGGCATCAAGGTCAAAATGCAAAAGGCGGAAAATTATTATTTGCAGGACCAGCAGCGCAACATGCACATAGTAGATGAGGAATTGCTTTTTCACATAGATGAAAAGAATAACTCGGTCGAGTTGACGGAGAAAGGATTGGCGATAATCACCCGCACCGGTGAGGATCCGGAGTTTTTTGTCCTCCCCGACATCGGCGTAAAACTCGCTGAAGTGGAAAAAGCCGAGGGATCTGCCAATGAGAAAATGCAATTGAAAGAAGCCGTATTGGCCGACTATTCCCAAAAAGCAGATCGGATCCATTCCGTGCAGCAATTGCTAAAAGCCTATACCCTGTTTACTAAAGATGTAGAGTATGTGGTGATGGATGGGGCCATTAAGATCGTAGATGAGCAGACGGGTCGTATCCTCGAAGGGCGTCGTTACTCAGACGGATTGCATCAGGCCATTGAGGCGAAGGAGAACGTGAAGATCGAGGCCGCTACGCAAACCTATGCGACCATTACGTTGCAGAATTATTTCCGGATGTATCACAAGCTCTGTGGTATGACGGGTACGGCGGAGACGGAAGCGGCGGAGTTGTGGAGCATTTATAAGTTGGATGTGGTGAGCATTCCTACGCACATGAAGATGATTCGGGACGATCGCGAGGATCTGGTGTATAAGACCAAGCGGGAAAAATACAAGTCGGTCATCGATGAGATCGAGGCCCTTCGCAATGCAGGCCGTCCGGTGCTCGTGGGTACCACATCGGTGGAGGTGAGTGAATTATTGGGGCGGATGTTGCAGCAGAAGAAGATTCCGCACAACGTATTGAATGCAAAACAGCACGCGAAAGAGGCGCAGATTATTACAGAGGCCGGATTAGCGGGTGCGGTTACGATTGCGACGAACATGGCGGGTCGTGGTACGGATATTAAGTTAGGTCCGGGTTTAAAAGACGCCGGTGGACTGGCCATCATTGGTACGGAGCGGCATGAAAGCCGCCGGGTAGATCGTCAGTTACGGGGTCGTGCCGGTCGACAAGGCGATCCGGGTTCTTCTCAATTCTATGTTTCCTTGGAGGATGATCTGATGCGCTTATTCGGTAGTGAGCGGATTGCGTCGATGATGGACAAGTTGGGATACAAGGAGGGCGAGGTGATCCAGCACAGTTGGATCAGCGGTTCCATTCAGCGGGCTCAGCGCAAAGTGGAGGAAAACAACTTTGGCATTCGTAAGCGTTTGTTGGAATATGACGATGTAATGAACATGCAGCGTAATGCCGTGTACAAGCGTCGTAATCACGCCTTGTTTGGCGATCGGTTGGCGTTGGATATTGATACGGCTTTTGTGAGTTTGGCGGAGGGATTGATCCATTCGTTCCGCGAGCAGGAGGACCACGACGGATTCAAGTTGGCCGTGATTATGAGTTTTGGGGTGGATACGTCCATTACCCGGGAGCAGTTGAATAAGATGGATGTGGGCGGACTTACGGATCTGTTGTATTCGGAGGTGATGGAAAGGTATGAACGGCAAAAGAAGGAGTTGCAAACACAATCGGTGCCGGTATTCAAGAATATCAAGTTGCAGCAGGGCGGTCATATTGAGAATGTGGTGGTACCTTTCACGGATGGCAAGCGGGGCTTGAATGTGCTTTCTAATATGGCCAAGACCTTAGAGACTTCGGGTGTGGAGTTGACCAATGCCTTGGAGCGTACGATCACTCTGGCGATCATTGATGAATCGTGGAAGGAGCATTTGCGCGCGATGGACGATCTGAAGCAAAGTGTACAGACGGCGTATTTGGAGCAGAAGGATCCGTTGGTGATTTACAAGATGGAGGCGTATAATTTATTTCGTTCGATGAATGAGGAGGTGAACAAGTCGATCGTTTCGTTTTTGACCCACAGCGCTATTCCCATTCAGGACGAGCGGTCGCAGTTGAAGGAAGGTCGTCAGCAAAAAACCGATATGAGTCGCATGAAGATCAACAAAGACGAGATCGACTCATTGGGCGATGATTATGCCGCCAACGAGCGCGACAAAGCTCCTGCTACGCCGGTTGTTGCCGGTCCGCGTATTGGCCGCAATGATCCGTGTCCCTGCGGGAGTGGGAAGAAGTATAAGCAGTGCCATGGACGGGAGTAAGGTCCGGTGTCGGTCGTCCGCAGCGCGGACTGCACTCTACACCGGTCATCGGACAGTCCGCGCAGCGGACGGCGGACATTTTACTCAAAACCCCTTCTTCCCCTTATTAATCTCATACTTCTCCTCGAAACGGCGGTTCAGCAGCTTGTGCTTATCCGTCAAATCAATCTGCCGGCCCTGAATAAGTGCCATGGTTACATTGCTGCTCTTCATGTCCAAAATATCGCCTTCACTTACAACAATGTTCGCGTCTTTGCCCACTTCAATACTACCCGTACGATCGGCAACACCCATGATCTTAGCAGCGTTGAGGGTAATGGCAGCAAGAGCCTCCTCCTTCGATAATCCGTAAGCGGCTGCCGTACCGGCATTGAACGCTAAGTTTCGTCCGCGGGTCTGAGAGTCGTCGTCCGAGATGGAGAACAACACACCGGCTTTTTGCAAGGCCGCAGCCGTTTTGTAGGGCTGATCCACATCGTCATCCTCCGCCGTAGGCAAACTATGTGATTGCTGCAAGATCACCGACACATTGTACTTCTTCAACAGATCGGCCACCTGATAACTCTCGCTGCCACCCACGATCACCAGATCCACCCCGAACTCCTGTGCAAAATCCAACGCGGCCAGAATTTGCTTCACGGTATTTCCATGCACATACAGTTTTTGCTGCTTGTTCAACAGCTTCTTAACCGCCTCAAACTTCAAATTGGTTTGCTCGTGTACTGGCATTGCATGATACGCTTTTGCCTCGCGCAGAAATTGCTTAAACGATTCGATCTTGTCGAGACCCTCCTTAACCGGATCGCCGGCACCGGGTTGAGGACCACCAAATCCGCCCATGCCACCCCGACCACCGGACGGACGCGGCATCAACGAAGGAAAATAGACATGCATACCGGCATCGGACTGATAGGCCGCATCCTCCCAATTCCAGGCATCTAACTGCACCACAGAAGAAGTACCAGCCACAAAATTTCCCTGCGGAACCACATTGGCCAGCAAGATCCCGTTGGAACGAAGCGTGTTGATCACCTTCGAATCGGAATTGTATGCCACCAGCGAACGCACACTCGGATTAAAATCACCGATCTCTCGAGCATCCTGTGTGGCGCGCACCGCACTGATCTCCACCAGTCCCAATGCACTGGTGGGGAGGATGAGTCCTGGGTAAACATGCTTACCGGCAGCATCCACCACCTGAATATTGGCACTGCGCGGAACGGGAATGTCATTGCCCACGGCCATGATCATTCCACCCTCCACGCGAATCGTTCCTTTTTCAATAACGGTGCCGTTTCCGGTATGAATGGTGGCATTGATGATGTAAATGGGATCGGTCTGCGCCTTGGCAGGAAGCACGGTCTCCTGCGCCATCAGCGAATAACTAAGTCCGATCAGTGCGGCGAATAATATCTTTTTCATATGCTTGTGTATGCGTAGTGAATAATGTGATTAATAGTTTTCTTCAGCATCGATGACCAGCAATCCGTGGCTATGCCCATGATCGCTGCAGGTATGCATGTATTGATAAGAAGGTTGAGCCGGAATGGTAGGCGCGCCACTTCTTTTCTCTCCGTTCATTTTTCGCACCAGTCGCAACCGTTCGGCATCAATTTCTTTTTGCATCTGCTCATCTTTGGCGCGGTCGAAATAAACCGTTCCATCCACAATGGTGTAAAGCGATTTGGCATAAATACTTAGCGGATGATCGCTCCACAGTACCACGTCGCCGTCCTTACCGGGTTTAAGGCTTCCAACTTTGTCCTCCACATGTAACATCTTCGCCGGATTCAACGTCACCATCTTCAACGCCTCTTCTTCCGTTACACCGCCATACTTCACGATCTTGGCGGCTTCTTGATTAAGACGGCGAGCCATCTCGGCATCATCGCTGTTGATGGCCACAGTGAGTCCCACTTTTTGCATAATGGCCGCGTTATAGGGGATTGCATCCTCTACTTCCATTTTATAAGCCCACCAGTCAGAGAAAGTAGAAACAAAGGAACCGTGCTTGAGCATTTTGTCCGCCACTTTATATCCTTCCAGAATATGCGTGAACGTATTTACGGTATATCCCATCTGCTCGGCCACTTTCATAGCGCCGTTGATCTCGCTTTGTACGTAGGAGTGACACGTGATGAATCGTTTTTTCTCAAGGATCTCCACAAGTGCATCCAGTTCAAGGTCGCGGCGAGGCGCTGATCCGGTAAATCCTTTCTTGCCTTTATTGGCTTCGTATTCTTTCCAGCTGCGCTGATAATCTTTTGCGCGGGTAAAGGCATCAATCAATACTTGCTCGACACCCATACGGGTATCGGGGTAGCGGTTGTTGCCCAGGGGCGAGGAGGAACGTTTTACGTTCTCACCGAGGGCGAACTTGATCTGTCCGGGCCATCCGCGGAATTTCAGGTCCTCGTCGTTTCCTCCCCAGCGAAGTTTGAGCAGCTGGGTTTGTCCGCCGATCACATTGGCTGAACCATGCAGGATATGAGAGGAAGTAACACCGCCGCTGAGTTGGCGATAAATATTTACGTCGTCGGGGTTGAGGTTATCGCCGATGCGTACTTCGGAGGTAACGGATTGTCCGCCTTCATTGATCGAAACCGCAGCGATGTGCGAGTGTTCATCTATGATTCCGGCGGTAACGTGTTTGCCGGTTCCGTCAATGACCCGAGCTGTTGGGTCTGATAGATTCTTTCCAACTGCAGCGATCTTTCCATTTTTAATAAGTACGTCGGATTGTTGCAGGATGCCTTCTTTTTCGTTGGTCCACACCGTGGCATTCTTGATCAGGATCGTCTCTTGTTTGGGCTTATCTTCTTCTTTCCAGCCAAAGGGAAGCAGCGGATAAGTTAGGTCGCCCAGTGTGGGAAGCTCTTTTTTCTTTACGCTGTCGGCTTTGTATTCGGCCGACTTCACCTGCACGGCGGTCCAGCTAAGCGGATTGCCCAAGGAATCCGTTCCGGTTCCGTTCCAGCTGCTACCGTTTACGAGTCCGCTAAGTCTTGTCGCCGTCACCGGCAGTGGCTCCGCTCCCGAAGGCATTCCTCTTCCACCAAATCCTCCAGCAGCTTGACGCGTTGTATCCGCTCCGGGAGCACCGGGCGCACGCAACCGTTTTGCAGCCGGCGCATAACTTAACTTGATCTGTTTGCCGTCGACCGTCAGCTTGGATTGCAGTGTATCCTTTGCATAAAGAGAAGTAACACCACCGGCTTTTACTTCGAGGGTGTATTGCTCGGAACCGGCGGGACCATTCACGGTCAACGTATAGGTGCCATTAACAGCTCCGGCATCTTCCTTGACGGTGTATTTGATACCCTGTACCCAATTCTGCAGAAGAGTTGATTTTTCCTGAAACATCGGTCCGCTCATCACCAGAAAATTCGCCAGCTTACCGGCTTCCAGACTACCCACCAGATCCGCAACACCCAATGCTTTGACCGGATTAAGCGTCAATGCATCCATGGCAGCTTTTTCAGAGAGTCCGTATTCCATCGATTTTTTCATCGCAGCCGCGAATTGCGAAACGGATTTGAGATCAGCGGTCGTGAGACAAAACGGAATACCCGCTTTTTCAAACGAAGCAGCTAATGTGGGTGCGAGCTCCCAATGTTTCATATCGCCTAAAGACACAAAGCGGGCATCGTTGGGATCTTCTACATCCTGCGCGAGTGGAAAATTCAGTGGCAGAATGAATGTAGCGTTGGTAGATTTCATCTCCCGAATCCGTTGGTATTCGTTTTGCCCGGCTTTCAGAATGTATTGCACGCCAAACTCATCGCCGATACGGTCGGCCCGCAGGTCATTCCACTTATCGCCTGCCTCAAATACTTGCGGCAGCGAGCGGGTTTCATTAAACGCTTTCAAGCTGAGATTCAATCCCTCTGCGGCAGGTTTGTTTTTGTACCAATCGGCATCGAGATAAGTTTGCCGTAGCAACGAAATGGATCCCATCATGGAACTGGGATAGCTTTGGGTAGAGGTTCCTTTATTAAATGAATAGTGTGCGGAAGCTTTTTCTTTGAGCATCACCAGATTTTCTTTTTCCGTGGCCAGGGTAACAAGTGCACCGGTACCACGAGCAATGCCATCTTTCATGTGCGTGAGCACGGTACCGAATCCCGCTTCGCGGAGAGATTTGGCTTGTGATTCGTTTACCGAGAAGGAAGCGTAGGCGTTGACTTCGGGACGAATCGCCTGGTTCCATCCAAAGGGACCTTTGGTAGCGGTTTCCAATTGGGCCGGTTGGGCAAAATTGAATCCACCCCTTCCAGTGTTTTGCTGAGTGGGCATGCCATAGTCGGCATAGAGATCCACAAAGGATGGATAAATGAATTTATTCGTGCAATCGATCTCCACGGCCCCAACGGGAACGGGGAGTCCGGTACCTACGACTACGATCTTCCCGTCGCGCACCACGAGGGTCGCATTTTGGATCGTCGAATTGGAATGTTGCACCAAGGTGGCATGCGTGAATGCGTAATAACCGGTTCGAGGGTCGGCAATGCCGTTTTCCGGAAAAGTCGGTTGAGCAAAAGCCGTGAGTCCGGAGAAAGAAAAGAGCATCAAGGCCAGCAAACGATGGAGTGGTCGCATAAAACAGGTATTGAGTGAATGATAGGGGGGGACAAATCAACGGAAAATACTTGACAAAGCGCTTGAAAAAGGAGGTTGATTTGGGGCTGTTTTGGGGGAGTTATAAACGGGCAATCCACACAATAGTTCTATTTTTGAGAATACGAGTATGAAACGCTCCTCCCCCGCTCAGATTTTGCCCGATTTTCGACGCACCCGGGTGGTCGACCAAACCGGCATCGAGGAACGGGCCGCGCGCTTTACCAAGCGCAGTATCAAGCAATCATCTAAGCGACAAGCCCTTGATCAGGTGCTCAGTATGATCGACCTGACAACGCTGGAGGGAAAGGATACCGATCAGAAAGTCCGCCACCTCTGCTACAAGGCCCGGCACCTGCACGATGAACTTTGCAACATCCCCACTGTGGCCGCCGTTTGCGTCTATCCGAATTTTGTTCGCGTCGCCAAAAAAGCACTGGAAGGATCCTCCGTCAAAGTGGCTTCAGTGGCTACGGCGTTTCCAAGCGGACAATCCACCCGTGCCATCAAACTGGCCGATACGCGATTTGCTGTAAGTGAAGGGGCCGATGAAGTGGACATGGTGATCAGTCGAGGTAAATTCCACGCCGGCGAGTACAATTTTGTTTTCGATGAGATCGCAGCCATCAAAGAAGCTTGCGGCAAGGCCCGATTGAAAGTGATCCTGGAAACCGGTGAGCTGGGTTCATTCGATAAAGTTCGAAGGGCCAGCGAGATCGCGATGTATGCAGGAGCGGATTTTATCAAAACATCAACCGGAAAGATCCAACCTGCGGCCACTATGCCCGTTACACTGGTGATGTTGGAGGCCATTCGGGATTTTTATTATAAAACGGGCAAACAAGTGGGCATGAAACCTGCCGGAGGGATCTCGAAATCCAAATTAGCCCTGCATTATTTGGTGATGCTGCGCGAGACCTTGGGGCAGGACTGGATGAGCAACGAGTGGTTTCGATTCGGAGCCAGCAGTTTGGCCAATGATGTGTTGATGCAGATCCGAAAAGAACGAACCGGACAATATCAGTCGGCTGCATATTTCTCGGTCGACTAACCAAGCAACTACCATGGCAAAAAAAATAAAAACCCTTCGCTTCGATACGGATTGGCAATACGATCCGGCACCGGAATCGGCGTCCGCCGCCAAGATCAATGCCCAGTACGACCTGTTCATCGATGGCCGCTGGCAAAAACCCCAAAGCGGAAAATATTTTGAAACCATCAACCCGGCCAACGAAAAAACTCTCAGTCGCGTCGCAGGTTCGAATGAAAAAGATGTGGATCGTGCTGTGCGGTCGGCTCGACAAGCTTACGAGAAAGTTTGGAAAAAAATGGCACCCGCCGAGCGTGGAAAATATATTTTTCGCATTGCCCGGATGATGCAGGAAAAAGCCCGGGAGTTGGCGGTCATTGAAACCCTGGAAGGGGGCAAACCCATTCGGGAGAGCCGCGATTTTGACGTACCCACAGCCGCGCAGCATTTTTTCTATTATGCGGGATGGGCCGATAAACTGGACTATGCCTTTCCAAATAAAAAAGTTGCCCCGCTGGGCGTAGCGGCTCAGATCATTCCCTGGAATTTTCCGTTGCTGATGGCCGCCTGGAAAATTGCGCCGGCACTGGCCACCGGGAATACCGTGGTGTTAAAACCGGCCGAGACCACTTCGCTGACGGCCTTAAAATTGGCCGAGATCATTCAGGAAGCCGACCTGCCACACGGTGTGGTGAACATCATAACCGGCGCGGGAAAGACCGGCGTGGCGATGGTCAACCACCCCGATGTAAATAAGATCGCCTTTACCGGATCTACCGAAGTGGGAAAGATCATACAGCACTCCATTGCCGGAACAAACAAGCGCTCGACATTGGAGTTGGGTGGTAAGGCCGCTAATATTGTATTTGAAGATGCGGCCATCGATCAGGCCGTGGAGGGGGTGGTAAATGGGGTCTATTTTAATCAGGGACATGTATGCTGTGCCGGATCGAGGTTGTATTTGCAGGAATCGATCGCGAAAGAGTTCATCCAAAAACTAAAAGACCGGGTGGCTACGTTGATCGTGGGTGATCCGATGGATAAGAATACAGATATCGGGGCAATCAATTCAAAAAATCAGCTCGATACGATCTTGAAATATATTCAGATTGGGAAAAAAGAGGGATCTGCGATCTATCAGCCCGCCTGCTCGTTGCCAAAAAAAGGATTTTGGTGTCCGCCTACTTTATTCACCGATGTGGCCCAAAGCAACCGGATTGTGCAGGAGGAGATCTTTGGTCCGGTCTTGGCCATTCTCACTTTCCGCACCGATAATGAGGTAATTGAAAAAGCGAATAACACGCCGTACGGATTGAGTGCGGGGGTGTGGACCGACAAAGGTTCGCGCATATTCAATATGACGCGTCGATTGCGCGCAGGAGTGGTATGGGCAAATACATTCAATAAGTTCGATGCGGCTTCGCCCTTTGGCGGATATAAAGAAAGTGGATTTGGTCGCGAAGGCGGATTGCACGGATTAACCCCTTATTTAGAAATCATTTAAAAACGGAAAGTCATGCCAACTAAAAATAAATCTACCCGACTCTCCGTCCTCAAGACATACAAGTTGTATATCGGCGGACAATTTCCGCGCACGGAATCCGGCCGCTATTACGTCGTAAACGATGCCAGCGGAAATCCCCTGGCCAATGCTTGTTTATCCTCTCGAAAAGACCTGCGCGATGCCGTTTCCGCCGCGCGTTCGGCGTTTGGCGGATGGAGTGGACGAGCGGCGTATAACCGGGGACAGATCCTGTATCGAATGGCAGAAGTATTGGAATCGCGACAAACTGAAATGATCCGCGAATTGCAACAGCGTGGTGCGTCTGCCAGTCAAGCTAAAAAAGAGATCACCGCTTGTATCGAAACCTTGATCCACTATGCGGGTTGGTGCGATAAGTTTCAGCAGCTCTTCAGCTCGGTGAATCCGGTGGCGAGTTCGCATTATAATTTTTCCGTGCCGGAGCCCATGGGTGTAGTGGGAATTATTTCTTCTTCTGAAAATGCATTATTGGGATTGGTTCAAGCGATGTGTGGGGTGATTGCCGGCGGAAACACCTGCGTAATTGTGGCCAATACGGATAATCCATTGGCGGCAATCGATTTTGCAGAGGTGCTGGCCACTTCAGATCTCCCGGGGGGCGTAGTGAATATTTTAACCGGAAACGTATCGGAGTTGTTGCCTTGGATGGCTAGTCACATGGATATAAATGCGGTCTTATACGACCCGGATGTGAAACTTGACAGAGAAGCCTTAGCGCAAACGGCGACTGGGAATCTGAAACGGGTGATCAAGTTTAACAAAAAAGATGTTTTATCGCCTTATCGTATATTGGACCTTCAAGAAATTAAAACCACTTGGCACCCCATTGAGAACATTGCTCCATCGGGTGCCGCTTATTAACCTATGAAGCAACGGTTTCTATACTTGTCGCTTTTTTTTCTATGGCTGGGCTTTGCGAAGGATGCAGGCGGGCAGGATACCTTATCTCGCTCCCCTACCGATACCGGATTGGTTCGGATCTTCAAGGACCCAAGACTTGATTTATTGATCGAAAAGCAGATCGAGGTGAATGAAGTGACTACGCGTTCCGGCAGACGGTTAATCGTAGGCTTTCGATTGTTGGTCATAAACACCAAGGATCGCCAAGAAGCGATCAATGCAAAAGCCTTGCTTTATGAAAAATTCCCTGAGCTGAAATCGCAATTCTGGCATCAAACGCCCTATTACAAGATCAAGGCGGGCAATTTCAAAAACAGGGAGGTTGCTGAGATCTATGAAAAAAGACTGCGACCGCATTTCCCGAAGGGGGTTTTTATTATGACGGATGTGATCGATACCTACTTTTTAAACGAACCGACTCCTTCCGGCAATAAAAAGAAAAAATAGTCATGCTTGCACGCATACAGGAGATTTCAAATAAAATAGCGTCGGAGGTAATTGAATGGAGACGCCACCTCCATGCCCATCCCGAGCTGAGCTATCAGGAGTTTAAAACGGCTGCCTTTGTTCAGGAAAAACTTCAAGCGATGGGCATTCCGTTTGAGATTATGGCCACTACGGGGGTGATTGGATTGATCCAAGGTAAAAATCCGGAGAGTCGCATAGTGGCCCTACGAGCCGACATGGATGCCCTGCCGATTCAGGAAGAGAACGATCTTTCATTTAAATCCACCCACCCGGGCATCATGCATGCCTGCGGACACGATGTGCACACGGCTTGTTTATTAGGGGCTGCAAAAATTTTACAGGAAACTCGAACCGAGTGGAGCGGTACGGTCAAGTTGATCTTTCAACCCGGAGAGGAGAAAAATCCGGGTGGTGCCTCATTGCTCATTCAAGAAGGGGTGTTGGAAAATCCAAAACCGCAAGCCATAGCCGCGCTGCATGTCAATACGATTCTGGAAGCGGGAAAGGTGAGTTTTCGTTCCGGAAAAGTAATGGCAAGTGCCGATGAACTGTATTTTACCATCAAAGGAAAAGGCGGGCATGCCGCTTCACCCCACCTGACGGTTGATCCCATTTTGATCAGCTCCCACCTGATTACGGCTTTGCAGCAACTCATCAGTCGGCATAACCATCCTTTCAATCCCACCGTACTTTCCATCACCTCCATCCACGGCGGGAATACGACCAATGTCATTCCCGATGAAGTAAAACTGATGGGTACGTTTCGGGCCATGGAGGAGTCCTGGCGTTTCGAAGCGCATCAGAAGATTCGTCAACTTTCAGAGAGTTTGGTGCGCTCAATGGGTGGAGAATTGGATTTGCATATTGATGTGGGCTATCCCTGCGTGCACAATGATCCGCAGGTAAACGAGGCTTGTCGCCTCCTAGCGGAAACCTATCTGGGTGCGGAAAACGTTTCGGAAACAGAGCTTCGGATGGGTGCGGAAGATTTTGGATTTTATGCGCAGCAGATCCCCGGTTGTTTTTTCCGACTGGGTACACGCAATGAATTAAAGGGGATCGTCCACGGCGTTCATACGCCTCGTTTTATGGTCGAGGAATCGGCCATTGAGACGGGCGTGGGACTCATGGCTTGGTTAGGCATGCGCCTGCTGGCCGATTAGCCCCCTTTCCCTCGGGGTTTTGTACCTTGCAACCTCTAATACACACTATGCAGAACGACCTGAGGAAACAGCAGGCCCTCGAGTATCATGCCAAGGGGCGACCCGGCAAGATCGAAGTGGTGCCCACCAAAGAAGCCAAGACCCAACGAGACCTCTCCCTCGCCTATTCACCCGGCGTGGCCAGTCCCTGTCTGGAGATCGCTGAAAACCCCGAGAATGTTTACAAATACACGGCCAAAGGAAATCTGGTGGCCGTGATCAGCAACGGCACGGCGGTATTGGGATTGGGTGATATTGGTCCCGAAGCCGGCAAACCCGTAATGGAAGGAAAAGGCGTATTGTTCAAGATCTTCGCCGACATTGATGTATTCGACATCGAGATCAATGAAAAAGATCCGGTGAAGTTTGTAGAAATCGTGAAATCCCTCGAACCCACGTTTGGAGGCATCAACTTAGAGGACATCAAAGCCCCGGAATGTTTTTACATCGAACAGGAGCTGAAAAAACAATTGAACATTCCCGTGATGCACGATGACCAGCACGGAACGGCCATCATCAGCGGGGCCGCGCTGCTCAATGCGCTCGAGATCCAAAAGAAAAGAATTGATAAGATATGTTTTGTAGTGATGGGTGCGGGCGCTGCGGCCATGGCTTGTATCAAACTTTATGAAGCACTGGGGGCTAAGCAGGAGAATTTTCTGCTCTTTGATCGGAAGGGAGTGTTGCATAAGGGTCGGACCGACATGGACGAATTCAAAAAGAATTATGCCAATGCCAAGGGAGAGATGACGCTGGCGCAAGCGATGAAGGATGCCGATGTATTTATCGGATTGAGCTCCGGAAATCTGGTGACGCCGGAGATGGTGAAGTCGATGGCCAAGAATCCCATTGTATTCGCCATGGCCAATCCCGACCCCGAGATCAGCTGGGAAGCGGCCACCGGTGCGCGCAAGGATGTGATCATGGCCACCGGAAGAAGCGATTACCCCAACCAGGTCAACAATGTTCTTGGCTTCCCGTATATTTTTCGCGGAGCGCTCGACGTACGAGCCAAACACATCAATGAGGAGATGAAATTGGCTGCGGTGAAAGCACTGGCAGAGCTGACGCGTTCTCCCGTGCCCGACATCGTGAACATGGCATACAACGAGAGCAACATCACCTTCGGTCCGAATTACATCATCCCCAAGCCGCTGGATCCTCGTTTGCTGGCGACGGTAGCGCCTGCCGTTGCCAAAGCGGCGATGGAAAGTGGGGTGGCGCAAACGCCCATTACGAATTGGCCGGGTTATGTGACAGAATTGAATAAACGCTTAGGGTTAGACAATCAGGTGATGCGCATTTTGGGCAACAAGGCCCGTCGTGATCCCAAACGCATTGTGTTTGCCGAGGCCGACAATGTAAAAGTGCTCAAGGCCGCGCAGATCGTATTTGATGACGGCCTGGGTTATCCGATCTTATTGGGGGATGAAAGCCGGATCCGCAGCATTGCCGAGGCCAATGGCATTGATGTGGAAGGACTCCCCATCATCGACCCGCGCGGCGATGCGGCCGAAGAAAAACGAAATCATTACGGTGAGTTGTTTTTTGCCAGAAGGGGACGCAAAGGATTTAACGCATATGAGTCCAAGAAGATCATGAAGGACCGAAACTATTACGGATGTATGATGGTAGAGTGTGGCGATGCGGATGCGATGATCTCGGGACTTTCGAAAAATTATCCCGATACGATTCGTCCCGCGCTACAAACAATCGGCACCGAAGAAGGAACAAACAAGATTGCTGGGATGTATATGATGCTGACCAAAAAAGGTCCCCTTTTCCTGGCCGATACTACGGTGAATTTTAGTCCAACTGCCGAGGAACTGGCCGAGATCACCTTACTGGCCGCGCGGGAAGTACGCAATTTCAACATCGTTCCCCGCATTGCGATGCTGAGTTATTCAAATTTTGGAAGCAGCGATTCACCAGAAGCACGTTTGGTGGCAAGAGCACGCGAGATCGTAAAACAAAAAATGCCCAATCTGATCGTAGATGGAGAAATGCAAGCCAGCGTGGCTTTCAATCAGGAGTTGATCAAAGAAAACTATCCGTTCAGCGAACTGGCCGATCAGGAGGTAAATACCTTGATCTTCCCCAACCTTGCGGCGGGTAACATTGCGTATAATTTGATGAAGGAATTGGAGACGGCCGATGCGGTGGGACCGATCCTGCTGGGACTGAAACGCCCGGTGCATATCCTTCAGTTGGGTTCTACCGTGCGCAGCATCGTGAATATGGCGATGATTGCCGTGGTGGATGCGCAATTGAAATCCCGTACCGCAACTGCCGAGATCGTAAAACGTTCTCGTTGGTGGAAACGTTTCCGTAAACCCTTGCCACAGGCACAGTAAGATGAACCTACTGAGTGATATTGGACGATTTGTGATCATGCTGAAAGGCATGTTCGCCAAACCCGAGAACGGACGGATGTATTGGCGCGAGTTCATGCAACAGTGCGCCGAGATCGGAATTGGTTCATTGGGGATCGTAGCGATCATTTCTGTTTTCATCGGTGCAGTTTCCACCATTCAGACGGCTTACCAGCTGGTGAGTCCGCTGATTCCCCTCACCACCATTGCCCAGATCGTTCGGGATACAGTGATCCTGGAATTTGCTCCCACCCTGGTTTGCATCGTACTCGCCGGAGTAGCCGGAAGCCGGATCTCCAGTGAGCTGGGAAACATGCGCGTCAGTGAACAGATCGATGCGTTGGAGATCATGGGCATCAATTCCAAGGCCTATTTGATCTTGCCCAAGATCCTGGCGGCCCTGATCATGATCCCGTTGCTGGTGGTCATTGCGATGGTCCTGGGCATTTTGGGCGGAAGACTGGCAGGCACGATGGCAGGTATCATCCCCGCCAATATTTATGACAAGGGATTGGTGGAGTTGTTTGTCCCCTACAATGTTTTTTTCGCCCTTACCAAATCGTATGTATTCGCCTTTATCATCTCCACCATTCCGGCCTTTTACGGTTATTATGTGCGTGGAGGAGCCCTGGAAATTGGACGTGCCAGTACTAAGGCAGTGGTGGTAAGTTGCATCCTCATCCTGTTCGCCGACTACATTCTCTCGGCCCTATTGCTCTAACCATGATCGAAGTAAAAAATATACAGAAGTCCTTCAACGGAAAAGTCATCATCGAGGATTTGAATGCGGTGATGAAAGCCGGTCAGTGCAACCTGATAATCGGGGCCAGCGGCAGTGGAAAGACCGTGCTGATGAAGTGTATGGTGGGACTTTTTCAACCCGAATCAGGCGAGATCTTGTATGATGGCACTTCGTTCACGCAAATGAACGAAGAACAGCGCACGGCGATCCGAAAGGATATCGGTATGCTTTTTCAGGGATCGGCCCTGTTCGATAGTTTGAATGTAGAGGAAAATATCTTGTTCCCCCTCAACATGTTCTCGACCGATACGCCGGCCGGAAAAAATGAACGGGTGAATCAGGTACTAGAGCGGGTTAATTTACCCGGAGTCAATAAAAAATTTCCCTCAGAGCTTAGTGGGGGGATGAAAAAACGGGTGGCCTTGGCCCGCGCCATCGTACTCAATCCCAAATATCTTTTTTGCGACGAGCCCAACTCGGGATTGGACCCGCAAACCTCGCTGGTGATCGATAAACTCATCCGCGACATTACTCTCGAGTACAACATGACTACGGTGATCAATACCCACGACATGAATAGCGTGATGGAGATCGGTCACTATATTTTGTACATGTATCAGGGCAAAAAAGAGTGGGAAGGCAGCAATAAAGAGATCATTTTCAGCAAGAACCAGCGGTTGAATGATTTTATTTTTGCTTCCGACTTTTTGAAGGATGCCAAGGACATGCGGATGTTAGAGGAGCGGGGTAAGATCGATCCGGAAAGGAACATGGATGACCTCTTGAAATAGCCCGGCTTCCCCCTAATTTTGCGGACAATTACAAGGCACATATGAGTATACTCGTCAATAAATCATCCAAGGTTCTGATACAAGGATTTACCGGAACGGAGGGCAGTTTTCATACGGGACAAATGATCGAGTACGGAACCCAGGTGGGGGGGGGCGTTACCCCGGGTAAAGGCGGCACCACACACCTCGACCGACCCGTTTTCAATACGGTTGCAGAGGGCGTAAAAGCTACCGGTGCCAACGTGAGCATCATCTTCGTTCCCCCGGCCTTTGCCGCTGATGCCATCATGGAAGCTGCGGAGGCCGGCATTGAACTGGTGGTCTGTATCACGGAGGGAATTCCCGTACAGGACATGGTCAAGGCCAAAAATTATTTATTGGGCAAAAACACCCGCTTGATCGGTCCCAACTGCCCCGGTGTTATCACCGCCGGTCAGTGCAAAGTGGGCATCATGCCCGGTTTTGTATTCATCCCCGGTCGAATTGGCATCGTCTCCAAATCCGGCACCCTCACCTATGAGGCGGCCGATCAGGTAGCCAAGGCCGGACTGGGTATTTCTACAGCCGTAGGAATCGGAGGCGACCCCATCATTGGCACCACCACCCGCGATGCCATGGAACTTTTCATGAATGACCCGAATACCGATGCGATTGTGATGATCGGCGAGATCGGAGGCAGGATGGAAGCCGAAGCGGCTCATTGGATCAAGCAACAAGGCAATAAAAAACCTGTAGTGGGATTTATCGCGGGACAAACCGCGCCGCCCGGTCGGCGTATGGGTCACGCAGGTGCCATCGTGGGCGGCGCGGATGATACCGCTGCTGCGAAAATGAAGATTATGAGTGAGTGCGGAATACATGTGGTGAGCAGTCCCGCCGACATCGGAAAGAAAATGGCCGAAGTCCTCGGAATATAACAACCCAACCGCATCTCCGATGCGGTTTTTTCTTGAATACTAGTGGCATGCAGGTAGATCTACTGATCGTTGGTCAAGGCCTTTGCGGCAGCTGGCTGAGTTATGAAGCCCAAAGGGCCGGCTTAAGCGTTTGTGTACTGGATACACAAAGACCCAATTCTCCTTCTCGCATCTCCGCGGGCATCATCAATCCCATTACCGGAAGGCGACAGGTGGAAGTCTGGTTATCCGACGAGTTGCTCGCGCACGCAAAATCTGCTTACTCATCCATGTCGGAAACCTTGAACCGACCGCTGATCCGCCAAACCACCCTGATCGATTTTTTCCCTTCCGATCAAATGTGCAAGAGCTTTCAGGATCGGATCGCACAAAACGGAAAATTTGTCTCCCTAGCGCAAGAAACACAGATAACTATGCTCCCGTTTGATCAACCGCATGGAGCCGGCATCATCAACCCCGTATTTCTGATCGACCTGCCCGCATTTCTCGAGGGAAATCAAAAAAAGTTGATCGATACCGGATCCTTGTTGGAAGAGCAAGTGGAGGCAACGCAGCTACGAATCGAACCGGATGGTGTTCGATACAAGGATATCCGGGCTGAACGGATCGTTTTTTGTGAGGGAACCGCGGGGCTATCCGCTCATTTTTTTCCGAACCTTCCTTTTGCCCCCAACAAAGGGGAGGTCTTGATTCTGGACATACCCGGATTGCAAAGGGATCATTTGTACAAACACGGATTGATGTTGGCACCACTCTCAGATGGTACCTGGTGGGCCGGATCGAGTTATCAATGGTCGTTCAACCACCCTCACCCTACCCCGGCTTTCCGAGAAGAAATGGAGCGCACGTTAAAGAGCTGGCTGACGCTTCCCTTTCAAGTGATCGATCACCGGGCCGGGGTTCGTCCCGCTACCCTCGAACGCCGGCCCTTCGTCGGATTTCATCCACAACTGCCACGCATAGGAATACTCAATGGCATGGGCACCAAAGGTTGTTCGCTGGCACCCTTTTTTGCCCGGGAATTGATTAGGCATTGGTTTCTGGAAGAACCGATTCACCCCGAGGCTTCGATCGAGCGGTTTTCAATCGCGCGCTGAAACCAATTTTTATTATCTTTCCCCAAACCAACGAACATGCCCGAGCAAACCGAATCCGTTTATTACATCCCCGCCCGTTTTCGACGGATGGAGAACATGCACATTGTTTTCTGGCTCCTCAAAGACATTAGCTGGTGTTTGTTTTGGAAGGAATTGGGAATTGCAATGATCCTGCCCACGCTGACCATCGCGATCATGATCAGCTGGCGCACCCGCCACATTGCCTCCGAGTTGGCGCACAATCTGGCCGTGGCGTTTTGGATCAGTGCCAACTCGTTTTGGATGATCTCGGAGTTTTTGGGATTCGATGTGGCGATCATATGGAGGGACATTACCGGAAAACAACTCTCCCTGATCCCGTTTTTTATCGGAGTGCTGATTCTGGTGAACTATTATCTATTTCAACGCCCTCGGGAAATACGCGAGAAAAGAACCACCACCCTTCTATAAACTCCGTTTCCGTTGCCCCGGATTCGGGTTATCTTTGCGAGGGAAAATTACTTTCATGTTCAGAACTCATACTTGTGGTGAATTGCGGGCCGGTCATGTTGGAAAAAACACGACCCTGGCCGGCTGGGTACAGACCATCCGAAAATTCGGATCGATCACGTTTGTGGACCTGCGCGACCGCTATGGCATCACCCAATTGCTGTTCAATGAGTCGCTGAACCCCGAGCTGGAAAAAAATCCCCTTGGAAGAGAATTCGTCCTGCAAGTAAACGGCACCGTTTCTGAACGCAGCAACAAAAATACCCAACTGCCTACCGGCGACATTGAAATACTGGTTTCTTCCTTCACCATCCTCAATGCCGCCGCTACCCCTCCCTTTACCATTCAGGACGATACCGATGGGGGCGACGACCTGCGGATGCGCTATCGATACCTTGACCTGCGTCGCCCAGCCGTGCGCAATAATCTTGAGCTGCGGGATGCCGTCAACCGTGCCGCTCGCAATTACCTGCATCAAGAAGGATTTCTGGATATTGAAACGCCGTTTCTGATCAAGTCGACCCCCGAAGGGGCCCGCGACTTCGTGGTACCCTCTCGGATGAATCCTGGACAATTTTACGCCCTCCCGCAATCGCCCCAAACCTTTAAGCAATTGCTGATGGTAAGTGGCTACGATCGTTATTATCAGATCGTGAAATGTTTTCGCGATGAAGACCTGCGTGCCGACCGTCAGCCTGAATTCACCCAGATCGATTGTGAAATGTCGTTCGTGGAACAAGAGGATATTCTCCAAATGTTCGAAGGGCTGATCAAAAGTATTTTCAAGGAAGTAAAAGGAATCGATTACACAGAAACCGTGCAGCGGATGAGCTGGGAGGAAGCCATGTGGACTTGCGGCAACGACAAGCCCGATATCCGCATTGGCATGAAACTGCTTAACCTGAAAAAACCGGATTCGGTTTACCGCGACCGCAACGCATCGCCTGAATTGATCTGCGGAGCCGATTTTAAAGTTTTTGATGAAGCTGAAACCGTGATCGCCCTAGCCGTTCCCGGTGCAGCCGAATACACCCGCAAACAAACCGATGAACTGACCGAGTGGGTGAAGCGTCCGCAGATCGGGATGAAAGGATTGGTGTATATCAAGTGTCAGTCGGACGGCCACTTCAAAAGCTCCGTCGATAAATTCTATTCGGAAGAGCGATTACAAGCCATTGCGCAGGCCTGTGGGGCCCAGCCCGGCGACCTCGTCCTAATCGTAGCCGGCGCCGAAGAAAGAACCCGGAAGGCCGCCAGTGAATTGCGGTTGGAATTGGGAGAGCGAATGGGTCTTCGTAAAAAAGATGAATTCAAATTGCTGTGGGTATTGGACTTCCCGCTTTTCGAATACGATGAAGAAGGCAATCGATGGGTAGCGCGTCATCATCCGTTCACCGCGCCCAAACCCACACAGATAACCACGATGATCGAGAAAGAGCCGGCAATCTCAGATGCCAGCAAATACCTGGATCACCCGTATGCGCAGATCAAGGCCAATGCCTATGATATGGTATTGAACGGGAATGAAATCGGTGGTGGTTCTATCCGAATTTATCAACGGGCCTTGCAAGAAAAAATGTTCGCCGCCCTTGGAATGGATAAGGAAGAACAACAGCACAAGTTCGGATTCCTACTCGGAGCCTTTGAATACGGAGCGCCTCCTCATGGGGGCATTGCCTTTGGGTTCGATCGACTTTGTTCGATCCTCGGAGGCAGCGAGAGCATTCGTGATTTCATTGCGTTTCCGAAGAACAATGCCGGAAGGGACGTGATGCTAGATGCACCTTCATCGATCGATGATAAACAACTGGACGAATTGCAGATCCGGTTGGATCTCAAAAAATGATCTTACTCGTTCAGTAGGCGATTGACTCGCTCGGCTACTTTCTGCGCGCTGGGGAGCATAGCTTTTTCCAATCCCATATTCATCGGTACGGCCGGCAGATCCAGTGCGCCCATCACTTGAATGGGTGCATCCAGTGAGGAGAAACAATGCGTAGTGAGTTTTCCGGCCAGCGATTGTACGAAGGAGTGCGTCTCTTGTTCTTCGGTGAGCATCAAACATTTTCCATGTACCCGGATGCGGGCGATGAGCAAGTCTTCATCGACGGGTGCCAGGGTACGCAGGTCGATAATTTCGATCTGTCCGGGAAAATCCATTGCCGCTTCTTTGGCCCAATACACGCCCATTCCATAGGTGATGATCAAAAGCGTATCGCCGGCATCCAGATAATCTTCCTCGGCCTGTAATACGATCTGTGCTTTCCCCAGCGGTAAGATATAATCCGCATCGGGCTCCGGGGTGCGGGCCTCTTCGGTACCGGGCACTTTGCTCCAATAGAGTCCCTTGTGCTCGAGCATCACAACGGGATTGGGATCGTAATAGGCCGCTTTCATGAGTCCCTTCATATCGGCCGCATTCGAGGGATAGACCACTTTGATGCCTTTGATGGAGAGCAGGGTGCTTTCGACCGAGCCGCTGTGGTAGGGACCACCGCCGCCGTAGGCCCCGATGGGAACGCGCAGGATCATGGGCACAGGAAATTTTCCCATCGACAGATAACAGCTTTTGGAAAGTTCGGTGACCAGTTGGTTTAGTCCGGGATAGATATAATCGGCGAATTGTACTTCCACAATGGGACGAATCTCCACGGCGGCCATGCCCACGGTTGACCCTACGATATATGCTTCTTGAATAGCCGTATTGAATACGCGGTGATCGCCGAATTGATCGCCCAAGGTTGCGGCTTCACGAAACACGCCGCCCAGCCGTTTGCCTACGTCTTGTCCGTATACGATGGCTTCCGGATGTTTTTGCATGAGCTCGCGGATCGCGAAGAGCGCGGCATCGACCATGATCACTTTGGCCGCACCGGGTGGATTTCGTTCGCCTTGTTCCTGTGTGATGGGCGTTGGGGCGAATACATGTTGGCGAACCGTTTCGGGGTCTGGATCGGGGGCTTGAACGGCGCGGTCGAAATCTTGTTCAATAAGCCACTCGGCTTCGGCGCGAATATTTTCCAATTCGGATTCAGCTATTCCGGCCGCAAGAATTTTTCGTTTCAGTTTGACAAAAGGGTCGTGTGCGTGGTGTTTTTCGAGATCGGCTTCGTCGCGATAAAATTCTTTTCGCACGCCGCTGGTATGGTGGCCGAGCAAGGGAACGGAGGCGTGTACGAGGATCGGAGCACGTTTGTCGCGCACATATTGCACGGCTTCTTGCATCACGCGGTAAGAGGCTTCAAAATCGCTGCCATCGACTTGAACGCGGTGCATGCCTTTGAATCCGGCCGCGAATTCAAAGGCGTTCATGGCACGGGATTCTTCGGCGGTGACGCTGATGCCCCATTGATTGTCCTGCACCAAATACAAAATAGGCAGTTGATGCAGTACGGCGGTTTGCCAGGCTTCGCTGACTTCTCCTTCAGTAACACTGGCATCGCCGAGGGAGCAGATCACTACAGGTGAATCGTTTAGCAAGGAATGGTTGGGATCCTGTTTTTCCCAATAACGGAGTCCGTGTGCGATCCCCGTGGTTGGAATAACCTGCATCCCGGTGGCGCTGCTTTGGTGGATGATGGTGGATTTATCGGGACTGCGGTAGTTGGGATGCGCATAGTATTCACGTCCGCCCGTAAAAGGGTCTTCGCCCTTTGCGAGTAGTTGCAGCATCAGTTCGTAGGGGGAGAATTCGAGTCCGAGTAAGAGACTATCGTCGCGGTAATACGGACTTACATAGTCATTTGGACCCAGCTGATAGGCGGTTGCGAGTTGGATGGCTTCGTGTCCGCGGGCCGTGGCATGAACATATTTACAGATCGATCGGTTCGCCTCGTATTTGCTGGCCATGGCGGAGAGCAGGGCCATGTGTCGGTATGCGCGGAGTTGGATATCGGTGGCGAGCATGGAGGCGTTTTGATTTACTTGACCTCGAGTTTGAAAAGGGAATCGGAGCCAATGAATCCTTCCAGCATGTCGCCCGGTACCACTTCGCCGACCCCGGCGGGGGTTCCGGTGTAGATAAGGTCGCCGATCTGCAGGGAGAAATAATTTGAGATTTCGGATACGATCCGGTTGAAGGAGTAGATCATCAGGGAGGAGTCGCCTTGCTGCACGATTTGCCCATCTTTTTGTAGAGAGAACAGGATAGAGGGTTTATCGGCGAAGGATTCAATCGGGAGCCAGGATCCAAGGACGGCGGAATGATCCCATGCCTTGGCTTTTTCCCAAGGAAGTCCTTTTGTTTTCAGGTCTTGTTGAATATCGCGTGCCGTGAAGTCGATACCTACGGTAATGGCATCGTAATAGGTTGCGGCTTGTCGCGCTGAGATGTATCGTCCGTTTTTGCTCACCCGCAGCACCAGTTCGCATTCGTAGTGGAGTTCGTTGGTGAATTCCGGATAATGGAAAAGGGTACCGGTGGGCAGCAGGGCCGATTTGGGTTTGAGGAAGATGACGGGTTCTTCGGGGACATCGTTTCCCAATTCTTTGGCGTGGGCGGCATAATTTCTACCGATGCAGAAGATTTTCATATCCGTTATTGGAGGATGCTAAATTAAGAAAAGCCCGTCAGGGGAGTGTATAGCGTTGTTGATTGAGTTGGCTCATGACGGAAGGGAAGCCTTGTTGAAAAACAGATTCGAGGACGGCAACAGCCGCATCGATCTTGTGTTTGACCAGCGGTTCTTCTTCCGGTTTCCATTTGCTGAGTACGAAATCGGCTTGCATGCCTTTAGGAAAATCGTTTCCGATGCCGAAGCGAAGGCGGGCATATTGGGTGCTGCCGAGTACTTCCTGGATGCTGCGCAGGCCGTTATGACCGGCGTCGCTTCCGGCGGTGCGGAGGCGGAGTTGATCGAGCGGGAGGGCCAGGTCGTCGACGATGACCAGAATGTTTTCATGGTGTATGTTGTCTTTCTCCATCCAATACTTCACGGCTTTGCCGCTGAGGTTCATGTAGGTGGTGGGCAAGAGGCAGACATATGTTTTCCCCTTCCATTTTACCTCGGAGACGTAGGCCAGTCGGTCGTTTCGAAAGGCACCGCCATGTTTTTGCACGAAGGTGTTGACCACATCGAAGCCGATGTTGTGGCGGGTGTGGGCGTATTCATTTCCCACGTTACCTAGGCCGACGATCAGGTATTTCATTGGGTTCAAGATACTCGATTCAACATAAAAAGACCCGCATCCGGTGGGGTGCGGGTCTGAAAGTTTTGATTGGAGCGATTATTTTTTCGCGGCCGGAGCGGCAGCGGCGGGGGCGGCGGCCGGAGCGGCAGCGGCGGCCGGGGAGGCGGCTTCTTCTTGTTTGAGCTGACGGGTCAGCACCACGGAAGCGATGGGAATGCGGGGGGAGTTTAGGATCTCATAGTTCTCCACCTGTACATCTTCCACGCGGATATTTCCGTTGAGGTCGAGGTTATCGATGGGCACATCGATTTTTTCGCGGAGGTGTTTCGGATAGGTCTTCACCTTGAGGGATTTCATCTTGGTGATGAGTTTACCGCCGTCTTTTACGCCTTTGGAGACGCCGGTGAAGTGAAGGGGAATGTCGGCTACGACTTTTTTGTCTTCGACGAGTTCCAGCAGGTCGATGTGGGTGAGTTTGTCGCTCACCTTGTCGAATTGCAGGTCCTTCATGATGGTCCGATAGGTTTGTCCGTCTACTTTCACTTCGGCGATCTGGAAGTTGGGGGTGTAGGCCAACTTTTTGAATGCGGCTGCCGGTGCGTGAAAATGGATCTCATTTGCACCCCCGTAAATTACACCGGGCACCAGGTCCTGAGAGCGGAGTTGACGGGTGGCTGACTTGCCGAATCCGGTCCTCAGTTGTCCTTCGATGGTAATCGTGTTCATAGTATCTGAGTTAAAGGTTTACTTGTTTCGCCGCTGCGAATGGACAAAGAGGCTGGTGATGCTCTTGTTTTCAAACGCGTTGCGGATGGCCACCGCAAAGAGTTCAGCTACGGAGAGCACTTTTAGTTTTGGGCTCTCTTGTCGGAGGGGGATCGTATTACAGACCACCAGTTCTTCCAACACGCTGTTCTCGATGTTCTCGTAGGCCTTGCCGCTGAGCACCGGATGGGTGATCAGCGCCCTGACCGAACGGGCTCCCTTGTCCTTGAGCATCCCAGCACTTTTTGCCAGGGTGCCGCCGGTGTCGCAGATGTCGTCGATGATGACCACATCCCGGTCGGTGACGTCTCCGATGACCACCATGCTGGCGATTTCGTTGGCTCGTTTCCGGTGTTTATCGCAAATGACCATTTCTGCGTTGAAATAGCTGGCGATTTCCCGGATCCGGTTGGTAGCCCCTACATCGGGGGCGGCAAAGGTAAGGTTTTCCAGCTTCAGATTCTGGAGATAGGGGATGAAAACGGCGTGGCTGTCGAGGTGGTCAACCGGTATGTCAAAATACCCTTGGATCTGGGGGGCGTGGAGGTCCATGGTCACGATCCGGTTGGCCCCAGCGGCGACTAACATATTGGCGATCAGCTTACTACCAATGGCTACCCGGGGGCGGTCTTTTCGGTCCTGTCGCGCGTACCCATAATAGGGAATCACGGCAATGACCTTGTAGGCGGAGGCTCTTCGGGCGGCATCGATCATCAGGAGCAGTTCCATGAGGTTTTCGGCCGGGGAGAAGGTGCTTTGAACGAGGAATACGTAGTCGCCCCGTACACTTTCCATGAAAATGGGGCTGATCTCCCCATCGCTGAATCGTTGGATGTTGACTTGTCCGAGGTGTGTTCCATACGAGGCACAGATCTGCGTGGCCAGCTCCTGTGATCCGGTGCCCGCGAATATTTTGGCTTTTTGCATGAAGGGGAAATTGTGTGGCGAAGATAAAACTATGTATTTGGTTGGGAGTCGGGCTGTGCATAACGATTTGTGGCATGGAGACGGGCTGTTGGCCATCGTATCATTGAAGATGGCACAGAAAAAAATTCTGGGGTTGGGGGGTGATGGTCGCCAGGACCCCCACCCCGCTTTTATTGGCGCGAATCTTGGGCACCTCTAAGGGTGCTCAGATTTTAAGGGAGTCCGTTGAAGGCGATCTGGGTCGGCTGGCTACGATGGACCCGGAGGAGCTCATGCAGGTGCGGGGGTTGGGTGCGGAGCGGGCGGACAGGCTATGGGCTGCCTGTGAGTTGGGTCGGAGGTTATTGACTTTTCGGTTGGGGCAGGTGCGAACGCCCTTGCAATCTTCATCTGAGGCTGTCCGGTATTTGCAGGCGCAGATCGGGTATTTGGATCACGAGGTTTTTTGCGTGATGTATTTGAATCGGGCCTTGCGGTTGGTCAAGTTGGAGCAGGTGAGTCAGGGTGGTATTACGGGCACGGTTGCCGATCCGCGGATCATTTTCCTAAAGGCCTTATCGCTACGGGCGGTGAGTTTGATCTTGGGGCACAATCACCCTTCGGGTGCTTTGCATCCAAGCGAATCCGACCGCGAGCTCACCGAAAAAATACGCCGGGCCGCGGAGTATTTTGATATGACGGTACATGATCACCTGATCGTGAGTCGGGAGGGGTATTACAGTTTTGCGGACGAAGGCATATTATAGTTTGGGCAGTTTGGACAGTTTGGATAGTTTGGGTAGTTAGTTTATAGTTAGTTATTAGTTCAATTAAAAATAGATATGGCAACAGTTAGGAGATATGAGGATTTGGTGGTTTGCAGAAAGCGAGGATGTTGAATAAACAGGTCGTTCAGTTGACGAGTTTGCAAGCATTTGATCGGGAATGGAAATTAAAGGACCAGATCCGGAGGTCGGCTGGTTCCGTGATGGACAATATCGCTGAAGGATTCGGCCGTATGGGGAATCGGGAGTTTGTGAATTTTCTTCTAATCGCCAACGGATCTGCTATGGAAACCCGCTCCCAACTCACCCGAAGCCTGGACTATGGATACATCTCTGCTGTCTCGCACGACGAACTCATGTCGCTTCTCGATGAAATATCACGAATGATCTTTAGCCTGATCCGATACCTTAGAAAAAACGATAAAACCGGTCAATGATATCGCTAACCAACAACTAACTATAAACTAATTATCCAAACTCGGCGCAAGCTACGCTTGCGCCGTCGGTCCGCCGAAATTCAACGGCAACTGCACTTCTTCAATATCCTGAATGGGACCATGTGCGCCTTCAAACTTTTGGATGTTTTCGGTGAGCGCACGCATGAGTCGCTTCGCATGTTGCGGGGTGAGGATGATGCGGGACTTCACTTTGCTCTTGGGGGTGCCGGGCATCACGTTCACAAAATCGATCACGAACTCGGCATGTGAGTGCGTAATGATGGCCAGGTTGGCATATTGTCCTTCAGCGACCTCCTCGGAGATCTCAATGTTCAATTGATTGGGCGCAGGGGGATTGTTCTCTTGCATGGTTATTGATTGATAAGGGATATGGCTTGTTTCAGGGCCTGATCAGGATTCTGGTTGTACGCTTCCGAAGTAAACACCGCCGTAACATTTCCAAAGGCATTGAGCTCCTTCAGCAGACCATTGTAACTATTCTTCACTTTTTTGAGCGTACCATTCGAAGCATTGTAAACAAAATAATCATATAACAGATCAAATTGACGAAGCTCCGATTGCACGTAGTTGCTTGACACATAGCCTACATCGGCCTTGTAACGCTTATAGATACTGGCTTTGGTACTGGTCGCTAATTCCAAGAAATAGGACTTCTCACTCGATCCCAAATACTTGCCATACACAAACCGCATGTCGGCTTCTAGTCCCATTGTTTTATTGGCCAGGAACACAAACGAATCCACCTCTCCCGGCGATTTGATCAGCGGTTGCCCCGGGTTGGACGGGGAAATGAATTCAACTTCCTGCGTGTAGGTATTGTACCCCAGTTGTATGTTTACGGCCGTGGCATCTGGGGAGTAGATATTGCCATTGTTTCGCTCCCCCAAAAAATAGGAACTACCGATCACCCGGTAGGGTCCGATCAACTTATATACGCCTTCCCCTGTTTGCTCACGGAGGAGTCGGTTGTGATTCAGTACCGGGTCGACCCAGCCCACGGTGGGCGTAATGATCCCCGATTGTGCGAAAGCAGCACTGGCAAGCAGCATAAACAGGAAAATTAAAAGTCGCTGTTTCATAGATCGTTTTATCAAAGTTAATCAAATGCCATGCCCATCAAAGGGGAATAAAAAAGGGATTGTTAAACAATCCCTTTTGAAAATCTTATTGGTGTCTGATTAACGAGCGCGCAGGTATTGCAGGTCGTCGAAGAAGGCACGAAGCGGATTGTTGTTGTAGTTCCAGTCAACCGTCATGTTGCGGGTGGCGGGATCCCAGCGACCAACACGGCTGCCCGCACCGGTGAACATGGTGATGGGAGGACCGGCAGGGTCGCTACCAAACACGTTGGTCACGAGGTTTGTACCAGTGTTGAACACAACCACTGGAGCAACAACCGGTCCATACCAGCTCAGCGCGTTGTTGGGACCGATACCGATCGGGTGACCTACCCCACCGACCAAGGGCCAGAAGAAGTAAACGGCATTGGGGCCGGATGTTACCATGTGCATGGTAGTCTGGTAGGGGAAGGTGTAAGGAGTACGGTTGTGATAACCGGTTAGGTTGTACACCCCGTCATATTTATTCTTGATGGAGAACTGGATCAAGAGGTTCTTGAGGTTCTCGGCCACGATGTAGTTGCCAGAAGCAGAAGTGATCTGAACAGCAACACCGTAGGCAATGTTTGGATTCAGCGACAGCGTGCTGGTAACCACTAAAGGTACAATTACATTACGTGCACCGGCGGGAATCGTAACGGTGGAGGGCATGGTGTACAAGGTGGAGGGCAGGATCTGAATGTTGGTCCCGTTGGCCGTGTTGTAGGCACCGATCAACTCTGTGCTCTTGATGGCCAGGTTGATGGTAATGTCTGCAGGAGCAGGATTACCGGCATTCAGGTTCAAGAAGGTCAGTTCGGCTACGGTCTGCGGACTTCCCGACACATCCAAACCATATCCGTTCATGCCTTTGGCGGCAAAGGGAAAACCTACGCCGGGAGGCTGTGTATCCGGATCGTTGATCCCGTACTGATAGTTTTCAAAACCCTTGTCCTTCAAACACCCGGTCAGGGTAAGGGAAAGCAGCGCGAGAGCCAGAAACGCTTTGTTGAAGATATTTTTCATGATTCGCATATTTATTGAATGGTAGATTAATTAAGGTCCCAGAAGATTTTAGAATAGCGATCAACCGTACCCTGAGCACCAACGTTGATAGGATTGTAATTGTATTCGCTCTGGGGATACATGTAACGAACAGGGATCTTAGTTGCGGTGTTCTGTGGAGAGACCGAGATGGGCGGTCCGGGATCGTATCCAACACCGGCGCCGTACACAAAACGGTCATTGGCCGGAGAGGTAGTTACTACCTCGTTGTAGCCCATGCGACGATAATCCGTCCACACTTCCAAAGTATTGATACCATTTAAGGCAAACCACTTTTGAGAGATGATGGTGTACAATCCGCCAGTCGGCTGTGTACCCGCCGGGTTAACCGGAGAGTTGGCGACGGCATTGATATCAACATCGGAGTAGCCGGCATTGTTCGCCAAATAGGTAGAGGGATCGCCTGCACCCATGTAGCGGAAGCTTTCTGCAATACCGGTGTTGGTGAGAGTAGCCACGGTAGGACCAGCGGTGATGAAACCACGCTGACGTGCTTCGGCTTGCAGGAAGAAGCTTTCAGCAGCTATCATGATGGTCTGGGGGGATAGGTTGGTCTTGTACAAACCGGGGCCAATACCCGCCAGGTTGGCAGCAGCATTTGCAGTCACCGGAGGTAGTCCGTATTGCACCCCTACGAGCCCGTTTGAACCAGCCTCATAGAAACGGGTGGTACGAGGATCTCCGTTGTATTTGTAGTAATCAATCCCCCACTTGTTTGCACGGTAGTAAACGTTGTTGGCGGTTTGGGCACCGGCAACAGAGGTTTTGTACAAGTTGAAGAAAGGATTGGGTTTGTCAGCCAAATAGCCGGGCTGAACCATTACATCTTCTCCAATTCCGAGGAAACCGGATCCTTCGGCAGCGATACGGGCCATTTCAGCGGCCTTATTAATACCGGCAACGGCATAGGCATGAATCATCATGCGCAACTTCAGGGTGTTGGCAAAACGGATCCACTTGCCTTTGTTACCCTGGAAGACGATGTCGTTAGTAGAGATACGCTGGTTGGCGTTGGTGGTGGTAACCACGGCATTCTTGATCAGACCGATCGCGGTGTCGAGTTGACGGAACAAGTCGCGGTAAACATTGATGCCTTGATCATAGCCCGGAGTGGGATTTCCACCGCCCTTCAGCGCCTGGCTGTAGGGGATGTTTCCATAAACGTCGACCAGGATCATGAAGTTGTGTGCCTTCATAACGCGGGCAATACCCTCATAAAAGGTAGCACCTGCACCACCGGCCTTGTTCTGTACGATTTGGTAGTCGTAGTTGTTGTCGTAGCAAGAGTTCCAGATACCATTACCAAAGTTGGTGGTCAGGTCATAGGTCTCTTCCGTTACGTTGGGGGCATAGGTACCGGAGCGGGCCCAGTAACCCATCCAGTTTTGGGTGGTCCCCCAAGAAGTTCCGACAATTGAACCGGAAGCATGCAGGGCAGCAGGCAGCACCACGTCGTAGGTAACCGTAGAGTCGGTTACGCTGTTCACGTTTTGGTTGATGTTGAACTGACTCTTCCGACAACCCGTCGCGGCAATGAGCAAGGTTGCTGCCATTGCGGTTCCGTATATTACTTTATTCAGTTTCATATCTAGTTGTTTTGTAGTTGGGTTAGAGGTTGAGGTTCAAGGTGGCACCGAAGATGCGAGTCGGCGGTGTATTATCCAATCCACTCACCCCTTGTGCGTTACCCGTTGTATTGGAGAACTCGGGGTCGGTCCACTCGTTGGTGCTCGGCAGGAACATGAAGAGGTTACGTCCGGATACAGTGAACTGAGCACCTTTGATTGCGTTCTTGGCAAATCCCAGCCACTTCATTGGAATGTTGTAGCTCAAGCTCATTTCGCGGATCTTCCAGAAATCTCCACTTACCAGGTAGTTGGTGTTGGCAGAAGTGTTCACCGACTGCGACCAGAAGTTGTAACCACCGGTCATGTAAATGTTGGTATTCGCCACGTATTTGGTTCCATCCCAGTAAGAAGAATTCGGCATGATGAAAGGCTGACGCGCATTTTGTGCAGAGCGCTTCGAGATACCGGTGAAGTCCATACCGGTTCCGAGGTTACCCGTGTAGATCTGAGCACCACCGCGGTAATCGGCCACGGCACTAAAGGTCAGGTTCTTCCAGTTCAAGTTCAGGTTCAGACCCAGGAGGTGATTGGGTTGGGTATGACCAAAAGGTCTAACCACCGGATCCAGACTCGGCAAACCGGTTGTACGGTTTACCACCACACGTCCCTGATCGTCGCGAACATAGTCAGAGAGCTGGAAAGTATAGGCCGGATAGCCAACCATCACGAAGTTTCCGTTACCGATACCCAATTGGTCCACCCCTTCTACGATGCGATTAACCTTGTTGGTTTGATAGGTATAGTTCGCTTTGAAGTCGATGGAAACGTTGCGAATCTTGATCAGCGGAGTCAATTTCAGGTCGAACTCCAATCCTTTGTTTACGAAAGAGGCCGCATTCAACAGGGCGCTGGTGAAACCAGTAGCACCGGAGTAAGCCACCTGCACGATTTGATCGGTATTGTCCTGCGTGTAAGCAGTGGCTTCCAGGTTCAAGCGGTTCTTGAACAAGCCCAACTCAAATCCTACTTCGGTGTTCAGAACGAACTCCGGAGTGTAACGATTCAAGCGAAGCACGTTACCCGACGTATAACCCACCAAGGTTCCGTACGGGAATCCACCACCCAGTCCGTATGTATTCTCCAGCGCTTGCGTGCCGAGGTTTACGTTACCGGTCTTGGAGTGTGCTCCACGAAGTTTCAGGTAGGAGATCTGCTTGCTGTTCTTGATGGCAGGGATGGCCTCGCTCAACAAGAAGGAGAGGCTGGCGCCGGGGTAGAAGAAGCTGATCGCTTTTACATCATAATTAAAGTAGTAGGCCAGGCGGCTGTTCATGTCGTAGCTGGCAGTAACCTCGGCAAAGGCCCAGTTCTTGTAACCGATCGAAGCTTTACCGAAGAAGCGCTGCAGGCGAGAGCGGAAATTGCTTTCCGAAGCACCGGGCTCCCCTTTACGTCCGATGATGTTGAACAAGGTCGGGAACGCCAAGTTGTTGCTCGATACGTTTATGTTCTTGGAGTTGTCCTCGCGGAAAGACTGACCAACCAACCCCTCCAGCTTGAATTCGCCGATGGATTTGCGGGCACTGGCAAACAATTCGGAGTTGACCCGGAAGGAGGTGGACATTCCGTCGCCCACTTGGGAAACAATGTCGCCAGACTGTGCATTGGATTTACCGGAAGCCTTTGCGAAGTCGCTATAGTTGAACGCATGGGCAAGGCTCTTGGCCTGACCCAAAGACATGGTTACACCCAACCGGTAGGTAAAGGACAACCAATTGTTGGCTTTGTAATTGAATTCGAGGTTTCCGAACAGGTCGTCGGTGCGACCAACGCTGCGGAAATTATCGATCATGAAATAAGGATTCGTGTAATAGTCATTGAAATATCCGTTGGGATTCGACCAGAAATCATTCCGCCAGTTCTTGAAACGGGTAATGGGAATTTGCTGAGGCGTATTGATCAGGTTCCAATACACGGTGTAGTCACGACCGTTTCCGAAGCTGGAACCGGCAGTTACATCATAATTACCGCGGGTGTAGTTTACGTTGAATCCGGCACGGAACTTATTGAACTCTTTGTTGCCGGCCATGCGAACCGACATACGACGATTCACATCCTTCGGCATGATCCCCTGTATCAATACATTTTGCGCACTCATGTAGAAGTCGCCGGTAGAGAAAGAAACATCGGTTTGATTCGTGATACCGGTATTCCAAAAACGGAGTTTTTCCTTGGGGAGCGCACTGTACTCAACCAGGTATTGCTCCCCGTTGGGACCATCCCGTCCGATCTGACGCATGGTGCCATCAAAGGCATCTCCATAACATTGGTTCTCAACGGGATCATAAACACCATATCCAAAGGCATCCACAGAAGAACCCGAACCGAATTGATTTTGCAACTCAGGCATATAAGAAACGCGCTCTACCTGTACCGTATGGCTCACGCTGATCTGAGGCTTGTTCTTATTACCACGCTTGGTAGTGATCACCAAAGCACCGTTGGCACCATCCGGACCATAAATGGCCGTTGCAGAAGCCGATTTCAAGATCGTTACATCCAATATATCATTGGGGTTAATCGAATTGATGTATCCCAACGAAATGGGCACACCATCCAAGATCAGCATCGGCTGGTTGTTACCAGTCAATGAACGAATACCGCGAAGCGTGATACGCGTATCGGCGAATACACCATTGTTAACGGTTTGAATGTTCAGACCGGATACTTTACCAGTCAATCCATTTTGCAGATTGATGGTTTTGGCCTGTGTCAGTTCGGTCGCCTTCACTTTGGCTGTGGAGTAACCTAGCTCTTTTGCCTGACGGGCCACACCCAGAGAAGTGATCACCACATCCGTGCCACTGATAACCACACGCTTTACAACGATTACGATTGTGTTACCAGCACCAATGGTTGCTGATGTTGTTTCCAAACCGGCCCCGCTGACCACCAGCACATCGCCGGTTTTAGCAGTGAGACGGAACTGACCGTTGTTGTCGGCCGCAATACCCGTCTTAGTTCCTTCAATACGTACAGATGCACCGGGAAGCGGAGCTCCCGTCTCATCTGTAACGGTTCCGGAGATAGCCCGGGTCTGACCGTTTGCAAGTGCTGTGAAGAGCACCAGCATCGATAACAGTGATGCGATTTTTCTCATAATAAACATTGATTTTTTGGTATACAAGAACATTGGTAATCAAAAACTACCAATGAGCAAAACATTGACAATCCACCGTACAAGACAGAGGATGTCAGCGAGTTGCTGCGGCAAATTACTCTTTTTTTTAACAATCTGTTGGGGAGAGGCAAAAATTAGTGCCTGTCGCCTCCCCACTGATACCGGAATTGAAGGGTAAATCCGGGCCTGGCAGGTCCGCCTAAGCTCATAACTAAATGATTTTCAGCATTTTTATCGAAAAATATACGCCCCCAAACCGTAGTAGCCTTACCTAAGATTACCCGAATATTTGGGTGGCATCTCAGGAGTTGGCCATAAAACGCCGGAAAACCAACCTTATATTGCACATCCCGCTCGTAGGCATAAACCCGGCTTTCCCATCCCCCTTAGAGGCCCAGGAAGCTCTAAGATCCATCCCCACCCAGCCACCAAAATCCCGCCTCCATTCCAAATAAGATAAAAAGCCCGATTCCTCCCGCTGCCCTCCCACCTGTACCCGAACCCATTCCGCCCGGCAGGCCAGCAAGTCTTGGTCGCTGATAAAAAATTGTCCATGTAATCGAACCGATCGATTCAATCGGTTCCACACAACGGGCATCTGACCTTGTTCTTCATCCACTTCCCGACGCGAGGTCTGAAACCGGATGTATACGAGATTTTTTTTGTCGGGCTGATAGTTCCATTTAAAACCACGCACCCAACCAACTGCTGGCATACTCACTTGCGCACTCGGTTCCTCGGTACGATATACATCCACGAACGCATCCACCGTATGCTGTTCATTTAACCGAACCCGCAGTTGCGTGTAAAAACCCAATTCCGACCGGCCTGACGCGAAAAGCCCGGTTGCGCCATCGATAAATTCGGATACAACAGAACCATACAAATCAAAAACAGGAAAAGGGGTGGATTTTTAGTCATTTCTCAAAATAGATGGATGGGTGGGGGCCTAGCAAAAAAGGGAGCAGGTATTTTGCCGACAGGGGCGGAGAAAAACACAGCACCTACCTTTGCGCCATGCAATTACTCGATGGAAAAAAAGCCGGGCAGGCCATCCGGGAGGAGATCCGCTTGCATGTTGCCCAACGCCTAAGCGAAGGAAAAAAACAACCACACCTCACCGCCATCCTGATCGGCAACAACGGGGCCAGTGCCACCTACGTCGGTGCGAAGGTCAAAGCCTGTGAGGAAGCCGGCATTCTTTCTACGTTGTTGCATTATGAAAACGATCTGCCCGAGCAGACGCTGCTCGAAAAGATTGAGTCACTGAACAACGATCCCGATGTCGACGGCATTCTGGTGCAACTGCCCCTGCCCAAACAAATTCGGGAATCGGCTGTGATCCATGCCATCGATCCGAAAAAAGATGTAGACGGATTTCATCCGATTAATCAGGGGCTATTGATGCAGGGACAACCCGGGTTCATTCCCGCCACACCATACGGCATACAATTGTTGTTGCAGCATTATAAAATTGAAACCGCAGGCAAGGAAGCGGTGGTGATCGGAAGAAGTAATATTGTTGGCCGACCCATGAGTGTGTTGTTGAGTCAACCCGGACCTGTTGGCAATTGCACCGTTACGCTTTGTCACTCAAAAACAACCGATCTCGCAGCACATATTCGTCGAGCCGACATTGTAGTAGCCGCACTGGGTCAGCCTGAATTCGTCAATGCCGACATGATCAAACCCGGTGCCGTCGTGATCGATGTGGGTATCACCCGCGTCGAGAATCCGTCGAAAAAATCAGGATTTGAATTGAAAGGCGACGTGGATTTCGCAACCGTATCGCGGCTTTGCAGTTGGATCACGCCCGTGCCGGGCGGCGTGGGACCCATGACCATCGCTGCGCTCTTGCAAAATACCCTGCTGGCCTGTCAGCAGAAAGATATCTGATCTATGTCAATCCCCCACTTGCTTCCGGTGATGGAACATTTTTACACCCTGCAAGGAGAAGGTATGCATCAGGGAAAAGCAGCGTATTTCATTCGACTGGCCGGATGCGACGTGGGATGCGTGTGGTGCGATGTGAAAGAAAGCTGGGACCGATCCAAACACCCCGATCTTTCCATTGATGAATTGCTCGCCGCCATCCAGCAAACCCCTACAGAGATCGTCGTCATTACCGGCGGTGAACCGTTGATGCACAACTTAAGTACACTCACTACCCGGCTGAAACATGCCGGATATAAAACACATCTGGAAACCTCCGGCGCCCATCCGCTATCGGGCACGTGGGATTGGATCTGTCTCTCGCCCAAAAAATTCCGGGCACCCCAACAGGAGATCTTCACCATGACCAATGAATTGAAAGTGGTGATCTTTCATCCCAGCGATTTTGCCTGGGCCGAGCAGTACGCCCTGCAGATGCGAACAGATACAGTATTGTATTTGCAACCGGAGTGGGACCGCTCCGCCGAGATGATTCCACTCATCGTGGACTATGTAAAAGCTCATCCGCGCTGGCGCGCCACCCTTCAAGTACATAAATACCTGAACGTTCCCTAAAATTAACAAATCCTCCTCCCAAAAGGAAGAAAAAAATTCCGTTCCTTTAATTACATGTTGCGTGTATGGATCCTCATATTAATCGGACTCGGGTGGGCAATTCCAATTTCGGTTCAGGCCCAATCCAAAGCAGCAATTAAAAAAGCGAAGCAACTCTGCGAACAAGGTTTTCTGCGCTTGGAAGAGGGAGAGAACTTACAGGCAATGGGACTTTTCCGCGAGGCGATTTCGATTGACTCGAATCTTGCCCGTGCCTGGGCCGGGATCGGAGCGGTGCAGTCTGAACACAAACAACATGAAGTCGCCGTACAATCCTTTCTGCGAGCGCGTCGGCTCGACCCCACCTCCATGGAACCGTTTTTACCCACACTGGCAGAGGATCTGGCCGGAATCGGATCGTTTTCTGAAGCGTTGTCGTTGACCGATTCACTGATGCAGACGCCGCTGGGAAGTACGGCAGCGATGAAAAAATACCTCGAGAAAAGAAGAACGCGCTACTTGTTCGGCGTGAATTACCAAGCCAATCGAACCGATACGGGCTATCGTTTTGAACCCCAAAATTTGGGTCCGCTGGTCAACAGCCGCGATCCCGAATACCTGCCCTCACTCACGATCGATGGCAGCCAACTGGCCTTCACCCGTAACCGCGGCAGTCGAAATGAAGATTTCTTTGCCTCTGAACTCGACAGCAATGGGAAATGGAAAGTTTCTCAACCCTTACCCGGAGAAGTAAATACCCCCATGAACGAAGGTGCCATGCATATTTCCCAAGATGGGGAATGGATGGTTTTTGCCGCTTGCTCCCGTCCCGATGGCTATGGCGGTTGCGATCTATATATTTCTTACCGAACTCCTTCCGGGTGGACGCCTGGAATAAATCTGGGCGGGCGGATCAATACCGACCAATGGGAAACCCAGCCCTGTCTCTCGCCCGACAAACAATCGCTGTATTTTGTCAGCCGCCGTCCCGGCGGATTGGGCGGAAGCGACATTTATGTTTCTCGCCTGCTCAGCAACGGCCGATGGGATGATCCCTTGAACCTTGGTCCCAATATCAACACCAGCGGAGATGAACAATGTCCCTTCCTCCACGCCGATAATCAGACCTTATATTTTACCAGTCCGGGTTGGCCCGGTTACGGAAACGACGACCTTTTTCTGTCGCGCAAACAACCCGACGGCTCTTGGTCAAAGCCCGAAAACCTCGGCTTTCCAATCAACACGATCGACCGGGATGGAAGTCTGATTATCGCCGCAGACGGCATCACTGCCTATTACGCTAGCAACCGAAGTGATTCCTATGGCGAAATGGATCTCTATCAATTCAGTTTACCCAAGCACGCTCGCTCTACGCCCACGTATTGGATCCGCGGGAACGTAACCGACAGTCTTATTGGAAAACCCATTGCCGCTATTCTTTACCTGCGCGAAGCAGAATCCGGCAACGCCATCAAACAAGTACAAGCAGATACGGAAGGAAATTATCTGGTCACCCTCCCCGCCGGCACCAATTATTTACTCACGATCCGACAACCCGGGTATTTTTTTCACAGCGAAGTTTTTGAAATGAAAAAAACGTCGGATGCCAAACCCCAACAACTCAATGTACGGTTGCGCCCCCTGAGCACCAATGCCTCCGTCGTACTGAAACATGTTTACTTCCGTACCAACCGGGCCGAACTAGCCGACAGTTCCCGCGCCGAACTCATGAGTCTGGTGGAACTTCTCCAAGAAAATCCAGGCCTGATCGTGGAGATCGGCGGTCACACCGATAACCAAGGCAGTGCCAGCGAAAATCTATCCCTCAGCAAACGCCGCGCCGAAGCCGTAGTGCATTTTCTGACCGATCAGGGCATCCCCTCCAACCGACTTCAAGCAAAAGGATATGGTGCCGGCCAACCCATTGCCGATAATTCCAACGCAGAGGGACGAGCAAAAAACAGAAGAAGCGAGATGAAAATCATTCGCAAATAATTCCCGCCCCCCACCCCGATAGATTTGCCGGGTGTAGGACCAACTGCTGCACCGCATTGCCCTTACGTTTGTCCCGCTGATCGGACCCGTTCAGGCGCGTCAGTTGCTGCAACAGTTAAAACCCGAAGAGATCTTTCGTGCCAGACGCCACCAGCTGCTGCAAATAGAAGGCATCGGCCCGGAAAGAGCGCAGAACATTTTACGCTTTCGGGATTTTGCCCGCGCAGAAAAAGAGATCCGATTCCTGGAAAATCAAAAGATCCGCGTACTGGCCATCGACGACCCCGACTATCCCAAACGCCTACTGCACTGCTTCAACCCACCGGTGTTGTTACATTATATAGGACAAGCAGACCTCAACGCCCCTCGTATGCTGGCAGTCATTGGCACCCGATAACAGACTGATTATGGAAGTATGTGGACCGAACGCATTGTCGAGGAACTAAAAGCTTGTTCGGCAACCATCGTCAGCGGACTCGCCGCCGGCATCGATGCCATCGCACACCGCACCGCGCTTCGCAACCACCTCTCCACCATCGGCGTATTGGCACATGGACTAGACCGAATCTATCCGTACCACCATCGAAAACTAGCGCAGGAAATGGAAAGAGAAGGAGGGCTGCTCACGGAGTTTGTGCACGGAACCGGATCGGTATCATTTTCCCGCCCGCAACCGGTTGGTAGCAGGAATGACCGATGCTACGCTGGTCATCGAATCGGGAGAAAAAGGAGGAAGCCGAATTACAGCCTCTCTGGCCAACCAGTACAACCGGGATGTCTTTTCTCTTCCCGGTAAAATCAGCGACGAAAAAAGTATGGGGTGTTTGAAATTGATCCGACAACATCAATCCGAAATCTTTACCTCTACACTGGAGATGCTCGATCGGTTGGGGTGGAATGATTCGCCGATCGAAAAAAAAATTACCCCCACGCTGTTTCCTGAATTGTCAGATGAAGAAAAAAAGATTGTGGATCATTTACAAAACCGAAACGCTTTGCACCAGGATCAGATCGGATGGGAACTTCGTATGCCCTCCTCACAATTGAACAGTTGCTTGCTTCAACTGGAAATGAAAGGGGTGGTCCTATCTTTGCAGGGCAAACAATACCGGTTGCTACCTTGATACTGGGTTTTTCAATTTGTCGGATCAGATTTCTGTTCTTGCTTCTGTGTATCGGAGGATCCATTTCTCCGCTCATTGTACGCGCGCAGGCCTGTACCACGCTGGGGCAAACGCCCTCCACCGCTTTTCCCGTTTGCGGAACCACCACTTTCACACAAGCCAGTGTGCCACTTTGTGCCACCAACAGTTTATATGTTCCCGGCTGCTCCGGAACCGGCGCAAATTATGAGAACCGGAATCCGTTTTTTTATCGCTTTACTTGTTACACCTCCGGGTCGCTGGGATTTGTAATTACCCCGCTAGCCCAAAATGAAGATTATGATTGGCAGTTGTATGACATCACGGGGAGAAATCCCAACGACATCTTCACCGTAAACAGTTTGGTGGTTGCCGGCAACTGGGCGGGTACTTACGGTCCCACCGGTGCCTCGGCCAACGGAACCAATGGCATTCAATGCGCCTCCGATCCCGCTGCCAATGCACCCACCTTTGCCAAGATGCCCAACTTGATCCAGGGCCGTGAGTATTTGCTGCTGATCAGTCATTTTACCAACACCCAAAGCGGTTATACGTTATCCTTTTCCGGGGGGACGGCCGTGATCACCGACCCTACCGAGCCACATTTATTAAATGCCAAGGCCGATTGCGATGGCACCAAGATCCGGGTGAAGCTCAATAAGAAAGTCAGTTGCCGATCGCTCACCGCCAACGGAAATGAATTCAAAATCGTTCCGGCTGCACAAACCGTAGTGAGTGCCCAACCCGATTCCTGCAGTTTCGCGTTTGATTTCGATGAGATCGAACTCACGCTGAGCGGTGCGTTGCCCAATGGCAATTATCAGTTGGTAATCCAAAATGGAAGTGATGCCAATACATTACTGGACAATTGCGGAAGGGGGATTCCGGTTAATGAGCAAGTTCCGTTCACGTATCAATCCCCCCAACCCATCTATGCCGATTCCATTGGCACGACCAGTTGCAAGACCGACTCGATCCGGGTTTATTTTCCCAAGCGGATCAGTTGCGCGAGCATTGCGGCGAACGGATCGGATTTTGTGGTAACCGGTCCCACCCCCGTTTCCGTCACCTACGCCGGGGGTAATTGCATACAAGGGAAGACTGATTTTGTGGTGGTGCGCTTTGCTTCTCCGATCTATACGCGCGGTACCTACACGCTCTCGCTTCGACCGGGCAACGATGGATCGGTTTTGATCGATGAATGCGGACAGGAAACACCCAACCAACAATTGAATTTCAATACGGCCGATACCGTGAACGCCGATTTCACCTACACCGAAAAATTAGGTTGTCAACGCGACACGTTACGATTTTCGCACAACGGATTGAATCAGGTGAACCAATGGAGCTGGGTAATCAATGGTACGGCTGTAAGCAGCCAGCAAGTGTACACACATATCTTTCCGGCCACCAGTCAGAATACCATTCGTCTGTACGTAAGCAACGGCACCTGTGGCGACACCAGCACGCAGCAAGTCGTGCTAAACAATGAAGTGAAAGCTTCCTTTGAAATGCCGACGGTGATCTGTCCGGAAGATGCCCTGATGGTGAAGAATACGACGGTGGGGACCGTTACCACCTGGCGATGGCAATACGACTTGTTGGGAAGCAGCCCGCTAAAGGATCCGCCTCCTTTCCAATGGCCGAACAGCGGAAGAGAAGCCTTTTATACCGTGAAACTGACTGCGTATAATTCTATACTGAATTGCAGCGATAGCCTGCGGAAGACCTTGCGGGTATTGAATTTTTGTTCCGTCGCGGTACCCACGGGTTTTACACCCAACAACGACGGACGAAACGATCGGTTTGGTCCGTATAACGCCTTGAAGGCGGACAACTATCATTTTCAGGTCTTCAATCGATGGGGCCAGTTAATTTTTCAATCGCGCAACTGGCAGGAGAAATGGGATGGAAAGTGGAGCGGTGTGGAGCAACCCGGCGGGGTTTATGTGTGGACGCTTACCTACACCAATCGGGATACCGGTCAGGCCGTTGCTCAAAAAGGGACCGTGGTATTGATCCGATAGGGTTTGGTGCGAATTTGTGCGGTTCCGTATCTTTGCACATGGCAACCAAAAAATCTCCCCCCACTTTATCGGAAAAAATTGCGCTTGAAGGTCTCACCTTCGATGACGTTTTATTGATGCCGGGCTACAGCGAAGTGCTGCCCCGGGAGGTTGATATCCGTAGTCGACTCACCCCCCGTATCACGCTGAATATTCCCCTGCTTTCTGCGGCCATGGATACGGTCACCGAAGCCGCCTTGGCCATTGCGCTGGCAAGAGAAGGCGGGCTGGGCATCTTGCACAAAAACATGTCGATCGAAAAACAAGCCGAGCAGGTACGTAAAGTAAAAAGAAGTGAAAGCGGACTGATCATTGATCCGGTGACCCTGAAAGCCAATGCTACCATCGGCGACGCGCTTCGGCTCATGCGCGAGAACCGGATCGGGGGGATTCCTATCATCGACAACCAAGGCAGACTGGTGGGTATATTAACCAACCGCGACCTGCGGTTTGAAGAGGACATGAAACGAAAAGTGAGCGAAGTAATGACCAAAGAAAATTTATACACCGCTCCCGAAGGAACAGACCTGAGAAAAGCCGAGCAACTGTTCAAGAAGACCAAGGTAGAAAAACTGCCCATTGTAAATAAGAAGGGAAAGTTAGTAGGACTCTTCACGTACAGCGATATTTTAAAATTGAAAAGTCACCCGCACGCCGTCAAAGATTCATTCGGCCGACTGCTCGTGGGCGCAGGCGTGGGCATCACCAAAGACATCTTGGATCGCGTGGCCGCCTTGCAACAAGTGGGGGTAGATGTGATCGCACTCGACAGTGCACATGGTCACAGCCGAGGCGTGATCGATGCATTAAAATCCGTAAAGAAAAATTTTCGAGGGGTAGATGTGATTGCCGGAAATGTAGGAACCGCCACGGGTGCCAAGGCCTTGTCGGATGCCGGAGCAGATGCGGTGAAAGTAGGAATTGGTCCGGGTTCGATTTGCACCACCCGCATCGTAGCCGGTGCCGGCATGCCGCAGATGTCCGCTGTAATGGAAGCAGCGGCGGCGTTGAAAAAATCGCGCACGACCCTGATTGCCGATGGAGGCATTCGATATACGGGAGATATGGTAAAGGCAATCGCCGCCGGAGCCAATGCGGTGATGATGGGCAGCATTTTTGCGGGGACGGAAGAAAGTCCGGGTGAAACGATCATTTACGAAGGCAGAAAATTCAAAGAATACCGCGGCATGGGTTCCCTGGGCGCCATGGCTACCGGGAGCAGCGACCGCTATTTTCAGGACGGCGAATCGGATGCCAAAAAATTCGTTCCGGAGGGCATCGAGGGTCGAGTTGCCTACAAAGGTTTACTCCGCGAAGTGGTTTACCAGTTCGTGGGCGGATTGCGTGCGGGAATGGGGTATTGCGGAGCGAAAAACATCTCGGCCTTACAGGACGCCAAATTCGTGAAGATCACCAATGCGGGCATGCGCGAGAGCCACGCGCACGACATCGACATTACGAAGGAAGCCCCGAACTACAGCCGGAGTTAATCGACTGCATAATCGATCCGGATCGTAATAGAGGCTGTTTTGTTTTTTGAGCTGGTGTTGAAAACCCCGCCATAAGAAAAATCCTCATTGCTGTTCTGTCCGGTGATCTGAAAAACACCCATTGTCGCTTTTTTTATTTTTCCCAGATCACTTCCTGAATTTTTTGCAATGGTCTGCGCCCGATCTTTCGCATCGGCACTGGCCTTGGCTAACAGATCGATTTTCAGCTCGGAAAGTTTTGAATAGTAATAAGACGGATTGGAGGAATTGAACTCAATGCCGCTTTCGATCAGCTCGGTGGCTTCGCGGGAGATCTTCTCGACTTTTTCGATTTCGCGTGAATCGACCGTTACGGATTGACTTAGTTTATACCCGCCAAAATCTGTACCCAGTGTACGACCCTCTGAATCATAACGAGTATTGAACAACTTCTCAATGCTCACGGAAGAAAAAACAAATTCAGCGTCTTTCACCCCCTTATCCATCAAGTATTTCCGGATGGCTTGCTCATCTGACTTGAGTTGGGCATAGGCGGCCCGCAAGTCCATCATGGTTCGGCTGTAGTTCCCGTCCCATACGATCTGATCACTTGCAAAATCTTTTTCTGCCAGACCGGTCACAGAGATGGTCTCTTGTGCACGAAATTTATATTTATAGGCTCCGGCCAAAACGGTTACCCCCAGCAATGCCGTCAAACAGACAATAAGGGTTTTGATATAAGGTTTCATCCGATTGATTTTAGGATAAAGCTAATACATTGCTTACATAGAGAATGTTAATTTCGCTTTAATTCACCTCCATGCCAAATCAACTGATTTGAATCGTCTTCCGCCCATCCTGCTTTCCCTGATCGGGGGGATCTTGCTCTCGGCCGCCTGGCCCACGTTCTCCCTCACCCCACTGCTGTTCGTGGCTTGGATTCCCTTGCTCTGGCTGGAAACCCGGGTTTCGAGTCGTTGGCACTATGGCGGATTGGTTTACCTGCACATGTTGGTTTGGAATGGGCTGACCACCTGGTGGATCTGGTATGCCAGTGTACCGGGTACCATTTCCGCCATCCTCGCCAATAGTTTACTGATGGGCTTGCCTTGGTGGGGCTACCGGTTCGTTAAGAAGAAAAGGGGACAGACAGCCGGACTCCTTGCACTGCTCACCGGATGGATGAGCTTTGAATACATTCACCTGCAGGATTGGGGACTCAGCTGGCCCTGGCTTACACTTGGCAACGGACTGGCCACACAACCCGGCTGGATCCAATGGTATGAATATACCGGCACCAGTGGCGGAACGCTTTGGATCCTAGTTGTGAACACGTTGTTGTTCCTTCATTGGCAAACAAACCGAAGCGCCTCAAGTACTACTCGTTCTCCGTATCGATGGATTACCCTGGCCACGATCGTCTTACCCATCGCACTTTCCCAATGGATCGATCATCGATTGAGCAAGCAACCGGAATCATCCCGTTTGGCTGAGGTAGCCCTGTTGCAACCCAATGTGGATCCCTATGAGAAAGTTAGCAGCTATGCCTCTTTTGATTTTCAATTGCAAAACCTCATTCGTCAAAGCGAGGCGTGTATGACCGATCAAACCCAATTATTGATCTGGCCCGAAACCGCACTGTACCGTCTGGGTGGCATTGGAGAAAAGGAGCTGCGCGAAAAAATCCCGGCATTTGATTCTCTTTGGTCTTTTCTCAGACGTCATCCGGATCTTACCCTTTTTACCGGCGTTGAGAGTTATGCCGTTACACTGAAAAAATCTCCGAACAGCATTCCGGCGCCCGACTGGCTTCGCCTAGCCGGACAACCCGGTTCTCAATTTATTGAATCCTATAACGGAGCCGCCTTGATCGATACCGGGGGTGCCGATCAATTCTATCATAAATCAAAACTGGTTCCTGGGGTTGAAACGCTGCCAGGCTTCTTGCAATTTTTATCGGCTTGGTTTGAGGAATTTGGGGGCACCTCCGGTGGATATACACCGCAAGCTGACCGAACCCCTTTGCTTGCCAAAAATGGTTTTCGATTGGCACCGGCCATTTGCTACGAGAGTATTTACGGGGAACACCTTAGCCGATACTTTAAAGAAGGCGCCAACTTGTTGGTCATCATCACCAACGATGGCTGGTGGCGAAACACACCCGGACACAAACAACATGCCCTATACGCATCCTTGAGAGCCATCGAAACCCGACAATGGGTTGCCCGTAGTGCCAATACGGGTATTAGCGGATTTATTGACCCTTCCGGAAAATGGATCGACCCGCAGCCCTACGATACCGCCGCCTGCGTAAAGCAGAAAATTCCAATCCGATCCGGCGGCACCACCTTCTTTGTTAGCTATGGCGACATACTTTCTAAAGGAGCGTTAACGTTTTATATGGGGATCTGGATTCTGTGCTTGGCGTTTCGACGGAGAAAGGAAAATTCATAATTTCACCGATCCATCCCGCAACAAATTTATTGTTAAGGTCTCCATGAGAAAATTCCTGCTCACAGCCTTGCTTTCGCTGTCGATGATATTCGCCGAAGCGGCGCACATCAAAGGGGGTTTCTTTTCCTATCAATACCTCGGTCCCGGTCAAGGCACCAACCTGCGCTACCGCATTACCCTTACGGTGTATATGATATGTGGACCATCAACCGGACAATTATCGAACCCCATTAATTTCAGCATCTTCAACGCCGGCAACAACCAGTTCATCCAAAACGTCAGCGTTCCGATCACCAATCAATACAATTTGGGCAAAGCAGCCGACGAACCCTGTATCACGGGCGATCAGAGCGGATGCTATTACACCATCGTCATCTACGATCTTCCTGTCATTGAACTGGCCCCCTCCGCCTCCGGTTACATCATCGCCTATCAACGCTGCTGCCGGATCGCGGGCATCAATAACATACAGAATTCCGGAGCCGTTGGAAACACGTTCTCCATTCAGATCCCCGGAACCGATGTGCTACCCGGCGCCGAAACCAACAGCAGTCCACAGTTTCTCGTAAACGATACCGCCATCGTCTGCGCCAACAACTATTTTCAATATTCGTTCCAAGCCTCCGATCTCAACGGCGATTCACTGGCCTATGATCTTTGCTATGCCATTGAGGGTGGGGATCAGACCAACAACTCCCCTCCAACAGCGGCCAATCCGCCTTATGGTTCCGTTCCCTATTCATTTGCTTATACCGGGTCCTTCCCCATGGGGCCGGGCGTGAACATCAATTTCCAAACCGGACTCATCAGCGGTATTGCACCCAGCATGACGGGTGAATATGTAGTGTGCGTCTGCGTACGAGAATACCGCAACGGGGTTTTGATCGGAACGACCCGAAAAGAACTACATATTCGGGTCGGCGACTGCACACCCCTCAATGCCCAACTCTCGCCTCGAACTACGACTTGTGAAGGCTTCACGGTGAATTTCAGCAACGAAGTAAACAATCCCTCGAATGCGGAATTTGTTTGGTCTTTCGGTCAACCGCAACTCGGCAGTGGCGATACCTCTTACCTGCCCGCCCCTACGCATACTTATACCGATACAGGCACCTTTCTGGCAAAGCTGAAGATCTCGTTGCCTGGTGGACTATGTGCCGATACCGCCAACGTGGTCATCCGTGTTTATCCTGGATTCTTCCCCGGATTTCTGATAAACGGAAGTTGTTACACCACGCCCTATCAATTCACCGATACCACCCGAACCAATTACGGTGTGGTGAACAGTTGGTCCTGGAATTTTGGCGATCTCAGTACGCTGGCCGATACCTCGAGGAATCAAAATCCGCAGTGGACATTTAACGGCCCCGGACCCAAAACCGCCACCCTCATCGTCACCAACAGCAAAGGGTGCATCGATACCGCTCAGGTCAATTTTGTGGTGCTTGACAAACCCATCCTGAATTTGCCTTTCCGAGATACCCTGATCTGCGTGCCGGATACCATCCAATTGCAAGCCAACGGATCCGGAGCGTTCAATTGGCAACCCAACACGAATATCATTAATCCAAATACCCCCAACCCCCGGGTTTATCCCTCCACAACTACTTGGTACTATGTGAATCTGACGGAGAATGGTTGTACCAACCGCGACTCGGTTCGAATACGGGTAACACAAGGTGTTCAACTTTTTGCCAGCAGCGATACCACGATCTGTCGGGGAGATCCGGTTCAATTACAAGCCAGTGGAAATGCCACGGCGTATAGTTGGTCGCCCCCAACCGCCCTAAGCAACACGGCTATTCCAAACCCCGTCGCTACCCCACTCGCCCCTTTGATCACCTATCAGGTAACGGGTAGCATCGGCACGTGTCGGGATGTACGTAACGTGACCATTCGTACCGTTCCCTACCCACAAGCCAATGCCGGAAACGACCTGACGCTATGTTTCAATACGTCGGGACAATTGCAAGCACAGATCACGGGCAGCCGGTTTCAATGGAACCCCACCGCATACCTGAACAACCCCAACATCCTGAATCCGCTGACTACCCCTCCGCGTACCACGATGTATCGGTTGTTTGCCTACGATAACCAAGGTTGTCCGAAACCCGGTATCGACTCCGTATTGGTAACGGTTCAGCCCCGTATCCGTGCCAATGCCGGCAGGGATACCAGTGTGATCGTGGGACAACCCCTCCAACTCAACGGCTCCGGTGGAGTGGGTTATACTTGGTCGCCCGCCATCGGACTCAACAGCACCACCATCGCTAATCCCATTGGTATCTATGGATCCAGTCTTGATTCCGTAAGATATAAACTCGTGGTTCGCGATGCCGCGGGTTGCGCCGACTCGGCTTTCATGACCGTGCGCATATACAAAACGCCGGTTAGCATTTTTGTTCCCACTGCTTTTACCCCCAATGGCGATGGACTCAATGACCTGGCCCGCCCCATCTGTGTCGGCATCCGAAAGATCCATTACTTCACCATTTATAACCGATGGGGCGAATTGGTGTTTACCACCAACCAAGATCGCCAGGGTTGGAATGGCATCTTCAGAGGGCAGCCCCAAGGTTCGGCCGTGTTCGTTTGGGTGGTGAGTGCCGAGGACTATGAGGGAAAACCTTATTTTGGCAAAGGAACCGTAACCTTGATCCGTTAAAAACCAACATGACCAGAACCATCTTCATTACCGGTGCCAGCTCCGGATTTGGAAAAGCCTGTACTGAAAAATTTGCTGCAAACGGAGACCGGCTGATCCTGCTCGCCCGTCGTAAAGACCGGTTGGAATCCTTGGCTGAGGATTTGAAAAAAAATCATCGCACCGAGAGTCTGATCTTGGCAGCCGATGTACGCGAACAAGCTACGATTACCGAACAGATCGATCAACTGCCGGCCGAATGGAGCCAAATAGATGTGCTGATTAACAACGCCGGATTGGCCTTAGGGCGTGATTTTTTTGAGGAGGCAAACCTCAGCGATTGGAATACGATGATCGACACCAATGTGAAAGGGTTGCTGTATGTGGCGCAAGCCGTCGCCAAAAAAATGTCGGCTCAAAAAAACGGACACATCCTCAACATCGGATCCATCGCCGGAAAAGAAGTCTATGAAAAAGGGAATGTATACTGTGCCACCAAATTTGCCGTCGATGCCATTAGCAAAGCGATGCGGATCGACCTGCTGCGGCATGGCATTAAGGTAACCGCCATTCACCCCGGTGCAGCCGAAACCGAATTTTCCTTGGTTCGCTTTAAGGGCGATTCCGATAGAGCTAAACAAGTTTACAAAGGATTCAAGCCACTCAGCGGCGAAGACATTGCAGCAGTCGCTTTTTATTGCGCCGGATTACCCGCCCATGTCTGCATCAATGACTTAACCCTGACCTGCACCCAACAAGGCTCCTCTACCCATTTTTGGAAAGAATGATCTGCGAAACTTCCCCTCGTAGTTTTCCGATTCCAGGTGAATTTTTCAGGATTTTTGCCGCTATTTATCGATGTTTCAAAGGGCGATGTTACTTTTAGGTCAATCCAATTGAACAATGAAAAAAACGCTGCTTGCCTTTGTCCTGATCGGCGCCCTGGTAGCACCTGCGTTGGCACAATCTCACTCCCTTCAACAGATCCGTCAGCAAGCCGATAGCCTAAAAAACCTCTATGTGAGCGACGGCTTTCAATTGCTGCGGGAGACGCCCCTTCAAATGGAAAGTGAGTACGACATTCCCATCGTGCTGCCCCTGACGCAGGGAACCTTCTATCAATTTGTATTCATCGGCGAGCCAACTTCCCGGCTATACGAAGTGCGCATGTACGACTGGCAAGAAAAACAAGTTATTTTTTTACAGAACCGATGGGGCGAGGTGGATGGCAATGTCATTGCCTTTTTCTACATCCCAAAAACTTCGGAGTATCACATGCTGCGACCGGTTCAAGTGAACAAACAACAAAAGCGCAACCTGAATGGATATGTGATGCTGCTCAAGAAATCGGCGGCCAGCGCATCGAACCAAGCCAAATAATAAATTTTCTGTTTGAAACAAATCCCTCCACCGAGGTTTTTTTATTGTGCCAGTGAGATCCGCACCTGCACCCCTCCCCGGGTATTGGTGATCGGGAAGGCGCTGCTGATCTTGGGGATGTTTCGGTTCTGCTCAAAATAGAGCTTGAGGTTGATCCGATTGTTCAGCACATAATCAATGGACGGCGCGAGACGGATCACTCGCTGGCCGCCGGTTCCGAAAGAGGTTCCCTGATCCAACTTGCTGTTTGACGTGGCATCATCACGCAAACCAAAATCCATCCGGATCGTAACGTCGTTGTCGAGCTTCGTGCCGTTCTTGCCGATCTTGAGGTTTTGGAAGAAGGGCAGGCCCTTCTTCCTCCAGTTAAAAGAAAAGGTGTACTCGGTGCTGTTGTTCTCGGCCAATTGATAATCGATCAGACTCAAGCTGAGTTGCCGGCTCTTTCTCCATTCAAATCGGGTTGTGATCTGGTTGGTGAAGGTCATATCCACTTCGATCAAGGGCTCAAAGGCTTCCTGGATGGTGATGTTGGGGATCAGAAAATAAGGGATGAAATTACCGGTGAGTGTATCGCGGAAAAGGGGATAGCCAACCCGCAACGGATCGGTGAACAAAAGTGCTGTATTAAAGCTGTTCATGCTTAAGGAGCTTCGGTATCCGTGTCGGATAGAGAAATTCGTAAAGATCTTATTCAATCCGGGAATTCTTGACAAACCATTATAGGTCAATTTCCAGTTTGGCAGCGGCAACAGTCCCGAAAAAGGATTGGATCGAAGCGAAGGATTGCTGTTGCGAATCGACTTCACACTCAAGGGATCTTTATCGGTATAGGCCGCAAGAAAGGCCGGAATCACCACATCCTGCGCATACCGACCATAGCCCTTGAAATAGCCATCAGCATCAGTTCCCGATTGATAAGGGTTTATAGAAGCAAGTTTACCGGATATGAGACGGCGGTTCGATTCAAATTTTTTGAAGGTTTGGGACACCTGATTTGGATCAAACGGTTCGAACAGGGTTTGGAAGGAAATATAGCTGATGTTGAATGACCCCATCGCATATGGGTTGAGCCGTGCCAACCCCGAAAAACCAGTTGTGTCTTTATACAGTTCCGAATACTGCTTGTCAAAGGTCTTGTCCAGGTTCAAGTCAATATTGAAATCCCGGAACGGGGTCACCTGCGCGGTCAGGTTCAATCGCTGATTGTATCGTTGTTGGATCATAGCACTGACCAGTGAATCGCGCGAGAGCAATCCCTTCGACCCAAACCGGTTTACCCAATTGGTATCGGGCTGATACCCGAATAGGTAGGCGAATCCCGGTTGCCCGCTTCGAAGGTTAGAACCGAACAGCTGGGTGCTGTCCATGTACCCCGGAAGCGAGGTGCCAAAATCTTCGGTATACTGAATCCCCACCCGCTTGAGCGAAGTAGCCAGCTGCGCGATGAATCGCGAAACGGCACCCACTTCCGGAAGGGGTTTCATCGATGGCGGAATCCGAGTCTTTTTGATCTTGCGCTTTTTGATGCGAATGATCTTCCCTGTTTTGTTTCGGATGGTATCGTAGCGGGATTGGGGACCATCGTCCGATTGACCCATCTCGGAGTTGGACTGGGGCCTTCCCCCCGATTTATCGGTCTTGTCGCGGTTGGATCTTCCACCACCGGATTTCTTGTCTTTTGCATCTTGTCCCATCGTAGGATCCAGATTCGGGTCTTGGGGTTGTGCGTTTGATCCGGAATAAACCGCCCGCAGGAATCGTGATTTATTATACAAGTCCTCAAGCTTCAACTCCCCATTCAGGGTGCGGGTTTGCGTATTGCTGAGGATATTTCCGAGCGACCTGGCCAGCAACGAGGCCGTAACCCAATTGTATTTTGTATTGTAGCTGGCCCGCAGCGAGGTCCAACTCAACAACGGGATCTTATTCGTGGGCACGTTGTAATTGATCGTTACATCCTGTGCATAATTGGTATTTCGCCCGCCTTTGAAAAAGTTTGAACGAACCGAATCCTTTTTGGCGTCGGTATTGATTCGACCCGCCGGCTCATCGATGCGGGCATTGTTGGTGGCATTGAAATCAACCGAGATCGAACGGGTCAGGTTCCACTGCAAAACATAGTACCGATCGAAGGTGAAAAACTTGTTGTAAGTCTCTGGTACGCGGTACGGACCACCCCCCACGTTTCGCGGACGCGTAGCCCCAAACTGACGAAACACATCGGCCCGGATACTGATCTGAGACGGCGCGTAATTGAAATTGAAATCCTTCAGCCAGGTCAGCCAGGGCGAATTTGATTTGATCCATTTTCGGAATGGCTCGAACGGCTGTACTTGTGGCGCATAACTATACCCGATCGCGCCGCGGGTTCTGCGCATCTCATCCCGCTCGATCAGGGGATTGTGGCTGAGGGTTTGGATATAGGAGTAATTCAGATCAAAATTCGAGAGCGACCAGATCTTGGGTTTTTTATCACCCACCCGCAGTTTCTTGACGTTGGTAAAATTCAGCGTCTTGATGGTCGTGATGTCCTGCGCATCGGTGCGGATAGAATCCCGCTTGTTCGCATCGGCCAACCGCAACTTGTCTTTTAAGATCAGATCCAGGTCGTACGGATCGTATTCGGGTGTGCTGCTGCGCTGACTGATCGCCGCATACATGGGCAATTGGAGTCCGAGTTGCTTGGGCAGCAATTTACCCAATTCCAGATTCAAGGAGGCATCCAACGTATACACATCCTCCCGACTCCGTTCATTGACGCGTTGCTCCAACGTTCCAAATCCGCGCGAACGGGCCGTACCCGATAAGGAGAGGGTTCCTAAGTCCGCCAACCGAATATCCGTGCGGGCCAAAGCCGACCACCCACCTTTCTCATCCAACTGTTGCAAACGAAGTTCGTTGAACCAGACCTCCGTGCAGAGCGCCTCTTGTATCGTATTCTCTACCCCAAGTAGCATTCCCCGCACCTCTCCCAGGTTCGGATTTCCGACGATCGCATAAGAACGTCCATTGGGAAGTGTCTCTTTGTAGTACCGCGAGGGGGAAAGTCCGGATTTATTTCGTCGGGTCTTGAGATCGGTCAGTTCCGCTAGGTCAAAGTCCAAATTATTGTCGGCCGGCCAGATCTTCAAACTATCCCGCTCGCCAAAAGGAGTAACCTGAAGTGGAATCTTCACTTCGTAATAATTACCGGAAAAATCATTACCAATCCGTATCACTGCATTCAATTCACCGAACTGGATCGGCTGAGCCCCCTGTACGCTTTCGGCATGAATGAACATAGACAGGCGGGCGTACTGACGCATATCGATGTTCATATTCTTGAAGATCCCGCGTGATTCGTGCATCGGCAATCCGCAGACCTGTATGCTCACCGCTTGTTCATTCAAGAACAGGGCCACATTGTTGTTGCTGAGCTGTTGTTGCCGCTCGATGCCCGGCGGGATCCGGTACACGATCGGTTGCCGCTGATCGTTCTCCTCTACGTTCACCGCCAATACATTTACATTTACGGGATCGGGCAAAGGAGCGGGAATGAAATTGCCGGTCGTATCAATGTTATTGCGATACTTCCGCCACTGATTCCGGACCAGCTCCAGTTTTCCAAAACGTAGCACGATCGAGTCCTGAAAACCGGTCATGAACATTCGGATGAACCGGATCGATTTGAAATCCGGAATATTACCCACTTTACGCGAATACTGGCCCACGGGAATCCGGAACAAATACCAGCGCTCGGTGCGGGACTGACCATTGGCCAGCGTAACTGTAGGTGTTCGTACGTCCGTAATAAAATTGGTCCCTACACTCATGTTCGGCAAAATATCCACGCGGTACTGAAAATACTCTTCCACTTCGTTCATGGTATTGTCGCGATTCAACTCCTCAGCATCCGGATACTGTGTGAAGGCATTGACGAACTGTGTATTGTTGTTGGCTACCGGTGAGTTTCCATGGGGATTGTTGATGTTCTTGTACCGCTGTAAGATGCCGGCCAGAGGAGTCTGATCAAAACTGGCATCTCGATAGGCCTTGAAATTATCCCCCGACGGATCGTTCAGCGCCTGCTGATAAATGCGGGAGCCGGCACCGAACGTGGCTTGAAGTGTATTGAGATACGACTGGAATTTGGTCTTCTCATTATCGTCCGTCAATCCATCAAATCCCGCATCCTGATATTGACGATCGTCGGGAATGGTGCTAAAGGCATTAGTTACTTGCAAGGGGATCGAAGGAACTTTTCCCCAGTTGGTGGAACTGTCGACCCGCGCATTGTTGGTGGGGGTGGGCAGGCCGTTTTCGTATTGACGCTTTCCATCGCGCAGAATGTCCTCCGAGATGTTTCCGAGGTTGAAATACAATTGTCCGCCCAACGGATTTCCCGCATTGGCCAAATACGGATCCTGCAACCAGAACTCGATGTATTCGATGTTGCCGGTCTCAAAATCGATCTGGTCGATGTTGCGCATGAGTCCGCCCCAGGATTGACGCGGATTCAGCAGCCGGCCGTTGGCATCCACCCGGGTATTGCGCGTTTCAAAATTATAGGGGCCCCGATCCTTCGGATAAAAAGCCAGATCAAATGTGGTGAGCAAGCCTTCGCCAAATTGCGTACTTCTTCGAGGAAAGATCTCTTTTTGGAGCACTTGTCGGGTTTCCGGACGGGACAATTCATCCAAGCTGTTTTGCAGCGGATTATTCGGATTGCGCCGCTCCTGCAAAACGGGTTCGATGTTATACCAAGCCATCTTTGCTCGATTGTATCCGGAAGCCAGGTCATTGCTCAAGGACGACTCCGGAAACAGCCCATTGTTTTGTGGGATGGAGGCCAGCGTCCAGCTAATCAGGGGGAAACGCAAGTCGATGCCCGCACGGGATCCTTCAAAATCATCGAGGTAAACTTGTCCCGAACGATCCCTGGACCCATCAGCAGTGGTTCCGTTGATCTGCCGGGCATGTCCGGGTTGCAACACCGCCGCCTCTGCATACGAAGTGATCGAGGAAGGGGCCTTGGTCGAATAGAAAGGAAGTTTATCGAGCAATTTGGTCAGCCGCGGCACTTCACTGTTGTAATCCAGATCAAATCCGTACATAGTATTTCGGATCGGATCTTCTCCGTACAGTTGTTTGATGAAGAAGGGACGTTCGCCCAAACGCACAATGGTTCCACCCAGCGTAAGTTTTTTACTGGCCAGATAATCCAACCGCAATCCTAGAAAATTGCGTTGCTGAAATCCAAAGGCCTGGTTGTTTTCGTAATTAATATTCACCGGCACACCGGAGCTAATGATGGCCTGGTTGATCACGCGCAGCGTACCCAAGTCGTAGTTGATCTCGTAATCGACGTTCTCCACCAGCACTTGTCCCCCGGCCGTAACCGTCACCGATCCGCGCGGAATATTGAATCCCAGTTGATATTCGGCCGCACCGCCATTGCCCCCCATTCCTCCTACACCGCCCATGCCACTCATTCCACCGGCGCCTCCCATGCCGGAGGATTTGGACCGTCCCATGATCTTGAATCGGTTCAGGTTTGCATAGGTCTGCGCAATGGCCTTGATGGTGTCATAGAGCGGATAGTAAAGATATTTATCGCGGATCGTGGCGTTGGGATAGACGTAATCCAGGTCGCGCCCAAAAGGTTCCAGCACGGGGAAGATCACGCGGCTTTGTTGGGAGATCACGGTGAATCCTTCTATAAAATCAAAAACACCGTCGGGTTGCGGGTCGTTTTGATTGTTGAGTCGGTCGAGGTTCACCAGCGAAATGATGGGCTGACCTTTGTATGGATCCACCACATCGGCGGGCGGCAAATAGCGCTTCTCTCCCAAACTGGGTTCTTCATACAGCAGATCGAGGGTGAAATCTTGTCGTTCCAGTTGACCAAAGCCCACCGAATACACATTCTTCATCATCAGTTTCCAAATGGGGAGGTTGGTCCGCTGAGAAGTGGCCTTCAGCATTTTCAGAAATAAGATCCGCTGCGAATTGCCGGTGGTATCGGGGGGAACATCTTGCGAAAACTCGCCCACCTGAAACACGCGGCCGTTGTACGTGTACTGAAACGCCACGCCCAGCACCTCATCGGGTTGAAGGGGTTGATTCAGGGAGATGAATCCGATCTGTTTGTTGAAATAATAATCGCTCGGTTGCAGTTTTCGGGCAAAGGTCTTTTCAAAGTCTTGCACCGGGGCGAGTCCCAGTGTATTCAACGCATTCTGCGTAAGCGAGGAATTACGATAGTTCGGGTTGGTGGTCAGGATCCGATACAGATTGTTGGCATCGTTGTGGGGAAGCGCATCGCCCGTACCCGCCAGCAGTGGACTATACGGATTGCGTTCGCCCAGGTCCATGAACCCTACCACATCGCGGGTATCGGTGGTGCTTCCGTTTCGGTTGGTGACCCATACTTCAACGCGTAGGATCTGGATTCGCGAATTCACGATGGGCAATTGCTTCATCGCGGCATTGAAATTCTTGTAGAAGTATTCGGCCAGCAGAAAGTGACGGTTCTCGTCGTATTCATCTGCCTTGAGCGAAAAGCGCTGTGCGGTGGTGCCTCCCTGTAAACCCAGGCTTTGCCGTTGAGATTGCTGATTGGCCAGCACGGTTGTCACAAATAATTTTCCGAACTGCAATTGGGTTTTGATCCCGAATAGGGATTGGGCACCGGGGATCAGGGTACCCTTTGAGGCAAAGGAGGTATTACCGGCCTGGAATTGACGGATGATGTCGTCTTCCTTGCCCTTGAAATCCAGCTTGAGCTGATTCTCAAAATTAAAGTTGGCCAGTGTATTGTAATTGATCGGCAGTTTGAGCTTCTCACCGATTTGGGCATCCATCTGCAGCTGGGAGTTCATGTTGAAATCGAAACCTCCGTTGCGACGCGCCCGCTCGGGCAGGGTGGGATTGGCAATGTTCTGTCCTTGATACCCCGCAATAAAATCAACATAGCCCGAAGGATTGATCTCGATCTTCACTTTTCCGTCAGGCCCCGTTCCCATGATCCGATTGAACCAATCATTCGACATGCGGTACGGTGGTTTATCAAATCGCCGGTTCATGCTAAATAGCAGATCGGCTCGCTTTCGGAAATAATCGGCCTCGTCCTTTCGCCCCTGCCAGCGACGGTATTCCTCTGCGCTGAGGGAGGTGGTGGGACGATACGCGCGTCGCCCTATTTTTTCACTTAGGATATACTGCCCGGTTGACGGATCATATTCGATACGACGACGCAGGTAACCCGTATCACGAAAATCAAAGGCATGAGCCCGGCGACCAAAACTGAATGGATCCCCATACCGATCGTACAAGGGAAAACGCAACGTATCTCGACCGGGAGAATCCGATCGGATCTTTGCGAAGGCATCTCCCAGAAAAAGAGCCCATAAAAAAGGGCAAAAAAGAAAAATATGTACAGTCCGAAGCTTCAAAACACAGTCAGTTGGTTCAACCGCCTCACACCCCTCTGAGCGCTTTTTTAATCAACACTTCCACCGAGATGTCGGGTTCTGCCTGACGTACCTTTTCAATGGCTTGAGAGGCCGTGCTTCTAGGAATTCCCAGTGCGGTCAATGCCTCTAACGCATCTTGATGCAAAGTATTGTGAATCAAGGGAGAAATATTTGATTCGGAAGCTCCTTTACCCAGCTTATCCCGCAGCTCCAAAACCAGGCGCTCTGCCGTCTTTTTTCCAACGCCCTTCACCCGCTCCAAACTCCGCACATCCCCCTGTACAATACAGCGGGCCAACTCATTCGGGGGCATGAACGATAACATCATCCGGGCCGTCGCAGCCCCGATCCCCGAAACGCTAATAAGGTTTATAAACATCTCTTTTTCAACAACTTCAGAAAAACCATAGAGCAAATGAGCATCCTCCCGGATCACCAAATGGGTATACACCAAGCCTTCGGTCTTCCCGTGGATCTCGGAGTACGTGTGCAGGCTGATGCTGACCTCATAACCGACGCCACCCACCTCAACGATGAGTTTGGTGGGACTTACTTCCAAAAAGCGGCCGCGTAAGAAAGCGAACATGACGCAATATACCCCCCAGCCTCGATTTAACAAGGATGGAACGTCAGGGCTTTGACAGAACCCGTTCGCGGCAAAAGAAAAAAATTTATCTACCTTACAACATCAAAAATCATCCCTTTATGAAAAGAATTTTTATCCTTTTAGTCATTGTTTTTCCTAGCCTTTTACTTCACAGCCAACCATTCGAAAGGGAACTAAAAGAGGTAATTCAGCTGGTGATTCCACGCGAGGGAGGGGCCAACGCCGCCAACGTGGCCTGGCATCCAATTCAAAAGAAATACTATGCGGCAATGGCCGGCAACATCAGTTTTTCGTTAGCCGTATACGACAATACCGGCAAGCTTCTCTCCCCTACAGATCAGGAGACGTTATTCGACGTGCGCGGGCTTTGGTACAACCCAACCACCAAGACAATACAAATGAACGGATACAATGATTTCGGGTGAGCCGAATACAAGTTGAACTCAAAGGGCTTTCCGAGTGATGTGGTCGTATTGCATAAGGGCATGAATCAGCCCAGTGAACAATCGGTGGGGGTCTACAACTACAAGGAGAAAGTTTTGTATTTCCTAAACAGCGAGGGAAAGGTTGAAGTGTATGATGCGAAAACAGCCGAATACATAAGCACAATTGAATTGAAATTCATGGTAATAGATAGGGAAGATAATGATAACTACGACGAAGACGAAAACATCAACCTCTTCAACGAACAGTACAACAGCACAAGCATGGTCTATACCGGCATATCCGGAGCGGAGTTGGGTGTTTTGAATCACGAGAAAAACAGAATTGAACTCTACAGCATTCGAAACGGGTGGATGGTCCGACAACTTAACCTTCCATATGGTGCACCTGTCAATGAGTGGATGAACTTCGCGTTTGCCAACGGTATTTACTTTTTGTGTGAAAAAACAGAACGCATCTGGTATGGCTACAAATTAGGGCTAAAAAATCTATAGCCGGCAACGGGCAACGAAGCCCACTCCCCTTGCATTTGCTTATTTTTGCCGGGCTTAAATGTTCGTATGCCGACACGTGTAACTGCTGCCATCACCGCCGTTGGGGCTTTTCTTCCGGAGGATAAGTTAACCAACGCAGACCTCGAAAAAATGGTGGACACCACCGACGAATGGATCCGCACCCGCACCGGCATCTCCGAACGCCGCATCCTCAAAGGGGTGGGTAGAGGAACCTCGGAAATGGTGGCCCCGGCCGTAAAACAACTCTGTGAAAAACGCGGCATCGATCCCAAAGAGATCGATTGCCTGATCGTGGCCACCGTTACACCCGACATGGTTTTTCCGGCCACAGCGAACATCGCCTGCGAAAAGATCGGCGCCACCAACGCCTTCGGATTTGATCTGTCAGCCGCCTGTTCGGGATTTCTTTTTGCCTTGAGCCAAGGAGCTGCCCTCATTGAAAGCGGCCGATATAAAAAAGTGGTGGTCTGCGGATCTGATAAAATGAGCTCCATAGTCGACTATACCGACCGCACCACCTGTGTGCTGTTTGGAGATGCCGCGGCAGCGGTTTTGCTGGAACCCAATACCGAGGGATATGGACTAATGGACAGCATTCTTCGCTCAGATGGAAGCGGTGCCAATTACCTCCGGATGAAAGCGGGCGGAGCCAAATATCCGGCCAGCGTCGAAACCGTCATGGCCAAGGAACATTACATCTATCAAGAGGGACAATCCGTTTTCAAGTTCGCCGTAAAAGGCATGGCCGATGTGAGCGCCGAACTGATGGAGAAAAATAATTTATCGGCCAACGATGTATCGTGGCTGGTACCGCATCAAGCCAACCTGCGCATCATCGATGCCACGGCCAACCGAATGGGACTTTCGCGCGACAAAGTCATGATCAACATCCAGAAATACGGGAATACAACCGCGGCAACCGTTCCGCTCTGTCTGTGGGAATGGGAAAAGCAACTTCACCAAGGAGAAAACATCGTATTGGCTGCCTTTGGGGGCGGTTTCACGTGGGGTGCCACCTGGGTGAAATGGGCCTATAATTCTTAAAACATTCCATATGGAAACCAAGTTTCCGCTCACGGGTTGGAGTTCCGTTGCCATTCACGGCGGACACCAAAAAGATCCCCGCCACGCACACCTGACTCCCATCTATGCCGGCAGCACCTACGTGTTCGATACGGCTGAACAAGGGATGAACCGGTTCACGGGAAAAGAACCCGGTTATATCTACGCCCGGTTCGGGAGTCCCACCATCACCGAAGCAGCCGACAAGATCGCTGCCCTCGAAACATTCGGATTGAATATTCCGGCCAAAGCCATCTTGCATGCCTCCGGCATGGGAGCACTGACCACCTTATTTCTTTCCAACCTGAAAGCAGGCGAAAAGATTCTAACCCATTTTTCACTCTACGGTGGTACCGAAGAATTGATCCATCGCGTACTGAAAGACCTGAACATCGAAACCGTAATCACCGATCTGCATGACCTGAACAACGCCGAAGCGATCCTCAAAAATGATCCGTCCATTCGAATGGTCTATCTTGAAACCCCGGCCAATCCCACTCTGCAGTGCATCGACTTGGAAGGACTGATCGGACTGGCAAAAAAATACGGGAAGAAAGTGGCTTGCGACAACACCTTCGCAACGCCTTACCTACAACAACCATTCGCCTTCGGTGCCGATTTTATCATGCACTCCACCACAAAATTTTTGAACGGCCACGGCACTGCCATCAGCGGTGTACTGATCGGTACGGATGTTGAATTCATGAGCACCATCGTTACCAAAAAACATCGATTGCTCGGTGCAAATGCCAATCCCTTCGATGCCTTTTTATTGACACAAGGCATCAAAACACTCGAGGTACGTATGGAACGTCACTGTCACAACGCCATGGAAGTAGCAAATTTTCTGGATACGCACACGGCCGTGGCAAAAGTGAATTATACCGGACTGTCTCATCACCCCGACCAAGCCATCGCCAACAAGCAAATGCGACACCCCGGTGCCATGATGAGTTTTGAACTCAAAAAAGGAATGAGCGGAGGTATGGAATTTTTAAACCGTTTGCAGATGTGCGTGCGGGCCGTTTCGCTTGGCACCTGCGACACCTTGCTCAGTCACCCTGCTTCCACTACCCATTTCGGTGTGTCCAAGGAAGAAAGAGAAAAATATGGGATTACGGACGGACTCATCCGCCTAAGCGTAGGCATGGAAAGCATTCAGGATATTTTGCACGACCTCGACCAGGCCCTCTCCACTCAATAAATTCAATGCAGATCCGTCGAGCCCGCAAAGAAGATTGTCCCCGCTTGCTGGAACTGATCCGCGAGTTGGCCCTTTACGAGCGGGCACCACAGGAAGTAACCATTACACTGGAGCATTTTACCGAAAGTGGTTTTGGCGAGAAGCCGGTTTGGTGGGCCTTCGTAGCGGAAGAAAACGGATTCATACACGGCTTTGCCCTGTACTACATCCGATACTCAACTTGGAAAGGACAGGCCATGTACTTAGAAGACATTCTCGTAACGGAAAAAAGTCGAGGAAAAGGCATTGGAAAATTACTGTTCGATCGACTCATTGAAGAAGCAAAAGAAAGAAGTTTCAAATGCATCATCTGGCAAGTCCTGGAATGGAATGAACCCGCGATCAACTTCTATAAAAAATATAACGCCACCTTCGACCCCGAATGGCTGAACGGATCGATCGATCTGTGAGTTAGCTTACGCCATCCACGACCATTTCTTTGTTGATCTTTTGAACGAGTCCTTGTAAAACTTTACCCGGACCTACCTCTGTAAACCGAGTAGCCCCGTCCGCGATCATGGCTTGAACGGATTGGGTCCATTTAACGGGCCCTGTCAACTGACGAATCAAGTTTTGTTTGATCTCTGAAGGTTCCATCACGGCCTTGGCAACGATGTTTTGATAAACCGCACAGGTTGGCGTATAAAAACTGGCCTTTTCAATGGCACCGATCAATTCCTCCTTAGCTACTTTCATCAAGGGTGAATGAAACGCTCCTCCTACTGGCAGCAACAAGGCACGTTTTGCACCGGCTTCTTTCAGGGAAGCACAGGCTTTCTCCACACCCGATTGAGAGCCGCTGATCACGAGTTGGCCGGGACAATTATAATTCGCAGCCACCACAATATCATCAATGGCCGCACAAACTTCTTCCACTTTTTCATCGGCTAGTCCCAACACGGCCGCCATCGTTCCGGGCTCCTGATCACAAGCTTTTTGCATGGCCCGGGCGCGGGCCGAAACCAGATTCAATCCGTCTTCGAAACTCAACACCCCGTTGGCCACCAGGGCGGTGAATTCACCCAGGGAATGTCCGGCTACCATATCGGGCTTGGCCCCATCGATGGAACGAAAGGCAATGATGGAATGCAAAAAAATGGCAGGTTGTGTTACGTTGGTCTGCTTCAATTGCTCCTCACTTCCGTCGAACATGATGTCGGAGATCCGAAAACCCAGGATCTCATTTGCCTGTTCAACAATTTTTTTGGCGAATGCGCTGTTGGCATAATGATCCTTTGCCATGCCTGGAAATTGGGAACCTTGCCCTGGAAAAACAAATGCATGCTTCATAAAAGTATATCGTGCGGTTGTTAACTGAGTTTGGAGGCAACGAGTTTCAAGAACTCGCTGCGAGTCGAATTTTTTTGGAATTCACCATCAAATGCGGAGGTAGTGGTCACCGAGTTCTGCTTTTGTACACCCCGCATCATCATGCAAAGGTGTCGAGCTTCAATCACCACCGCCACACCGAGCGGATTGAGGGTTTCCTTAATGGCATCCCTGATCTGCATGGTCAATCGCTCCTGCACCTGCATTCGACGAGAGTACACATCCACCACCCGCGCAATCTTGCTCAGTCCGGTGATCCACCCATTGGGAATATAGGCCACATGCGCCTTTCCAAAGAAAGGAAGCAGGTGATGCTCACACATGCTGTATACCTCAATGTCCTTAACAACGATCATCTCACTGCCATCCTCATGAAATTTCGCAGAGTTGAGGATATCATGTGCACTGAGCTGATATCCTTGGGTCATGTATTGCATGGCCTTGGCCACCCGCTCGGGGGTCTTGATTAATCCCTCGCGCTCGGGATCCTCTCCCAGTTGCGCAATGGCTTCTTTATAATTTTTGACCAGCAGGGCGGTACAATGCTCGTCGTACTGTTCAATTCTTTTGTAGGCCATGGTAGTATTTTTTAAGCAGGGTATTCAACAAAATTTCGAGGGGTTTCATATAAACGGATCTGTAGGTCGAGTTGATCCGACAAATGCGGACGCAGCAAGTCATGAATCACCACAGCGATGTTTTCCGCCGTAGGGTTCAACCTTGCAAATTCCGTTGTATCGAGATTGAGATTACGGTGATCGAACCGCTCGATCACCTGTTGTTGGATCAAATCACTCAGCACTTTTAGGTCGATCACATACCCGGTCTCCGGATCCACCTCGCCCGTCACCTTCACGATCAACTCATAGTTGTGCCCGTGGTAGTTGGGTAAGGCACATTTACCAAATACCCGCGCGTTGGTGGCCTCGTCCCAGTCGGACCGAAACAACCGATGGGCGGCATTGAAATGCTCTTTTCGATAAACGGCGACACGTGTGGACATACAATAATTTTTTACTCCCCGTAATACTCCACGTAGATCCGGGGCGTTTCGATCAGTTTTAAACAGTGCAACTGCACCTGTGGGGGCAGGGTCGGCTCCAACTCTTTCCAGATCGCAATCACAAAATTCTCGATCGAACAAAGTTTGCCCATCATGAAGGTTACATCCAGGTTGAGGTTCCGATGATCGACCTTGTCAACGATCCGCTCCCGAATAATAGCTCCCAATTTCTTGGCATCAAAAATGAATCCGGTCTGCGGATCGGGCTGTCCTTTGATGGTTACGAACAACTCGAAATTATGCCCATGCCAATTGGCGTTTGCGCATTTGCCAAAAACCGCATCGTTCTGCTCCTCAGACCAATCGGGATTGTATAAACGGTGGGCGGCATTGAAATGCTCCACCCGGGTTAAGTAAACCATGCTTTACTTTTAATCTTCAGACACAGCATCGGGCGCGACCGAAGGGAGCGCAAAGGTACGCATATTCTACCCCATTTCCGTTCCCCTTCTAAATGAGTAACTTGCCCCATAAGCATGAGCCGAAAACCCGTAAAACGTCTGTTGGTGGTAGCCGCCACGCCACTGGAGATCAATCCTTTTTTAAAACAATGGAAAAGCGGATCCATCGCCCCTAAAAACTGGGAAGTGGACGTGCTGATAACGGGGATCGGACTCACCGCCACCACCTATTCACTGATCAAACAAATTCATTTCCGTAAACCTGACCTGATCATTCAGGCCGGTGTAGGCGGATGCTTTGATGAAACCATCCCGCTGGGAGAAGTGGTGCTCGTCAAACAAGAAGCCATCGCCGATCAAAGCGTGATCGAACTTAATCAACTCAAAACACTCTTCGATCTTCAACTGGTGCCCCAAGATCAATTCCCCTACCAAAAAGGATGGCTGATAAACCGATCACCCGAATTAAAAAAACACCCCCTGAAAAAAGTTCGCGGCATATCCGTCAACGAGATCACCACCGATAAAAAGAAAAAAGACTTTTACCGAAAACACTTCAACCCGCTGGTCGAATCGATGGAAGGCGCAGCACTTCACTATGTAGCCCTACGAGAAAACATACCCTTCCTCCAGCTGCGCAGTTTCAGCAACTACATCGCGGAGCGAAACAAGAAACGATGGAATATGAAAGCTTCCATCGAAAACTTGAACCGGGGACTGATCCGAATTGTTAAATCGTTATGAGCTACACCCTTGGCTTCTCCCCCTGTCCCAACGACACCTTTCTGTTCGATGCCTGGGTGAACGGAAAAATATCCACTGCCCTGCCGATAACGACTACCCTGGCGGATGTGGAGACGCTGAATCAATGGGCCCTCGAAGCGCGGTTAGACATCACCAAACTCAGTTTCCCCGCCCTGTTTCGAAACCTGAATACGTATCGACTGCTGCGGACGGGGGCTGCGCTGGGAAATGGAGTCGGTCCTCTTCTGATCTCCCGAGCACCCATCGAAGACTTACCAGAAAGCATCCGAGAAAAACGAATCGTTCTACCCGGCAAAACCACTACGGCCAATCTGCTTTTCACGTATGCCTACCCCGAGGCAACCCAAAAATCCTATCTCGTTTTTTCGGAGATCGAAGATGCCGTGCTGCAAGGGCAGGCCGATCTGGGCGTGATCATCCACGAAAACCGATTTACCTATGCCCAAAGAGGATTGCACTTAGTAAAAGACCTGGGCACGCATTGGGAGACTCAAACCGGTTGCGCTGTGCCCCTGGGTTGCATTGCCCTGAAACGATCGATGGGCGAAAGACTTGCCGAACAAGTGACGCAGTGTATACAAAAGAGTCTGAAACAGGCATGGGACCAACTGCCTACACTCCCCAACTACGTAAAAGATAATGCGCAAGAGATGGAAGAGTCGGTCATGCGACAACACATCGATCTGTATGTGAATGCACATACCAATGAATTATCGGAGTTTGATATCGAATCGATTCAAACCCTGTGCCGGGTTTATTGCCAAGTTGAGCAAATCAAACAATCGGGCCCGGCCTTACTTTTTTAAGGCAACCGCATAGGTTGCTAAGCAACGCTTGCGCGCCTCTTCATGCACCACGATCGGTTTGGGATAACTAAACTCCTCCCACTCGGGCACCCATTTGCGTATGTAACGGAATTCCGGATCGAATTTCTGTGTTTGCAGATAGGGATTGAATACGCGGAAATACGGCGCCGCGTCACAACCACTTCCCGCAGCCCATTGCCAACCGCCGTTGTTTGCGGCCAGATCAAAATCCAATAGCTTCTTGGCGAAGTAGGCCTCCCCCCAACGCCAATCGATCAGCAAATGCTTGGTCAGGAAACTGGCTACGATCATACGCACCCGGTTGTGCATGTATCCCGTTGCATTCAGTTCGCGCATGCCTGCATCCACGATCGGATATCCGGTGCGACCGGCGCACCAGGCATCGAACTCCTTAGTATTGTTTCGCCATTGAATACGATCGTACTCGGGTTTGAAAGATTGATGAACGATCTGTGGAAAATGCCAGAGGATCATGTGATAAAAATCCCGCCAGATCAATTCGTTCACAAAGGATTCACTGAGGGATGCGGTTTCCTTGGCCAATTGCCGAACAGAGATCGTCCCAAATCGTAGATGCACGCCCAGTCGGCTGGTCCCCTCCACCCCCGGCAAATCGCGTTGCTGCTTGTATTGCTGAATGACTTTTTTATTCCACCGATCCGGAGGAAAAGCAAGCTCCGCCGCCTGAAATCCCATCGACTTCAAGGAAGGAATAGCCAATGGCTTTTGGGGATAAAACGCATTTAATTTTTTCTCAGACCCAAAGGAACGGATCGGATGTTGCAGCAAATGTGCACGCCATTTACGGGAGTAAGGAGTAAATACGGTGTAAGGTTTGCCGTCATCTTTTACCACTTCCTGTTTGGCAAAAATGACCTGATCCTTGTATGCATGAAACTCGATGCCATTCTTTTGGAGCCACTTGGCTATCTGCTCATCCCGCTGACGGGCATAGGGTTCATAATCTTCATTGGTATAAACCGATCGAACGGAGTATTGTTTGCAAAGTTTTTGGATGATGGCCAGGGGTTTACCATGCCGCACATCGAGGGTAGCACCGCATTCGGTCAGCACTTCTTGCATTCGCTCCAGCGCCTGATGAATGAATTGCACCCGCCTGTCTTCTTTATCCTCCAATTCTTCCAAGATCTCGGTATCGAAAATAAAAATGGGTTGAACCGGCAAGCCGCTGTTCAGGGCCGCAAAAAGTCCGACGTTATCGGCCAGCCGCAGATCGCGCCGAAACCAAAATAAAACTACGGGGGTAGACATATTTTGCAAACAAGCTTAGGGGAAAATGGTTCGTAGATGCCGCTGATAGAGCGTTTGAGAAAGGATATTTTGATAAGATCTGTCCCCGATCCGTCCCACCCAACGAATCCCAAACAAGGCGTTAGTGAGAAATACCTCATCGGCCTTCAGCAGATCGTTTGGCAAGATGCGGCCGCGTAGAACGGGCATGGTGGATGATAATTGATCAATCCACCACGCCTGCATCACTCCTTCTACAGCGCCTTGATCGGAATCGGTCGTGAAGAGCTTGCCTTCTTTTACCAAAAACAAATTGGCGAGGCAACTGTCCGCCAACGCACCCTCGGCATTGAACACCAGGGCATCGTTCCATTTTTGTTGTTTGGCGAATTGAGCCGCCTGAGTATAGAGAAGTGCACTAGTCGATTTGCACCGGGATAACGCATCGGTTGATTTTTGTCCCCCTTCAAAAATTCCCATCACCCACCCATTGGTATTGAATTCTTTTCGGGAGGGATCTAACGGCCAGGTCTCGATGAGCACATTTATTTTTCGATCGCCGTCGAATAACCCGCCCTCGCCATGGGTGAGTGTAACGCGCACGCGGACGGAGCCGCTCAATTTATTTTTTTGGATGGTTTGGATGATTTCCGCCTGCAACCGATCGGGGGTCAGCAGGGCGGGAAGCGACCAGTTGAGGATGGTTAGGGAACGGGTTAGCCGTCTGAGGTGCCGATCCCACAGCGGAGCCCGGTCGTTTTCGAAGCGAATGGTTTCAAACAACCCCGCCCCATAGCGAAACCCTCTGTCCGCTATGGAAACCGAGCCGAAAGAAGAATCGATCCATTTGCCGTTGAGTCGAGCCTGCATGATTTAAAAAAGCCATCTCCAAAAGGAAATGGCCACACGAAGGTATTGGGAAAACAGATCAGTTCGGTTGTTCCACGATGCCGGCTTTTACGGCGTACAGGATCAGTCCGGCCCCGGATCCTGCTGAAAAAATCGCATGCCCGTTCCAAGTTGACCCCAAATTTGAAAAATGAGATCGTGCTGACTGAAAAGGAGCGGGATGTGCTTAGAAATATTTATATGGAATACACCGCAGCGGAGATTGCCGAGAAGATGGGGATCAGTCCCCGTACGGTTGAAGCCATAAAAGATCGGTTGATGGATCGCTTCAGCACCAAGAATACGGCCGGATTGGTCTTCTTTGCGGTAAAAAATGATCTGATCGATTGATCAAAATTCGATCTCGGGCACATCGCCCAACACCACCAGTTCCCCGGCAGTTTTTTCACGGATATAATCGACCGACACCCCCGGGGCCCGTTCCAATAAATGAAATTTTCCGTCGTGTATATCCAGCACGGCCAGATCGGAGACAACTCGTTTGATGCAACGACGGCCGGTAAGCGGCAACATACAGGCGGGCAACAATTTGGATTCTCCTTTGGGATTGGTGTGCATCATGGCTACGATGATGTTGCGGGCGCTGGCAACCAAGTCCATCGCCCCGCCCATTCCTTTTACCAGTTTGCCCGGGATCTTCCAGTTCGCGATGTCGCCGTCTTGGCTGACTTCCATGGCACCCAATACGGTAAGATCCACTTTTCCAGCCCGAATCATACCGAAGCTCATGGCGGAATCAAAAAAAGCGGAACCGGGAACAGTGGTAATGGTTTGCTTCCCGGCATTGATCAAGTCGGCGTCTTCTTCGCCGGCATACGGAAAAGGGCCCATTCCCAACAAGCCATTCTCGCTTTGTAGCGCAACATTCATCCCGGCTGGAATGTAATTAGCCACCAAGGTTGGAATGCCGATTCCAAGGTTTACGTAATATCCGTCGCGCAATTCGCGGGCAATACGTTGAGCGATCTGTTCTTTGGTCATAGCCATAAAAAATTCTTTAACGCGTCCGCGCGGTTCGTTGCTCAATCCGTTTTTCGTAATTGGATCCCTGAAAGATCCGATGCACGTAGATACCGGGTGTATGAACATGGTCGGGCTCCAGTTGACCGGCAGGTACCAGTTCTTCTACTTCGGCGATCGTGATCTTTCCGGCCATGGCCATTAGGGGATTAAAATTGCGGGAGGTGGCCCGGAAGATCAGGTTTCCGTGTGTATCGCCTTTCCAGGCCTTTACGATCGCAAAGTCGGCTGCAAAGGCCATTTCCATCAGGTATTCTTTACCATTGAATACGCGTGTCTCTTTTCCGGCGGCCACTTCCGTTCCTACGCCGGCGGGTGTGTAGATTGCCGGCATCCCATATCCGGCGGCGAGGCATCGGGTAGCCAGGGTTCCTTGCGGGATGAGTTCAACTTCGAGTTCGCCGGACAGAAGCTGTCGCTCGAACTCCGCATTCTCACCCACATAGGAGGAGATCATTTTTTTTACTTGTCGCTGTTGAAGCATCAATCCTATCCCAAAATCGTCTACCCCGGCATTGTTGGAGATACACGTAAGGTCTTTGACTTTTTTGCGCACCAGCGCAGCAATGCAGTTTTCTGGAATGCCACAGAGACCAAAACCGCCCAGCATCAATATGGCACCATCTGAAACATCGGCAATGGCCTGGTCGGCACCGGCTACCACTTTATTCATATCCGTACACTTGTTCGTGTGAAATTAGTCAAGAAAATCGGAACTAATATTCCATAGGCTTGGGAGAGAAATTAGGACGCTTGTTGCTTGGCGTAGGTTCAGGGGCAGGCGGGGTAGGACTGATTGTTGGTTGGGATTTGGGTTGGGAATCGACCGGAGTGGTTGGAGGCAAGGTTGTCATCGGGGTTGGTGCCGGAGGAGCTTGTTGTCCGATTGAATCCAAAATCGGTTGAAGTTGCTGCGGGTGTTTCTTATAATATTCGAGGTTGACTTGGAACAAGGAATCGGTCAACCCATGTTTCTTTAAGATTGCGGCATACAGTTGGGGGCCTTTTGCTTTTGCCGCCAGTGAACTGTCGCGGCCCACTACATAAGTGGACACGAATTGCTCGGCGCGTAACAGATCCCACAATACTGCTTCCATTTTTTCGGCAGGTAAGATGCCCGAGGGTACGTTGCTTTTTCCGGAACAGGCCAGTAAGGAAAGGCTAAGTACCGACAGGAAAATCGGGAGGCGATTCATCGGAGTTCCTTGTATAGATTGGCGTTGGTGATATCCAATTTGGAGAGCAGTTCCCGGGCGCGGGACTTTTGTTCTCCATTTGCCTTAGAAAATATTTTGACCATTTCATTTCCTTTTCCTTGGAAGAATAAGGGCAGCACCATGGTAATGGGGTTTTCGGTTTGGATGGTCTGTAGGAAACTCAAGGCGTTCAGAATACCGGATCGGCCCGCCTCTTCATTTTCGTAAAATACGTCGAGTCCGGTTCGATAATAGGCATACAGGGCGTCGTGTACCAGGGCCATTCGATTGTTGTTGAAATTTTCGGCCAACCAGTATCGGTTGCGAAGTCCGTCGAAAGATTTCCAACCGGTGATATCCCGGCTGTCGGGTGCGTTGTTAACGATATTCCAGGTGCGTAAAAAATATGGCTCACCGCCGCGCAGGGAGAAGGAGTCGTAATCGAGACCCAGGATCAAATTCACATAATAGGCCAGGATTGCGGTCAGGTTGGCCACCAGCGGGTCATTGCCCTGTACCCGGTTTTCGTTGAATTCAATCGGCTGGAATTCGATGTATTTAAATACAACATTGTCGTCTTGAAAATTAAGGAGTGGGGAATCGTAGGAGGTGTTGTAGGCGGGGCGGGCGGCCTGGATGGTCAACCTGCCTTTAAAAATATTGTTGCCCAGGTCTTGTTCGATGTTGAGTACAAAGCTGCATTGGATCCGCTCGGCGGGTTGAAAGACATCGTTTGTCCACTTGCGTGTATTGAGAAAATTTGTGATGCCATTTTGCAGTGTCTGAAAGATCTTTTTATCGACTTGTGTACTGACCTTACTGGAGTTCACCGAAAACCGGGCAAAGATCTCCTGTGCGCTGACGGGTTGCACCAAGAGCATGCCAAATAAACCGGTCAATAGAAATTTTTGGAGGAGGAGTCGCATCATTGCAAACTCAAATTTACCCGCTTTCACAGATTTGGACCACAAAAAAACCGATGGCTTGCCATCGGTTTAACAAAAGATAGGGTTTGATCAGCTGAATAGGTTCTCGTCGTTTTGACGGAAATAGACCTTATCGTCCAGAAACTCATGGGTTGCCTGCAGGGCCGGGTTGGGCATTCGCTCATAAGCCCGGGAGATCTCGATTTGTTCTTTGTTCTCGTGGATCTCTTCCATGCTTTCGGTGTGGCTGGCAAACTCTTCCAGCTTGTTATGCAGTTCTTCTTTGATGGCAATATTGATCTGGTTGGCTCGCTTTCCTACGATGGCAATGGAGGCATAAAGGTTCCCAGTCTTGGCTTTCAGATCTTCCAAGTTGCGGGTTTCCACATTGTTGGTGATGCCGGCACTCAGCTGGCGACGAAGTTTACTCATTGGTCAGGTTTTTAATATTTGTCTTTGAATTCGTTAAAAAATCCTCGGCTTCTTTACGAAGCTTGCTATCGGGGAATCGGTCTACAAACTCATAGCATTCGCTGATCACTCGCTCGAAACGCTCCACTTTTTTCTCTTCTACGCTCATCTCCGCATAACGGAAATAAGACTTTATGATCATCAATTTGTATGCATCCGCACGATCTGATTCCGGGTAATTATTAAGCAAGGCCGTGAAGGCCACACCGGCGGCCCGGAATTGACTCAGGTCATAATACAACTGGGCACTTTTTTGGTCCTTCAGTTCCAATTTGGCGCGACAGATATCAAGGATCTCATTTGCCTGCTTGTTGCGCTCCGAACCGGGATGGGTATTGATGAAGGTCTGCATCATCCCCATGGTACGAAGGGTATTGGTCTGGTCTAGTTCAGCCTTGGGGGACTGCTTATAGAATGAATACGCCCGCATGTAATCGATCTCTTCGGCTTTGGAGCTGTTTGGAAAGATCTCCAGATAGCTTTTGAAAAGATTCTCGGCGTTCATGAAATCGCGCAGGTTATAGGCACAATAAGCGTATTTGTAGTAGATGTCCTCGAACTCCTTACTGGCCTTGTAATAAGGCATAACATCTTCATACACCTGTTGGGCCTTGATGTACTGCTCTTTGGCAAAGAACTGTTCCGCCATGCGCAACTTGTAAGCCGGGTCGGGATTTTTAAGCAATTTGGCCATGCTGTTGCTACAAGCAGTCAGCACGCCCAATGCCCAGAAGCCCATTATCCAATATCCTACGATGCGTTGTGACATAGGGGAGGCAAAGTTAACGTTTCCGGGGCAAATCTGGGGGAAAATTACGTTCAATGGATCGGAGCTCCGTCAAGGTTATGGTAAAGGGAAAAAGAAGTCCCGCCGGCTGGCGGGACTTCCCATATGAATGATTTGATCGATTAGTTCTTTCGCAGGTTGGGGTGTGGAGGCTCCACGCGGTTGGGACCTGTTTCTCCTTCGCCGGCAGCACGCAAATCCACCGTATCGCAATCGCCTCCGAGCTGACCATAGTTGAAGATGAATCGATTCACGTTGATCCCCTCTTTGTCTACAAAGTAATTGATCACGGCATTGACATGATCCCAGCTCATCTGCTGCTCTTTTTTGCTGGTGGCACAGTAACCGATCACTACCACTTTGCATCCGGGGTTGTTGCGGATGGCCACTGCTGCAACAGAAAGGGCTGATTTCGCATCATCGCTCAGGGTGTTGGTACCTGGCTTAAAGGCTATGCTGGGGAGTGAACCCATTGCTGCTGCACAGGTTGCAGTCGTAGGCGGACCTTGCACTTTGCAGTCCTCCGGACAGGGGCATTTGCCCACACCGTCGGCATCAACATTCTGCTGGCAGTAAGTAGGAGTGATCAGTTCTTTATCCTTGCAATCGGGCACTCCATCGCCATCGGTATCCAAACTAACGCCGTGGCTGTCAACCGGACATCCTGCAGGGGTCTGCTCCCGATCAAATTGGTCGGTCACCCCATCACCGTCCGTATCCGGTAAAACAGGTTTAGGAAATTTCATCAGACGGGGGTTGCGGATCTCGCTGTAGGCATAATCCAGCGGATTGATCCACCACAAGGGTTCCACGGAGCGACCACCCAGATTGATGTTCAATCCCACACTCAAATAATTATACGAATCAAAATCGCGCGTCAGGACCGCATCACCCCAAGCGTGTTCCTGCCAGCGCTGACCATCCAATAGGTCGTCGCGAACGATCGTCAAACGATCCTCGATCGCCAGATTCAATCGATCATTCAATTTGAAAGCTACGCCCATCCCAATGGTTCCCGTCGGGCGAAGCGTTTTTCCTGCAATCTTCGGGCGGGTTGTTCCGTGGTCTTCGGCAGGCGTCTCGAAATCGTCATCCAAGACATTGTTGCGCATGTTTTTCAAGAACGACCGACGGTCTTTGTACGTAGAAGAGCTAAGGGTCTGGAAATTGTATTTCTGACTTCCATTCAATGCATTCACAAAAGTCTCGTAGATCATTGCCCCGCCACCCGCTATCAGATAAAGATTCATGCCGGTGTTGGACTTATGGAACCGAACGTTGTTGAGGGTGAAGATGCCCTGCAAACTCAATTCTTGCACATTGGTTTTATAATTGTAGAAAACCTGCTCCCAAGGCCGGTTGGGTTGCCCGGTTGAGGAGGTTATCACAAGGGCACCACCAGGACCTGGTTGTGCCAACGGAGCGGAATAACGCTGACTGGGATTGGAGATGTTCCTACCCCAAGCCGGATTTTTGCCATAATTGCCGGAGGCAGTATAAGCATACCCTTTTGCCACACCGTTCATGAACTCGGCCCGCAGGGAGAAAATATATCCGAAGGCTTTGCGCACATGTAAGCCAAAACCAGGCGAAAGGAACTGCGCATGAACGTCTCCGTTGATCTGAAACAAGCCTCCTTTTAACCCGATTTCCCATTGGTTGCGGGGCTTGGAGGGAAAATTGTAAATTCCATTCAAAAACTCGGTATGCTGGGGCATCCGCTTATTGGGAATCAAGGAAGAATCCCGCAAGTCAAATCCACCTCCCACATTTTGGGCGAACGCAGTGGATACCAGCGAAACGGCCGTTAGGCAAGAAATACTGAAAAGGTTGGTTTGCATAGTATATTGTTAAGAATTTTTAAGAATTATTGCTTGTTTGTACAAAATTACGTCCGCCAAGGGACTTTCCAAAATTTCCTTCGTTTATTTGCAAGGATATCCCATTAACTTTCAATTACTTAATTGAAATTTTGAAGTTGAAGGTTGAGGGCGAAAACAGCAAGAATTCACATCATTCAACCCGCTGACACCCCGCATGAGGCTTCCCACGCATCTTATCGAATCGGAGTTGAAAGAATTCGACAAGCGGTTTAAAGCAGCCGTTCGAAGCGATGCGCCCCTGCTTGATCAGATCATGCGCTACGTGGTCAACCGAAAAGGCAAGCAGATCCGTCCCATGTTTGTGCTGCTTTCCGCAAAGCTCTGTGGATCCGTCAACGAAAAAACATACCGGGCTGCTTCGCTGGTTGAAATCCTCCATACGGCAACGCTGGTACACGACGACGTGGTAGACGATTCGCTGGAACGAAGAGGCTTCTTTTCTACCTACGCACTCTGGAAAGCCAAAGCCAATGTACTGATTGGCGACTACCTGCTGGCTAAAGGACTTCTTTTGTCACTCGACCACGGCGATTACCGCATTCTCCATATCCTCTCCGACGCAGTACGCAAAATGAGTGAAGGAGAACTTCTTCAACTCGAAAAGGCCCGTGGCCTCAACCTGCGCGAAGAGGTATATTTTGAGATCATTCAAAACAAAACGGCTTCACTGTTGGCCTCCGCCTGCTCGGCCGGAGCCTGGTCGGCCACAGAAGATGAATCCCTTACTGAAAAACTCCGCGTTTTTGGAGAAACAACCGGAATGGCCTTTCAAATAAAAGATGACCTGTTCGACTATACACAGGAACGGGTGGGAAAACCAACCGGGAATGACATCAAAGAAAAAAAACTAAGCCTCCCGCTGATCTATACATTACAACAAGCAGAAAGGTCGATCCGAAAAAAATTGATCTACATCCTAAAGAATGAGAACACCCAGTCAGATCGTGTTGAGTGGGTAATTCATACCGTAAAAGAGTATGGGGGGATTGACTATGCGACCGACAAAATGAATACATTTAAAGCGCAGGCCTTGGAACAACTGCACCAATTTCCGGAAAGTCCCATTCGACAAGGACTGGAAGATATGGTCCGTTTTGTCACCGAGCGAAAATTCTAGTCCCTCGACCATGCAGAAACGCTGGATACACCAACCACCCGACCCGGAGGCCGTGGCCCGCCTGCGCGCGCAACTTAACCTACAGCCTGCGTTATTGGAATTACTGGTCAAACGCGGCATCCAAGACCTGGACACAGCCCGCAGCTTTTTTCGTCCCGACCCCGATCGCCTGCACGCACCCTGGCTAATGAAGGATATGAAGAAGGCCGTTGACCGAATTGAACATGCCTTACAGAATAAAGAATCCATTCTCATTTACGGCGATTACGATGTGGACGGCACCACCTCCGTGGCCAGTATGTATTGCTTTCTTCGAAAGCACCATGCACCACTCGACTTTTACATTCCCCATCGCTACCGCGAAGGATACGGACTCAGTCAGGCTGGTATTGACTATGCGATCCAACAAAAAGTTCAACTCATTATTACCCTGGACTGCGGCATTAAATCCGTGGACCTGATCAAACAAGCGAAGGACCAAGGGATCGATGTCATCATTTGCGATCACCACTTACCAGATCCAATCCTGCCACCCGCTTACGCCATCCTGAATGCCAAGCAACCCGATTGTACCTACCCCTTCAAAGAATTATGTGGCTGTGGGGTGGGATACAAACTGATGACAGCACTCTGCGAACAAATAAACTGGCCCCAGTCAGAAGCCGATGAATACCTCGACCTGCTGGCAACCGCCATCGCGGCGGACATTGTATCGATGAGCGACGAAAACCGGGTGCTAACGTATATGGGGCTTGAAAAGGCCAACAAAAATCCGAACCTCGGAATTCAGGCACTGGCTAAGATCAGCGGACTTACCAAAACCCTGCACATCCAAAACCTGGTATTCATGATCGCTCCAAGGGTGAATGCAGCGGGACGAATGGATGATGCCAAAAAAGCCGTTCGGCTCTTTACCGCCGAAAGCGAAGAGGCCGCAATGGAATTTGCCAAGGCCCTGCACGCCGACAACGATGAACGGAAACAAACGGATCGCTCCATCACCCAAGAAGCCCTCCGACAAATCGAAGCCAATCCCCATTGGAAAGAACGGGTCACCACCGTGGTCTTCCATCCCGATTGGCACAAAGGCGTGGTCGGAATCGTTGCCTCCCGTCTGATTGAACACCATTACAAACCTACCATCGTCCTCACCCGATCCGGGGAAGAAGCATCCGGCAGTGCGCGCAGCGTACCGGGATTTAACTTATACGAGGCGATTTATGCTTGCCGGGAATTGCTCACCCGCTACGGCGGACACATGGCCGCCGCCGGCATGAGCCTCCCACTGGAAAAAGTGGATGATTTCCGAGAACAATTTGAGCAAGCCGTACAACGCACGCTCGATCCGGCACTGCTCACCCCCAGCATCCGGGTAGATGCCGAGATCCGACTGGCCGACATCCATCAAAAACTTATGGATATCCTTAATCAAATGGAACCCTTTGGTCCCGATAACGAACCCCCTGTTTTTTTGATCCGAAACGTTACGGATACCGGCAATTCAAAAGTGGTGAAGGAAGACCATCTTCGCTTTGTGATCAAACAAGACAAACACCGCATTACGGGCATCGGCTTTTGTCTAGCTAAAAAAAGCAGCCTTTTGCTCAAGGGAACACCGATCGATCTGGTCTGTCACATCGAGGAAAATGAATACCAAGGAAACACCACGCTGCAGATCCGTGTGCTCGACATCCGATCCGCTGAGTCAGCCCGTTAATTTCTCCTACATTTGTCAGTCATGAGCCAAAAGTCAATTGGAATTTTTCTACTGCCCCTGCTTGCTACAGGCCTGATGCTGCTCTCCGCCATCCCCGCGCATACACAAAGCTCCGCCAACACCTTGGATGTGATCGGTTGGAATATCGAATATTTCGGTGCACCATACAACTCTGGCCCGCCAAACAAAGACCTGCAAGAGCTAAACGTCAAACGCATCATGCGCATGTTGGACGCAGATATTTACGGCGTCTTAGAGGTAGTAGATACCCTCCGGTTTCGCCGCTTGGTCGACTCGCTGGGGCAAGGCGAATATGCGTATGTCATCGCCCCCTATTGCTCGAGCAATACGACCGGAACGGGAAATAGCTGGACCAGCGGACAAAAACAAGCCTACATCTACCGACGCTCCATATTCTCCAACATTAGTACTCGAGGTATGATGCGAAACAGCAGTGCCGCGTATACCAATTGGGGCTCGGGACGCTTTCCTTTTCAACTCAGTGCTACCGCGACGATCAACGGCGTCAGCCGAAACCTGAATTTTATTTTGCTGCATGGAAAAGCCGGCTCCACGCAATCGGACTACGATCGCCGGTTCGCCGCTGCACAGGAACTCAAGGATACACTCGATGCCTATTTCAATAACACCCTCAGCCTGATCATCGGAGATTATAACGATGCGCTGAATACCTCCATCTTTCCCGGCGCTTCTACGAGCAGCTACATTTCCATCGTAGCCGATAGTACCGATGCCGATAGCTATAAATCGATCACGCTGCCCCTGGGTGCGGCCGGACAAACCACCATGATCAACTTTCCCAATGTCATAGACAACCACGTCATCTCCAATGAAGTGATTCCTTTTTATGTGCCCAATTCGGCCAAAGTCCGAACCGACGTAACCAGCATTGTGCCGGACTATGTAACCGCCAGCAACACCTCCGACCACTATCCGGTATTCTCTCAGTATAATTTATCCGGAGTGGTTACGTATGTGCCCCCGTCTCCCGCCACTGAATGGGGACTCCAACTTTTTCCAAACCCGGGCCAATCTTCTTATTATTTAAAAATAACCCAAAACCTTCCGGCCTCCCCGGCCCGATTGTTTTCTGCCGGCGGACAACTAGTCTGGGAAGGCCGCCTCCCCAGACTAAATGCCGGAACGCATTATCCGCTGCCACTACCTCCCTTGGCCAATGGCAGCTATTATCTGGAGATCTATCCCGGTAACAAACGAACGCAATTACAACTGATTGAATTGAAATAAAAAAGTCCCGCCGGTTGCGGGACTTTCTGTTTGTTTATTTTATTTACTCAATCTGCTTACTGAAGTATGATCCGCTGACGGCCCAACTCCTTCTCAAAATTCACCAAGCGAACCTCATAAATACCCAGGGGCAAATGCGCCGGAATGGTGAAGTTTTGATCGATGAAATTTCCCTGCACATTCATGTGATGAACATGCACCATTCTGCCCAATGCATCATAGAATTGCAAACCATGATAGCCGGGGTTCAATCCGGTTAGCGAAACCGTCAGGTTAACCGACTGACCCGGAAGCATGGGTGAAGGGAAAATCCGGAATCCGGCACCGATCGAACTCAGCGTAAAGGAACGCTGTAGTCCATAAGCGGTACCGCCACTGCTGGTAGCATAGGCTTTGTAATAATAAGTTGCTCCCTGCAGCAGGCCGGATACACCGGACTGGAAAGAACCGCCGGAGAGATTCGTTGACGGCACCTTGGTACCCGATCCATCAGCAAAGCCGTTGATCGAGCTATATTCAATACCATAGGCCGTAACATTTGAGCAGCCCGTTGCAGCGATCGAACCCGCCAACGTAGCCCCGCGGGTAGTGATGGCCGAAGCGGCACCGGTCGTCGCCGTAGCGGGCGTATTCACCCCAGCTCCCGAAGCAGCCACAAATACCGATGAAGCCCCACCGCCGGAAATGGGGATCGATCCATTGTAGGACTGAACCGCCGTCGGATTAAAGCGAACAAAGATGGTGTAGCTCTGCGTTCCACCTGGATTTATGATGCCAATCGTATTGTTGTAACTGCCTCCGGAAGTTTGAGAAAAACTATATCCCGCCAAAGGCCCAACCGTGATCAATGAAGCTGTCAGGTTGCTGCCATTGATGGTGAAGGAATTGGGACCGGCCAGGGCATTCACACACACTGAACCAAAGGATGCCAAGGGAGTAGCCGTCAACTGCGGTGGCGGCGGAGCTGTCGTCGTAAAACTTTGCTGCGCTCCATATGCCGTACCGCCACCATTCGTAGCATAGGATTTGTAATAATAGGTAGTACCCGGAGTAAGACCTGTTAAGGCGGACGTAAAGCTTCCGGCATTCAGGTTGGAAGAAACCACTTGGGTACCGCTTCCATTTGCAAAACCATTAACCGTACTGTACTCAATGCCGTAAACGGAAACAGAGGTACAACCATTAGCTGAAATGGATCCACCTGCGGTTGCGGTGTTCGTCGTCACAGAAGAGGAAGAACCCGTAACAACAGAAGGTGGCGTACTGATGCCAGCACCGGTAACCGAAACAGAGATCGAAGAGGAGATACCTCCACCACTCACCTGAATAGTTCCGTTGTACGATTGCACCGCCGTGGGTGTAAACTGAACAAACACTTGCTGCGTGAACGATCCGCCCGGCTGAGAAATAGACAGACTGGCAGTAAATGTTCCAGTCGATGTGGTGGAGAAAGCATATCCGGCAAGTGATCCCACTACCACATTTGCTGTCGATAAATTGCTTCCAGTGAGCGTAAATGAGTTGGCGGAAGTAGTTGTATTGATACACACATTTCCAAATCCGGTTAATGTAGAGGCAGTCATCGAAGGAGAAACGGTGGTAAAGCTTTGTTGAGTACCCCAAGTGGTTCCACCTCCATTGGTGGCAAAGGCCTTATAATAATACGTGGTGGCTGGTGTTAACCCGGTCAAGGCAGAAGTGAAACTACCGCCGGAAAGATTCGAAGAAGATATCTGCGTACCCGATCCATTCGAAAAACCGTTGGTAGTACTGTATTCAATACCGTAGGCGGAGACCGCCGAACATCCAATCGATGTGATAGAACCAGATGCAACTGCACCGCTTGCTGTGATTGAAGAAGCTGAACCGGTGGTTACCGCCGCTGCCGTGTTAATGCCAGCTCCAGTTACCGCTACGTTCAATGCCGTTGCCCCTCCACCACTAACGGAAATATTTCCATTGTAGGAAATGGCCGTCGTAGGAGTGAATTGTACAAAGATCTGTTGCGAATATGCCCCACCCGACTGCGTAAGATTGAGGCTGCTGGTATAAGCTCCACCGGAGGTAATGGAAAAGGTATAACCCGTAAGCGGACCCACAACAATATTCGCTGCAGTCAGGTTAGTACCCGTAATAGTGAAAGAGTTCGGCCCGCCTACCGCATTCAAACAAACATTTCCAAATCCGGTAAGTGAACTCGCCGTGAGCAGCGGATTCGGAGAAGATGTGGTGAAAGAACCTTCTGTACTATATGCCGTGCCGCCGCCATTGGTAGCAAAGGAATGATAATAATAAGTTGTGCCTTGCGTCAATCCGCTCAGTGCTGAAGAGAAACTTCCGGCCGACAAATTCGTAGAAGCAACTGCCGTTCCGCTTCCGTTGGCAAACCCGGAAGTGGTACTGTATTCGATTCCATAAGCCGTTACGGAGGAACAACCATTGCTCGAGATCGATCCGGCTACTGTTGCGGAGGTTTGTGTAACCGGCGAGGCCGACCCGGCCGCAACGGTTGCCAAGGTATTGACGCCGGCCCCGCTGGCTGCCACTTGAATAGCTGTAGCCCCACCCCCGCTCACAGGAATGTTTCCGTTGTACGATTGTACCGCAGTGGGCAGTAGTTGCACAAATACTTGCTGGGAGAAAGAACCTCCCGTTTGAGTCAGGTTCAAGGAAGTACTGTAAGTACCGCCTGCCGTGGTGGCGAATTGATAGCCAGCAAGGGGACCAACCGTAACATTCGCCGTAGACAAATTGGTGCCCGTGATAGTAAATGAATTGGTGGTAGAAGCCACATTCAAACACACGTTACCAAATGCCGAAAGGGTAGTCGCACTCAGGCTTGCAGAGGGGGCAGCAGTAGTAATGGCCGTAATCTCATTGGAGTTTGCAGAGGTCGAAACGCCATTGGTTGCGCGCACTACATAATAATACGTGGTGCTGGAGGTGAGTCCGGTTACCGGATAGCTGGTTACATTACCCACATTCAAATTCTGCTGGACATAAGTATTTACGAAGCCGTTGACTTGTCCTTTCACATAGATTGCTGAGGTCCGACTGGTTCCACCGGCGGCAACCGGAGATGCGTTGATTGCGTCGTTGGATGTCATGATCCAACGCAGGAAAACCGAAGCTTGATTATTAGCTGCTGCAGGCAAGGCTACATCGGTCAGTGCACCCCAGGTGGTCAAATTCCCGGCAACAACCGCGATGGTAAGCGCTACTGTTCCCCCAGTTACATCGGCCCAAGTTCCAGATGATCCAACTTTGTATTGCAGTTTAAAATCTTTTGGTCCCGTTGAAGAAGATCCCTGCAAGGAGGATACCGTGATGTTTGTAGCACCCGTAGTATTTACCTCCACTTGCCAGAATTTAGTGTTCAGTCCACCATCCCACCCATTCGCCGAAACGGAATAAGGATTGGGCGTTCCATTGGCACCCGAAGGGCCAGACTGATAAGATATCGTTCCTGAAGATCCCTGCAAACTGATTGTCTGAATGTTGAGGTTATTAATATTGCCTGCATCGGCTGTCTGACTCGCAGAAGTAGCAGTTGCACAATTCCATCCGGCCAATGTTTCGTTAACCAATCCGGGCACTTTGGTATACACATCCAAAAAATACCCGGTGGCACCTGTGACGGCATTCCAATTCGCCGTGAATCCGGTACTGCCAACGGCGGAAGCAGCAGTGGCCACAGGAGCATCGATGGATGTTCCGGTTCCGGATACAGCAAGGGTACCGGTTGCTCCGCCTCCGCTTAAACTAACGTTACCGGATTTTAGTCCGTTCGATTGTGGCGTGAACCGAACATAAAAAGATGTAGCCGCAAGGGTTGCGGAGGTATAAGCAATCGTAGTACTCGCACCCCAAGAGGTATTGTTATTCGATACCTGAAAATCAGTGTTGGGCGCAGTGATGGTAATGTTGCCGGGTGCCCCGGTGAGGTTTGCCCCGGAAAGAGAGATGGTTTGTGAAGCAGAACTGGATCCGGTTACAACTGAGCCAAAGGAATTGATCGTCCCAATTGTTAGAGCTGGCGAGGCTGCCGAACCACCGGGTGTAACAGAGGCCCAAGTGGTGCCAGCTAAAATAGCATCAATTTGTTGGGTGGAAGCTGAACTGGCTGACCCTTGACGCAAATAAACGGCACCAATACTGGTCGCATCTGTTATCGTGGCAGCGGTAACATTGGGAATGGTTGCCGTGGTTTCCGCTCCTCCCAATGCCGGATTCACCCAAAGATCAACAACGTCATCGGTCGTGGTGCCAGCATTGAAGGTATACTTGACCACCACTAAATAGGTTGTCCCAAATGTACGTGAAGCAGTTTCATAGGTGGCAGTTGAGTTGCTCTTTCCCACACCAAATTGAAATCCTCCTGTTCCGTCAGACTTGGCATAAACTCTTATCGGAAAAATCGTAGAGGTTTGATACAATCCAATAAAATAATCACCTCCTTGTGCCGCACTGACGTTTATCAGAAAAGACATATAAACACTTCCCGTGGTGGTACTGGTAAAGGTTCGATTTGCATCTTCTCCGGATGTCGTCATGGTCACTGCGTTACCTACACCCGATCCGGGGTGACCGGTATAGGTCAGCCCGGGAGTGGTAACGATTAGTGCATTGGTCCCGGCACCGGAGTGAGCCGACCATCCATTGGCGGTCAACAATTGCCCGGCGGCATAGGTAAAATCCTCCGTCAGCAATTGCCCATAAGAGGAAAAGGAAAGCACAACAGCGACCCAGACAGCTATAATTTTTTTCATGCCGATTTTGTATTAAACGTTTTGATTTTTCGATAGCATTAATTCCAACTCAATTGAAGGTCGTCAATTGCAGAGGACGGCCGATTACCACTTCCGGTAGTAGCGCTCAGCGACACCACGCGGATCCAAACTTTTTGGTTCAGGTTATTCAGCGAGGCGCCAAAGTTGACGGTGGCCGTGGTGCCCCCAAACGTGGGTGTAGTGGTGAGGGTAGCCGGTGTGGTGTTTACAGGAGTAAAAGAAGTCGGAGTATCGCCCAGGCCATAATCGACGATCCAGGTTGTGGTTCTGCCCGAAGTATTGTCGAGCGATTGCAATTGAAAACTCAATTGAAAATTCGTTTTACCCGTGGTGTTGTCGAGCAGGATCACAAAGGCGGAGCCGGGATCGTATCCGGTAGCGCTGGTTTGACGAATTCCAAAAGCCCGGTTGGTGGCGGCGCCTTGTGCCGTAGCATCTGCCGCGGCGGTTAGTCCCGTTGCCGAGGCAAAATTCTTGGCCCCGGCCGTGACGTTGTTCCAAACCGTCGGCGCCCATGCTCCAACGGGTGTCATATCTCCGGTTCCGATCGAACTGGCGGTGGCACCCACTTTAGCAGAGAATCCGGCGGGCAAACCGGCAGAGATTCCGTCAAAATTTTGTGTGTACGGTGAGGTGGTGAGGGGGAGTCCTGAACCGGAGGGAGGCGGCGGACCGCTGCCTGCCACCACATCATTCGTTGGATTGCGTATGCCGATCTGAAAGGTGGCCGCGAATGGCGTCAGGTATCCAACCAGCGAACTGGCTGTATTGGGATAAGTTGAATTGGCAAAACTGGCAGATGCCAATGTAAAGGCAACGATGGATCCGGTAGCATCCGTCAAATTCACACTGCCATTCCACCTTCCGGAAGTACCTCCGGTAAGGGAATTGATGTTGACGGTGCGCACAAGAGTAGATTCCCAATTTTCAAAATTGGCGATGATGTTGGCGATGGTAGCCTGACGCGGCGTGATTGATTTTCCGGTTGCGCGAACCGCGGCATAGGAAAGGGGAACGTTATTCAACTGAAGCAATCCATTAAACTCGGAGAGTTCCATGCCCGTTACATTTACATCGATCGAATCGCCCAGGTTAAATGAATGGTTTGCGTCGAAACGAACAACGATGCCGGCCAAACCGTCTCCCTGCTGCAAATAGATGTTGCGGGCATTCAGGTTGTTGGTGGATCGATCACTGATTACTACTCCCGTAATGCGTTTAGAATTTGGTCCGTATGTAATTGCTCCCGTATACAAGGCGCGCAGATCGGAGGTGTTCATTAATGTGGTAGGACCCGTTCCGCAGCGAGCCCCGTTGAATTGAACATCGTTCTCATCGCGGACGGTAAGTTGTTTGGTGCTGCCGAAATAAGAATAAACACCAACGATGTCCCCGTTGCCATTGGGCAAATTCAGTGTCGCAAACTTGGAATAATTACTGGTGCGTAGCGTGATTCGGTTTCCGGAGGGATTCGCACAACCCTGTACGATCCGATTTCCGGATTGATCGGCATCGGCAAATGGCTTGGATGTATCGGCCGCATTGAATTCATGTCCCACCAATTTGATCAGCGTGCTCACATAGCGGTCTTGTAAAGTGGTGGTCAGTTGAGAAACGTTCACCACCACCGGGTCGATGGGTTGATTCAGCGCTCCACGTACAATATAGTCAGGCAACAAGTTTTGGGCGATCAGGGTCACGCCCCCTAGACTGAGGTAGTTGGAATCCAATCCGCCACCCAGTTGAAGGGTGCCATTGTATTGTCCGAGGTAAAGTCCCTTGCACTTGACATACAATTTCCTTCCCACTGGATAGCTCGTATAATGGTTACTGCCGGCGATCCGAAGTAAAACGCCACCGGTACCATCTTGAATGGCGATCTGCTGATAATAATTTCCGCTTCGGTCGTCGCAAGAAACGATGCCTTCGATCACGATATTATCGTTGATCGGCAGCGCTTGCCCTCCATTGTAACGGGCTTTTAATGCCTGAATAGAGGTGTTGGCGGTAATACCTGCGTCGCCAAGTACGGGTGGCTCAGCAATTTTTTTGGTACAACTGAGTTGCGTGAACAAGAGGGCCACTCCGATCAGCCCGGGCGCCCGTAGAAAAAGTGTTGTATGTTTCATATTCATTAGAATCGTATTCATGGAAGGGATCAATTGGCATCCGACGCAGCGCGCAAGGCCAATTGCTTGGTTGTATTGAAGGGGGTAAGGTAGCCGGTGATGCGTTGGGGGTTGCTGGGATAGACAACGCCTGCGAAGCCGGCAAAATATGAGGTAAAGATGATCAGGCTGTTAGCACCGCTGTTGATGGTAACGCTGCCCGACCAGGTTCCATTCGATCCGCCGGTGATTGAGGTAATACCGGTGATCTGAACCAGTGTCGATTCCCATGCCTCATAATTAGTATTGATGTCAGCGATGGTGGTGGACCTTGGGGTGATGGATTTCCCGGAGGCGACCAGGCTGGCATAACTAAGGGGTACGTTGTTAACCTGCAACAATCCGCGGTACTCAGAAATTTCTTGTCCCGATACCTCCACGTCGATCGAATCGCCCAGGTTGAAGGCATGTGAAGCGGTGAAACGAACACAGATACCTGCTTTGCCGGTGCCCTGCTGCAAATAAATATTTTGTCCGTTGATATTTCCGGTAGTGCGATCGCTGATTACGATACCGGTGATCTTGCGTCCGTTGGGTGCTGCGGTGGTTGATCCGGTAAAAAGAGCACGCAACTCAGCCGTGTTGATCAGGGCTGCGGGATCGGGACCTTGGGGACCGACGGGTTCCTTACTGCAAGCGGTTAGCAATGCACCAAAACCGATCAAACAGCAGAGGACTCGAAGCGTATAAGTATGTTGCATAAGAGATAAATGAGTATGTATCGAAAAATTAAAAACGAAGGGTTACACTGGAAAAGAAGTTGATGCCGTAGGCGTAGAACAAACGGGGCGGAAACTTACCCACTTGCATCGGATCGGTCGGTGCCAATTGCGGATCATACCGTAACTGTTCGAAACCACCGGTCACAATTCCCTGATTGTTGAGCAGGTTGTTCACGCCCACATTGAATACCAAAAAGGTGGATTTCCCTTGGATTTCATACGCCTTGGGCAATTTCCAGGAGTAACCACCGAAGAAATCGAGGGTTTGCTGGGCATCGAATTTGGTCTGACCAAACACCGCATTGTAATCGGTCGATCCGGGGGTGAGGTATTTCAAGGCATCCCAGGTGCGACGAACGGGATTGAAACTCAAATAGGATTGATCAAAATAATTTCCGGTCAGACTAACGAACCAGAATTTGGGGGAGCGGTAACTGAGCCCCACGCTATATGCCTCCATGGGCGTTGAGGGAATACGGAAATTCTCGGCGTAAATGATCTGCTGTCCCAGTAGCAAGGCACTGTTGTCGACCGTTATGGTTGCTTTTTGACGGCTGTCAAAATAATATCGTCCCAGGGCTGCCGCACCCGTCAGGGTCAAGGTGGAGGAAAGCTTGGCCTCGATACCCAGCTCGCCGCCGAAGTGGAGTTTGTCGATCCCGGTAGTGGCGTAGTTAACAAAGTTCTGGTACGTATCGTGGTAGAACGTAACCACGTCCATTCCACCTATGAACTGCGTGTAGTACCCGCCGAGGTGGATCTTCAAACGCGGTGCATTCAACACGTAGCTTCCCTCGATGGTGCGAATGGTTTCAGAAGTTACCAGATCTTGTTGGGCATGGCGGGTACGAGGAGAAACGTATACATTCTCAAAATAGGGAGGGCGGGTTTGCTGAGAAGCATTTACGTAAACATAATTACGACCATCGATCTTGTAGGTAATGCCGGCTTTGACGCCGTAATTGAAAAAGTCGTTGACAGTGCCTTTCCCAAAAGAGTTGTTGGGAAAAAGACCGTGACGGGTATTGCCCTGTCGATAGAAGGAGGTTTGGGAGGCTGTGCCCGATAGGAAGAAATCGACCTTATTGAATTTAAATACGGCTTGAGCCCAAGCGGCAGCGCGACTGATGTTGATGTTGTAATCGTATCCGTACGTATCCCCTTTTTTCAGGATGCGGTTGGGGTTGTTCAAATCGAATTGATTGGAAGAATTATCCGCTGGGAAATCGCGCTCGGCGAATTGATTGATGTTGACATAAAAATCACCCCCCAACAGGTCATCCACAAGCAGGTAGTAGTGGTTGCGCTGGTTTTGATACGATACACCGGCCGTCACATCGATGAAGCCGGCAAGTTGGGTGTTGAGTACCGAGTTGAAATTGTAACGCTGGGTATTGATGACGCGGTCTTGCAAGACATAGAGGGAACGCCGACCGCTTACATTATTTCCCGGCGTACCATTGGCATTGGCGATGGTAGCAAAATTGGCGCGGTTCACATCGTACAAGCGTTGCCAGTTAATCTGACGAAGGTTGATATCGGCTTTCATCCGATCGCGGAGCAGTTGTCCTTGAATCGGATCGGTGGTGCTGGCCCAGGTAGAAGTATAACTGGGGAGATAGCGGTAGTAATCGGGGCGCGGATCGGGGGCGTTATACCAATCAAGGGCGGTTACGCTGCGGTCACCAAACGAGAAACCGGCGGCAGTGGTCCACGTAGTCTTGTTATTCAACCGATAATCATGCGTGAGCAGGATAACGGGTTGGTGGGTTCGGCCGATGCTGGCGTTGTGTTTGATGCCGTTTTGATATCCCCAGTTTGGGTTGTAGTAGTTGGTGCCGGCCAAGTCGAGCATTTCCCGAACGGAAGATCCTTGTCGACCGTTCTCGGTGGGCGCGCCAAAGGCGGTGAAGGAGAGCAGGTGTTTTTGTCTGATGCGTTTATCAACGGCAGCAAAGTATCCCCATCCATTATAGAATGTACCGGGCACATATCCTTCTCCGGCCCAGCGGCGGCTGGCGCTAAACGAAAAGGCCCAGCCTTTTTTACTGAGTCCGGTTGAATGCGTGATCATCAGCCGATTGTTGTAGTTGCGGTTGGAGGAGGCATAGCCAATGCTGGTCTGGGCCCGTTGTTTGCTGGCGCGGGCATCGATCTGCATGTTGCCGCCGATGTCTCCGAACGTGAACGTGGTGTTGCGGAGTCCCCAGGTTTGTTCTCGGTTGCGCATCACGTCGTTGAGTCCGCCCCAAAGTCCGAACGGCGTAAATCCGTTATCCAGGTTATCCATCGGGATCCCGTTCATAAAGGTGCTGAAATGGTCGTTGTCGTAGCCGCGGATCCGAAAGCGAACGGCACTGAAATTGAAGGTGGCGGCGGAGTAGAACGGGTCGCGACCGGCGCTGAGCAAGGAAGAGGTGCTGGTGCTTCCGCCGTCGCCCAAGTCATTGTCATCTGCCGAAACCACGGGAATGTTATCCAGCACACCATCCTTCAACTCCTCCACAATGGTGGTGTCAACCTTGATGATGGTTGTATCTTTTTGAGCGTGCAGGGAAAACAGGCAACAACTGAGTAAGCTGAGCAGCAGAATTCGGCGCATGATAAGCAGTTTTTTGAGAGACCTGCAAAGTACTAGGATTCTTATGGATAACGATAAAAAAGTATACACATAACAATCCCTTCATATTTCAAGAAGATCCAGCCATAAATCACAAATTGCCTAACTTGTACCGATGTTTCGAATCCTGCTTTTGCTGCTGGGAATGTGGGGCTGTTCCGCCTCCTTAATGGCGCAGTCAAAATCCTATAAAGTAGCCATCGTGGGCTTTTACAATCTGGAAAATTTATTTGACACCATCAACGATCCGGGGGTGGATGACGAGGAGTTTTCGCCGGATGGTCCACGCCGCTACAGTGGGGAGATCTACCGCGATAAACTAACCAAACTGGCCACGGTGATCTCGCAAATGGGAACGGAGATCAATCCGGACGGACCCGGTATTTTGGGCGTTGCTGAAGTGGAAAATGCCGGGGTTTTGGAAGACCTGGTCAAACATCCGCTGATCGAGAAAAGGGGCTATAAGGTAATCCATTACAACTCACCGGATGCCCGGGGGATTGACGTAGGGCTTCTCTACAATCCCAAGTATTTTACCCCAGAAAAAAGCAATAAGCTTTTCGTCCTGCTCCCGTCCGGAAGCAAGGATGCCTATTACACCCGGGACGTATTATGGGTAAAGGGCAAACTCGACGGCGAGGACATTCACGTTTACGTGAATCACTGGCCCAGCAGAAGCGGGGGCGAAAAAAGAAGCGAACCCGGACGAATGGCGGCGGCGCAAGTGTGCCGCAACCACATGGATTCGATTGCCCGGCTGGAAAAATTTCCAAAAGTGGTGCTGATGGGTGACCTGAACGATGACCCCATCAACAAAAGTGTCAGCCAAGTGATCGGCGCTCAGGCCGATAAAGACGAGGTGATGTGCGGAGGAATGTACAACCCATGGACCGACCTCTATAAAAAAGGATACGGCACCCTGGCCTATCAGGATGCCTGGGGACTGTTCGACCAGATCCTGATCTCCCAACCCTGGTTACCTGAAAACCAAAGTGGATTTTTCCTCAAATCGGCCCGCATCTTTAACAAGGAATATATGGTCGAGAACCGGGGCCGATACAAAGGCTACCCAATGCGCACTTGGGACGGCCTCACCTACCGCGGCGGATACAGCGATCACTTTCCTGCCTACTTGGTGCTGCTTAAAGAGACCGCGCCGGTTAAGAAGAGCTTCTGACTCCTTACGGAAGTTTGGTCAGTTTGGTCAGTTTGGGTATTTAAGTGGCTGACAATCAGCTCGTAAATGGGAATAATGCCGAACTGTCCAAACTGACCAAACTATCCAAACTTTTTTCCCTACTTTTGCCCCCCAAATCTGGTTTCGCAGATTCTTTCCCGGGGATTCCGGGAATGTCCATTGGGAAAACCGAAAAAACCTAAACAGGTATGAACAATTACGAACTGATGGTGATCTTCACCCCGGTTCTGAGCGAAGACGACTTCAAAGTCGCGCAGAAGAAATTTGCGAAACTGGTCGTTGACAACGGAGGTTCCGTTGTGGCTGAGAATGCGTGGGGACTCAAAGCTCTTGCTTATCCCATCCAAAAAAAGACAACCGGGTTGTATTGGGTAATGGAATTTACCGCTGCACCCGAATCCATGGAAAGGCTGAAAATTCAGCTGTTGCGTGACGAAAGTGTCCTTCGTCACCTCTGTACCAAACTCGATAAATACGCCGTCGAGTACAATGCCCGCAAGAAAAGTGGTGTAAAGACCGGTAACGAAAAAATGATGGAGAGCTAAGCCATGGCAAAGAACGAAATCAAATACCTCACCGCGATCAAGACCGACAAACGGGTCAAGAAATTCTGCCGCTTCAAGAAATACGGCATGCGGTATGTCGACTACAAAGACATTGAATTCCTGAAAAAATTTCTGAACGATCAAGGAAAGTTGTTGCCCCGCCGACTCAGCGGCAACAGCCTGAAATATCAGCGGAAAGTATCCGACGCGGTGAAGAAAGCCCGTCAGATGGCCCTGCTGCCCTACGTAACAGATCTATTGAAATAACCGCACCCTAACTCTTCTGTAGGAAGAAGACAGTGGTCCATTCACTGGGTGCACAAAACAAACACGTGGAAATCATTCTCATCAAAGACGTAGACAACTTGGGTGGTGTCAACGAAGTTGTAAAAGTAAAGAACGGATACGCCCGCAATTTCCTCATCCCCCGTAAACTGGCCGTAGAGTGCAGTCCCAGCAACCTCAAACAGCTGGAGGAGCGCCTGAGGCAAGTGCGGAAGAAAGAGGAGCTGATGCTGGCGGAGATCAATAACGTGATCGCCAAACTGAATGAAGGTCCGCTGAAGATCGGCGTCAAAACCGGTACCAGCGGAAGGATCTTCGGAAGTGTTACCGCGCCCCAGATCAGCCGCGCCATCCGCGAACAGCGCGGGTACGAGATCGACCGACGCAAGATTAATTTGCCCGAGGATATCAAAGAAAAGGGAACCTATCAGGCTTCCATTGATTTCGGCAACGGCAAGAGCGCCGAAGTTTCCTTCGAACTCATTTCTGAGTAAGCATTTAGTGGATAAAAAGAGGAGGGGTTGAGGAATATCCCTAACGCTCATCCCCTCAACTTTTCACCCGCCAAAGCATTAGCGAAGGGGCCCCAACTCGCAAATCCCTGTTTTTCATTTAATTACGCGGCCTTTTAGGCGTCTAAAATTTAATTCGGCGCGTCCCCAAAAAGGTATAACTTTGTAAAAATCGGTGTTCTTTCAGTTTCACAGACCGGTATCATTCGCTTTTTCGGCATGTTCACGGGGTTGTTTACTGTTGACACTATCATTTAAAAACATCTCACGATGAACATTTATGTTGGAAACCTCAGCTGGAATCTGAAAGACGGAGATCTGGCTAATCTTTTCGCCCAGTATGGCGAAGTAACTTCTGCCAAAATCATTACGGACAAATTCACCGGCCGCAGCAAGGGCTTTGGATTTGTTGAAATGGCCAATGACGAGCAGGCGCAAGCCGCCATCGCTGCTATGAATGGCAGTGCCGTTGATGGCCGGAACATTGTGGTGAACGAAAGCCGTCCCAAGCCGGAAGGCGAGTACAAAAAGCGCCCCTTCAATGGTGGTGGCGGTGGCGGCGGATTCCGTCGCGGTGGCGGTGGCTACAACCGTGGCAACCGTAACGACAGCTACGATGGTGGTGGGTTCGATGGCGGATATTAATCCCTAACAAACTGCACTCAAAAAATGTCTGACTCCGTCGGACATTTTTATTTTTACCCAAACCCGACACGCACATTCAGTAACTTAGCTCCGCATGACGGAAAAGATTCTGATCCTCGACTTTGGATCGCAGTACACTCAACTCATCGCCCGGGCCGTTCGGGAAGCCAATGTCTACTGCGAGATCATTCCCTACCACCAACCCTTCTCGTTTACGGATGACCTTCGCGGCATCATCCTTTCGGGTTCTCCGTGCTCCGTCAACGATGCCCAAGCCCCAGCAGTCAACATACGCAGCTTCGCTGAAAAAAGACCCGTGCTCGGCATCTGCTATGGAGCTCAACTGACCGCAAAACAGTTTGGAGGGCACGTAGCCAAAAGCAACAAACGAGAATATGGACGCACTTCGCTCCAAACAAAGACCGAAGACCCGATCCTGAAAAATATTCCATCCTCCTCGCAGGTGTGGATGAGCCACAGCGATAGCATTCAACAATTACCCGATGGATTTATCCTACTGGCCGATACGGAAAGTATACCCGTAGCGGCTTTCCGCTCAGGCAGCTCGGCCGTTCATCATCCGATCTACGGCGTGCAATTTCATCCGGAAGTGTATCACTCGACGGACGGAAAGAAATTACTCAAAAATTTCTTGACCGACATATGTGGATGTGCAGGAGATTGGACACCGGCCCATTTCATTTCCGACACCGTTGAGCAATTGCACCAACAGATCGGTACGCGAAAAGTGATCATGGCCCTTAGCGGAGGAGTGGACTCCACCGTGGCCGCCACCCTCATTCACCGCGCCGTTGGCAATCAATTCCACGGCATCTTCGTCGACAATGGCGTGCTTCGGTATAAAGAATTCGATCAGGTGATGGAAACCTATCGTTCACTCGGACTCAACATCACCGGCATCGATGCCCGGCAACGGTTTTATACGGAATTGGCCGGGTTAACTGATCCGGAAACCAAACGAAAAACCATCGGCCGGCTTTTCATCGATGTGTTTCAGGAAGAAGCCAAGAAGATCGAAGGCGTGCAGGGCCTGGGACAAGGAACCATCTATCCCGATGTGATCGAAAGCGTATCGGTGCACGGTCCTTCTGCCACCATCAAATCCCATCACAACGTCGGCGGATTACCCGAACACCTTCACTTGGAATTAATCGAACCGCTTCGATTCCTTTTCAAAGATGAGGTTCGTAACGTGGGCAGAGAACTCGGGATCCCATCTGCCTTGATTGATCGACATCCTTTTCCGGGTCCCGGACTCGCCATACGAATCCTCGGCGAGGTGAACGAAGAAAAAGTTTCCTTACTACAACGGGCAGATCATATTTATATCAACGCCCTGAAAGAATCCGGCCTCTATGATCAAGTCTGGCAGGCCGGCACCATCCTGCTTCCGGTAAAATCGGTTGGGGTTATGGGCGATGAACGAACCTATGAATATTCAGTGGCGCTGCGCGCTGTTACCAGTGTAGATGGAATGACAGCAGATTGGGCACATCTGCCTCATTCATTTTTAGCAGAAGTTTCCAATTCGATTATCAACCAAGTACGCGGAATCAATCGAGTTGTTTACGATATTAGCAGTAAACCACCCGCCACCATCGAATGGGAATAAACCAACATCTCATTGGGGCTTTGCTGACGGGGATGAGCTTCCTGGCTCCGCCAGCGAATGCACAAACGATCCCCCCAACAGAGACGGAAAAAGTCGTCTTGTTTCTTCCTTTATACTTGGACAGTATATTCGATGAAAAACAGGAATTCAAATACAATAAAGGTGAATTTCCTCGATTTGTGGGTGGCCCCTTAGAATTTTACCAGGGATTTGAACAAGCCCTCGACTCCCTAAAAAAAAGAAAAGGGAACATAGATGTAATCGTAGTCGATACCCGAGCCAATAATTTATCCTTGCCCACGCTGCTGGAAAAAGACTCAATAAGCAAGGCGAAAGCCTGGTTGCTGTTAGGGAACGCCGTTGAAAGTAGGCAGCTCGCCGAGTTGGCAAAAGCCTTTCAGGTTCCTCTTTTCAACATTAATCTTCCCAATGACGCCGGCATACAGGAGAATCCCTATTACTTCATGTGCAATACCACATTGAAAACCCAATGTGAGAGCATCTATCAGTTCCTGCAAAAAAATTATCCCCTATACCGTATTCTGTTTGTTCGGAAAAAAGGGAATATGGAAGATAAAATTCTCAATTACTGGCAGCAACTGGGGGAGGAAACAGCAGGCGTACCCATCACCTACTCCCTCATCGAAACAAGTGATACGATCACCTCAAAGGAACTCAACATGGGGTTGGATACATTTCAGAAAGTCTTACTAGTAGGTGCTAGCCTGGAGGAACGCTTTGCCCGAAACTTGGCAACAGCCGCTACTGAAATGAAAAAAAGTGGCTACAAAATTGAACTGATGGGTATGTCGACCTGGGACATCGTTCGTGAATTCAATACCAACCGCTACCGCAATGTAGAGATTACCATTCCAACTCCCTTCCACTACCCCAAAACGGATGCTTTGAGCAAATGGCTTCAAATACGGTTCCAAGACCAGAACTATGGAAAGATAAGTGATCCGTATGTACGCGGATATGAGCTGGCATGGTTCCTGCATCCATATTTACAATCTTCCTCACCCCCTTTGTCCTCCTTCTTGCCGGGCAAAAGAAAACTTCTATTTGCCGAAATAGATTGGCAACCCGCAATGAATCAGGCGCTTGGGCAGATCGATTACTATGAGAATAAGAAACTCTATTTTGTAAAACGCGTGGACGGACTCATCCGTTCCGTTCGATAACCCAAATGATTGAACCGGTCCCGCTTCTGATCCGATCCCAATCCTGCTGGCTCTCTCCCGCCCGTTGCCTTTTTTGGGAAGAAAATAAAACACTGGTGGCAGGCGCGTTTCAGCTGGGGCGGATGGCCGAACCAACAACGGCTTCTTCAGAACGATCCAGTCTCGACCGACTACAAGAACAAATACTTTTTTTCAAGGCAGAACGCGTTTTGCTACTGAGCGGCTTTGCCCTTCCGGAAAGTAATCGGTATCTGGATGAATTTATCCGTTGGCGAAAGCAATTTCCCTCCCTATCCCTCGTTTGTATTCTTCCCAAAAGCAGTCCCGTTGTCGAATCACTATTGGCAACAATGGGAATTGAAGTGCAGCTGGATGAATTGACAGAAGGACCATTTTGTTAGATAGCCAGCCGAACAGCAGCAGAGAAGTGGGAGGCGCGTCGAGCAACCGAATTCATGATGAGTGGGTACCAAGACCCAGGCTATAAAAATTACGACGCCCCTCGGCAAGCGGCAGGGACGCCCTGCTTTTTCCTGACACCAGACCATGCACTCCTTCCAGCCTTCAGCAAACCCAAGGGGGTTGATTCCGTAAAACCCGGAAAGGATCAATTGGTCTGGCTCTGTCAATCCGATATCCTGGAACGAAAAACCTAGGGGCGGCGGCGAAAACGCTCCGCATCCAAAAAATAGATCAAGCGAACACTGAGTTCATGCCCGTGTCGCAAATCAAAACTGCCCGCCAAATTGTCGAAATAGGGACACTTGGACAAGGAAAGTGGCAAACGGTCCAATTCGGTCAACCAGTTTTTATAACCTACGATCAATCGACTGCCCAGTCGATAGTCCCACGTCAAAAACGCATCTACATTGAATAGATTAACATTGTTGTCACGACCCGATAAAAAAGGATGAGAAGAAATGTCTCCGCGTGTATCCACGCGGTGAAAAGAAGAGTAAGTAACCTGATTCCAATAATGCCGAATCCGAAGCGAAAGATTCAGCCGATAGGCAAAATGATAGATGCCGGTTAACAAGTTAGTGACTTCCTGGTTTCGGCGAAAGCCAACGAGCGGGCTCCCATTCGGCTCCCGTACAAAGGCATTTCCCAATTGATTTTCTTCCAATTTGGAGTCGGACTGCAGCTCGAGTAAAAAGCGATTGCTGAACCGAAAGCGTAGTCCACTTCCAAACAAAAAATATTCATTGTCAAATTTTGGGGCCCGCGCGAGGACCAAACTATATCGCCAAAATAATTTTTTACGGCTGTCAGTACTTCCCGATACTTCAACGTATACATTGGGAGGCAATCGCAACACCCGACCGGATGTGCGCAACTCGAAATAATCGTTGGTCCATACCGGTGAGATCCCCACGTTGACTCTGGCATCCCAGAAATTCTTAAACCACCAAAAGCCCTCAAACCGTATATCCGTTGATACGAACCGGCGGGGATTATACAAATACTGCAAACGGGGATTGATCGAGTAACTGAACGAGTTGAAACGCTTGGTGGGTCGTTGCTCCCGATACGCCAGGTTAGCAAAAAAATTCATTTCGTTGGGGGCCAGTAAAAATCCCAGATCGTTTGGATCATAGTTCTTAGACTCAATATTGGTAGTGAGGTCGTACTGCCAAAGTCCACTGATCTTGGAAAACTTCAGATTTCCCATCCACCCGGACTTATTAATAGCATCCCACACCTGGCTGTAGCGCGCCTTTGACCGCAACACATGCACGTTTCTTTTGTCGAATAAGGCCAAGTCCAACCCCATCACATTGGCATCACGTGCCGAGCCGTTCCGCACCACATTGGTATTGGTGAAGGTCAGCGAGGAGCGGTTTTTGAGGGCCTGGTCCAATACCACAATATTGTAATTCGCCAATGGCTCGGTAAGAATACTGGAATCTTTTCCGTTGGAGCGTCGACGGATACGTGCCTCCATCGGCGCGGTGATGGCATTGAATACGCCTATCCCCAATTTGTTTTGATCTCTTCCGGAAAATTTTAAGGCATTGTAGAGTTGCGTCCGGATCGGATTGTGCCGGATCTCCCAATCCGGATTGGCCTGCACAAATCCGTTGACCGCATTGTATCCCTTAGGAATCGCCCCGACCCGACGCGAATAAAACAAACGTGCTTTGTTGAACAACTCGGTTCCCTCGGTAAAAAAGGGACGGTTCTCCTGGAACTGTACTTCGAACGGTGTCAAGTTGTTGATGACATTGTCGGAGATAACCTGACCAAAATCGGGAACAAGCGTCATGTCAAGCGTGAAACTTTCATTCACGCCTACTCTCAAATCCATCCCCCCATTTTGAAACCCATCTCGCTCAAACCCGCCGGGTGCCGGAGAGCGGGCATACCCGGCCGATACATAAGGCGATAAACTCAGTCGCAATGGAGGCTCGATCGCTGTTAGTCCGGTTAGTACCCCGAACTGATTGGCAAATCCATCCAGCTGCGGATCGATCGGATTCCAAAAACTTCTTTCGTTGTTCCGACGGGTAAAACGCAAGGCTTGTATGCCCCAATCCTGTACGTCCTGCTTGGCAAACCGCAACGCACTGTAAGGAATCATCATTTCTACGGTCCACCCTCGATCGTGTATGCGCACCCGACTATCCCAAACCGCATCCCAGGATTTGTCCCCGTACATCCCGAAGGAACCCGTAAAGGCCGGCGTGATCCGGGCATCGGTTTGCACATTCACGGTGGTTACACCAAACTGAAATCCGTTTTGCTTGTCGTTATACGTATCAAAAAAAATGGAAAAGAAGTCAACATCCGCCTGCCCCTCCGCATCCCGGGGCGTGAACTGCTTGCGGATCAAACGAGGATCATCCGTCAACTCCGCTCCCACGTAGATCGCCTGATTATCGTACACGATCCGTACCGTAGCCGATTGCGGAGCCGGTGCACCCAGCTGCGGAAAAACCTGTATAAAATCGGTCAACGAAGCAGCCTGACTCCACACGGAGTCGGTAAGCAGTCCATCCAGTTTCGGAGCGCGGGCTACACAAACCGCCGAAGCTTTTTTGGGGGCCGGCTGGGCCAGGGCCAACTGAGAAAAACCCGCCAGGAGAAACAACAGTGGAAATATCCGCATGAAGATGCAAAAGTAGAAAAAGAAAGCAAGCCGGTCATACCAACTTGCGGTAAAAGGATCAAACCCCTTTAACTAATTCAAACGCTTCTTCAGCGAGCTGACTTGTTGTTGAAGTCCGTTGACCACATTGGCTAGCTGCGACATATCCCATCGATTCTGTGCCGGAGGACGGGAAATGACCACCTGCGCCTGCCACATTTCAATCACTTCCTCAGTGCTGACGGTGTATGGATGAAAAGAAGGATTGTCACTAACCAGCGTAAGCTTGTTTCTCTGTCGGCCGTTTTTCTGCACCCGCTTGTATACAATCCCTTCGTTTCGCGACACCACGATGCAAGGCGTATCGTTCTTTACTTCCTCCAGGTCGTTTACCTTCTCTCCTACGATCACCGATCCACTCGGCGTTGGCAACATCGAATCGCCCACGATCTCAAAAGCCCGATAACTACCGCCCGCCAGCATTGGAAGCGTAAAGGTGTTCAACTCATCGATGAACTCCGGATCGGCATAACCGGCTAAATAACCCGCGGCCGCCTTAACCGGCACAAAAGGGATTTCCGTTCGAGTACCCGCCATTTTCAGGGCGCGGCGCTTGGATAAATACGTTCCCTTCTGCTCGCTAAGGTCCTTTCGCAAAAGATCATCCAAGGTCAATTTGAACATGTCCCCGATCTGCTCCAAAACATCGATCCGAGGCTCAGCCCGCTCTTCCTCATAAGCGCCCAACAAGGAACGTTTGATGTTGAGTTTGTTGGCGAACTCCTCCTGCGTCCAGCCACGGAGCTTGCGTAAATACCGAAGGTTTTGATTTGCGTAGGCCATAAAACCTAATTTATTTAGTGCAATATGCTAAATATTTTAGAATTCTCCAAAAGATTTTTTGAGCGGCGGGCGATTACGGCAGGGGAATGATAAATTTGGGCACATGAAAAAGCCCGTTGCCCCTAAAAAACCCTCCTCTCGGAAACCCATTATTCTCATTACCAATGACGATGGGATCACGGCACCGGGCATTCAAAATCTGGTCGAGGCCGTGCGCGACCTGGGGCTGATCGTTGTGGTGGCGCCCGACAAACCTCAGTCGGGCATGGGGCATGCCATTACGGTGGGACACCTGCTCCGCCTACACAAATCGCATCAATTCGGTGAGATCGAGGCATACTCGTGCACCGGCACCCCGGTGGACTGCGTGAAATTGGCGGTAGATAAAGTTCTCCATCGTAAACCCGACCTCTGTTTATCCGGCATCAATCACGGGGGCAATCACAGCATCAATGTCATTTACTCCGGTACCATGTCGGCCGCCGTCGAGGCCGCCATCGAAAGCATTCCGGCTGCGGGATTTTCCTTGCTCGACTACAGCATTGAAGCGGATTTTACCGCCGCCCGGCACTATGCCCGCGAGCTGGTTCAACACATGCTCAATACCAAATTGGATCCACACACAGTATTCAATGTCAACGTTCCGGCTAAACCGTTGGAAACATTAAAGGGACTGCGTCTATGTCGTCAGGCCTATGCGAAATACGAGGAGGATTTCATGGAGCGACACGACCCTTACGGCAAACCCTATTATTGGCTGACCGGGGAATTCGTGAACCACGACAAGGGAAAAGATACCGACGTTTGGGCCCTGGAACACAATTATGTAAGTGTTGTGCCCGTTCAATATGATCTGACGCGCTTTGAACAACTCGAGCGACTCAAGAAAACCTGGAAATTATGATCCTGAAAAAAGATAATCTGCGACTTGGACTGACCTTGGGATTGGTTGGGCCCCTCCTCGGTCTGGTGATCATCTGGTTCTTGAAATTTGATCAGATCACCTTTGTCGAATTTTTGGAACAATATCTTTCCAGCAACCGACTCATCACCTCCATCGGCTCGCTGAGCCTACTGGCCAATGCCGTACTTTTCACGCTGTACATCAATACCGAGCGCGACGAAACCGCAAAAGGTATTTTTATTTCCACCGTGATCTACGGCATCGGGATCCTGGTCTTGAAAATCTTCAACTGATCCCTTGAAGTATTACATCATCGCCGGAGAAGCTTCAGGCGACCTTCAAGGCCGCTACTTGGTTCGCGCCCTGCGGCAACAAGATCCCCTGGCACAGATCCGCTGCTGGGGGGGCGATGGCATGAAAGAAGAAGGTGCCACCTTGGTCAAACATTTTCGCGACCTGGCCTTCATGGGATTTTTCGAGGTACTCCGCAACCTCCCCACCATCCTCCGAAATTTGAGCTTTTGCAAAAAAGATATCCAATCCTTTCATCCCGATGTAGTGGTGCTGATCGATTATCCCGGGTTCAACCTCCGCATCGCCCAATGGGCCAAATACGCCGGATATAAAGTTGTCTATTACATATCCCCCCAAGTATGGGCCTGGAAAGCAAACCGAGTGAACAGGATGAAAGAATGCATCGATCGCCTGCTGGTGATCCTGCCCTTTGAAGATGAATACTACCGAAAACACTGGAATTGGGAAGTCGACTATGTCGGTCACCCACTGGCACAAGTAACCGCCGAAAAACTGGCCACCCATCCACCCGTCGCCCATCCATCGAGCCAAGTGGCCCTGCTACCCGGCAGCCGCAAACAAGAGATACAAAAAAAATTACCGGTGATGCTGGCAGTCACCCGCCACTTCCCCCACCACCGATTCGTGGTGGCGGCAGCACCCGGATTGGACATGGAATTTTATCAATCCTTCCTGCACGGCTATTCCAATGTGGAGATCCGACAAGGGCATACCTATGACATTTTATTGGGATCAGACGCTGCGCTTGTTACCAGCGGCACGGCCACCCTGGAAACCGCGCTGCTCGGCATCCCGGAAGCCGTATGCTATAAAGGCAATCCGCTCAGCTATGCCATCGCCAAACGACTGGTTAAAATACCGTACATATCCCTCGTCAACCTGATCCTGGGTAAACCCGCGGTCAAGGAGTTCGTACAACATCAAATGAATGAGGAAAATCTTCGAAACGAATTGGATCAACTGCTGAATAACGAAGGAAGAAGAGTAGATATGAAAGCCGACTTTCAGACACTGCGATCGCAGCTGGAAATAGGCGGCGCCGCCGCTGAAAATGCCGCGCGGATCATTGTTCGGGAATTAGCGAAGTAACTTGACGGCCAAAATAACAAGACACAACAAAAAGATCAATAAGCTAATCCGATTGATGCCGTGCATGTAGCCGATCCACGCACTTTTGGGCCGATTGGGATCTTTTTTTCGCAAGTACAGATACTCCGCCAATTGTTTGATTACACTCATTATACAAATGTAACAAGCGATGGTTACGTTGGTTTACCCTATCTTTGTATTTCTTCTGTTAGCTCACATTGGGTACCCGCGGTTCCTTCCGCTTCTCGTTAGGGCATAATTGAAGGCGGATAATGGATCTCTTGATCGCCTTATCACATTTTTTTACTTAAATCATTTAACCAGTGAGTTTTCAACCCCTGGGGCTGATCGATCCGATCTTACAAGCCCTGCAACAACAAGGATACACCCATCCTACCCCCATTCAGGAAAAAGCCATCCCGGCCATCCTGCAACAACGTGACCTGCTCGGTTGCGCGCAAACCGGCACCGGAAAAACGGCTGCCTTCGTGCTGCCCGTGCTGCAACTGCTGCACGTGTCACCACCCTCTGCCGCCAAACGTCCCCCGATCCGAACCTTGATCCTGACCCCTACCCGTGAGTTGGCCATCCAGATCGGCGATAACATTGCCGCCTACGGAAAGAACCTTCCCCTTAAACACCTGGTGATCTTTGGAGGCGTGGGACAACAACCACAAGTAGACGGACTCAAACGAGGCATCGACATCCTAGTGGCTACACCGGGCCGTTTGCTTGATCTCATGCAACAAGGTTTTGTACACTTGAACGATATCCGATTCTTTATTCTGGACGAGGCCGATCGCATGCTCGACATGGGATTCATTCACGACGTACGCAAAGTGATCGCCAAACTACCGGTAAAACGACAAACCTTATTTTTCTCAGCTACCATGCCCCCGGAAATTCAACAACTCGCCGGAGAATTGTTGACCGATCCGATAAAAGTGGAAGTTACACCCGTCTCCTCCACCGCCGAGATGATCCAACAACACGTGTATCACACCAACCGTCAGACCAAAAAAGATTTGCTGATTCACTTGCTGGAGGATAAAAATCTTCGCTCCGTACTGGTCTTCACCCAAATGAAACATGCGGCGAATCGCCTGTGTGAACAACTCAGCAAAGCGGGTATCCGCGCCGAGGCCATTCACGGAAACAAATCACAAACCGCCCGCGTACAGGCCTTGGAGAATTTCAAGAGCCGTAAAACACGCGTGCTGGTGGCTACCGATATTGCTGCCCGCGGAATTGATATTGATGAGCTCAGTCACGTTGTGAACTTCGACCTGCCGAACATTCCGGAAACCTATGTGCATCGAATCGGAAGAACCGGTCGCGCCGGTGTCAGCGGCGTAGCCATCTCCTTGTGCGAGCCCGCCGAAAAACCATTTTTGCGCGATATCGAAAAATTGATTCGCAAGCATGTTCCCGTCGTAGCCGATCATCCTTATCCGGTTGATCCGAATGCGCCTGTTGAAGTAGCCGCAGCGTTGCAGCGCGTACCGCATGGAGGAAGACAAAAACGTCCGGTGTCCGGTGTCCGGAGTCCAATGAGAGAGCAAAAGCGTCCAATGAACAATGGCCAACGTCCAATATCAGAAAAGAAACGTCCGGTGTCCGGTGACCAAAAACGTCCGGTGTCCGGTGACCGGAGTCCGATGAGAGATAGAAATGGTTCGGTGTCAAACCAACCGACCCTGCCGCGTCGCAAACAGAACCGGGAGGCGGAAATGCCAAAACCCAATCCAATCAAGCAAGCCCCGCGTAACAACCAATCATCCGGTCATACCAATCCGAATGCGCCGTGGAATAAGCAGCAATTCGATGATCAGGTGGATCGGTGGTAGAGGCTTGGCAAGTATGCGTTGACTTGGTATATTTGCACCCCTTGGGGAACTAGCTCAGTTGGCTAGAGCGCTTGCATGGCATGCAAGAGGTCAGGGGTTCGACTCCCCTGTTCTCCACTAAGCCTGCGTTGAGATGCAGGCTTTTTTATGTCATTTTTTGTTTGAGAGAGTCCCGATTCTGCTTCAGACGTACTCCTTTTGGTCATTGAACGTGTGCTGGACCAGCTGTTGTTGCAACACAAAAATCCGGTGCAACTTTTAGACATCACGAGTAACGATAGCAATAGTTTAAATCATAAAATCTGACGCACATAGAAAATTAATCTTTTCCCGAGGGACGCAACCTCCACCCTGACCGGAAAACATTACAGGCAAACATGCTTCAAAATTCATGTAATCACGGAGCGGATGTTTGCCTATTCAGATGAAGACAACTACCTAACCCATTGGCATAATGATTTAATTATGAATATATTGTGGCATAAAAAAGATGAATTATAACACCGCTGCAACAGTAAATTCGGACAGCAATGATGAAGTTGACAAAGATTTTGCTAAACTTGTATACATAAAAAAATGTTCATGAAAACAAATTCAACAGTTTGGAAATTAATGCTGTTCGCATCCTTGACGTTTATTCTAACAGGTTGCTTAGAAACAGAAGTGCCCTTATCAAACAAAGCCGACAGAGTTCCTTCTAGTATTATGGGGACTTGGATCAAATCGGATCAGCTTAACGAAAAGGACAAGGACATTACAAAATTTAAAGTGGCACTTCTTCCCGGAAACCAAAACATCATCAAGATCGAAGAAATATCCTACTCCAAGGAAATGGAAAGTTGGAGCACAGATAGAACTTATGTAGGCCATCTTACCCGTATTGGCGATGATTTGTTTATTAGTTATTGCGAACCGGATGCTTCGGTGCTAGAAAGCGCCTACACAATGAGCGAGCATTTAACGAATACAAGCTGGAGAATTTGTAAGATAAGTTCTCGATTCAACCCATTCTACGTCCAATCGAAAAGTGATAACGTATCCATGATGAAACTTCGTTGGGTAACCGAAAACATATTGGACGAGATAAAAGAAATTCCTGTTCTATACAACTTGGTCGCCAGCCACAAAGATCTTAGCTGGTTCTACGACAAAGACGACGATCTGGTTTGGATCAAGTCAGAATAATGATGCCCAAAACGCGCATATGACTCAAACAAAAAATTTTTTTGTTTGAGTAGTTTGAAAAGTTTGAGAAGTTTGAATAGCTTAAGAGGTTGAAGAGTTATTACTCTCCCCAAATGCTTTCCTTACCGGCCAGCCACTGTTTTACATTGTCGGTGGTGACGGACTTGGGCCGCTCCAATGGGAATCCCAGAGCACGATCCCAGCAAAGACTGCTCAATACACCCAATGCGCGGCTTACTGCGAACAACACGGTATAAAATTCATACTCCACCATGCCATAGTGCACCAGCAAAGCGCCGCTGTGTGCATCGACGTTTGGCCAGGGATTCTTGATCTTGCCCAGCGATTGCAAAATGGGCGGAACAGTATCGTATATGTTCCAAACCGTATTCACCAACTTATCATCGGGCATGTGTTTTTTTCCAAATTCCATCTGCGCAGTGAAACGCGGATCGGTCTTGCGCAGTACAGCATGACCATATCCCGGAACCACTTTCCCCTCGCTCAAGGTTTTCTTTACATAGTCCGCAATCTGCTCCTTGGAAGGAAGATCTGTTTGTAGTTCGGCTTGCATTTCAAAGATCCACTTGATCACTTCTTGGTTGGCCAAGCCGTGCAGGGGACCCGCCAAACCGTTCATACCGGCCGCATAGCTCAGGTAGGGATCGCTCAGGGCCGAACCAACCAGATGCGTCGTATGTGCCGATACGTTACCACCCTCATGATCGGCGTGGATGGTCATGTATAACCGCATCAATTCCTTGAAACTCTCATCGCTGTAACCCAACATATGCGCAAAGTTTCCCGCCCAATCCAACATTCCATTGGGTTGAATGTGTTCGCTGTTCTTGTATTTACGGCGGTAAATATAGGCGGCGATGCGGGGTAAGCGGGATAAGAGGATGATGCTGTCGTCAAAAATGGGCAGCCAATAATCTTTTTTATTGATGCCCTCTGCATATTTCTGCTGAAAATAGCTCTCGGTCTGCAAGGCCATCACACCAACTACGAACATGGTCATGGGATGGGTGCTGATCGGAAGCGCATCGATGGCTTCAAACACATGCGTGGGCACATGGCTTCGGCGTTGCAAGACGGAGGTGACGTGATTGGCCTCGTCCTCCGTTGGCAAATCTCCCACGAGCATCAAATAAAACAATCCCTCGGGAAGCGGTTCCTGTCCACCGGGTGCCTTGGGCAGTTTTTTTTGCAGCTCGGGAATCGAGTACCCACGAAACCGGATACCCTCTTGCGCATCCAACAAGGATGTTTCTGTGACCAAGCCGGTGATGCCCCGCATACCTTGGTAGATCTGTGCAAGGGTAACCTCCCCAAGCACTTTATTTCCATGCTCTTTGAGCAAATCTTTGATCTCCAGCGCAAGGGCATCGGCTTTTGCCTTGAAGCGGTCTTTTATGATTCCCATGGGACGAAAATTTTAATCTTGACAAGCACCCGGAAACGGGTACGCGAAATTACTAAAGACCGAATCGGGAAAAAAATATCTTGATACCGAGAAACGGAATTATTTGGGTGTGCGCCGATACATCCAAAGAGCTACCCCACCAAAGACCAGATTAGGCAACCAGGCAGCCAGGAGCGGTGAAAAATTTCCCTTTACCGCAAAGACCGTGGAAAATCGGTCGGAGAGGATGTACAAGGATGCGATGGCGATTCCGATGGCCAGGTGCACACCGCTCCCGCCCCGCGTTTTTCGGCTGGCCACCACCACTCCAATGAGGGTCAGCAAGACCACGCTCACCGGTGTAGCCGTTCGCCGGTACCACTCCACCTCCATGCTGCTGAGTCCCTCCGTCCCCCGTAACCGCTCCCGATGGATCAAAGCCTTCAATTCCGGAGTGGTGAGCTTGTCTTTCAGATAGTCATCCCGTCGGAGCTCCTCGGGCCGCAGGGTCATGGCCAGCACCATCGTGTCGAGGTATCGGATCCGCTCGCCTACCGAATCCACATTCCGCTCCACCACCCGGTAAAGCTTCCACTTAAGCAGCGAGGTGTCCCAAGTCATAGTTTCGCCACGCAAATTGTAATAAACCCGATTCCCCCTGATCCGCTCCAGAAAAAATCCCCGGGCGGTACGGCTGGCGGTATCGTAATCGCGTATGCCCACAAACGTGTTGGTGTCAATGCGCCGGTAAAAGCAATGCGCGCAGGTACTGAGTAATGCATTGCGGGTGGGATCGTTTTGATCGATGTACTTGGACTGAAATTCCGCGCGTATGATGTTGGCCTTCGGGATCCAATACCGACTGCCAAACCATAACAACAGGGCCAACAGTATGCCTCCCAACCAATAGGGCCGGAGAAAGCGATTATAGGGTGTGCCACTGGCTAAAATGGCTATGATCTCCGAGCGGGCCGCCATCCGGCTGGTGAAGAAGATGACCGCAATGAAGACAAACAACGGAAACAGCAAACTCCAGATATAGGGCACAAATCCGAAATAGTATTTCTCTAGGATCTGTCTCGTATTGAATTTTGCCCGCACAAAATCATCGGCGTGCTCGCTGCTGTCCACCGCCACAGCTACCAAGGTGAATAGCACCAGGCAGAAAAAGAAGGTGACCAGAAATTTTTTGAGGATATACCAGTCGATTCGTTGCACGAGGGCAAATCTAATCCAAAAACCGGCGGCCAGCCGTTAAAATCGACTCAACATTTTTGACGGAGACGGACCACCATTTCTGCTTTCCAGGAGGAGAAGTCGCCCGCCACGATATGCATCCGTGCCTCCCGCACCAACCACATATAAAAAGCCAAATTATGAACGCTGGCCAACGTGTAGGCGAGATACTCCTTTGCCTTGAACAAATGCCGTAAGTAGGCCTTGGTGTATTGCTGACTGACCGGATTGGACAAACCCGGGTCCAAGGGCGAAAAATCTTTCTCCCATTTTTGATTGTCAATGTTCACGACTCCTTCTGTTGTAAAAAGCATCGCATTGCGCCCATTTCGGGTGGGCATCACACAATCGAACATGTCTACGCCCAGCGCAATACACTCTAAAATGTTCCAAGGCGTACCCACTCCCATCAGGTAACGAGGCCGGTTTTGCGGCAAGTGCTCGCAACACCATCCACAGATTTCATACATCACCGGCTCGGGCTCCCCCACACTCAATCCCCCAATGGCATTTCCCACCGCCTGCTTTGAGTCGATGTAGTCGCAGGACTCCTTCCGCAAATCTTTGAACGTTCCTCCTTGTACAATGGGAAACAGATTCTGTGAATAGCCGTATTTCGGGGGAGTCTGATGAAAATGTTGCCAGCACCGGTCCAACCAGCGATGGGTCAGCTCCATCGAACGCTTTGCATAAGCATGATTGCAGGCACCCGGCGGACACTCATCAAAAGCCATGAGAATATCGCCGCCGATCGTTCGCTGAATATCCATTACCCGCTCCGGGGTGAATAGGTGTCGGCTTCCATCGATGTGTGACTGAAACGTAACGCCCTCTTCCTCGATTTTTCGGGTACCGGAAAGGGAAAACACCTGATACCCCCCACTGTCGGTTAAAATGGGCCTGTCCCACCCATTGAACCGATGCAAGCCGCCGGCCGCCTCCAATACGTCTAACCCCGGACGCAAATAAAGATGGTAGGTATTTCCCAGTATGATGGAAGCGTTTACCTCTTCCCGCAGTTGTTGTTGGGTGACGGCCTTTACGCTTCCCACCGTACCCACCGGCATAAAGATGGGTGTCTCGATGCAACCGTGATCCGTTTCCATCACACCAGCTCGGGCGGCAGAAAGCAGATCGGTATGCACGCACTGAAAAGAAAGCATTGGCATAAAGGTAAAGTTCGTTGATGCGGACGGAAGCACAGCATTGTGGAAAGCTTTTTCGAAGAAATGTTTTTCTGGCTGACCTCGATATTTACTTTTGTGCCCATGCCAATAGAGAACTGGGGAGCGATCATCTTTTACATATTTGCGAGCATCAGTGGGATCCAGCTATTTTACTACTCCTGGTTTTTCGCCCGCGTCGCCTTCTACAAGAAAAAATCCCGCAGCGGAACGATCCAACACCCGGTGTCGGTCGTGATCTGTGCACGGGACGAAGACGAAAACCTGGCCCGCAACCTGCCCGGCGTGCTGGTACAGAAATACCCCACCACCCATGAAGTCGTGGTGGTAAACGACAATTCAGTAGATGACTCCAAGTACATTTTACAGGAACTAAAAAAAACATTTCGCTCGCTACACGTGGTCGATCTCACACAAGAAGCAAAACTCATCTCGGGAAAAAAATATCCCCTCTCCATCGGTATCCGGGAAGCAAAACATGAGATCCTGTTGCTGACCGATGCCGATTGTGTGCCCTCCAGCGAGGACTGGATGTTCAAAATGCAAGATGCCTACGACGAAGGCATTGAAGTAGTACTGGGATACGGGGCTTACCACCGAAAAAAAGGACTGCTGAACAAGCTCATCCGGTTTGAAACCTTCCACACGGCCCTGCAATATCTTTCCTATGCCCTGGCCGGAATTCCCTACATGGGCGTCGGCAGAAATCTCTCTTACAAAAAAGATCTTTTCCTGCGCAACCGCGGATTCTCCTCCATCAACCACATCCCCAGCGGCGACGACGACTTGTTCATTAATCGCGTGGCTACAAAGAAAAATACCCGCGTCGTGCTCGATCCAGATGCCATCACCCGTTCCATTCCCAAAACCACCTGGTCGGGTTGGTTGCGACAAAAATCACGCCACTATACCACTGCGAAATTTTACAAGCCCAAGCATAAATTCTTACTTGGTCTTTATTTCATCACCCAATTCATCTATTACCCCCTATTTATTCTGGCCCTCTGCTTCTTCGACTGGCGCTGGGTATTGGGCGTTTTTGGCATTCGATTCCTATGGCAGACAATCGTCCTCTACCGATCCATGCGTAAATTAGGAGAAGGCGATCTCTGGCCTTGGTTCCTGCTACTGGACATGTGGATGTTCTTCTATTATCTCATCTTTGCCCCAGCCCTCTGGCGTCGGCCTACCCGCAGCTGGAATTAGATACATGGACATCCTCCTGAAATATTTTTCGGATTTCACACCCCAACAAACCGAACAGTTTGCGGCATTGGAAGAACATTACCGCGACTGGAATCAAAAGATCAACGTCATCTCCCGAAAAGATATTGACGCCCTCTACGAACGCCACGTGCTTCACTCCCTGAGCATCGCCGCTGCTTTTGACTGGATGCCCGGTACCAGCGTGATCGACATTGGGTGCGGCGGCGGATTTCCGGGACTGCCCCTCGCCATCTACTACCCCCACGTGACATTTCACCTGGTTGACAGCATCGCCAAAAAACTCACCGTAGTAAACCAGATCGCCGAAGCCATCGGCCTCCAAAACCTAACCACCCAACACGCCCGGGCCGAATCCATCCGCGATCGAACATTCGACTTCGCCGTCTCCCGCGCCGTGGCCGCTCTCCCCGAACTTTGGTCCTGGGCCAAACCCCTGCTCAAATCCCCCAACAAAACGCTTCCCGGCAATCACCCACCCGGATTGATCTGCCTGAAAGGCGGTGACCTGAATGAGGAAATACAACAAAGCGGTAGCCTCCCCTGTATCGTGCGCGTCAAAGATCTTTTTCCGGAACCCTTCTTCGAAGACAAATACCTGCTCTATCTAGCAAAATAGTCTACCGCAAAGTAGTATATTGAATTCTCGGCGAGAGACTGAATTTTACCCCATGAGTAAGATCGGCGTTGTACTAGTGGAGGACCAGGCGGACATGCGTTCGGTGGTTAAAGACATTATCAATCTTTCGGCGGATTGCATTTGTTTGGGTGCGGCTGGTACGCCTGCGGAGGCGCGGGAATTTACTCTAACGATGAAACCAGAGGTGGTGTTGATGGATGTGCACCTGAATGCATCGGAGAACGGGATCGATCTGATCCGCGAATTGAAGCAGAAGTTACCTGAAACACAATTCATGATCTTTTCTGTTTTTGAGGATGAGGACACGATCTTCGATGCGTTGCAGGTCGGAGCGACGGGTTATCTGATCAAGCAAACCGATCCACCCGACATGCTGGAGGCCATCAAGGATTTATCGCAAGGGGGTGCGCCCATGAGTGGCACGATCGCTCGCAAAGTGATCGCCAATTTTCAAGCGCAGCCCGATCGAAAAATTTCATCGAAATCCGCCGACATGCATACCTTAACCATACGCGAGCGGGAGATATTAGAGCAATTGGCCAGGGGCCTCATTTACAAAGAGATCGCGGCGAACGTAAATTTATCGCCGGAAACGGTTCGCAAGCACGTGTATAATATCTATCTGAAACTGCACGTGTCCAACCGCGTAGAGGCCGTCAATCGGTTTTACGGTCGCTGATCACCAACTCAGGGACAGTTTATTGTTACTTCGGTTGATGTCCGCCATACGCAGCGAAGCGTCGATCTCCAACAGCCGAATATCTGCCAATTTTCGATTACACGTCAGCGTATATACCTCGTGCGTCCATTTCCAGGGAGCGTACGAAAAACGGGCGATAGAATCCTCTGCCGGTTTTTGTCCATACATCAGATCCAGCGGGATGTAATGGTTCTCGACTGAGTTATCGGTAAATCGAATTTGCAAATCGATGGGCATTGGCATGAGTCCGATGCGACGTAAGCGGATCTTGGTCTGCCCGTCTACTTCATAGAGCGAATCAATGCTGTAATCAATGGTTTTTGTAGAGTATACCCAATACTCTTTATACCAATCCAATTTCAAGCCGCTTCGCTTTTCAGCCAAGCGTATAAAATCCGATGCGTTCGGATGCTTGAAGCGCCATTGCTGATAATAATCCAGCAACAATTGATCGCGCCTAGCTGCGCCCATGACATATCCCAGTTGCTCCAGGAACACGGCTCCTTTTATATAAGCGGCGGCGGAGTAAGCGGAATTGGTATTGAAATGGTCGGCGTGTGTAGTGAGGGGCTCCTCTCTTCCACTCTTCACCAAACTTAGATACCCTTGATAACTTCCTTCGTACGCAAATCCTGTATTTCCCTCTAGTAGCGCGCTGATTCGGTCTTCGGAATAGGAGGTAAAGCCCTCGTCCATCCAGGCATAGAGCAATTCGTTTGTTGCCATTAATCCGTGATACCAATTGTGCAGCCACTCGTGCAACCAGGCACCCGGCCCAACCAGTAAGGTAGCCATTGGATATTCCATTCCCCCATCCCCGCCGTGAATGAAGGAATATTGACGATATGGATACACGCCAAAGGTTTTTTCGATCATTGGAAACGCCCGTGCTGCATCGTCCAATACTTTTTCCCATTGAGCCGGAGTCGCGTTACTCATTTTGTACAGTAAATGCAACGTAACGCTGTCGTTGACCTTTCGGGTTTTATGGATGTACTCAGGATCTGCCGCCCACATAAAATCATGTACGTTGGGCGCATTAAATCGCCACGTCAGCTTAGGGGTAGCGGGACGTTTCACGACGGCCTTCTCCGGCTCGTAGCCGTACCCGATCTCCAGAGGGTTTTGCAAATACCCCGTTCCGCCCAGAATGTAATTTCGATCGATCGAGATATTCACCTCATAATCGCCCCAGACCCCATAGAATTCCCTTCCTACATAGGGAGTCGGATGCCAACCCTCATAGTCGTATTCACAGAGCTTGGGATACCACTGACTCATGGAATAGCGAACCTTGGAGGTCGCGTTATCCCGACCACTGCGCCGGATCTGTAAAGGCACCTGCGCTTCAAACTCCATCTCCAACTTTACCTTGGTATGCGGCAAGATGGGTTTGTCCAACGTTACCTCTAAAATAGTCTCCCACTCTTGGTAAGCTTGTGCCCGTCCATTCATTTTCAAGGAAAGTACCTTCTGGTAGCCAATCTCATTGGGACGAAGGTTGGCAATCCGATCGCGCACGCGCATGTCCCAGTCGGCGCCACGCCCAGTTGGAATGGTTCCCTGACGGCGACTCCGCACATCCATCATGCTGCCCGGTTGAAACGCATTGAAATAAAGATGATAGAATAACTTATACAGGGTATCCGGAGAATTATTCCAGTATTCAAGCTGTTGCTTTCCGGTGAATCGGTTAGTCGCAACATCCATATCAATATCCATCTTGTACTTCACGCGCTGTTGCCAACGATCGGGTTGTGCCAGTACCGACTGAGAAATCAAGCAGCATGCAAAAAATAGTATTGAGGACCGCATAAAAAAAGATTTAATGATTAGGTTATTCGTTTCCGGCAACGACGATCACGAGCTCGCCTTTGACGCCTTTGTTTTTAAAATGCTCAGCCACTTCCTCCAAAGTACCGCGTGCGGTTTCCTCGTGCAACTTGGTGAGTTCTCGACTCACCGAGCAGCGCCGCTGCGCCCCGAACACCGCTTGAAACTCGTGGAGGGTTTTTTCCAGTCGGTGAGGCGATTCATAAAAAATCAAGGTACGAGACTCCTCTGCCAATTGTTTCAGCAGGGTTTGCCTTCCTTTTTTCTGTGGAAGAAATCCTTCGAAACAAAATCGGTTGGATGGAATACCGCTGTTCACCAATGCCGGCACAAAAGCGGTGGCTCCGGGCAGTGTTTCGACGGGGATGCCCACGCGGATCGCTTCGCGTACCAACAAAAAGGCCGGGTCAGAGATCCCGGGCGTACCCGCATCGGTGATCAAGGCCATTTTTTTTCCACTCATCAGCTGATTCACCAAATGCGTCAAGACTTGATGCTCATTGTGCTGGTGGTACGGCGTGATCGGCTTCTCGATCGAATAATGCTTTAATAATACAGAACTGGTTCGGGTATCCTCGGCTAGTATGAGGTCTACCGTGCGAAGAACCTCCAAAGCTCGAAGGGTAATATCTTGGAGGTTACCGATGGGTGTTGGAACCAGATAAAGCATGGCTATGAATCAACGTGTACCTCGTAATACTCCATCACCGCATTGCAAAGCAATTGCTTGGCACAAGAATCCGCTACGGCGCGGGCCTGGTCTATATTGGCCGCCTCCACATTCAACGTGATCTTTTTCCCTATACGAACGTCTTTAACCCCCGTGATGCCCAAGCTGGACAGTCCACCCAGGACTGCCTTTCCTTGAGGATCCAGCAAATCTTTCAGTGGCATAACGTGTACGTGAACCGTAAAATTCATCGGATTCGTTTTTGGAAAAACAAAGATACGAGAACGTAGGTGGCAAAAATGGGTAGTGCAGCCGACCACCTCATCCAAAACGTCAAGCCCACACCGATTCCTAGGAATAGGTATCGAGCCTGATTTTCTTTCCAACCAAACGAATGCATTTTGATGTTCATCATGGGCAATCGAACCACCATGGCCGCCGAAAGAATGAAGGAAATCAAGTACAAAAACCATGGTTCCTGCAACCAGCGTACCAGCCAGGATCGACCCTCCATCCAATACGCGAGCGGGAAGGAAGCAACGGTTAATCCCACCATCGGCGAAGGCACCCCTTCAAAATGATCCAACTTCGGCGGGGTGATATTGAAACGAGCCAACCGCCATGCAGCGGCCAACGGTATCAGAAAAGCCGGTAATAAATTCAAGACGGAGGCATCCATAGCCGTCTGCTCGGTCGACCAACCCAGTCGAAAAAAAGAAAATAAGATCATCCCCGGCGCAACGCCAAACGTAACTACATCCGCCAGCGAATCCAACTGAATCCCCATCGCCGAGTCAGCCTTTAATAACCGAGCCAATCGACCATCAAAGAAATCCAATACCGCCGCAACGCCTATGAATACAGAAGCCATCCCAATCGAAGCCGGTAAATCGAAAAAAAGAGTACCCTGATCCGTTGAAACCAGCACCATGCCTTCGGTCAACAAAAAAGCAATGGCCAGACAACCACATAGCAAATTCAGCAGGGTAAGTAAATTGGGTATGAATTTCATCGAGTCGACTTTTTCATGCAGGTTTCAATATCGTCCACGGTGATGGGAATGTTTTTCATTAGGTCCTGATTCCCCGACCGGGTAATCCATACATTGTTTTCGATCCGGACCCCCATTTTCTCTTCCTCTATATAAATGCCGGGTTCTACCGTAAACAACATGCCCGCCTGAATGGGCGCCGTACGCGTGCCCAGGTCGTGTACATCAATGCCCAAATGATGCGAGATGCCGTGGTAAAGATATTTCCGGTAGGCCCGATTCTCCGGATCCTCATTTTTGACATCCGATTTGCGCAACAACCCAATCTTGAGGAATTGCTGCGTGGCCGCCTCCCCTACTTTGTCCGTATAATCCAAAATAGTGATGCCGGGCTTCAACAACGATTTGGCATAATCATGCAAATGCAAACAAGCATTGTATACGGTTTTTTGGCGACGCGTGAATTTCCCATTCACCGGAACGGTCCGGGTCAGATCGGCACAATACCCGCCATACTCCGCCCCAAAATCCATCAACAACAATTCGCCGTCGCGGCATTCCTGATTGTTGCTAACATAGTGCAACGTACGGGCCCGATCACCGCTGGCGATGATGCTGCCATAAGCCGGACCGGTAGCGCGCTGCGATAAGAATGAATGCCAGATCTCGGCTTCGATCTCGTATTCCATCACCCCCGGACGAATAAATTCCATTACCCGGCGAAACGTTTTATCGGTGATCTGAATGGCTTTTTTTACCACCTCTACCTCCTCGCGGGTTTTAATGGCACGCAGGTCTTTCATCAGCACCGCCGCCCGCTGGTATTGATGCAGCGGATAACGGGCCTTCATCTCATCGATGAACCGATACTCGCGCGTTCGAAGCAAACTGGACTTCCGATCGTTTTCATTGCTGTCCAAATAAATGTACTCCGCCAAATGAATCCAAGGTTGAAGAAGCGCATCAACGCTATCCAGCCAAACAATGGTCTGTATGCCGCTGATGTCCCTCGCTTCGCCGGCACGGAGCCGCTTCCCATCCCATTTCTCCTTGAGCTCGTTGGGGCGGACCAACACCAATACCTCGCGGTACTTGGGATCGGGATTGTCGGGAAACAAGATCACCATCGAATCTTCCTGTGTTACGCCCGATAGCCAAAACAAATCACTGTTCTGCTTGAACGGATAATGGGCATCGGCATTGACAGGCACTTCGTCGTTGCTGACGAAAATGGCAATGGCGTTTTTCTTCATTCGGGACTGAAATCGAGCCCGGTTCCGGACAAAAAGGGCCGAATCCAATGGTGTGTATTTCATGTCAAAATTTTATAACTCATTCAAAATTAACGGAAAAAACAAGTAAAAACCAGGCATCACACAGGCCTGATCCGTTAAAAATCAATCCCATTTGTTGAACGGGTGTTCGGAAATCCGGTAGATTTACCGTCCAAATACGAACGAATGTCAGCACGTATAATCCAACTCCCGGAATGGCAAATTCAACAAGATACCACGATACACTACCAGTCCGCTCCCGATACCTTGGTTCAGGATACACTCCGAATGCAGGAAGGAACGCTGGCCGACTCAGGAGCACTGGTGATCAAGACCGGAGAATTCACCGGACGATCTCCCAAGGATAAATTTCTAGTCAAGGATAGCCTGACCGAGCAAACGGTGAACTGGAACGATTTCAACCAGGCCATATCTCCGCAATCATACGGATGTATCCGCGACGATGTCAAAACCTACCTGAGCACCTTGAAGGAAGTGTGGGTGCGGGATTGTTTTGTGTGTGCCGATCCGCGCTACCGGTTGAAGGTGCGGGTGATCTCGGAAAAACCGTGGACCAACTTGTTCGCTTATAATATGTTTATTCGTCCCGCTGAGTCGGATCTGGAAGGATTTGCACCGGACTGGACCGTTGTATCCGTTCCCGGTCTGCACCTCGATGCCAAACGATGCGGTACGCGCCAGCACAATGCCTCGGTGGTTTCGATGAGCGACAAGCAGATCCTGATCGCCGGAAGTGGATACACGGGAGAAACCAAAAAAGGTGTCTTTACGATCTTAAACTATGTACTGGTAAAAGAACAGGGTGTGCTGAGCATGCATTGTAGCGCCAATCTGGGTCCGGCCGGCGATACCGCCATTTTCTTTGGATTAAGCGGAACGGGGAAAACCACCCTGAGTGCCGATCCAAACCGAAAATTGATCGGCGACGATGAACATGGCTGGTCGAACGACGGCATCTTCAATTTTGAAGGAGGATGTTATGCGAAGACCATCAACCTCACTGAGGAAAAAGAACCCGAGATCTTTCATGCCATCCGCCCGGGGGCACTGCTAGAGAACATCAACTTCTTTCCCGGCACCAACCGCGTAAATTTCGATGATGCCGGTATCACCGAGAACACGCGGGTATCCTATCCGCTGCATTACATCAGCAATGCAGTAGAGCCCTCGGTTGGCAGATTGCCCAAAAATATTTTCTTCCTGACCTGTGATGCATACGGAGTTCTGCCTCCGATCTCCAAATTGACCCCCGGCCAAGCGATGTATCAGTTCATATCCGGATATACCGCAAAAGTTGCGGGTACCGAGGCCGGCGTAACCGAACCCAAACCAACTTTCAGTGCCTGCTTCGGCGCACCGTTCTTTCCCTTGCATCCGGGCGAGTACGCGCACTTGTTGGGCGATAAAATGCAGGAGAATAAAGTGAATGTGTGGTTGATTAATACGGGGTGGACCGGCGGTGCCTACGGTACCGGCCACCGCATGAAACTTTCCCTGACCCGCGCGATGATTACCGCGGCGCTGGAAGGAAAACTAAATGCCGCTGAGTATTCGAATGATCCGGTATTTGGATTGGCGATCCCGGATCAATGTCCCGGTATACCCACTGAGGTCCTTAACCCACGCAATACCTGGAGCGACCCGGCTGCGTATGATACAAAGGCAAAATATCTGGCGGGACTATTCGTAAAGAATTTTGAAAAATACGCCAGCGGCGTGAGTGCCGAGGTGTTGGCGGCGGCTCCGAAAGCTTAAAACAACCCGTGTAATTCGGCGTCGACTCGACGGATGATCTCGCCGAGGTCTTCCTCCCGCTCTCCGAATTTTAGCTTATCAACATCGATGATGAGCAACTGTCCCTCTTTGTATTCCCCGATCCATTTTTGATAGAAATCATTGAGGCGCTTCAAATAATCGAGCCGGATGTTCTCCTCGTAATCCCGGCCACGCTTTTGGATCTGTCCCACCAGCGTGGGAACCGAAGCCTGCAGATAGATCAGTAAGTCGGGGGGGCGGACCAGCGACTTGAGCGTTTGAAAAAATTCAAAATAGTTCTCAAAATCGCGCTTGCTCATCAGGCCCATCTCATGCAGGTTGGGCGCGAAGATGTTGGCATCCTCGTAAATGGTACGGTCCTGTATGATGGTCTCGGTTCCTTGTTGGATCTCAACGAGCTGACGAAGCCGGCTGTTCAAGAAATAGATCTGAAGATTAAAACTCCACCGGGGCATGTCCTCATAGAAATCCATCAGATAGGGATTGTGATCCACATCCTCAAAATGAGGGATCCAGCGATAATGTTTGCTTAGCAGTTCCGTGAGAGTGGTCTTACCGGCACCGATGTTACCGGCGATCGCAATGTGTTTTGCTTTTTTAGCCTTTGCCATAATTGTACATACCGGTACCATCCGACCGGGCGGACAAAATACTCCGAATTTTCGGATTCAGCCCCTTTCCGGGATAATTTTCAAAAATAGTTCAGTCCCATCGCTGTCCGTACCGCTGTTAGGGTCTGCGCCGCACTGGCCCGGGCCTTCTCGGCTCCGAGTTGCATCACTTTTTTCAGGTATTGCTCGTCGGCCTGAATATCCGCCGCGCGGGCCCGGATCGGAGCGATGAAACCAACCATGTCCTCCCCCAACTGCTTTTTCATATCGCCATACCGGATCGTACACGAATCATACGCGGCTTCGAAGTGGGCGATCACATCCGGGGCACTGACCAGCCGCATCAGCACAAAAAGATTTTCTATGTAATCGGGCTTGGGTTGAGAGGACTCAGTCGGACCCGCATCCGTTTTTGCCTTCATCAATTTTTTTCGGATCGAATCGTCGTCGTCCGCCAAATAAAGCGTGGCGTTTTGATTTTCGCTCTTGCTCATCTTTCCCACGCCGTCCAGACTAGGCACTTTCACGAGTTCCTTCCCATAATTAAAGGCCTGTGGCTCGGGGAAGATATCGCCATACCGATGATTGAATCGCTGGGCAAAATTGCGCGCCATTTCCAGGTGTTGCTCTTGATCCTTTCCCACCGGAACCAAGTTGGCCCGATGCAATAGAATGTCGGCTGTTTGCAACACCGGATAGGTCAGCAATCCGGCATTGATGTTGTCGGGTTGCAAACGAGCCTTGTCCTTGAATGTGGTGGTCTTTTCCAACTCGCCTTTATAGGCGAGCATGTTGAAATAGAGATATAGCTCGGTGGTTTCCGGTACGTGACTCTGGCAATAGAGCGCCACTTTCTCCGGATCGAGTCCGCAGGCGATGTTCTCTGCCAACACCCGTGTCACGCTCTCCCGCAAGGTTCGGTTATCGGGGTGCGTGGTGAGCGAATGGAGGTCGGCCACCATGAAAAAACACGGATATTCCTCTTGCATCCGAACGTAATTACACAGTGCCCCGAAAAAATTTCCCAGGTGCAGGTAGCCGGTGGGACGAATGCCACTCATCACGATATTTTGGGAAGACTGCATAGGTGGGCTAAGGTAAGAATAAGTGCTCAGTTGAGTTTATCTTTACCCTCGGAAAGGGCTGCATTAAAAATTCCGAATCCGTTATGTCAAACGAGATCATCCGGTTGGATCAGATTCAGAAGAGCTACTTCATGGGCAAACACGAGCTGCAGGTATTGAAGGGCTTGTCCTTACTCATTCACGGTAACGAGTACGTGGCCCTGATGGGTCCGTCGGGTTCCGGGAAAAGCACCCTGATGAACATCATTGGCTGTCTGGATACTCCTTCCGGCGGAAAATACATTTTAAACGAAAAAGATGTGAGCCAGATGCAGGACGATGATCTGGCCGATGTGAGGAATAAAGAGATCGGATTTGTGTTTCAGCAATTCAACTTGCTGCCCCGTTTAACGGCAGTGGAAAACGTAGCCCTGCCATTGGTCTATTCAGGCATGAAAAAAAAGGAGCGAACCGAAAAAGCGATGGCGATGTTGGAGTTGGTGAGTCTGACCGATCGAAGCCACCACAAGCCAAATGAATTGTCGGGCGGTCAGTGCCAGCGGGTAGCCATTGCGCGTGCGTTGGTGAATGATCCGTCGCTCATTCTAGCCGATGAGCCTACCGGTAACCTCGATTCCAAAACCTCCTACGAGATCATGGAGATCTTCGATCAAATACATGGCCGGGGCAATACCATCGTGATCGTCACGCATGAAGAAGACATTGCCAACCATGCCCGCCGGGTGGTTCGTTTACGAGATGGCGTGATCGAAAGCGATAAACAAAATCAGCCCAAGCAAACTTTTGCCTGAGTCAATTCAAACCTTCGTGGGCTCACGTTGTTAGTCCCCATATAAGCACTCAAAATGGCCCTGAAGATCTATACCAAAACCGGCGACGATGGCACTACTTCCCTGATCGGAGGCACCAAGGTCCCCAAATCCCACCTGCGCATTGAAGCATACGGAACCGTGGATGAGTTAAACTCGTATTTGGGGCTCTGCATCGATCTGCTCAGCGATGAAAACAGCCGAAAACTGCTTCGGGAAGTACAAGACCGCTTGTTCACCATCGGCTCGGCCCTCGCTTGCGACCCAGTGAAAGAACCGGGCATGAAGCTGCCCGACCTGAAGGAGACCGATGTGCAGGTATTGGAAAAAGAGATCGACCGGATGACCGGCGAACTACCGGCCATGAAAAATTTCATTCTGCCCGGCGGGCATCCCACCCTTTCGCACCTGCACATTGCCCGCTGCGTTTGTCGCCGTACCGAGCGGCATTGCGTGCGCCTCGAATTGGAGGGAGAAGAAGTAGCTCCACTAATCATTCAATACCTGAATCGACTGAGCGACTATCTGTTTGTGCTTTCCCGTTACGTCGGGCAGCAATTGAACATCTCCGAGATTCCTTGGAAACCAAGGGTCTGAGTATTTGACCGAGGGATCGGGATTTTTCTTTCTACTTTCGGGAATATGATGAAGAAAATTATCCTGCCTCCTCTCGCGTTTTTCTTGTTGACGCTTGGAGCCTGTAGACCCGACAACCCATCCCCGAATCCAACCTTTCCGTTGGTCGACACTACGGTGAACAATCTGGACTATGGCGACGACCCCTTACAAAAATTAAACCTGGCCTTGCCGGGCTTTCGAAACGGGCAAACGCCGCTGGTGATGATTGTGCATGGAGGCGGGTGGGTCACGGGCGACAAATCGGAGTTTCAATTTTTGTCAAACGGGCTCAAACAACGCGGATTCGCCGTAGCCAACGTGAATTACCGGCTTTCCACTAACAATCCCGACAATTACAAGATGCAGCTGGATGACCTCGACAGCGCCATCCAATACTGCTTCCGCAAAGCGACCTACTATACGTTCAGCAATCAAAAAATTTATTTGGTCGGGCACAGTGCCGGCGGACATCTATCGCTGGCACTTAGCTATACCCGCAACGGTAGTGGCAAAATAAAGGCCGTCGCTTCGCTGGCCGGACCCACCGATCTATTTGCTATGGCATATTACAACAACGTGGTCTATGGAACGGTATTAACTACGTATCTGGGAATCCCTTTGTTGCCGGTAACCTCCACTTCGGAGCAACGTTACAAATCATGTAGCCCCCAATACCAGGCTACCTCCACCGCACCGGCCACCATTTTCTTTCACGGCGCGCTCGACCCCATCGTTAACCCCGATCAAAGCAGTACGCTGCACAGCCGGTTGGGTGTCCTGGGCGTGGATAGACGCCTGATCAGCTATCCACTGACATTTCATGATTGGTGGACCGACAACGTCAAAGTGACTAACACGCTGGATGAATTAAAGAGCTGGTATTTGGCGCACCCCTGATATAGACCTGATCGAGATCAGCTCAGCTGCCCGTCCCGGATCCGCAAACACCGATCGCTGAGCGCGGCGAGTTCCTCGTTGTGCGTTACGATCAGAAAGGTTTGTTTCAATTGATCGCGCAGGTCAAAGAACAACCGATGCATATCCTGGGCAGTAGCCGTATCCAGATTTCCGGTGGGCTCATCGGCAAAGACCACAGCCGGCTTATTGATCAGGGCACGGGCTACGGCTACGCGTTGCTGCTCCCCCCCCGAAAGTTGCGTGGGACGATGATCCGCCCGGTTGGTCATTCCCAATAACTCCAACAACCCCTGCGCCTCTTTTTTAACCTCGGCACGGGGGCGTTTCCCCAACCAACCCGGAATGCAAATATTTTCTAGGGCACTGAACTCGGGTAGCAGGTGGTGGAATTGAAAAACAAATCCAATCGATCGATTGCGGAAGGCGGCCAGCTCGTTTCTGGAAAGTCGGGTGACCTCCGTACCATTGATTTCCACCGATCCCTCATCGGGCTGGTCCAACGTGCCCAGGATGTGCAGCAACGTACTTTTTCCCGAACCGGAGGGCCCCACCAGAGAAACCACCTCTCCCGCAGCGATGGAAATACTCACTTCGCGCAGCACGGATAGGTCTCTGAATTTTTTAGAAATGTTTTTTCCGTTTATCATTGGATCAGATGCGGTCCCGAAACTAATCAAAAAATCAGGGCCGATACCCATTTTAACGGATTTGGCAAATTGGATATTCTGCCTACATTCGCGAAAAATAACGACATCCATGTTTTGGACTCTTGAACTAGCCTCTTATTTGGAAGACGCCCCCTGGCCGGCGACGAAAGACGAATTGATCGATTACTCCATCCGCTCCGGTGCACCCATCGAAGTAGTCGAAAACCTGCAAGAACTAGAAGACGAGGGCGATGTATTTGAGTCGATCGAAGACATCTGGCCCGATTATCCCACGCAGGATGATTTTCTGTTCAACGAGGACGAATACTAATCGATAACACGATCAAAAAAACCTCCCTATTCGGGAGGTTTTTTTATTGCAGCAACGTGATTAGTCTCCCATTTTTTCGATGACCGACTGAGTCACTCCCGTGAAGGAAAACCCGCCGTCGTGAAACAGATTCTGCATGGTAACATAGCGGGTCAGGTCGCTGAACAGCGTCACACAATAATTGGCGCAATCTTCGCCGGTGGCGTTGCCAAGCGGACTCATCGCCTCAGCATAATTGATAAATCCGTCAAATCCTTTGACGCCACTGCCCGCGGTGGTACGGGTGGGCGACTGAGAAACCGTATTGATCCGCACTTTTCGACGAAAGCCATAATGATAACCAAAGCTGCGGGTGACGCTTTCCAACAACGCCTTGGCATCGGCCATTTCATTGTAATCCGGAAAAACCCGCTGTGCCGCGATATAACTCAATGCCACCACACTACCCCAGTCACGGATCGCATCCAGATCCCAGGCCGTCCGCAGCACGCGATGGAAGCTCATGGCAGAGATATCCAATGTTTTTTGGTTCCACTCATAATTCATCTCGGTATAATGCTTGCCTTTTCGGACGTTGAGACTCATGCCGATAGAATGCAAGACAAAATCCATCGGCCCGCCAAAATGCTTCATAGCCTGCTCAAATAGATTTTTCAGGTCGTCCATATTCGTGACATCCGCCCCAATAACCGGAGCATTGCCACACCGCTCCGAAAGCTTATTGATTTCGCCCATACGAAGGGCCACGGGTGCATTGGTCAAAACGATCTTGGCGCCTTCCTCGTGACAACGAAGGGCTGTTTTCCAGGCGATGGATTTCTCATCCAGTGCCCCGAAGATGATGCCGCATTTTCCGGCTAGCAGTTGATTGGCCATATCTGATTGGATTGAGGCTCAAAAGTAGGCAATCTTCTTTCTTCGCCGCTTCGCTTTCGTATCTTCGTCCCCACCCATTATGACGATCTCTTATCACTGGCTAAGCGAATATTTACCTCAGCCCATCGATCCCGATCGGCTCGGTCGGATCTTGACATCCATTGGACTCGAAGTGGAAAAACAAATCCCTTATGAAGAAATAAAAGGGGGATTGCAAGGGGTTGTCATCGGTAAGGTATTGGAAGTGCTTCCGCACCCCAACGCCGACCGGCTCCGGCTCACCCAGGTGGATGTAGGCCAGCCCCAACCCTTGCACATCGTTTGCGGTGCGCCCAATGTAGCCGTCGGGCAAACCGTATTGGTAGCCACGATCGGCTCCACCATCTTCCCGCTTACCGGAGATCCCATCACCCTGAAAAAAGCGAAGATCCGCGGAGCGGAAAGTCAGGGAATGATCTGCGCTGAAGATGAATTGGGCCTGGGCCCTTCACACGACGGCATTCTCGTACTGAACGAACCGCTCACACCCGGAACCCCTGCGGCGGAATATTTTAAACCCAATAGTGATATTGTTTACGAAATCGGACTAACGCCCAATCGCATGGATGCAATGAGCCATTGGGGCGTGGCCCGAGACGTATGCGCTTATCTGTCGCACCACGAACGAACCGAATGCAGACCAGTGTTGCCCACCTCCCCTTCGCTTTCTTCCAAGGGAAAAAAAGCTCCGATCGAAATTCGGATCCAGGATCCGGCGGATTGTCCCCGTTACTGTGGCATCTCCCTGCAAGGCGTTGAAGTAAAGGAATCGCCGCGCTGGTTGCAGCAACGTTTGAAATCGGTAGGTGTACGGCCGATCAATAACCTGGTAGACATCACCAACTATTTACTCCACGAAACCGGTCAGCCTCTGCATGCCTTTGATGCCGACAAAATCCGCGGGGGACGGATCGAGGTAAAAAAATTGGAAAAGGGTACAAAGTTTGTCACCCTCGACGATAAATCCCGCTCGCTGCAGACAGACGACCTGATGATCTGCGATGCCGAAGGCGGACTTTGCCTAGCCGGTGTTTTTGGCGGAAAAGAATCTGGCGTAAGCGAGCAAACAAAAAATATTTTTCTGGAGAGCGCCTGCTTTCACGGCGTGAATATTCGGAAAACTTCTTTTCACCACGGATTGCGCACCGACGCAGCCCTGCGTTTTGAAAAAGGAACGGATTCGGGAATTTGTGAACGCGTACTGCTACGGGCGGTACAACTCATCACCGAGATCGCCGGGGGAAATGTAGTGGGCGACCTGATCGATCTGTACCCCGGAAAAAAAGAAAAAGTAGAGATCTCCCTGAGCTGGCAATACCTCAAAAAACTGAGCGGAAAAAATTATCACCCGGATGCCGTTCGTTCGATCTTACTGGCCCTGGGCTTTGAGATCCTGCGGGAATCCGACAATGAATTTCGCGTCGCTGTACCCAGTTTTAAAACGGATATCGAACAGCCGGCGGATCTGGTCGAAGAGATCTTACGCATCGATGGGCTGGATAATATTCCGATCCCCCAAACGATCCGGATCAGTCCCGCTGTTTCCAACCAGGACCGTTTCATTCATCTCCAGGAAACCATTGCCGATCGATTAGCGGGACAAGGTTTTCAGGAGATCCTCACCAACTCCATCACCAATCGGGATTACTTCTCCGAGGAAGAGTCGGCCCACCTGGTACAAATGATCAACAGCCTGAGCCAGGAGTTGAATGTAATGCGTCCACGACTGCTGGAAACCGCACTCGAAGTAGTAGCGCACAACCTGAACCATAAAAACAGCTCGCTTCGTTTGTTTGAATTTGGAAAAACGTATGAATACCGGGGCGGAACACAATATCTAGAAACCCCCAAACTGATTCTGATCTGGAGCGGCAACTTGCAAGAAGGCGATTGGAAACAAGCAGCGCGTGCAGCAGACCTTTTTGAAGTGAAATCGCAACTAAACACCCTACTTCAGTGGCTGGGCATTGAAAACGTAACCGAGGAATATCCCGAAAGCTTGGCACAGACGCTGGATCCGGTTCGCTGGATTTCCTCAGGCATCTGTCTGGCAGAAGGAGGAGAAGTTGCTACCCAAACCCTGGGCCGGTTTGGCATCAAACAACCGGTTTTCTATGCCGAGCTGGCCTGGCAGCCCTTAGTGGAGCGGTCGCTGCAACTCCAAAAGAAGATAACCCCACTTCCTAAGTTTCCGGCCGTACAACGAGATCTCTCCCTGCTGGTGGGAAGAGCGATGAGCTGGACCCAGATCCGGGGTGCTGTGCAGAAGATCGGACTGGAAAATCTTCAGGGTATCAAACTCTTTGATATATTCGAAAGCGACAAACTCGGTGCCGACAAGCGGTCGATGGCCATCAACCTGACCTTTCAGCATTCTGAAAAAACCCTAACGGATGCGGAGATCGACGGGTGGATGCAACAAGTGATCGATGCGTTATCTTCTGAATGCGGAGCCGAGATCCGAAAATAATCTACTTGGAAGCAACCCTTAAACGCATACTGGACAAACTGCAGCAACTGACGCGGCGCCACAAAGCCCTGCATCAGGAAAACGAGCGCTTGCAGCGTTATATACGGGAAACGGAAGAAAAATTAAAACAGGCACAGGAACAGGTTCAGCACCTGCGTACCCAACTGGATGTCCTGAAGCTCAATGCCGGCGAATTGAATGCGGCCGACAAAAAAGAGATCGAGAAAAAGCTCAACGGGTACCTGAAAGAGATCGACCGATGCATCGCCTTACTCAGTGAATAAAAATCATATGTCCAATCTAATCCCCATCTCTGCTGTCATTGGCGACCGAAGCTACCGGATCAAGATCCAACCGCAGGACGAGGAGGTCGTTCGCAAGACCCTCAAAATGATCAACGACAAGATTCTGGAATTCCGAACCCTATTCGCCGGAAAGGACATGCAAGACTACATCGCCATGGTGATCATCTGGTTCGCCACTGAGCAGATCGCTCAACAAGCAGCGGGAATTGAGAATGAGGAACTACAGGTGCGCATGGATAAGATCGAAGCACTCCTGGATGAAATGATGGGAGGTTTAGGGAACAGGGAGTAGGGTTTAGTACAGAACATACTGCCGTACTGTAATAAACCTAGTGCCCTAAACGCTAAACCCTAAACACTAAACTTACTTTAGCATTTTCTCCAACGTACGCATCAACTTCTCTCCTCTAAAATTTTTCCCAACGATCATGCCATTGGGGTCGATGAGCAGGTTTTGGGGAATGGCCCGGATTCCGTACTGAACGGCCACGGCATTGTTCCAGAATTTCAGGTCGCTGACGTGTGTCCACGCGAGCTTGTCGTCGTGAATGGCCTTCATCCATTTGTCTTTTTGCCCAGGGCGATCCAGCGATACGCCCAGTACCTGAAAGTTCCGGTCCCGATAGGTCTCAAAAGCTTTCACCACATTGGGGTTTTCAACGCGACAGGGTCCGCACCAACTGGACCAAAAATCGACCAACACATATTTCCCGCGAAAGGAGGAAAGTGCTATAGGCTGATCAAGTGTATCATTTTGTACAAATTCCATTGCAGCCACCCCCACTTGCGTGCGCTTGGCCATGTCGAGACTTTGTTTGAATTCGATCATGGAAGGATATTGCTTCTCATTATTTGATAATAAGTTATAGAGGGGTTCGACGGAGGCGGGATCAATATCCCAACCTGCATACTCTTGCAACACATAGGGTGAGATTGGTGTGTTAGACGTTTGGATCAAAAAGCGCCGATACACATTCTCACGACGCAGGGCATCGATCGAGCCTAATTTCTCTTCAACCATCGCTTGCTTGGCCGTTTCTTTTGCCTTCCCATAGGATTGATACTCGCCGATCAAGGATTCGTATTGCGCATCGTAACCTGCCGATTTCTTTTTCAGCTTTTCAAATGCCCGGTGCGCTTCCGAGCCACGAACTTGAAATCGTTTGGCATCCGCCGTCATCGAAACCCGCTGCCTGCCCGGCATCAGAAAAATTTCTTTCATCAGATTTTTGGTTCCGGGTGTGGTGGAACGGATCATGAGTCGGGCGAGCGTGGGCTCAACAATATTTCCTTCCAAACGAAATTGTCCGCCTTCCACAACCACACTGTCCATTTTCCACCCTTGCGCGCCCCGGTATTGAAACTGTATCTTTTGGGAGAGCGGGTCGAACCCGATCAGTTTTCCCTCTATTACAAAAGCCCGCGAGGAGGTCTGTGCCAACAATGACAAGGGCAGAAGAAACGCAAAAACAAAGGCAGTTCGCAGCATAACACTATTTTATCGCTCAAGTTAACCCCTTCCCGCCAAAGCGGGGCAACCATGGTTAACAGGTGATTTTCCGCATTCGCCCCGAAATCGTACCTTTGTAGGACAGCTGATCAATTGATATTCAAGTATTTGTAAATCAACTAGTTGTAAATAATACTTCTTTTGTGTACCTATTAAACAACCGAATTCATGGACCCGAATATATTACTGGCCATTTTAGCTTGCGGGGGCTTGGTCGTGGGCCTCGTCCTGGGCAAGTTCATTTTTACCGGCAGCACGCAGAAAAAAATTGAGGAAGCCGAAGCGAATGCAGCGACCATACTGAAAGAGGCAGAGCTCCGCGCCGAGACCATGAGGAAAGAAAAAGAGGTGGAGGCAAAGGAACGTTTCGTGCAGTTAAAAGCCGCGCATGAAAAAGAGGTCTTCGAAAAAAACAAGAAGATCAACGACACCGAGAACCGCATCCGTCAAAAAGAGCAGTCGATCAGCCAGAAAGAAGGCAACCTGGATAAGCAGCTCAAGGACAACGAGGCCATCAAAGAAAACTTAAACCGGCAGATCGAGCTGAACAATCAGCGAAAGGTGGAGTTGGACAAAAAGCAGGAGGAGCATGTACGCCGACTGGAAAAGATCGCCAACCTATCGGCCGAGGAAGCCCGCAATCAACTCGTAGAAAGTTTGAAACAAGAGGCCGAAACCCGAGCCTTGGCCTTGCAGCAGGAGATCATTGAGGATGCCAAGCAAAAAGCCGGTAAGGAAGCGCGCAAGATCATCATTCAAACCATTCAGCGCACGGCTGCCGAGCAGGCGATTGAAAATACGATCACCGTATTCCATTTAGAGAGCGATGAGATCAAGGGGCAGATCATTGGACGGGAAGGCCGCAACATCCGCGCCATTGAGGCCGCGACCGGAGTAGACCTAATCGTAGATGACACACCGGAGGCCATCTTGTTATCAAGCTTCGATCCGCTTCGTCGCGAGATCGCGCGCTTGAGTTTACAGCGTTTGGTGGCCGATGGACGGATCCATCCCGCCCGCATCGAGGAGGTGGTCGAAAAAACCCGTCGCCAGATCGAGGAGCAAGTGATGGAGATCGGAGAACGCACCGTCATTGAACTCGGCATACATGGTTTACATAAAGAGCTGGTGCGCATGGTGGGAAGAATGCGATTCCGTTCTTCATACGGACAGAATTTGCTCATGCACAGCCGGGAAACAGCCAACCTTTGCGCCACGATGGCCGCGGAGCTCGGTCTGAATCCAAAGTTGGCCAAGCGAGCCGGACTGCTCCACGATATTGGAAAAGTTCCCGATGAAGAAAGCGAATTGAGTCACGCCCTACTGGGTGCCAAGCTGGCTGAAAAATATGGCGAGAACCCTGCTGTGGTCAATGCCATTGCAGCCCACCACGATGAAGCGGAGATGCAGTACGTGATTTCTCCCATCATACAGGCGTGTGATGCCATTAGCGGAGCCCGTCCCGGTGCTCGTCGCGAGATCATGCAACAGTATTTGCAGCGGATCAAGGACCTAGAGAACCTGGCCATGAATTATTCCGGCGTAGAAAAGGCCTATGCCATCCAGGCCGGCAGGGAATTGCGGGTAATCGTGGAGGCCGACAAGGTGAGTGACCAGGACTCGGACCGCCTCTCTTTTGAGATCGCCCAGAAGATTCAGACCGAAATGACCTTCCCCGGACAGATCAAAGTGACGGTCATTCGTGAAAAAAGAGCCGTGAACGTTGCCCGATAAACAGAAAAACCTCAGGGTCAAGCATTTGCCCCCGGCCCTCCGCCGGGGGTTTTTCATCTCTTTATTTCAGGAATTCGACCACATCCCTTACCTTTGCCCTCCCTAAAAATTGGAAACCATGAACGCGGTCACGTACATCCACGAGCAACTCACGGGAAAAAAGAATTACCCTGCTTTCAAGCCGGGCGATAACATCACCGTAAACTACAAGATCATTGAGGGCTCAAAAGAGCGTATCCAGTCATTCAAAGGAGACGTGATCAAATCACAGGGACGTGGCGCTACTGCCTCTTTCACCGTTCGCAAGATCTCGGATGGCGTAGGGGTAGAGCGGGTGTTTCCCTTCTTCTCTCCTAACATTGAATCGATCCAATTGAACAAGACCGGAAACGTCCGTCGCGCCAAGCTCTTTTATCAGCGCAAACGCAGTGGTAAGAGTGCCCGCATCCGCGAAAAGCGCATGGCCGTATCGGAGTAATGAATCGGGCCTTTTCAAGCAGTATATTTTTCGGGATTTTTTATTTGTATAGGCATAGCGATTGTTGCTATCTTTGATATTCAATCTTGAGTTATGATACAGAATTTGCTGCTGGCATTCTCGTTTCAAGAGTTACTTCCAATTATCATCATTATCTTGATCTTATTTGGTGGCAAGAAAATTCCCGAGCTGATGCGTGGTATGGGAAGGGGTATACGCGAATTCCAAGACGCTAAAAACAATGTAAAAAAAGAAATCGAAGACAGCACCAGCGAAACCAACAAGTCTTAACGAATTTATCTTAAGGCTCGTCGCTCTCTTTTTTTAATGCTTCCCGAATGCCCCTCGATTTCCAAAGGCATTCTTCCCATTCTTTTTCAGGATCGCTATATGCCGTAATACCAGAACCTACGTGATAGGAAAGGTACCCGCTGCTGGCGTTGTACTGCAGGCTGCGGATTACTACATTCAGGTCAAAATCGCCATTGGGTTCGAGGTAGCCGACCGATCCTGAATACAACCCGCGGGCACTGTACTCATACCGATCGGTCAATTCCATCACCCGCACCTTGGGCGCTCCCGTCATGGATCCCATCGGAAAACAGGCTTCCAGAATGTTGCGAAAACCGGTGCCGGACCGAAGTTGTCCGCTGACCGTCGATACCAACTGATGCACCTGCGGAAAACTATGCAAGGCGCAGAGAGCCTCCACTCGCACCGTTCCTTTTTTGGATACCCGGGAAAGATCGTTTCGTACCAGATCTACCACCATGATGTTTTCTGATCGGTCCTTGGGGCTTTCTTGCAGGGCCTGCGCCAGTTCTGAATCGACCGACGGATGAATGTCTCGAGGCGCCGTTCCTTTCATGGGCCTAGACTCTACCCGATCGCCTTGTTTTTTTAAGAACCGCTCCGGACTGGCCCCCATCATCCAGCGGTGCTTGTTTCGATAAAAACTGGCGAAAGGTGCTTGGACAACCGCACACAATCTTTCGTAAACGGTAACAGGATCGAGCTGTACCCCGGCTGCGTAAAACTCCTGACAATAATTCAACTCATAACAATCGCCTCTTCGAATATGCGAAAGAACCTGTTCCAACGCTTCCCGGTATTGAGCCCGAGAACTGCGCGGTTGAAAATCGATCGAAGGAATTTCCGTAGAACTTAACCTGTCTCGGCCAGCAAGGATCTGCTCCCAAACAGCTGCGGCATCCGGTGCCCAAATATGAATCCGGTCGCCAAGAAGTTGAATCCGCACAACCGGCTCAAAGACGTATAAGTCGGGGAACCCGATGGGATCGAGGTGCCGGGAAGGAAGTTTCTCCAGATGATCCTTTAATCCATACCCGATTTGTACAACGTATCCAATTTCAGAGGAACAAAGGAAAGCATCCAGATCATTCAGCGATCCGTCCATACCTAATTCAAACGACCGGGCAACGCCTAGGGCAAGTTGATGGGGAAAGGCATAATCGAGATCCTTCGCAGCCGAACCGCCAAACACACAAAACACCTCATGGGTGGAGGCCCATCGAAGAAGCCCAGGCAGACCCCAAGGCAATTCATGCAGGTCTTTTTCCAGTCTTGTCATGGGTGTAAACGGGAAAGGGAACGACGATCAGTAATCATCGTCGGCGGCTTCTTCATCAAATCCTTCGTCGTCGAACAGATCATTCAATTCTTCGTCCTCTTCAAAATTCAACTCTTCTTCTTTATTCTCCGATTTGCCGGTTCGGGATTTGGGAATGTCGAACTCATCAAAATCAGGATCCCACGCTTCTTCCTCCTCATTATCTTTTTCCCATTCGTCGTCTGGCTCCTCTTGTTCTTCTTCCTCCGCTTTTTTCTTCGCCGCAACAAGTACAAGTGCTCCCTCGGTGGTTACTCCCCAAAATGGTTGGTCAGATAGTTGAAGGTTCGATATCACTTGCATAAAAAGAGATTCATACTGTAAATTTTCTGCGTTCCGACAAATCCGCCAAATTTTTCGACATAATTTTTAATGGGCACATGCCGATCGTTCGATCAACTGATCACGACCCGGACCATTCGAAACAAACCGAACCGGAACCCCCAGGTACGATTCAATGAATTGAATGTATTCCTGCATGAGAGTTGGCAACTCAGCGGGCTGCCGGAATTCCGTGATCGGCTGTTGCCAACCGGAAAAGGAACGGTAAAGGGGTTTCAAGGAAGGGGCAATTAACTCAAACGGCATTTGATCCGTCTTTACCCCGTTGATTTCATAGGCCATACCCACTTGAAGCGTGGCAAACGTATCCAATACATCCGCTTTGGTCATCACCAATGCCGTTACCCCATTGAGCATACAGGCATATTTCAATGCTACCAGATCGATCCAGCCGCAACGTCGGGGTCTTCCAGTCGTAGCCCCGAACTCACTACCAATCTGACGCAACCGCTCACCGGTCTCATCGTTTAATTCCGTGGGAAACGGACCGCCGCCCACACGGGTGCAATAAGCCTTCGTGACGCCATAAACTTCCCGGATCGTTTGCGGGGCAATACCCAATCCGCTGCAAACCCCTGCCGATATGGTGTTGGAAGATGTAACAAAGGGGAAGGTCCCAAAATCAATATCCAGCATACTGCCCTGGGCACCTTCGGCCAGCACTTTTCGTCCGGAGGCGATGGCCTCATTAATGAAATACTCTCCGTTCACCACATGGAGCGTGCGCAAAAATTCAATGGCCTCAAAAAATTCCGTCTCCCAGGCAGCAATATCTTCCGCGAAACCGTGATTATCGAGCAACTGCTGGTGCTTGAGCCGAAGCTTCTGGTATTGTGCCGTAAAATCGGCATCCAGCAGATTCCCCACCCGAAGGCCGTTGCGACCGGTTTTGTCCATGTATGTCGGACCAATCCCCTTCAACGTTGAACCGATCTTTTGTTCGCCTTTGGCCAGTTCAGCGGCTTTATCCAACGCACGGTGCGTGGGAAGAATCAGGTGTGCCCGCTGCGCGATGAACAGATTTTTTTTGACATCCACCCCGAGGGCAGCCACGGCGGCACATTCTTTTTTTAAGGTGACGGGGTCGAGCACCACGCCGTTACCAATCAAGTTTTGAATGCCGGGATGAAAGATCCCGGAGGGGATCTGATGCAGTACGATCTTTTGTCCGTTTACATACAAGGTATGCCCCGCATTGGGTCCGCCTTGGAACCGAGCAACCAGTGAATAATCTTTGGCAAAAAAATCAACGATCTTACCCTTTCCCTCATCGCCCCATTGCATACCAAGAATAACATCTACCATGATCAGAAATTGTATTGCGCGGATCGGCGCGACGCAAAAATAATGGGAGGAGAGGGCATCCCCTTAATAAAAAAGCGAAATGGTGATAAGGGAAAAAAGCATGGGGATAAATCCTATCGGATCATAACCACCGTACCCTTTTTAGTGATCACGCGATTGTCTTTGGTCAATCCCTCGATCATCCATACATAGGTTCCGGCCGGCTGCTCCGCCCCGCTCCAACGGCCATCCCACCCATTATTTAATTGGGTGGTGCTGAAGACCAGTTGCCCCCATCGATTGAATACCTTGAAGTAGTTGTAAGACTTCATGCCCACGGGGAAGGGGGTGAATTTGTCGTTTTTCCCATCGCCATTGGGCGTAAAACCGGTTGGCACATAGATATCGGGACCTTTGTAAACTCTTACCTTAACATACCCCTCTCCTCTGCATCCGGCTTGCGTGTAGGCAAGTACGCGGTATTGAATATCTTGTCCGATCGCCCCCACGGTTACAACCGGGTTGGCAATGGTGGGATTGCTCAGGCCCACCGAAGGCGACCATACAAAATTGGTCGCATCTGGATCGTTTGGCACCGCCAACAACTGAAACTGATCGCCCGGATATCCAATGGTGTCGAACGGATAGGTTTTGAGTTTTAGGGGTGGGGTAACATCAATGGTCATCGTATCGGTAACCAACGAGGCACAACCGTTGGCATCTGCCAAAATGGATAAGGTATAGGTGATGTCTTTCGAAGGCGTGGAGATCGGATTGGGAATGGTTGTACTACTCAGATAGGTCGCGGGCGTCCACCGGTATTGTACCCCACCGGAGGCCTGGAGTTGATAGGTTTGTCCGTAGCAAATGAATCTGTCCGGGCCTGCATTGGGGATCGGAGCAGGGTTCACATTGACAACCACGGTATCATTGGCCGCACAACGACCATAGGTAACGGTCACGATGTATTGAGTGGTGACCGTCGGACTCGCCACCGGATTGGGAATGGTGGTATTGCTCAGGGCGGTGCCCGGCGTCCAGCTGTATAATAATCCGTTTGAAATAACACTTAGCTGTGTTGACTTGCTTTCGCAGATGGTAGGGTCGGTTTGTGGCGTGAGGGTGAGATCGTTGGTGAGTCCGACGGTCGTATTAAAACTTGTATTGCAATTCAATCCGTCTTTGACCAACACCACGTAGTTGCCCGGTGCCACGTTGAAGGTGGTGGTCGACTGCCAGGTAGCACCGCCATCGATCGAATACTGATAGTTTCCGTTGCCGCCGGTGGCCGTAACCACGATCTGTCCGTCGTTACCCCCGTTACAAGTGGCGTTGGTATTAGCCGAAACGGCATTCAAGGCGTTGGGTTGTGTAACGGAAATCGGAGTGGTGGTTAAACAGCCGTTGTTATCGCGAATGTGCACGGTGTACGATCCGGCTGCCACCAGAAAACTATCGATGCTTTGCCAAGTGGTACCGTTCAGTGAATATTGGTAGGGACTCGTGCCGCCATTTCCCGTAACGCGGATGATTCCATTGGATTGCCCATTGCAGACGACCGCAACGGTGGTTGCGACCCCGGCAAGGGCCGTGGGTTGCCCCACGGTAATGGTTAGGTTGCCAAAACAACCATTCGACTCCCGGAAATAAACCGTGTAATTCCCGGCGGCTAACCCGGTGAATTGATTACTGGATTGCCAATTGGTGTTGTCCAACGAATATTGATACGGCGCGCTTCCCACCGTTGGTTGAGTAACCGTGATGGTTCCGGTATTCCCGCCAAAACAAAGCGCATCGGTTTTGGTAGCGGTAGTGGCCAATGGCGGTCCGACGGCAACGTTTATGTTCTGAACGTTGGTAGCACAGCCGGCGGCATCGCGAACCACGACGATATGTGCACCGGCAGAAAGATTGGTGAATGTGTAGGGAATCGATCCAGATACAAAGGCGCCGTTATCGAGGGAGAAAGTATAAGGACCGCTTCCGGTAACGGTGTTGATCGTTAGGGTACCGTTTGTAGCTCCCTGACATCCGGTTGCTGCACTGGTGAGCCCGGCAGAAAGCGGAGGACCCGCAGCGACCGGTACATTCAACGTTCGCGTACAACCCAAGGCATCGCGAATGGTGACCACACGATTACCCGGCGCAAGATTGGAGAAGGTAAACGGAGAGGTGCCGGCTTGTAAAGCCCCGCCATCGATCCCGAATGTAAAAGGAGCAATGCCGGCCGTGGTGGTGACCGTCACGGTACCATTGTTAACCGTGGGACAAGAAGTAGCCGTTGCAGAAGCGGTTCCATCGGCCCCGGTACCCACATTTACGATTACATTGAGCAAATTCGTTGTGCACCCGTTGCTAAGGTCTTTGACCAAAATCGTATAACCGCCTGCGGCGAGGTTCGAAAAGGTATGGGGGATTGTACCTGCCACCGGGGCACCATTGTTCAAACTGAAGGTATACGGACCGGTTCCTCCAACCGAGGTAACCGTAATAGAACCATTGCTCACGCCCGTACAAGCGGTTGCCTGATTGGTTGTGGTGGCCGGAAGCGCTCCGGCCAACGTTACGGAGGCCGTGAGGGTTAGCGTACAAACGCCAGAGGCATCTTTTACGTTGATGGTATATGCCCCCTGGGCCAGACCGGTGAACGTGTTCGACGTCTGCCAGGTAGTACCGCCATCGATGGAGTATTGATACGGAGTGGATCCACCGGAAACACCATTGATCGTGATGGAACCGTTATTGGTTCCGCAGGAAGCAGGCTGAACCGCAGCCGTACCTAACAACGAAGAAGGAAGCTTCACAACATTGACGGAGTCCGTAAACACGATGTCGTTGTTGGGATTGTTGCAATCGCGGTACCGAACCTCGAGGTAATACTTGGTGTTGGGAGTAGGCGGACAAACATTATTGATCGTCAGACCAAGCTTGCCCGGTGCGGTGGTGGCGGTATCCAATCCGCCTCCGGGGGCAGAGCTGGCCACCACGTTCCCATTCAGGATCAAACTGGCTGATTTGAACGTCGGTGATCCGCCGCTGGGAATGAAACGCCAGCATTCGTTCATCGCGTTGTTGCCCCAAACGGTTGCATTTCGGCCATTGACGGTTATGGCCTTGGTACGGGTGCCGTCTTGCATCCCGAGTATGGCTCGTCCGCCATTCCAACCAGAACAAGAGGGCTTATCCTTGATATAAATTTCCACAATTCCGGTGCCTTCGTACAACACCATTTGATGCGTAGCAAAAAACTGGGAGCAGGAGCTGGAGAAATAGGGAACCTCATTAAAGCTGGCAACCAACCGGCGTTTGGGTGCGGTTCCTTCAATACGGTATTCGATCCGCTTGTTGGATCCGGGTTGATCGATGTCGATGTCGTGGTAAGGACCAAAGATCATATTTGGCGCATAGGTAGTACTGGGAATGGTACCACCCGCTGCAATGGAATAGCCGCTTCCGGTAGAGGCGCGGGAAATATCAAAACTGATGGCCGAGTTGGTTCCAATGATCAGGGAAGAGTAAGAGGTTCCGTAATAACAAATGGGGAAAGGAGTGGTGATCGCAGAGGTCCACTGATCATCATTCCCAAAAGAGTTGATGAGGGAGGTAACATCAATGCCCGCAGCGGTTACCCAGGGAAAGGGCTGATGGGCTGGCGTTGTTATTACGTAATCGGAGCTGTTTTTGATGTGGGGGACGGCCGCCGTGATGTTGGTGCAGTTGGTACCGCAGGGAAGGTTGATCGTCCGGTTGGCGATCTCAAAGGTGGTAGCCGGATTTTGAGCGTAAAGACCCAACGAACAAGCAATCAAAAAAATCGAAAAAACAAGATATCTCATAAGCGTTTGGCGCCTGCTCGAAAGCGGGAGCCAACAAGATAAAAAAAATCTTGGGATGACTCAAGGGGAAACCGAAAGATCTTCGACATCGTAGCGATTAACCGTTTCGATGCCAGGTAATTGCATTAGGCGGCGCACGAGTTCGTCCAATTCTTCCCGGTCGTGTACATAGACCTTGATATTCCCCTCAAAGACCCCTTCCCGAGCCTCGATGGTCAGAGCCCCGATGTTGATCCGCATCTCGCCGGAGATCAGGTTGGTGATCTTGCTGACCACCCCTACGTCATCCATTCCAATGATCTTGATGCCCGTCAGGAAGGCGATCTCCTTGTTCTTAGCCCAGCGGGTCTTGACAACGCGGTGCGCATAGCTGGCCAGAAGCCTGGCCGCATTGGGGCAGTTGGTACGATGAATCGTCAATCCCTTTCCGGTGGTCACGAAACCAAATACATCATCGCCCGGAATGGGTTTGCAGCAATTGGCCAGTTGATATACGATCTTGTCACTCCGTTCTCCAAAGATGATCAGCTCGGCATCTCGTTTCCCCAATCCCGAGATGAATTCCGGTTTCTCAACCAAGGGAGGCTTGATCGGTTTCGGAGCCTCTAGTTTGTCCCCCACCACTTGAAACTCTTTCAATTCCTTTAGATCAATGCGCTTGACAGCGATCTGATAGTATAATTCAAGCGTATTGTCGAGCTTGTACCAACGCAGTAATTCATCCAAATTATGTGGAGAAACAGAGACCCCCAGCCCTTCCAATTTTCGTTGCAGCGTGTATTTTCCCTCTTCTGCGATTTGGCGCTTTTCTTCTCTTAACGAATCGCGGATGCGACCTTTGGCCTTGGAGGTGACAACAAAATTCAGCCAGTCTTCCGAAGCTTTTTGTTTGCTGCTGGTGATGATCTCCACCTGGTCGCCGCTATGCAGTTTGTGGCTGATGGGAACGAGCTTATGATTAACCTTTGCCCCAATGGTCTTTACCCCGATGGCACTGTGGATGGAGAACGCAAAATCAAGTGCCGTGGAACCAACCGGCAGCATTTTTACATCGCCCTTGGGTGTATACACATAAATCTCTTCGGCCAGAAAACTGGTTTTGAAGTCCTGCAAGAAATCGATCGAATCGGTTTCCTGGTTGGCGATCACTTCCCGGATCTGCTGAAACCATTGGTCGAACCGGCTTTCATCTCCCGCCCCCTCCTTGTATTTCCAATGCGCCGCCAAACCTTTCTCGGCAATCTCATTCATTCGTCGCGTACGGATCTGAACTTCCACCCATCGACCTTGCGGTCCCATTACCGTGGTGTGCAAGGCCTCGTAGCCATTCGATTTGGGATTGCTCAACCAATCGCGCAAACGCTCGGGTGCGGGGGAGTATTGATCGGTGATCAGGGAATACACTTTCCAGCAATCAGCTTTTTCATTTTCCGGATCCACTTCCAGAATGATCCGGATCGCAAACAAATCGTACACCTCTTCAAAGGCCACGCCCTTTTTTTTCATCTTGTTCCAGATGGAGTGGATGCTTTTGGGTCGGCCAAAGATCTCTGCAGAAATGTCTGCCTCCTCAATTTTATCGCGGATGGGCTTGATGAATTCGTTGATGTATTTGGTTCGTTCCTTTTTGGTCTCTGCGAGTTTGCGTGCGATCTCCTTGTACGTATCGGTCTCCATGTACTTCATCGCCAGATCCTCCATTTCGATCTTGATGTTGTACAAGCCCATACGATGCGCCAGGGGCGCATAGAGATAGACGGTCTCGGAGGAGACCTTGAGCTGCTTGTCGTGCTTCATGCAATCCAGCGTACGCATGTTGTGCAAACGATCGGCCAATTTGATCAGGATCACGCGTGGGTCGTCGGTCAAGGTCAGCAAGATCTTCTTGAAATTCTCGGCCTGCTTGGAGGCATTCACGTCAACCACGTTCGCGATCTTGGTAAGTCCATCTACGATCTTGGTGATCTCTGGGCCGAATTCCCGTTTGATGTCATCGAGTGTGATATCGGTATCCTCCACCGTATCGTGCAGCAAACAACAGATCGCGGAGCGGATCCCCAAGCCGATCTCCTCGGCACAAATCTTGGCCACGGCAATGGGATGCAATACATAAGGCTCGCCGCTTTTTCGCCGCATGGTCTTGTGCGCGTCGGCCGACATCTCAAACGCCGTGCGGAGGAGTAGCTTGTCGCCGGGCTTCATTTTATTCTTCAGTACCCGCAAGAGGGACCGATATTCACGCAGAATGAGCTTTTTTTCCTCTTCCGGCGACAGGTTGTATTTAGGGGTGAGAACGGCCGTTTCCATGACCTACGAATTTACCGATTTCCGGCGAGCCGACCGATGCTTTTCCCTACCTTTGCCCTCCCAAAATCCGGCCTCGGCCGGTATCCCGGATGTGGTGAAATTGGTAGACACGTCAGACTTAGGATCTGATGCCGCAAGGTGTGGGGGTTCGAGTCCCTCCATCCGGACCACTTGATCAAATCAACCTATGGCCACTATTACCCGCGAACCCATTGGCGAATTGCACGAAAAAGTTACCCTGCGCCTCGAAAAATCAGATTATTTGCCCGCCTTTGAGCGTTCGTTGAAAGATTACGGCAAAAAGGCCAATATCCCCGGATTCCGCAAAGGCATGGTGCCGGTCGGACTGATCAAAAAAATGTACGGACCCTCTGTATTCACCGACGAGGTGCTGCGGACGGTCGACCGCGAACTGATCGGCTACCTGCAAACGGAGAAACTGGAGATCTTCGCCCAGCCCTTGCCACTCGAAACCGACATGCGTCAACTCGACGTGAACAATCCGCTTGACTATACTTTTCATTTCGAGATCGGCCGCAAGCCCGATTTTCAATTGACCGATCTGGGCAAAGCCAAAATAACCCGGTATGTGATCGAGGTCACGGATGAAATGATCGACCAAGAGATCACCCGTCTGCAAAACCGCTACGGGAATATGAAGGATCAAGAGGTGGTGGACAACGAAGAGCAAGTCCTCAACGTACAATTCACCGAAACCGACGCCCAGGGCGAACCGATCGAAAACGGAACGCAAAAAGACAATTCCCTGCTGGTTAAATATTTTGCTTCTTCCTTCAGAGATCAATGGATGGGAAAGAAAGTGGGAGACTCACTGGTAAATACCCTCGCCTCTGCCTTCGAGGAAAAAGAACGCAGCTGGATCGTAAGCGACCTGGGACTTCCGGCAGACGATGCCTCCGCGTTGGACAAGAACTTTCGCATCACCCTCACCAAAATTGGTTTGTTGGAGAAAAGAGCACTCGATGAATCCCTGTTCGAGCAACTATACCCCAACCAAGAAGTAAAAACCGAAGCAGATTTCAGAAACAAGATTCGCGAAGAAATCGGTGCGTATTGGACGGCTCAATCCAACAACCAGATCCAGGATCAGGTCTTTCATGCTCTGGTGGATCATACCACCATCCCCTTTCCGGAAGGGTTTTTGAAAAAATGGTTGCAAACGCAAGGAGAAAATCCCAAATCGGCCGAAGAGGTTGAAAAGGAATTCCCCACGTTTTGCAATCAGCTGAAATGGACCCTCATCTCGGAAAAGATCGTAAAAGATCAGGCCCTGCAGGTAAACCCCGACGAGATCCGCGCCTTTGCCCAGCAACAACTCTTCAGTAACATGGGCGGGGCCAACTTGGGAATGGACCAACCCTGGGTCAGCGAATACACCGAAAGAATGATGAAGGATCGGAAATACGTGGAGGATGCCTACCACCGCATTCAATCCCAAAAAGTGATGGAATGGGGTGCCACGCAGATCAACCCAACCGATACCTCCATTGAAGCCGAGAAGTTTACTCAACTCGTCGAGGAATACCGGCACCATCACCATTGATCGAAGCAGCTGACCTCCGGTCAGCCGTTGAGATGATGGAAATCGTGCTACGCCGACAAACTGTCACCGATTTTGCCAATCCGTCGAATGGACGGATATTTGATAGAACGCACCTGCACAATCAAACTCCATGGGATTCAACTCCGAATTCGAAAAATTTGCCGTCAAGCATCAAGGCATTTCCAGCAATACCCTGCACAGCTATGCCTCTCACCTGGTCACGGCCATGACACCCAACATCATTGAAGAACGTTCCCTGAACGTAGCCGTAATGGATGTGTATAGCCGACTGATGATGGACCGCATCATCTTCCTCGGATATCCGATCAACGACGAGATCGCCAACATCGTAACTGCCCAATTGCTGTTTCTGGATTCGACCGATCGGCAACGCGACATCAACATGTATATCAATAGTCCGGGGGGCAGCGTCTATGCCGGTCTGGGTGTGTACGATACGATGCAGTATGTTGGTCCCGATATCGCAACCATCTGCATTGGCGTCGCTGCCTCCATGGCCTGCGTATTATTAGGTGCCGGCACCAAGGGAAAACGTGCTGCCCTCAAGCACTCCCGCATCATGATGCACCAGCCCAGCGGGGCGATTGGCGGACAAGCAAGCGACATCGAGATCACCGTCAACGAGATCCGTAAACTCAAAAAAGAATTGTACGAAGTGGTGCAGCTTCATACCGGAAAACCGGTGGAACAGATCCAAAAGGATTTCGACCGCGATAACTGGATGACCGCCCCGGAAGCCAAGGAATATGGTTTGATCGACGAAGTACTGATCACCAATCCCAAAAAAAATAAGTCCTGATAAGGTATAACCCCGACGTATGAAAACGAACGATATTTTTTCCAACCCCCGCTGGCTGAGCGAAGACGAAGACGAAAAAGAAGAACGACCGGCCTCCGACCTGAACATGCTGAACAAAAAACTCGAGCGCTATTTTTTTGAAAAACGTTCGGTTTATCTATGGGGCGTAGTCGATGATAAAAGTGCCCGCGACGTAGTCAGCAAACTGCTACTGCTCGATGCCGATAAACCCGGTGAAGAGATCAAGTTTTATATCAATAGTCCAGGGGGCGTTGTCACCAGCGGCATGGTCATGTACGACACCATGCAGATGATCAAAAGTCCAGTTAGTACGATCTGTATGGGACTGGCCGCCTCCATGGGCAGCATCTTGCTGAGCGGGGGTGTTAAGGGACATCGTTACATCTATCCCCACGGAGAAGTTATGATCCACCAACCCTCTTTGGGTGGATACATTCAAGGCGTGAGTGCAGATCTCGAAATTCAGGCCGAGCAAACCCGTCGCGTAAAAGAGATCGGCGCCGGTATCCTCGCCAAAAATTGCGGCAAAACGGTTGAGCAGATCATGCGCGATTTCGACCGCGATTATTGGATGAATGCACAGCAAGCCATAGAATATGGCATCGCCGACCAGTTGATTGAGAAACTTTAATCATCAGTCAATCAAGACCTTGAGCAGGGACACCGATTCCACTTGCGGGTTTTCCGGATGCATATCTTAATTTTACCATCCGATTTTTTAAACCATGGCAAAGACTCCGCTGCATTGTTCCTTTTGTGGTCGCAACCGCGATGAGGTGAAGATCCTCATAGCCGGACAGGAAGGTCACATTTGCGAAAACTGTGTGGACCATGCCCAGGAGATCATCGACCAGGAGCTTTCGGTTCGACAAGACAAAGCCGGTACCGGCTTTAAACTCCAGGTAAAAAAGCCCGCTGAGATCAAGAAATTTTTGGATGAATACGTGATCGGCCAAGACGATGCCAAGAAAGTATTGGCCGTGGCCGTATACAATCATTACAAACGCCTTTCCCAAAAACAAGCCGACGCCCCATCCGACGTGGAGATCGACAAGAGCAACATCGTGATGGTTGGTGAGACCGGAACCGGCAAAACGCTTCTGGCCAAAAGCATCGCCCGGATGCTCAACGTTCCGTTCGCCATTGTGGATGCCACCGTTTTCACAGAAGCCGGCTATGTGGGCGAAGACGTGGAGAGCATTTTAACCCGCCTGCTTCAGGTATGCAATTACGATGTTGCCGCCGCCGAGCGCGGAATCGTTTACATTGATGAGATCGACAAGATCGCCCGCAAAGGCGATAATCCCTCCATTACCCGAGATGTAAGCGGGGAAGGCGTTCAACAAGGGCTCCTGAAATTACTCGAAGGCAGTGATGTATTGGTGCCTCCGCAGGGCGGACGCAAACATCCCGAACAAAAATTGGTCAAGATCAATACCCAACACATCTTGTTCATTTGCGGAGGGGCATTCGATGGCATTCAAAAGATCATTGGCCGACGCGTACAGTCGAATACCATTGGGTTTCAGGTCGACAAAGAGGAACAAGCCCTGCGACAAAAGAATCTCTTGCAGTTTGTGAATGCAAGCGACCTGAAGCAATTTGGATTGATTCCCGAACTGCTGGGACGCTTACCGGTAGTAACCCATCTGGATCCGCTGGACGGTCCCGCCCTCAAGTGCATCCTCACCGAGCCCAAGAACGCACTGGTCAAACAATACAAACGTCTGTTCGAATTGGAGGGAATTTCCCTATCCATCGAAGAACCCGCACTGGATTTCATGGTCGAAAAAGCTATGGAATACAAATTGGGCGCCCGGGGTCTACGCAGCATTTGCGAGAGCATTCTTACCGACGCGATGTACAAACTGCCCAGCTCGGACATCAAATCCTTCACGCTGAACCTGGAATACGCACAGCGTAAATTCGAAAAGAGCAAGATGAGTCTACTCAAAGTTGCCTAACCGATTTTCAATTCCCCCTACATGCAAGAACTCATTCAGAAGCTTCAGCAAGAAGCCGGTCTGACCGAAGCGCAGGCCAAACAAGCCATTCAGACCATGAAGAATTTTGTGGTCGAAAAATTTCCCATGCTGGAATCGGCTGCCAATAAATTATTTGGCGAAGCATAAAAAATCCCGGCTCTAAAGAGCCGGGATAAAATTACCCATCCGGTTTTTCAGGATGACCTATTAACCGCAACCCCCTTGGTTGCCGCAATTCAAACATTTATAGCAGGCCCCGCTGCGCATCATGATGTTGCCGCACACGTTACAGGCGGGTGCATCGCTTTGCATATTCTTGGCCGCTGCGTTCATGGCATCGAGGGCCGATTCGGCTTTTACGGACTGGGGAGCTTTCACCGCGGATTTGGTCGGCTGTGCCGTGGCACCGGGCGCCACGCGTACGCTTGATAACTCAGGGTCTTTTGCATACTCCAATCCGTTTGAGGGAACCTCATCCCACTCATCGCTGCCCGTATTCATCACCTCGGGTTTGTCGAGTACATGCACCAGGTCGGTTCGACCCAGATATTCATACCCCAGCACTCGGAAAATAAAGTCGACTATGGAAGTAGTCGTTTTGATATTGGGATGCTCGACGAATCCGGAAGGATCGAAACGCGTGAACGCAAACTTATCGACGAACTCCTCCAGCGGTACCCCGTACTGCAGACCAATCGAAACGGAAATGGCAAAACAGTTCATCATGCTGCGCATGGTAGCCCCTTCCTTGGCCATGTCAACGAAGATCTCGCCCAGCGTTCCGTCGGCATATTCACCCGTGCGGAGGAAAACGGCTTGTCCGCTGATCTTGGCTTTCTGTGTAAAGCCTCGACGCTTGGCGGGCAGGGTGCGTCGCTCCACGATGCTAGCAAGCTTGCGCTTCAGTTTTGTATCCGGAGAAGCTTGAACGCGCTTTTGCACTTCTTCCAGCAATTCCTCCACGGTCAGCTGACCCAGGTCTACGATATTCGACTCTGAAGTAGCGGACGCTTCGGCAGCGACCGCACCGGCATCGGTTTTCTTTTTCTTGTCGGATTTGTTGCTGAGTGGCTGAGAGAGTTTGGAGCCATCGCGATAAAGGGCATTGGCTTTGAGTCCGAGTTTCCAGCTGAGGTAATAGGCATCCCCGATCTCATCTACCGATGCCTCGTGTGGCAGGTTGATGGTCTTGGAAATAGCCCCACTGATGAAAGGCTGGGTGGCGCCCATCATGCGAATGTGTCCGTGTGCATAGATGTATCGCTGTCCTTTTTGTCCGCATTTATTGGCACAATCGAACACCGGCAAGTGCTCCTCTTTGAGACCGGGTGCGCCTTCCAGCATCATCGTACCGCATACATAATCGTTGGCAGCTTCGATCTGCTCATCGGTGAATTCAAGGGCTTCCAGCAAACTCCACTCAAAATCGTTGTACCGCTCGGGACTAAAGCCCAGACGCTGTAAACACTCCTCGCCCAAGGTGTATTTGTTGAACACAAATCCAATCTCAAATGCCGTGAGGGCCGCCGCATCCAGGCGCTTGATCTCTTCGGCGATAAACCCTTTTTCGCTTAGGGTTTGATGATTGATGAAGGGAGCGCCGGCAAAACTGGCTGATCCAACAGCATACTTGATGATCGCGTCGGTCTCTTTTTCTGTGTATCCCAAATTGCGAAGGGCCGTGGGTACCGATTGATTGATGATCTTGAAATAACCACCACCGGAAAGCTTCTTGAACTTCACCAAGGCAAAATCGGGTTCTACGCCCGTGGTGTCGCAGTCCATCACCAATCCGATCGTTCCGGTCGGAGCGATCACCGTTGCTTGGGCATTGCGATACCCGTATTTTTCACCGAGCTCACAGGCATCATCCCATGCCTTGCACGCTGCTTTCAGTAAATAATTGGGGCAGTATTTGGCCTTTATGCCCTGAGGCTTTATACTCAGGTTCTCATACTCGTCGGCATCGTAAGCAGCCAGGCGGTGGTTGCGCATGACCTTCAACATATGCTTCTTGTTCTCCTCGTAGCGGGGGAAAGCACCTAATACCTTGGCCATTTCGGCGGAGGTCTTGTACGAGATACCGGTCATGATCGCGGTAAGGGCACCGGCAATGGCACGGGCCTCCTCGCTGTCATACGGAATACCACTCACCATCAGCATGGTACCAAGGTTCGCATAACCCAATCCCAACGTCCGATACTCATAGCTGAGTTGCGCCACTTCCTTGGAAGGGAATTGTGCCATGAGTACAGAGAGCTCGAGCACAACGGTCCACAGGCGACAATTGTATTCATACCCTTCCACATCAAAGGTGTTGTTCTCGGAGTTGTAAAATTTCATCAGGTTGGCCGATGCCAGGTTACAAGCGGTATTGTCGAGGAACATGTACTCCGAACAAGGGTTGGAAGCGCGGATGGGGCCTCCTTCGGGACAAGTATGCCACTCATTGATGGTGGTATTGTACTGTGTTCCCGGATCGGCACAACGCCAGGCCGCATACGCGATCTGGTTCCAGAGTTCGCGGGCAGGAACTTTTTTCATTACCCGTCCGTCCATTCGTCCGACCAACTCCCAATCTTCGTTGTTCTCCAATTTTTCGAAAAATGAATTGGGGATACGGATCGAGTTGTTGGAGTTTTGCCCGCTGACCGTGCGATACGCCTCATCCTCATAACCGGAAGAATAGCCCGCGGCGATCAAGGCCCCCACTTTTTTCTCTTCCTCTACTTTCCAGTTGATGAATTCAACGATCTCGGGATGATCCAGATCGAGACAAACCATCTTGGCGGCTCGACGCGTGGTTCCTCCGGATTTAATGGCCCCGGCGGCGCGGTCGCCGATCTTCAGAAAACTCATCAGACCGGAAGAGCTTCCGCCACCACTGAGTTTTTCACCTTCGCCCCGAAGGTTGGAATAGTTAGTACCCACTCCAGAGCCGTATTTAAAAATGCGCGCCTCCCGCACCCAGAGGTCCATAATGCCGCCCTCATTCACCAGATCATCATCTACACTGAGGATGAAACAGGCATGGGGCTGGGGACGCTCATAAGCATTCTGTGATTTCTTTAATTGACCATCGACGGGATCCACGTAATAGTGTCCTTGAGGTTTTCCGGCAATGCCGTAACTCTCATACAGGCCGGTGTTGAACCATTGGGGACTATTGGGCACGCACATCTGGTTGAGGATGGAATACACCAACTCATCATAGAATACCTGCGCATCCTCGGCGCTGGCAAAATAACCATACCGCTCGCCCCAGACCCGCCAGCAATTCGCCATGCGGTGTGCTACTTGTTTGGCCGAACGCTCCCGTCCCAATGTTTTGTCGGGTTGAGGCACTCCGGCTTTTCGAAAATACTTTTGCGCCAGGATGTCGGTAGCAATCTGACTCCACTGTTTGGGAACTTCCACGTCGTTCATTTCAAAAACGACCTCCCCAGAAGGGTTTCGAATGACAGAGGTTCGATAGTCGTATTCAAACTGATCGAATACAGAGATGTCATCCCGTGTGTACCGACGCGGGAACTGCAAACCGCGCGCGGTGGATGCTTGTTTTTTGGTTGCCATACTATGAAAAGACTTTAATGGGTTTTGGTCAGATATTGGATCAAAACACCTCCGCGGGGGAGGTGTTTAACGAAAGTATTTTTTGCCCTTTAAAATTCCATACCCGAAATTTCAACATTGTGTGGAAAAGGGTGTGTACCATCGTGAAACGCCTGATGGGCAGGCATTTCATCATTTTTACACAGACCTGCTCAAAAGATGGAAAAAAATTTTTTGGTAAATTCGACATCTTTTGTTTTTACTCGGAAAATCCCCTTTTTGATACATTTCCCAAGTTCTGTAACGCGCCCTGTGAAAGCCCTGCCAATGATCATCCGGGAAGCAAATCCGAATTGAGTACTTTTAACGAAATGAAGCATTCCTTGTATCGACCGGCGGCATGGATGCTGCTATTGCTGCTCGCTGTTCCGCCAAACACAAAGGCTCAAACAAAACCCGATGCGTGGGGGACACTCTTTTTCAATGGACCTTATCACGGAAAATGGGGCTTGCACCTCGATGCACAAGTTAGAAGCACGCCCGGGATGGATCAATTGAGGGCCTGGCTGTTTCGACCGGGACTTCAGTACAAATTGAACAAACGAAATTTACTCACCCTGGGCTATGCCTATGTAGAAGGACGGATCAACAGTCCCGGTATAAAAGCAATTACCCCCGAACACCGCCTTTGGCAACAGTGGATCTATTTTCAACCCATCCGCCGCCAAACCCTCCAACACCGCTTTCGGATCGAGGAGCGCTTTATTGGATCGACGCGATATGTGGAAGGCGTTGGGATACCGACCTCTTCCATCTACTCGACCCGGTTTCGATACTTTAACCGGATCATCCTCCCCTGGCATCCGAAGGAATCCTTTGAAAAAGGTTTTTTTACAACCCTTCAAAACGAGGTCTTCCTGCATTTGACCGGCGGGGATCGGCTGACCGGAAAAACCTTTGATCAAAATCGATTTTACCTGGCGCTGGGTTACCGAATAAACAAAATCTGGGATATCGAAACAGGGTACATGCGTCGCGATGTTCAATCGACTACCCGGGTAAACAAACTCGATACGTGGCAGCTGGCATTTTATTTTCGTCCGGATTAACATATGATAATTTTTTCGGACCTTTATCCCCCATGCCACCCGTTTATCCGATTTATGAGGAGTTGGTTCGCCGTAAAGCAACCGGACAAAAATCATTTGCCGTACTGGTAGACCCGGACAAGACCGCACCCAAACAGGTTGCCAGCTTGGTCGAAAAAGCGGAGAAGGCAACCGTGGATTTCTTTTTGGTCGGTGGCAGCCTGGTCGTTAGCACACACCTGGACGAACTGATCACACAGCTTAAAAAAACAACGAAGATTCCGGTCATTCTCTTCCCGGGAAGTCCAATTCAGGTTTCACCAGCGGCCGATGCCTTGCTTTATTTATCGCTGATCTCGGGACGAAACCCGGAGTTGCTCATTGGTCAACATGTGATCTCCGCCCCGGCCGTAAAAAAAAGCGGACTGGAGATCATTCCTACCGGATATATGGTGGTAGATGGCGGAGTAGCCACTACCGTTTCTTATATCAGTCACGCCAATCCCCTGCCCTCCAATAAAAACGAGATCGCGGTTTGCACCGCAATGGCGGGTGAGATGTTGGGACTAAAACTGATCTACCTCGATGCCGGAAGCGGCGCCTTGAATCCGGTTCCTGCATCGATGATAAAAGCCGTATCCGAACAGATCGATGTGCCCCTGATCGTAGGCGGCGGCATCACCACGCCTCAAAAGGCAATAGAAAATTGTCAAAACGGCGCCGACCTCATCGTGGTGGGCAATGCCATTGAAAAAGACATCGACCTGATGCGCTCGATCAGCGAGGCTGTTCACGCTGCCTCCCGCTCGTAAAATTCCCTCGTAATCTTTCCATTCAACAAAAAGTAAACCCTTAGTTGGGCAATATTTTTTGTGGTAATAAAATATCCAGCCCTGCCCCTGGATAGGTTTGATGCTGAACTGCACAAACCATGAAAATCCGACCCCTCCGACCCTACAACACCATTCGGAGCGTACTGCTTCTTCTGTCGATTGGGGTATTGCCTGCTTTGAGCATCGGACAGGGACGGGTAGTGATCAACGAATACATGCCCTTGCCGGGTAGCAGCTGCGGCACCACTGCCGAGTTCGTGGAGCTGTTAAATTTTGGTCCTGGTCCCATCGATGTCAGCTGCTACATCCTAACCGATGGCGATTACACCATCACCCTTCCGAAAGGAACCATTCTTCAGCCCGGAGCGTTTTATGTGATTGGTGGAGGAGACACTATTGAAGTCCCCTGTGCCAATCTCGACAGCACCATACGCGTCAACCTCAATTGGAATACCTGCGAATGCACCAGTAGTCCGATTCCCACCACAGGCGATGGATTTCTCACCGATGGCGGTTCGGCCAATGAACAGGTGGTATTGCTAGATCCCCTACTAAAGGTGGTAGATGCCGTGGCCAGATCCTTGCCGGTGGAACCAAACAGCACGCTAACCAGCCGGTCGACCGCGGGAAGCGGGTGTGTTGACCAAACCTTCAACTTGAATTTGATGAACCCGGACTATGAAACGATCGGACAATCCGCTGGCAGGGGAAACTCCTTTGCCAGAATTTTGGATGGCGACTGTGGCTGGGTAAAAGATCCTCAACAAAGCGCCGGTGCCACCAACAACCGCGACGGAGAGACAAGCAGCACACAATATAATTTCTACTATGTAAAGGCAACCAGTTGTGCACGCGATGGAAAAGTAGTTGTTACCGTAACGGCAGCCGATTATACGAATGTGTTTCCGATGAGCTATATTCTGGCGGTGGACAGCAACCGAAACGGACAATTTGATCTGAATGATCAATACCTTACCGGAACGGTAAGCACCCCCAATACGTTGACTTTCGATAGTCTTCCACCGGGCAGCTACCGAGTCACCCTTGCCTCCGTACAAGGTTGTAACCTGCATACCTTCCCTTTTACCATTGCCGGCTGCTAGGTGGTCGCCCTGACCCTGAAACTTATTTCCTTTCAAGCGTTGCGGCAAAAAACGGCGGTGTGGTTTAGCTGGACGATCGAAGAATCATCCCAACTCGAGCAAGTGATTCAAGAAGGAAGTGTTGACGGAGAAAATTTTCAAGCACTGCATTTATCATCGGCCCCCTCCGATGGGTCTGCAATCTGGTCCAACGAGCTTTTTACACCGGTTCCCGATGAGATCCGTTTTGTGCGTTTAAAAATGATCTCCCGCTTGCAAGAACAACACTTCTCGCCCATCCTATTGCTGGGTAGCTCGATTTCCGCAAATACCGATCGGCTCTATCCCAATCCCACGAGTGGAAACCTCACCCTGGTAACGGAGGTCCCGGTTTCCGGAATCGGGGAAATCAAGATCCTGCACTTGGGCGGGGGAATGGTGCGCACCCATAAACTCCCCATCCAAAAAGGGGCGAATCGCCTTTCGATCGACCTGCGCGATTTGCCCAAAGGCATCTATCTCATTCAGTTGTCGGTATCCAACGGAGCATTTACCCGATGGTACCGCATCAGCAAATACTGAGTCCTTCCGAACCCGATGCCCCTTGGGTTGTTTTATCGGGTGAATCCCCCTGCTTCGCCTATCTTTACGAAAGGAACACCTGCCATGGATATTTTACCCGGACCCCTTTTACGAACCATCGATTCCCCGGACGATCTTAAGAAACTTTCCCGGGAGAAATTACATCTAGTCTGCAACGAACTACGTCAATACATCATTGACGTAGTTAGTGTACATGGCGGTCATTTTGGAGCCAGTCTGGGTGTAGTGGAACTCACCACTGCCCTTCATTACGTTTACAATACGCCGTATGATCAACTCGTGTGGGACGTAGGCCATCAGGCATATGGACATAAGATCCTGACGGGTAGACGCGACAATTTCGTCACCAACCGCAAATACAAAGGACTCAGCGGCTTTCCTAAACGAAGCGAGAGCGAATACGACACGTTTGGTGTCGGACACTCCTCCACTTCCATCTCTGCCGCACTCGGAATGGCCATGGCCGCCAAATACAAAGGCGAGAACGACCGCAAAGTCGTGGCCGTGATCGGTGACGGTGCCATGACGGCGGGATTGGCCTTCGAGGGCATGAACCATGCCGGCGTAGCCGACAGCGATCTGCTGATCATTCTGAACGACAATTGCATGGGCATCGATCCGAACGTAGGTGCCCTCAAAGAATACCTCACCGACATCACCACCTCTCCTACCTACAACAAAGTGAAAGATGATGTTTGGTCACTGCTAGGCAAACTCCCCGTGGGCAAAACGTTTTCCCGCTCAATGGGACATAAGCTTACGGAGGGACTAAAAGGCATGATCAGCAGCAGCTCCAATTTATTTGAAGCCCTTAAGCTTCGGTATTTTGGTCCGATCGACGGACACAACATCGCCAAATTGGTTGATACCTTGCGCGACCTACGTGACATTCCCGGCCCCAAGATCCTGCACATCATTACCACCAAAGGAAAAGGGTACGCCTTGGCCGAGAAAGACCAAACCAAGTGGCATGCCCCGGGTTTGTTTGATAAAGTAACCGGAGAGATCGTCAAAAAGACATTTGACAAACCCCAACCGCCCAAATACCAGGATGTATTTGGCCACACGATTATTGAGCTGGCGGAAAAGAATGAAAAGATATTTGGCATTACCCCGGCCATGCCTTCCGGCTCTTCGCTCAAATTCATGATGGAAAAAATGCCCGGTCGCGCATTTGATGTAGGGATCGCTGAGCAACATGCCGTCACCGTCAGTGCCGGCATGGCCACACAAGGCCTGCGGGTGTTTTGCAATATCTATTCCTCTTTTATGCAACGCGCCTACGACCAGGTGGTGCATGATGTGGCGTTGCAGAAATTACCGGTGGTGTTTTGCCTAGACCGCGCCGGTGTGGTTGGAGATGATGGTCCCACCCACCACGGCTGCTACGACATTGCGTATTTCCGTTGCATCCCGAATATGATCATCAGCGCGCCCATGAACGAGCAGGAACTGCGCAATCTGATGTACACGGCCCAATTGGAATCGACCCAATACCCCCTGGTAATCCGTTATCCCCGTGGAGAAGGCGTTATGCCGGAGTGGCGAACCCCGTTCGAACCGATCGAAATCGGCAAGGGCAGAAAGCTGAAGGATGGTCGCGACCTCGCCCTACTCACCTTCGGACATCCCGGGAACTTTGCCGACAAAGCCATCAAACAACTTCGGTTGGAGGGATACGATCCGGCGCATTACGATATGCGGTTTGCAAAACCGTTGGATGAAGCGCTGCTGCACGAAGCCTGTCAACGTTATCCGGTTTTGATCACCGTGGAAGACGCGTCCGTACAAGGAGGTTTCGGTTCGGCTATTCTGGAATTCATGGCAAAAGAAGGATACAAGAACGAAGTCCGCATACTTGGCATACCCGATCGGATCGTGGAGCACGGCACTCCGAAAGAATTACACCGCGAGTGCGCTTACGATACGGAGGCCATTATGGAAACGGTTCGGGAAATCATGACCGCGCGACTGGTCAACGGCACCACGGCTACGCGATCAGTTCACCGGTAATTCTACCAAAGGGGCTTCCACTTCCCGTTCCGACGGATCGATGTATTCAATAATGAAATTGTTGCGCCCTTCCCCGATCAGGATCCGGAGGAATTTTTGCTGGATCAATTCCAGGAGGGAGAGAAACGTAAAGATCGCATGAACCCGATTTTCGCAACGGTCGATGATGCGCTCGAAGGATAACGTGCGATCTTGTGCCGCCAGATTCAACATCCGTTCGCGGGTTTCCTCCATGGTATAATTGTATTGAACAACGGTGTGTACCGGACGATTCACCCGGTCGCTGTATCGCTGCAGGGTTTTTTCAAAGGCCTTCATCAGCTTGAATAACGTGAGGGTTTGGATCTCCGTGCCTTCGGCAGCCGTCTCCCCCACGTTCATCATTTCCCGTTGGATGTTTCCACGCTTCACCATCAGCATGCGCAGCGCTTCCATATCCGCCAGTTGAGCAGAGGCTTCTTTGAATCGCTTGTACTCGAGAATCTTGTTGATGAGCTCTTGGCGGGGATCGATCTCTTGTCCTTCTGCATCCAGCTCTTTGCGGGGCAGCAGCATCTTTGCCTTGATGCGCATTAAGGTGGAAATAAAAAGAATGAATTCGCTGCTGAGCTCAATGTTCAATTCTTCACTCTGGCGGATGTAGTCCAGAAAATCATTTATGATCCGATTAATGGGTATGTTGTAGACGTCCAATTCATCGCGTTCGATGAAGAACAACAACAAATCAAAGGGCCCCTCAAATTGAGGCAGGCGAATCTGGTAAGCGGGATGTGCAGCCATGGGTAGCAGGCAAAATTAAGGTTTGTGAAGGGTCTTCCCGATCACTTTTTCAAGGCATCGCGAATCTCCCGCAACAACACAATATCCTCGGGAGTGGAAGCAGGCTTAGCTGCTTCTTTTTTTACCACTTTGTTCATGGCTTTGACCAATCCAAACATAACAAAGGCAATAAAAATGAATTTTATCGTAGCGGCCAGAAACTTGCCATACTTGACCCCGTTCCAGACCAACTTATCCAAATCGGTCGCGTGCACTGCTTCCAGCGCAGGTGCCAACAGGAGCGGGGTGATCACATCCTCCACCAGCGAGGATACGATGGCACCAAAGGCACCGCCGATGATCACCGCAACGGCGAGGTCAACGATATTGCCCTTCATGGCAAAATCCCGTAATTCTTTGAGCATTCCCATAAAATGAAATTTCAGTAAAGAAAATAAAAAACGCTACACAACCCATGAGAATGTGCAACTTTGCGCCATGAAATCAAGCCCCCTTTGGAAGTGGATATTGTTCGGCGCGCTCTGCCTCATTTGGGGCAGCTCCTTCAAGCTTATGGAAGAAAGTGCCAGCGTCATCAATCCCAAACGGCTGGCTGCCCTGCGAATTTTTACGGCGGCGACATTTTTTCTCCCCTTTGCTCTTTCTCATTTCAAAGGCATCCCGCGTAAAAAATTGGGGCTGGTGGCACTAAACGGAACCATCGGAAACCTGCTCCCGGCCTTCCTGTTTGCATTTGCCTTGAACGATCCAGCCATCACCGGTCCAATGGGCGGCATCCTCAATGCCCTCACCCCGCTTTGCGTGGCCACCATTGCCATCTTGTTTTTCAAGGACCGGGTGGCGCCGCACAAATTATTTGGGATTGGGATCGGTTTAGCCGGACTGATCCTACTCACCTTGGTTCCCGTGATTCGTGAAGAAACGGAACTTACCTTGGCGCGTCTCTTGCCAACCCTGGCTATTCTCACCGGTACCATTCTTTACGGTTTCAATGTAAATCTGGTCGGCCACAGGCTGCAGGGAATAAAACCGCTGCATCTGGCTTCGGTTTCCATTGCCCTGATGATCATCCCCACTACTTTTTTACTTTGGTATTTTGATTTTCTTTCTCTTTCCTTCGCGGATACAGCGATTCAAACTGCTATTTGGAAAGGGGCGGCCCTTGGCATCGTTGGAAGTGCGGTCGCCACCATCCTATTTTACATGTTGCTTCAACTGGCAGGGGGATTGTTTGCCTCGCTGGTTACCTACGGGATTCCGGTTGTTGCCGTGATCGTGGGATGGATCGATCACATAAAAATTGATCCCCTGCAGATCCTTTGTTTGACGATCATTCTTTCTGGCGTGTACCTGGCGAATAAAGTAGAGAAGAAATACGAAGCGGGGGTCAAGGCCGATTAAACGGACATGATCTCTTTTTCCTTGCTGGCAAGATGTTTATCCACCAGCGCTATGTGCTTGTCGGTAATTTCCTGAATGGCCGTTTCTCCCCCTTTGGCAACGTCTTCGCTGAGCCCGTTCCTCCGTAATTTTTTTACCTGTTCGATGGAATCGCGACGGATGTTGCGAATGGCTACTTTGGATTGCTCACCTTCCGACTGACATTTCTTGACCAACTCTTTTCGGCGCTCTTCCGTAAGCGGCGGCATGAAGATCCGGATCAGGGAACCATCGTTTTGGGGAGTAAAGCCCATGTTGGCGGCAATGATGGCCCGTTCGATGGGCTGCAGCATGTTTTTCTCCCATGGCTGAATGCTCAGGGTACGGGCATCAAGAACACTGATGTTGGCCACTTGGTTGACGGGCATGGGCGAACCATAGTAATCAACAGATAATCCGTCCAACATCTGGGGATTGGACTTTCCGGCCCGGATCTTTACCAACTCGGTTTCCAAGAATTGGATGGCTTTGCGCATGGCATCTGCCGCGTGCTGTTCAATGGCGATCAATTCATCCGACATGTGCGTAGATTTCTTAGTAGAAAGGCAAATCTAACGAAAGACGATGGTACGGAAAAAAGGAGCTACTCGGCCTTGACTTCTCACTTTTTTATCATCTGAATGACGGGAACCTGTGCCTCGGCATTCCCTTTGTTGACCGGCAACAGGCCGTAGTAGAGTACACCCATCGACAAGAATCCAACGATCATCTCGGCCAGCCACACCCAAGTTGAACCCAAGTATTTAAACTGCCAGGCAATAACAACAAGAAGTACAATAAATAGTACGCAGATCAAACAAGTCCAAAAGTGACTATACCCACGGTTTAACAACAGGTGATGCACATGTTTACGATCGGGCTGAAACGGAGAACGTCCCATCAACAACCGCATCAAGAAGACCCGAAAGGTGTCGAATAGGGGGACAAACAACACCGCAAAACCTACTGCCACGGCTCCGGGTATGGGCAGAACGGCTCCGGGCATACCGGCGGTATGAATGAAGCGAATGACTAAAATTGCATTTACGGTTCCGACCAATAAAGACCCCGAATCACCCATGAAAATACGGGCGGGTGGAAAATTAAATGTAAGAAAAGCCAAAATACTTCCAACCAGTGAGAAAGCCAGGAAGGCATAGGCCGGTTGAGCGGCGTAGAAGAAATAGAGACCAAATGCAGACAAGCTAAAAATCGCCAGACCAGAAGCCAATCCGTCCACCCCATCAATGAGATTGAACGAATTCATCACCACTACAATGGTCATATAAGTGAGAACATATGAAGACAATAAAGGAATTTCTTGTATCCCCATAAATCCATACATGCTCCCCAGCCGCAGACACCCGCCATGTATAATGAGAGAAGCGATAACAAGCTGACCAATCAGTTTATTTTTAGCGCTCAGGTCGCTAATATCATCTTTTAGTCCCAATAAAAACACCACCAACGCGGCGGCCAGGTATATGCGAATCTCTGGATTGGATGAAAAATGAATAAAAAACAAACATGATATCAGAAATCCAAGTAAAATGGCAACGCCTCCCAGAGAGGAAACGCGTCGGGGGTGAATTTTTCGCTGGCTGGGACGATCAAAGATTCGGTTCCGGGCCACTACATCCGATATTGCCGGCATAACCAGAAAAGTCAGCAAAAAGGAACATCCAGATAGTACAAAAACTTCTAATATCATATTAAAAATATTTTAAAATTAAGGTATTCGAAATAAATTCGACAAAAACTGACTGCAATTATCTTAAACGCTGATTATCTGCCTGTTGAAAAATAGTGAGTAGGAATTTCACTGACAATTAGCTGGGTTCGGCGATTCGGTTCATTTTTGTAAAAACCTGAATCATGCCTGAACTTGCCGCCCTCGCCACCCAGATCCGCCGCGATATACTGCGGATGGTACACGGCGTAAACAGTGGTCACCCCGGTGGATCGCTGGGATGCGCAGATTTTTTTACCGCGCTGTATTTCAAGGTAATGAAACACAATCCCGCCTTCCAGATGGATGGCAGGGAAGAGGACGTGTTCTTTTTATCCAACGGTCATATCTCCCCTGTATTCTATGCTACCCTATCAAGAGCCGGATATTTCCCGCCAGAGGAACTCGGCAGTTTTCGAAAGCTAAATAGCCGGTTACAAGGACACCCCGCTACCCATGAACATCTTCCGGGTATTCGAATTGCCTCCGGGTCGTTGGGGCAAGGCCTCAGCGTGGCCACAGGCGCAGCGCTGACTAAAAAAATGAACGGCGATTCCCACCTGGTCTTTTCCCTGCACGGCGATGGAGAATTAGATGAAGGGCAGATCTGGGAGGCCGTCCTATTTGCCGCCCATCACAAGATCGATAACCTGATTGCGACGATCGACTGGAACGGACAACAGATCGATGGTCCCACCGAAAAAGTCATGGCCCTGGGCGACCTGCGGGCAAAGTTTGAGGCGTTTGGGTGGACTGTCCTCGAAATGAATGGCAACGATATGGATGAAGTCGTCAGCACCCTCTTAAAAGCCAAAACTCAAACCGGAAAAGGAAGGCCCATTGTGATTTTGATGCGTACGGCCATGGGCAAAGGCGTCGATTTTATGGAAGGCACCCACGAGTGGCATGGCATTGCCCCCAACGATGAGCAACTGGCACGAGCATTGACACAACTTCCGGAAACGATCGGAGATTATTGAGTGCGCAGCGACTGTGCACTGCCCGCCGCCCGAGCCGCGGGCAACCACGAAGCAATCGCGGCGATGATAAACACGGTGCCCCCAATCAACAACCCATCCATCGCCCTCCATTCAACCGGGTAATAATCGATCAAAAAACTTCCGCCTCCCAGCGGAATGACATGAAAAGTCTGCTGCGCCCAGATCAACAAACCTGCCAAGGATAACCCCAGTCCGGCGCCCACACCCGCTAACAATAATCCCTCTGTTAGAAAAATACGACGAATTACGGCGCGCTCTGCACCCATGGCGCGCAAGATCTGGATATCAGTTTGTTTCTCCAGGATCAGCATCGTCAATGAACCGATCATTGTGAACGCCCCCACAATCAAAATCAACGAGAGTACTCCATAAACAATCCACCGCTCGGCATTCATCACACCATACAAGCTACGGTTTTGCTCGTAGCGGTCCTCCACACGAAAGGACGCTCCTAAAAATTCTCGAAGCTCCATCTTGATCTTTTCTACGCGACCGGGGTCGGATACTTTCAATTCGAGCGACGAAACGGTTTGGGCCGACAAACCCAGCGCATCCCTTAAAAAATCATAACGCGTCAACCCATACTGCTCATCAAAATCCTGCTGAATGATAAAGGATCCGGAAGCGTAGAGATCGGCGGACTGAATGTTTTCAGCAGACAACGACTTACCCCCACCCCGGCGCGGCACATATGCACGAAGCAAACTCACCTCGCGGCCCGCCAGAATGCCCAACGCATCTTCTACACCGGCACCCAACACGATGGCGGGCGATTCCTTCGTTCCCAACGAAAAAGAACCATGATAAATTCTGGAGAGCAAACCCGATACGGCGGCATAGCGATCATCCACCCCCTTCAATTGAATGACGGACTGATTCTCGCCGTTTTGCAGGATGGTCTTCTCCTCCACCGTTCGCGATACGGTTGCCACCCCCGGCCAAGAGGCCAATCGGTTGCCCATACTGTCCGATACTTCAATGAATTTGCCCTGCGCGGGTACCACGCGGATCTCAGGATAAAAATCGGAATAAAGAGATTTGACCAGTCCCTCAAAACCATTGAATACACTTAACACAAGTAGTAAGGCGGCCGTGCCCACCGCAATGGCCACCACACTGGTCCACGCGATCACGGAAATCGCCGTAGTTGATTTCGGGGAACGAAAATAGCGCCAGGCAAATCGTAAATACAAATCAAATGTGTTTAAGACTCGGGGGTAGGATTCGGCGATCCATCCGTCGCGTTTCCTTCTTCGCCGATCCGTTTGAACAACTCTTCCATCTTGAATACATGATCCAGCGTATCGTCGCGGAAAAACTTCAGCACCGGCATATTGCGCAGTTGATGGCGCACGCGGTGGGCCAACTCGCGCTTGATCTCATTGGTTCGGTCCACCACTTTCTTCAACGCCGCATCGGGATCCTTGACCTGAAACAAACTCAAATAGAAACGAGCCTCCAGCAAATCCGGGGTTACTTTAACCGATGAGATGGAGACCATGCCGCCGTCCATCATCGACAATCCCAATAATTGAAAGATTCGGTTCATCTCCTCATTCAACAACCCGGCGATCTGCCGCTGACGTTTTCCTTCCTCCATATCAATTTCAATTGCGTTTAATGACCGCGACCAACCCGCGATCGCTGGCCTAAAATTAGTTACTTTGTGGCGATCCCCGACGCATGCGAACCTACACCCGCATCTTTCATTACTTACAACACCAGACAGGATCCATCCTGGGTTATCTGATCAGCATCCTGCTGTCCATCTTATTTTCCATTGTCTCCTTTGGAATGCTGGCCCCTTTTTTTGACTTGATCTTCAATGGAGACAATAGCCGACTCGCCCAACCGGCCGACAATGCCGTAATGGAAACCATTCGTCAGCTGCTTCTAACACAAGTTGACGCCCTGACACCCGTTGCCACACTGGGCATCATCTGTCTGATCATCCTGCTTTCGATCGGATTCAAAAACCTGTTCCTCTACCTGTCCTTCTATATCCTGAACCCGATGAAAAATCGCATCATTCATCGGTTGCGGTCAGACATCTATCAAAAGGTGCTCACCCTGCCCATTGGCTACTTCACCGAACAACGAAAAGGTGACCTGATGAGTCGGCTCACCAACGACGTGTACGAAGTCGAAAACTCGCTCGTTGGAGCCCTCGAAGGATGGGTACGCGATCCACTGACCATTCTGATCAACTTTCTTGTGTTGTTTTATATTAGTCCCACCCTGACCCTCGCCATCCTCGTCTGCATCCCGGCCATTGGGTTTATATTAGGACGCATCTCCCGTCAACTCAAAAAAACATCGCAGGAAGCAGCAGAGAAACAAGGGGAGTCGCTCAGCATTTTAGATGAAACGTTGCAGGGACTGCGCATCATCAAATCCTTTAACGCGCAAGACTGGATCCGAAACCGTTTTGATCAAACCAATGATGAACTCTTGCACGCCCGCAACCGCATCAGTCGCCGCCGCGACCTGGCCTCGCCCGTCTCTGAATTTCTTGGCATTGGCGTATTCGTGGGGATCCTTTGGTTTGGTGGACAAAGTGTACTAAACAACGAGATCTCACTGGCACCTTCTACTTTTCTGGCCTACCTCGCCCTCTTTTACAACATCATCAACCCCGTCAAAGCCCTTTCCACCTCCTTCAGCAACATGCGAAAGGGTTCGGCAGCCATCGCCCGCATCGAAGAACTCCTTGGAACACCCCAAACAATCGACGAGAACCCGGGCGGCAAAATCCTATCAGCATTCAAGCATCAAATCGAGTTTCGAAACGTCCGGTTCGCATACGGTGAAAAGCAAGTGCTGCACAACATCCAATTCACTTTGCCCAAAGGCAAGACCATTGCGCTGGTGGGTTCCTCCGGATCCGGAAAATCTACGCTGGCCGATCTACTGGCGCGTTTTCATGATGTGAGCGACGGACAAGTACTCATCGATGGCATCGACATAAGAGACTATTCCCTTGCCTCCATTCGGGAACACATGAGTTTGGTTACCCAAGAACCCATTCTCTTCAACGATACCATCGCTAACAATATATCGCTCGGTATCCCGCATGCGTCGTTGACACAGATCGAACAAGCCGCTGAGCTCGCCAATGCAGCGGGCTTCATCAACCAAAAACAGGGCCAATACCGATCGAACGTAGGCGACCGCGGCAGCAAACTCAGCGGTGGCGAACGGCAACGGCTCACCATTGCCCGGGCCTTGCTGAAAAATCCATCCATTCTGATTTTGGATGAAGCCACTTCTTCCCTTGATACGGAAAGCGAACGCTTGGTGCAGGAAGCGATCAACAACGTCATGAAAGATCGTACCAGCCTGGTCATTGCCCATCGGCTCTCCACCATTCGACATGCCGACGAGATCTTGGTCATCCAAGAAGGAGCCATCGTGGAAAGAGGAACCCACGAGAGCCTGATCGATCAGAACGGGTATTACAAAAAATTGGTTGACCTGCAGGAATTGCAGTGATCAGCGTTGGATCGAACGCGCGATCACCAGTTTCTGTATCTCGGAAGTGCCCTCGCCAATGGTACAAAGTTTGGCATCCCGATAAAATTTCTCCACTGGAAAATCCTTGGTATATCCATAGCCACCGAAGATCTGAACCGCTTCATTGGCCACTTTAACGGCCACTTCACTGGCATAGTACTTGGCCATGGCCGCATCCTGCGTCATCGGTAAGTGCTGTTGCTTTTTATAGGCGGCCTGATCGGTTAGCAGATCGGCCGCTTCGATTTCGGTGTACATGTCGGCCAACTTGAATCCGATGGCCTGAAACTGTGCGATGGGTTTTCCGAATTGCTCGCGTTGTTGGGAATACGCGAGGGCCGCTTCGTAAGCACCTCGGGCAATGCCCAACGAAAGGGCCGCGATAGAGATCCGTCCTCCATCCAATATTTTCATCGATTGATGAAAGCCGTCGCCCACTTCTCCCAACCGATTGGCATCCGGTATGCGACATTGATCGAAGATCATTTCAGCGGTTTCGCTGCAACGCATCCCGAGTTTGTTTTCTTTTTTGCCGGCTAAAAATCCACTGGTGCCACGCTCCACCACAAAGGCAGTGGCATTGTTCTTGGTGCGCGGCTCACCGGTCCGGGTAATGACAACCGCGATCTCACCGCTGATGCCATGCGTGATCCAATTCTTTGTTCCGTTCAAGATCCAATCGTTGCCGTCGCGTACCGCCGTGCACCGCATGTTGCTGGCATCGCTGCCGGTATTGGCTTCGGTTAGTCCCCAAGCCCCGATCGCTTCGCCCGAGGCCAAGCGAGGCAACCATTTTTTCTTTTGCTCTTCGTTGCCAAACGCAAGTATGTGTCCGGTACAAAGTGAATTGTGCGCGGCCATACTCAATCCGACCGAACCACAAACCTTGGCAATCTCTACGATCGCAGCCTTGTACTCATGATAGCCCATGCCCGAACCACCATATGCCTCCGGAACCAACACGCCCATCAACCCCAGCTCGCCAAGGCGACGAAAGATCTCCCTCGGAAAATACTGCGACTCATCCCATTCCATAACGTGGGGACGGATCTCCCGCTCCGCAAAATCACGGGTCATTTGTGCCACCTGAAGGGTCAATTCACCGGGTTGAAACTGCATTGGGTAAAAATCGGCAATAATATCGATTGCACGAACAGATGTTAGGGATTTATTTCAATTCAAACTGGAGTCCGTCGTATCCCAACTGAATTCCCGTGGGAAGTTCGGCTTCGATCGCCTCGTGTAGACCCAATTGGTGGGAGATATGGGTTAAATAGACCTGTGGCACTTCGAGGGCTCGGGCCAGTTCAACCGCTTCCGAGAGCGTAAAATGAGACAGATGTTTTTCCTTTCGAAGGGCATTGAGCACCAGCACCCGGCTGCCGCGGATCTTATCCAATTCACTTTCTTCAATGAAGTTCGCGTCGGTGATATACGTGAAATCGCCGAAGCGAAATCCCAGCACCGGCATTCGCAGGTGCATCACCCGGATGGGCAGAACCGGAATATCGCCAACGGTGAAGGGTTCGTCCTCAATAGAAACCAGTTCGATACTGGGGGTACCCGGGTATTTGGTATCGGAAAAGGCATAATAGAAATCGCGGCGAATTGCTTCTTCCGTACGCGGATCGGCATATACGGCCATGGGGCGATGCTGAAAATGATTGTAAGCGCGCACATCATCCAACCCGGCGATGTGGTCCTTATGCGCATGCGTCAACAAAATGGCATCCAGTGATTGAACGGATCGGCGCAGCATCTGGGTTCGGAAATCCGGTCCCGCGTCCACAACCAACGAGGTTTGCGCCGATCGTATCCAGATGCTGGAGCGAAGCCGGTTGTCACGCGGATCGGCAGAGGTGCAGACGGCACAGGTACATCCGATCATCGGTACGCCGCTGCTAGTACCGGTACCCAGAAAGGTTATGGAAAGAGGGGGAGCAATCGACATGCGATCAAACGGCCGGGTTGGGTGCCGCTTGGCTACGGGCCGCTTCGTACAATTTACGAAGGTCCTCTGGCAAGTGCAACGGATCGATGGCCAATTGAGGGATCAATTCCAATAAAGTATTGATGCGCCCTTCGATTTGAGGGAATTTATTGAGGACGATCACTTTTTTGGATTCTAGGATGCAATATCCACTTTGAAAATTTCCACGCTCATAGCGTAAAATGTACCCGGCCTGTTCGGGAATGGATTGCAATTTGTCGAGGGTGGTTTGCGTGTATTTCATAACGATCGGAAACGCTAAGGTAATGAATGAGGAATGCGAGCCCAATCCGATTTTCCACATCAATCCCGGCTCTCCAGCACCACAAACGGAACGATCATTTCTTCCAGGCTCACGCCGCCGTGCTGAAACGTATTGCGGTAGTACTGGGCAAAGTGATTGTAGTTATTCGGGTAGCAGAGGTAGCGATCCTCCCGCGCAAAAATATACGACGAGTTGATCGTGGGCACCGGCAACCCGGCCTGCCGCGGATCCCGAAAGTCGAGCACATCCTTTGCTTCGTATTGCAGGTTGCGTCCGTGTTTGTAACGGATGTTGGTGCTGGTTTGGCGATCGCCCAATACCTTACAAGGGGTTTTCACGCGAATGCTGCCGTGATCGGTAGCCAGTACAATACGGATCTTTTTATCTGCCAACCGCCGCAACGCCTGATACAGGGGAGAGTGCTCGAACCAAGAGGCCGTGATGCTGCGGTAGCTGATCTCATCGCCGGCCAATTCTTTCAATACCTCCATTTCGGTGCGGGCATGACTGAGCATGTCCACGAAATTGTAAACGATGACGTTGAGGTCGTTGTCGAGCAGGTTGTGTATGTGGCTGATCAGTTCCAAACCGGCCTGATTGTTCACCACTTTTGTGTAGGAAAATTTGATCGATCCTTTTCCCAATCGCTTCAACTGATCGCGCAGATACATTTCCTCTTCCAGATTTTTTCCTCCCTCCTCTTCATCGTTTATCCAGGTCTGCGGATACTGGGCCGCCAGATCGATCGGACGAAGTCCCGAGAAGATCGCATTGCGGGCATATTGGGTAGCGGTGGGAAGGATCGAGTAAAAACTATCTTCGGTCACCACCCGAAAACTTTCGGCCAAAATGGGCTGAATGGCCCGCCATTGATCGAAACGCAAGTTGTCGATCAACACGAAGAATAAAGGCCGATCAGCTTCGAGTTGGGGCAAGACTTTACGCTTGACGAGCTCGTGACTCAAAATGGGACCTTCACTATCCGGCGCCTTCATCCAGCCGGCATAGGAGCGACGGATGAATTTAAAAAATTCGGTGTTGGCCTCCTGCTTTTGATTTTGCAACACTTCCTGCATCTCCGGACTGTCGGATTTTTGCATCTCCAATTCCCAATAAACCAATTTCTTGTAGATATCCATCCATTCCTGGTGATCGGGATCGCTGTTCAGCGCCGTAAAAAGATGACGGAATTGCTGCTGATAGGCCGAAGTGGTTTTTTCAGCGACCAGCCGCTTGTTGTCAATGATCTTTTTCAGACTGAGCAAGACTTGATTGGGATTGACCGGTTTGATCAGGTAATCGGCAATCTGGGAACCGATGGCATCATCCATCAAGTTCTCCGTTTCATTTTTGGTGATCAGAACCACCGGCAGCCCGGGATCGTATTCCTTGATCTTGGCCAACGTTTCCAGTCCGCTGATCCCCGGCATGCTCTCATCCATCAACACCACATCAACTGGCTGGGTCCGGATGTGGTCGATCGCATCGAATCCGTTGGAAAAGGCTTTCACTGCATAACCCTTCCCCTCAAGAAAGAGGATCTGCGAGTGCAGGCTCTCCATCTCATCATCGACCCAGATCAAGTTTGCAATGGCCATTTGGAAGGATTTATAACGAATCTCAAATTTACCGATTTTCCGGTGGCAGCCCGTAGATTTGCAGGCACCCGATCGCTTCTATTTAACCAATTTTTCACGATGTCGCCAGTGCGTAAAATCATCAACGATCCCGTATATGGGTTTATCACCATCGATGATCCCTTGATCTGGCGGATCTTTTGCCATCCGTATTTTCAGCGACTGCGCCATATTCACCAAATGGCATTTGCCCACCTGGTTTATCCCGGCGCCGTACATACCCGCCTACATCATGCATTGGGCGCCTATCACTTGATGACCGAGGCATTGAGTGAACTGAAACGAAAAGGAGTCGACCTTTCACCGGCCGAAGAACAAGGCGCACGGATCGCGATCTTGCTGCATGATATGGGTCATGGTCCCTTTTCCCACGCGCTGGAAAATGAATTGATCCCCGGTGCCCACCATGAAACACTCTCACTCATTATCATGCAGGACATGAACCGGCAATTCGATGGCGCCCTGCAAACAGCCTTGGAGATATTCACCGATCAACATCCCAAGCGATTTCTGCATCAGTTGGTATCCGGACAATTGGATGTGGACCGAATGGATTACCTGAACCGCGACAGTTTCTTCACAGGCGTTTCGGAGGGTGTGATTGGATACGACCGAATCCTGAAAATGCTGGCCGTGAAAGACGGAGAATTGATGGTAGAGGAAAAAGCAATCTACAGCATTGAGAAATTTCTGCTCAGCCGCAGACTCATGTATTGGCAAGTGTACCTGCATAAAACGGTCGTCAGTGCCGAGATGACCCTGGTGCACATCATTCGTCGGGCCAAAGAGTTGATCGCCTCGGGGATGTCGGTGCCCGCCAGTTCAACCCCGTTGGATTTCTTTTTGCAACGACCCAATCAAGCCTTTCATGCCGATGGGGATTTGCAGCGGTTTTGTCAGCTCGACGACCACGACATCATGAGCACCGTCAAAAATTGGATGCAGCATCCCGACCCGGTCCTATCCGAACTCTCCTCCCGTCTCCTCGAGCGACGCTTGCTGAAGATCCGCTTGCAGGCCGATCCGTTCGATCCTGAAGTTCTGGGCCAAAAACAACAGCAGGTTTGTCAACATTATAAGCTTCCGCCCGAGTTGGCCCACTACCTGGCTTTCACAGGAGAGGCCAGCAATACGTTGTATAATCCGGGCGACGAACGGATCCGCATCTTATTCAAAGACGGTTCGGTAAAAGACATCTCGGAAGTTGACCATGCGCTGATCCACCGATCGCTGAGTGGCCGGGTCAAAAAACACTACATTTGTTTTCCCGATCTCTAATCTCGTGCTTATGCAATACAAGGCCTCTGCCCTCGCCCAACTTCTCGGTGGCCAAGTCGAAGGAGATCCGGAAATCTCCATAGGAGGATTTGGAAAAATTGAATCAGCCGTAAAAGGCCAACTGAGCTTCTTGGCCAACCCCAAATACGAAGAATATCTCTATTCCTCTCAGGCATCGGTCGTGATCGTCAACCAGCAACTGACCCTTCGAAAACCGGTTACGGCTACCCTGATCCGCGTACCGGACGCCTACGCAGCGTTTGCCCAATTGCTCTCGCTGTATGAAGAAAAACAAAAGAGATCCAGAGCGGGTATTCAATCGCCTGTGTACATCGATCCCACTGCCCAATTCGGAAAAGACCTCTTTATAGGCGCCTTTGCCTATGTGGGGGAACAAACGACAATCGGGGACGGAAGCGAGATTCACCCGCAAGTATACATCGGTGATCGGGTACACATCGGAAAGCGTTGCGTTCTGCATCCCGGCGTAAAGATTTATTCGAATTGCGTAATCGGAGATGATGTTGTGATCCATGCCGGCACCGTGATCGGAAGCGACGGATTTGGATTTGCGCCCAAAAACGACGGCGCCTATTCAAAAGTTCCTCAATTGGGGAATGTGATCATTGAAGATGGCGTAGAGATCGGCGCCAATACCACGATCGATCGCGCCACCATCGGATCCACCATTATTCGGCGTGGCGTCAAACTCGACAACCTGATCCAGGTGGCCCACAACGTAGAGATCGGCGCACATACGGTCATTGCCGCTCAGACGGGCATCAGCGGAAGTACGCAAATCGGCGAACAAGTGATGATCGGGGGACAAGCAGGAATTGCCGGACACATTCACCTTGGAAACAAAGTAAAAGTGGGTGCACAAAGTGGGGTTTCCAAAGACGCTCCGGATGGCAAGCTACTCAATGGAAGTCCGGCTACCGACCTTGCCAGTTCCTTCCGGCAGTTGGCTTTGATCCGACAACTCCCTGAGATGGAGAGACGTATACGAATCCTGGAACAGTTGTTAGCCGCGAAACCAGACTGACCCCGCCCTTTTTGTTATCTTTGGCCATCCAACAATCAACGCATGGCCAGCCGTTTCAATCCCGATAAACAGCATACCCTTCAGCGTTCCGCCTCCATTGAGGGAACGGGCCTGCATACAGGGATCTTGGCCACGCTCACCATGCAATCGGCCAATCCCGGTTTTGGGCTTCAGTTTCAACGAACCGACCTGGAGGGTCAGCCCATAATCAAAGCCGATTGCGACCTGGTCACCGATGTCAGCCGCGGAACAACTTTGGAAAGCAATGGCGTCAAAATCAGTACCATCGAACACGTACTGGCCGCTTTGGTGGGAATGGGCATCGACAATTGTTTGTTGCAGATCAACGGACCGGAAGTGCCCATCATGGATGGAAGCTCCCAGCCATACCTGGAATTGATCGAGAAAGCCGGCATCGAAGAACAGGATGCAGCGAAGATCTGGTACAGCATCGATGAGAATATTTTTCATTACGACGAAGAGAAACGCGTGGAAATGGTGGCCATGCCCGCCACCGACTACCAAGTGACCACCCTGATCGATTTCAATTCGCCGGTACTGGGCACCCAGCATGCGGGATTAAAAAATTTACGAGAGTTCAAAAAAGAGATCGCCCCTTGTCGTACGTTTTGTTTTTTGCACGAGCTTGAAATGCTCTTAGAAAACAACTTGATCAAAGGCGGAGATGTAAGCAATGCCATCGTAATCGTCGATAAGCCGGTGGAGAAAATTCAACTGGAACGCCTCAAAAAAGTATTCAATCGCGATCACATCGAGGTAAAAAGCGAAGGCTATCTCGACAACCTGGAGCTCCGTTTTCCCAATGAACCCGCCCGGCATAAGCTGTTGGATGTGGTGGGCGACCTGGCCCTGATCGGCTATCCGATCAAAGCGCGTATCATTGCCAACCGTCCCGGTCACAGCTCCAACGTGGCCTTCGCCAAAAAAATCAAACAATACATCAAAAAGAATAAACATACCCGCGACGTACCTACGTACGATCCAAGTCAGCCACCGGTGTACGACCAGCAATACATCGAAAACAAATTGCCCCACCGCTATCCGTTTGCGTTGGTCGACAAGATCATTGAACTCAGCGACACGCACATCGTGGGGGTGAAGAACGTCACCTTCAACGAATGGTTTTTTCAGGGACATTTCCCCGGTAATCCCGTAATGCCCGGTGTCCTGCAGATCGAGGCACTGGCCCAGTGCGGGGGCATCCTGGCTATCAACCTGAGTGGCGAGGGACAATACGACACGTATTTTTTGAAGATCGACCAGTGCAAATTCAAGCAAATGGTCCGCCCCGGCGACACCCTCTTGCTGAAAATGGAACTGATCGCGCCCATCCGGCGGGGGATCTGTGAAATGAAAGGCACGGTTTACTGCGGAGGCAAGGTCTGTTCCGAGGGTATTTTGGTTGCCCAGATCGTGAAAAGAAACGACTGACCGGCGGCTGTTTTTTTGTCCACACCCCCCACAAATTTGGGTAAAAATACCCCTGTTTTTTACCCCTTTTCCACCCCCCTTTTTCGTAGATTCGCCTATTGAATTTCAACCCCCATTTTCCCTCGGAAAACGGCCATTTTTTCAACGCCTATGAACCCCGAAAAGAACCCTTCGCAAACACCTCAATACGGAGCCGACAGCATACAAGTCCTAGAAGGCCTCGAAGCAGTCCGCAAACGGCCTGCGATGTACATCGGCGATGTGGGCGTCAAGGGCCTGCACCACTTGGTGTATGAGGTAGTCGACAACTCAATCGATGAAGCACTGGCCGGGTACTGCAAGAACATCACCGTCAACATCCATACCGACAATTCCGTTTCGGTGGAGGACGACGGACGGGGTATCCCTACTGCCATGCACAGCAAGGAAAAACGCTCTGCCCTGGAAGTTGTAATGACGGTGTTGCACGCGGGCGGAAAATTTGATAAAGACTCTTACAAGGTTTCTGGGGGATTGCACGGCGTGGGCGTGAGTTGCGTGAATGCGCTGAGCACCAAATTGCAAGTAACCGTTCGCCGAGAAGGAAAGATCTTCGAACAGGCCTACCAGATCGGGGTGCCGCAATATGCGGTTCGCGAGATCGGCAACAGCGATACCACCGGAACCCGGGTGCATTTTTGGCCCGATCACACCATCTTCCATGTAACGACCTATAACAAGGAAATTTTAGAAGGACGTCTGCGCGAGCTGGCATACCTGAACCGTGGCATTCGCATTACCCTCACCGATCAACGCGAACTCGATGAGTCCGGAAACCCCTACACCAATACTTTTTTCAGCGAAGGCGGCATCGTGGAATTTGTTTCGATGCTGGATACGCACGCCGGAAGAAATGCGTTGATCCCGAACATCATTTCGGTAGAAGGCCGCGACGAATCCACCAACGTGGCCGTAGAAGTTGCCCTGAATTACAACGACAGCTACAGCGAACACATCTATTCCTACGTCAACAACATCAACACCATCGAAGGCGGTACACACGTATCGGGATTTCGTCGCGCCCTGACACGGGTATTCAAGAGCTATGGCGACAAAAACGGACTTTTTGAAAAAGCCAAAGTGGAAATAGAAGGAGATGATTTTCGAGAGGGACTAAGTGCCATCATCTCCGTAAAAGTACCCGAGCCGCAGTTTGAAGGGCAAACCAAAACCAAACTCGGAAACAACGAAGTAATAGGCGTGGTTGACACCACCGTCTCCAAAGTATTAGAGGCCTACCTCGAAGAAAATCCACGCGAAGCAAAAAACATCGTCGCCAAAGTGATCCTAGCCGCCCAAGCCCGCGCGGCTGCCCGCAAAGCCCGCGAACTGGTGCAACGCAAATCGGTTCTTTCCGGAGGCGGACTCCCCGGAAAATTGGCCGACTGCTCCGAACGAGATGCCAACCGCTGTGAGTTGTTCCTTGTTGAGGGAGACTCGGCCGGTGGCACCGCTAAGCAAGGACGCGACCGAAGCATACAGGCCATCTTACCCTTACGCGGTAAGATCCTCAACGTAGAAAAAGCGATGGAACATAAGATCTACGACAACGAGGAGATCCGAAACATGTTCACCGCACTCTGCGTGAAGATCGGAACCCCCGAAGATCCAAAAGCGCTTGACCTCAGCAAACTCCGCTACCACAAGTTGATCATCATGACGGATGCCGATGTGGACGGCTCCCACATTGCTACCCTGATTCTTACGTTCATCTATCGCTATATGAAAGCAATGGTGGAACAGGGATATGTGTACATCGCGCAACCTCCGCTTTATTTGGTCAAAAAAGGAAAAGAACAGGCCTACGCCTACAATGAAGAACAACGAAAGGCACTGGTCGACCGGATGGGCGGTGGCAAAGAAGATTCTGTTACCATTCAGCGCTATAAGGGATTGGGAGAAATGAATGCCGATCAATTGTGGGATACCACCATGAATCCGGCTACCCGTACATTGAAACAGGTCACCATCGAAAGCGCCGCAGAAGCCGACCGGATCTTCAGCATGTTGATGGGAGATGAAGTAGCGCCGCGCCGCTCCTTCATCGAGTCACATGCCAAATACGCCAAACTCGATATCTGATCGGGTAAGCGATCGGCCCCTTACGATTTCCAATTGTATTGAAAGCTGAATTGCGCTAAACTGCGAAGGGGCGACCATTCCGGTCCATGCACGGGCCAGCACACACCTGCACGAAGATGCACTACGCGACTCACCTCAATACCCAAGCCCAAGGAAGCCCCGCCGTATAGTCCCCGGAAATCCCGCAACGAAAACAATCCCCGCAACTGCTCGGGAGCAGAATAACTCAAATGTCCACGTACCATCAGCCATCCCCTCCCCAAATTTTTTGGATTCGATCTTTCCCATGCGCCCGTGTGGATCACCCAACCGAAGACAGCATAATGGTTCCATAAAAATTGCTGCTTTCCCGTCAACGGATCGTTCAATGCCCCAACTCGATAGCCACTAAGCACCCGCTCGCCTGCTTGAAACACCATTCTAAGTGCAGAATAGCTTCCCCAATTCGAACAAAGTTTCTGACCCTCAAACCCCACATTCATCATCCCGCTCCAAGGCGAATACAATTGCCAGGTGATGGACTCATTGGAACGAGATCCATTCACCATGCCCATAACTGCATTTGATCCCGGCTGGGTTACGCCACTATAAACAGACAAAGGCAATTGCCATTTCCCCGGTTCCCCGATCAACAACCGCACCACCGGGGCCGACGCTTGCAATTGCCCCCCTTGACCCCACTCCATCATGCCGGCACTCAACCAATCGGGGGGTTCCGTGAGCGTTCGTTGCAGGGTGTCGCGCTTACTACCCGGAGCAGTCGGCTTCAACGATTGTGCCGATAAGAACCAGGGGAAGACCAACCCAATCAGCATCCATCTCTTCAACGTTTTTTCCCAACCCCGCATAGCAAACCGAATGACCAGTTTCCGTTTCGCATCCTACCGGCCGACTCAAACAACGGGTCATTGGGTAAAATCTCATACTCCGTTACAGAACGTTCTCCGAATTCCGCTTGAACAAAAGGATTAAGCATCCAGCTCATACTTGATCGACTCCGTATTCGAATGGAAAAACCAGCCTGCACCCGTGCAAACGGAATACCCATCGACTGTCTTTGCACAGCCAAGCGATACAAAATAAAAGGTATTTGCCCCGGTAGCGTACGAGCAGTTGTGGTCGACAAATAATTCCCGCCATGAAAGGCAAACACGGGTCCTCCACGTACCCACGCCTCAAGCCGCTTCGATCCAGCGACGGATCACGCAAAACACAAAAATGGATTCACTTGTATCGTCTCGATTCGATAGGTCGGTATCGGCTTTTTCATTGGAAAATACGGAAGGGCCGCATCGATCTCATAAAAGGGAGATCGGAATTGCATCGAAGAAAGAAATCCCCATCCAGCATTGGAACCGGATTTCAAGGGCTTCGAAAGACCAACGGAAACCTCGCGATCCACAGTCGTTACCAACGCCAATTGCCCACGTTCGGACCGGATCCGCGGAGCGGAGCGAAAAGCTCCGCCCGCATACCAGTGGACTTGCGCCCACAGGGGATCCGCCCACAACACCAACCCTATCATGCAGATCATTCTTGTCATTAGAAACACCCTCCATTGCCCAGCAGGTGGATCTGATCCACCAGGCAACGATTGTAAAAAAGCGGAAAATTGATGAACTCCGTATTCAGATCTTGAATGGCCAATGTATATGGATGACGCTCTGAAAATTTAGCCTTTCCCCGACGATGAACACCAGCAAATTGAAAAGGCTGACGATTCGCCGGCCAGGGACGATCGTCGCATACATTCCATTGCTGTGTACAATACGCGATCCCAACCACTTGCATCTTGTCTCTCACAAAACGATTTCGCTTTCGCTTGTATAATTTTGCCTTCCCCCAGATCCGGGTTCGCGTAGAACGAAAATCGGCACGCACCCCCCGCTGACCAACCTGGTAATAAATACGACGCTCGATTTCCGGACTCAACTCCTGCATCAGATTCACATCCCGGGTATCGCTGTTGATTCGGGCTGTGACAGTGGGACTACAATCCGTCAGTACCAATTCCTCCAACCAGGTCAGCAGATCCTTGATCTCATCCCAATTATCAAAAATGGAAATGAGGAGTTCTTTAAATTTCATCTTGGAAGCAACCTGCATCGATTCGAGCTGCGGCTCGGGATGACGAAAATCTATCATCCAATCCCCATTCAAAACCGACCAATACATTTCCTCCTTGATGGGAAGGTCCTCGAAGGGATGGGGAGCACGCCAATCCAACCCCTGCCGCGCTAACCACTCTTCCTCCGCCTGCAGCTGAAGTTGCAGCATCGACCGAAATCCCAACTGACTGGCAAAATAGGTAGAGGCGTAATGCTCAACCGGGTGCAACACCGCGTCCTCCAAATAATTATCGAACAACTCCTGATATTGGTCATAATTCAACTCCTCCGTACAGATCCCCTCCGCCCAAGCCTCATTCAATAATTTCTCGCGGAATAAAAAATAATTACTGTCGCACTCCGCATTCTGATCGCGCAGGTGCATAGACAATTCAACAGCCGCCAGCAGATTCTCAACTTGTAAAACATGCCCGACGCGAACAACCGAATAACGAGCAATCAAACGATCGACCTCCGCACGTACATCCGACAAAGCGTTCATGTACTGATCTCGAGCAGATCGGAGTTGCTCTTGCAAGCTGCCGTGAGCAGTCAAACAGGCATCAAAACGATCTTGTCGGTCGAGCAGTTGCTGTGCAGACAAACCTGACCACAAAAAGGATAAAATGGATAACATACACAAAATTTTCATGATGAAATTTTTTTATGATGAATACTGTCCGTAAAACTGACGGCAAACAGAAATGTATCCAAGTGATAATCCTCTGAAAAATGGGAGAATATTCTCACCGAGTTAGGGGAAAACAACGAAAGGAGCGAGTACCTGACCGATTGTATTTTTTTTAGGCCGGCGTAGAAATTCCGTATTTTTGTCCTTTCCTAACGATTAAAATAAAACACATGTCGAACGGACCCCTCACTGCTTACAACGTGAAGACGAAAGAAAAAGGTGTTGTCATGCATGACGCCGTCATTACCAAAACGGCCAAAGGTGCTTATATGGCACAAGGACACGACGGAAAAGGCAACAAACTCACCACCTTGTTGGGTGAGGCCAAAGCCCTGGCTGCCATCAAGGAAGGACATGCCAAACAGGGCTGGTAATTTCTTCCCCGCACATAAAAAAAGATCGGCCCAGCGGCCGATCTTTTTTTTGCTGAGTAGATGCACTATTGCTTGATTACGCGCTGGGTCGTGACTTGTCCCCGCAACTCCACCTGAACCAGATAGATTCCGGTAGCGATCGACGGACTCGACAGATCCAACCAGAACGATTGCTGAAATCCGGTTCCCATTACTTGTTGCGAACGGATCGAACGACCGGTGGCATCGAATACGGTTACACGCAAGGATTCTCCTGCATTTGCCTGAAATACTCCTTTGAACATTCCGCTTGATGGATTGGGATAGAAACGCAAAACCGAGGTTGCATCGAATACAATCGGCTGAGCAGTCGTATACACATACCATCCGTCGCGATGCGTGATCTTGACCCGGTAATACCAAACATCCGATTTGCCCGAACTGTTGTCCTCGTTCTGATACGAACGCAGTACACCTGCATTGCCTGCAGAACTCAGTGTGGCCAGTGTAACGTACTGCTGCTGCTGCCAGGCAGCATTGCCTTTGGCAACTTGCACCTCGTGGCTGACGACCTCGTATTCATGAGCGGTCGACCAACTCAACCGTGCCGAAAAAGTTCCGAGCCGCTCCAACCGGAAAGAAAGAATATCCACCGGCAAACCACGTATCCGATCGCGCCAGCCGGAATTGGCCCAAAACTCCGACCACTCCCGAACGGGCAACTCCATATAGTAACCGTTCTGATAGGGAACGCGGCGAACCTGCTGTCGGGTCAGGTAAGACCATTGACCCGGACCATTATCGGAGAGCAACAAATTCTGTGTAGTGCCCGTTCCATCTCGATAACGCGTTACCCCCAGCTCCCCTACCGAACCTACCCGCTCACAAGCGGAGCAACCGGTGGCAAATACCAGTGAATCCGCCTCACGGTCCAAAAAATATAAGCGCAACCGCGCCGTATCGGTGAGCGCCGTTGAACCATTCATCACCCAATTGCGATCCAAATAATACTGACCATTCGTAAAGCGGTCCGAACCACTGTGTAGAAATGCCTGCACCCCGGCGGTACCCGACTGTCCGATCGTTTGCACCGATGCCACCAGCTGATTGTTGGCGATCGCCGGCTGCCAGGCACCGGTCGAGGTATAAGTAAGATTTACGGGGGTGGTGAGGGTTGGACCACTATAGATCGGCAACCCATTCTCGTATATATGAATGTCATCCACTGCAATGCCATCCCGGCTGACCGATGCATCGCCGCGCAGCACAAACCGCAAACGCAGCGAGGGTATGCCGGTCGGCAAGGGAATCGTGGCAACGTGCCAACGAGCATATGTTTGTGTACTCCACAACGGATTCCCGGGATAATTTTTATTGTACCAATTCACTCCTTGTCCAACCCCACCCAACCGCATCCACGTCTGCCCATCCGCCGAATATTCAACGTACGCACCGTCACAAAAACCATTTCCGCAATCCTCCAGATCCAACGCCACCAAAAAACTCAGCATGGGGGAAGTCAACCCACTCAGATTGAAACAAGGCGAATACAAATACGACCATTCATTATCGTTGTATTGCCCCTTTAATCTTGTTTTCCAAGACTTCACGCCGCTGCCCGTCCCCATGATCCGATACGACTCCGGAATTCCGAGCTCCCAGGTCGACAAATTGCCGGCCGGATACCAATCCGATCCCGATTCAAAATCCTGCACATACGGATAAGCCGATACGACTGGCAACACCCGAATCGTTGTCTGTAAGCTATCGTTCGCGCGATACGAGTCGCCTGAAAGATCAACCCATACTTTCAAAACAGGATTCACTGTTCCCGTGAGGTTCAACAATTGCGTAAATATGTACGAAACAGTTGCGTTGGGAGCCAAGGAAGGAATGGCTTCTGAAACGACCGAACCGTTGTTTACCTGCAGGCGAATGGGAACATTGGTGCGCAGCTGTGTGCCGCTGTTTTGTACCATAACCTTTACTGCAAGCCCTTGGCCTGGCGCACAGATTTGTACGAGGGGTTCCTCGATCCGCAGGAGTTGAATGTCGTCGCCTACCATATATAATCGAATGTCATCTAAACTATAGCCCGCGCCACTCCACTCGTCGGCTGCCGAATATTGCCCCCACTGCCCCCATCGGATTTGAAAACTGCTGCTGAAGGTTTGTCCATTGGCCGCCAGCAGATCGGAAAGTTCAATAGCGGTTACCGATTGATATGTTCCCAATTCAGCTTGGTTGGCAAATAGATCATAGGCCTGGATCCAGGGTGCGGCATCATTTCCCCGAATCCATACCCGGTTGTTCGCATTTGAAACTTGTCCATGATGTTTATACCGAAAATCGAGCCGAACATCATTAGATAACGTATAATTGGAAAGATTGTAAGTACCCGTGAGGTAATTGGTATTTCCTCCACCTACCGGCAGACGAACATCCATCGTCAGAGTCCGCTCACCCGAAAAAGACATCCCCGAATTAATAAACGTGCGCAACCGCCCTTGTGCATTCAAAAACGAAAAATCATATCGATCCGAACCATTTAATCCCATCTGTGCCTGCACTAGCTCTTGCTTCGGAAGCGCATCGAAGCCATCAAGCCAAGGTGTAGTCAGATTCAACGGTTGATTATTCAATTGTCGGACCGTCTGTGTCATCACGTTATTGGCCGCAACGGGATCATTCGGACGCAACACCGTTACTTGAAGAGTATACGTGCCTGCCGCAGATAAATTCGCAGGAGTGGCAAAATCAAACCCGATGCTCGCGCCCGGAGCCAAGTTGTTCAAGGTCGTGTTTTCAGTAACGATCGATCCGCCATTGATCTGGTAGGTGAGGGTAGCCGGTCCTGTATACGCCACATCATCCAGATTTTTGATCCGAACGGAAATGACTTGGTTGGCGGGAAGGAATTGAGACGTATTCAGTCTCCCTGAAGAAGCAGGACTGATCAATGCTTCCATTCGCAGATCGTTGTTGGAGATGGAACCCGCACAGGTACCGCTGTTGGGTTGATGAGAGATCGAAGTAGATCGTCGGCCAGGCTTTCCATTCAGCCGAGGACGAACCCCCACCCAATAAACCGAGTCACGGGAAAGTCCGCTGAACACATAACGCGTGGTACCTGCCGGCACGATCGCTATCGATTGCATCTCCGAACCGATCAGGCGCATGACCTCATAATCGGTTGCACCCGGCACCGCCGTCCAATCCATCGAAACATAGGTCTCGCACTGAACAGCCGATAACGAGGCAACAGATAATCCGATCAACAAAAAAGATTGGGATGCCTGCATCGCATTGTTGGCACGACTGATCAATCGCACCCGTACCTGATCGGACGTAATCGAAGGTGTGATCCAAAGAAACTGATCGGTCGTAGCCACTAGCCCGGTTACGATCGATGTCCAACTCGCACCATTATCGATCGAGTATTCCAAGTCGTATCCGCCCGAGGTGGCAGTAGCATCCCATTGAATGTTGATGGATTGACCCGGACGAAACGACTCTCCACCAACCGGAAAGGTTAGCTTGGGAGTGGTTGGGATCAAGTCCCAGCTGATAAAATAAGTTTGCCTGGAAGTCGTAACGGATGTTCCCCGCACCCGAACGGTATAATTTCCTGCAGGTGGATTGTATAAAGTAATCTGCTCAATATTGTTGATCCGATCTACACCGGTGCCGGCCACCTCGTTTACCCGTGCAGCGAGCGTATCCAAGATCCGCGGAAGTAAAACCGTTCCGCTGGGCGTTACCAATTCCAAATCTAGGTTATTGACCAAAGTGCGATACGCCACCATCGGAGCCGCGGGATCATTCCAATTCAACATGACTTTCAAAACGGATTGTCCAACGGGTACTGAAACGGTCCGGGATATGACCCCGCCGGCTATCACCGAATCGGATGCATACCGAGTGTTCTCCAGAATACTAAGCGACCGATCCAGGTTCATCCATCCAAAACCGTAGGTATAATCCGGTCCCTCATTCCCTTTATCGGTTGCCCCGTTACAGAGTAAATTTTTAACCAAGGCGTTTGCCGGATTTGATCCGCCATTTAGCTGACGAAAGCGCTGAATCAATAAGGCCGCGCCACCGGTAGCTGCCGGACAAGCCATGCTGGTCCCATTGTTCGTATAATACCCTCCAAATCCCGTTGATACCACCGCTGCACCCTGTGTCGTGATCTCCGGTTTTATCCGTCCATCGATCACCGGCCCCCGGCTGGAAAAACCCGCGATCTGTCCGTTGAACTGAGTAGCACCAACGGTGAGTACATTTTTGGCCGACTGATAACTGCCCAACACCGTCTTAAAACCTGTTGCATAGGGTACACAAGTAAGCGTTCCACTATTGCCGGCCGCAAAGACGTGTAATAATTGCGGAAGATCGAACGCTTGTTGATCCCATAGCCTTGAGTAAAGATCATAGAGGCCGTTATAATCGCATTGGTTGACAACTGCGCCGTACGAGTTGTTGGACAATACCATTCCCTCATCCCTAACATACTGCGGAGAAAAATCAAAAATATAATTGAAGTATTGAGAAATGATTTTAGCGCGAGGGGCATATCCGGCCAGGGTATCGGATATGATTCCGCCACCGCCAACCGTACCCGAAACGTGAACGCCGTGCTGTCCGGTACCAAAGCCATATCGACTGATCACGCGTTCATTGAAATCAATATGCGTAAGCGCATCGCCATTATCACCCACACCGATCACCAACCCCTCACCCAAAAGGGCACGTCCCCCCACACCAAGCGGAGCATTCGCCAAATTGGCACGCGCACCCGTGCGACTTCGATAATTGATCTCCTGATCCGGTGCGGGAATGGACTGTACATAGTCCACATACGAAAGCGATGCCAAAGCCATCAATCGGTCCGCGGAAACCGATACCTCCACAACTTGCTGTCGATGAAAACGAGTATTTACGACCAAGAATCCGGAAGCAGATAATAAGGATTGGATTTGATCCAGGTTGAAATAAGATCCATACTGCAACCAAACATTCACCGTACCGGCCGATCGCACCGCCCAAGCGGGATATTCCTTAGCAAACAATTCGGGCGATAATTTTTCAGCTGCTCCCAACGTGAAAGCCGCCCGCACGCCTTGTGCCTTTAATTTTTCCCGACCCGGATCCGTGGCCAATCGGGCCCGGTACGATAAGCCACTCACAAATTCACCCAATACCACGCCTAAGGAACTCAGCTCCTTTAGTTGCGCAGAAACAGGCATCGAGTCGAACTGCAACAAGCAATTCACTCCTCCATACACTGTTGGCTGCGCTTGGAAAAATGCTGGCCAACCAACCGCATCGATATTTTTTTCCGGTGCGATTGTGGCATTTCTTAAATGTAAAATATATGAAGGGGTACGCTGGGCGGTCAACAGCAGCGGCCAACCCGTCAAAATTAAAAATAGGACGACGATTCTATTCATATCAAAGACGCCCTAAAATTAAGGTAGTCAAGCTATATATTTTTATTTTTAATATGCGTTTGAGCGGTGTTCACTGAAAACTTGCACATGCAGCCGACTCAAAAAATGATGGAGATCAGCCATGCCCCCGATGTTCTCCACCACCAATAAAAACAATCGACCCGTTTGCTTGAGCTGGGCACGGTTCGTTCCGATCTGGAGATAGGCCAGTATGTGTCGGAAGGTTTCCGATTCGAAATAAGGCGAATCGGGACGATTGATAAAAAAACAACGTAAGGTCTTATCCTTCAAACTCATTTTCTCAAATCCAAGTTCTACCGCCAGCTTGCGGCACCGAACGGTATCCAACAAGGCGATGACCGGTTCGGGCAAGGGACCAAACCGGTCCGACAACTCCTTTTCCATCACACTCAACTCCGTTTCATCGGTACATTCATCTAACCGCTGATAAAGCGACAAGCGCTCTGCGATATTCTCCACGTAGGTATCCGGTAACAAGATCTCCAGATCTGTATCGATCGTACAATCCTGAACAAAATCATCTTGTTTGGTGATCTCCTCCCTAAACAACTCCTGAAATTTCGAACGCTTCAGCTCCCGTATGGCCTCCTCCAATATTTTTTGATACGTCTCAAACCCGATCTCCGCCATGAATCCACTTTGCTCACCGCCGAGCAGGTTGCCGGCACCCCGGATGTCGAGGTCGCGCATGGCGATCTGAAATCCGCTTCCCAAATCACTGTGCTGCTCCAAGGTCTGCAAACGCTTCCGGCTGTCGGCCGGCAAAGTGCTGATCGGCGGAGCCAACAAATAACAAAAAGCCTTGCGGTTGCTTCTTCCAACCCGCCCTCGTAACTGATGCAGGTCACTCAACCCAAACTGATGCGCATTGTTCACCAGGATCGTATTCACATTCGGTATGTCTACTCCACTCTCCACAATATTGGTACACACCAGTACATCGTATTTTCGATCGATGAAATCCAGGATTCGCTCCTCCAATACATGTCCCTCCATTTGTCCATGTGCAAAACCAATACTGAGGTCTGGGCAAAGCGCTTGGATCAGCTGACTCATCTCGCCCAACCCGGCTATCCGGTTGTAAATAAAAAATACCTGCCCGCCTCTTTCCGTTTCATAATAGATCGCGTCCCGAATCGCATCTTCCTGAAATACCTGCACTTCGGTCTGAATGGGTTGCCGATTGGGAGGCGGCGTATTGATGATACTCAGGTCGCGTGCCCCCATCAGTGAAAACTGCAAGGTGCGCGGGATGGGGGTGGCGGTCAACGTCAAACAATCCACTGCCGTGCGAAGCGTTTTGATCTTTTCCTTATGTGCTACTCCAAATTTCTGCTCCTCATCCACCACCAGCAAACCCAGGTCTTTGAACACCACCTCCTTTCCCAGCAATCCGTGCGTCCCAATAATGATATCGATCTTTCCTTCCTTAACGCGCTGCAAAGTCTCTTTTTTCTCCTTGCTTGATTTGAACCGGTTGATGTAATCAACCGTAACTGGAAAATCCTTCAACCGCTCTTGAAAGGTTTTGTAATGTTGAAAGGCCAAAATGGTAGTGGGTACCAGGATGGCCGCTTGTTTTCCCTCAACACAGGTCTTGAATGCCGCACGGATGGCCACTTCTGTTTTTCCAAATCCCACGTCGCCGCAGATCAATCGGTCCATCGGCGAAGCCGACTCCATATCCTTTTTCACATCCGCTGTAGCCTTGCTTTGGTCCGGCGTATCCTCGTACATAAAGGAAGACTCCAACTCGGTTTGCAGGTAATTGTCCGGCGCATGCATAAATCCATTCATCGCCTTTCGCTTGGCATAAAGCGTGATCAGGTCGAAGGCAATCTCTTTTACCTTGGTCTTGGTTTTTTCTTTCAGTCGACTCCATGCATCCGAACCCAATTTATTGATCTTAGGCATCGTGCCTTCCTTGCCGGTGAACTTGGCGATCTTATGCAGGCTATTAATGTTGACGTATAAAATATCGGAGTCCTTATAGATCAACCGAACGGCCTCTTGCAGGCGACCATTCACGTCGATCTTTTGCAATCCACTGAACACCCCCACTCCGTGATCGATGTGGGTAACGTAATCACCCGGCTGTAGATCGCGCAGCGTGCGGATTGTCAGTGCCTTATTTTTATTATAGGCTTGTTTGACCTTGTATTTGTGGTAGCGCTGAAAGATCTGATGATCGGTATAACATAGGATCTTAAGATCGGAATCGATGAATCCCTGATGGATCGATGCGATCAGCGGCTCAAAAACCAATTCGGCCTGCAAGTCATCGAAGATCTGCTGTAGCCGCTCGAGCTGACGGGGATTTTCCGAAGCAATATAAACTGAATATCCCTGTGCGGCGTGGGCCTTCAGGTCTTGCAACAACAATTCGAATTGCCAGTTGAACGAGGGCTGTGATCGGGTAGTGAACGTGATTTCCCGATCTCCAACCGGAGAAGCGTGGCCAAATCCCAACCGATGAAAGCGTGCAAGTCCCGCCGACAAATCTTCCTGCGTTAGCAGGTCCTTTGTGCTGGGAAGGCGAACCATTCCTTTTTCTTCCTCCACATCGGATTGAGCCGGTTGTGCGCGTTCGAGATATGCTTCCAGATCGAGCAACCATTCCTTGGCTTGTTCGGTGGAAGTATGCTCATCTTCCATCCAAAAGAGCGTATTGGCGGGAAGAAAGTCAAACAACGAAATTTGCGGGGCATCGGAGCTGAGCGCCTCCACATGCGGAATGATGCTGACCTGCAGGATCTTTCGCTCGCTGAGTTGCGTCTCCGGATCCACGATCCGAATGGAATCGACCTCGGAGCCAAACAACTCGATCCGATAAGGCTTGTCGTTCCCGAATGAATAGATATCGAGTATGCCCCCGCGGATGGCAAACTGCCCGGGTTCGTAAACAAAATCCGTTCGGGTGAATTGATGCTTGTCCAACTGTATCAACAAACCAGGCACATCAAAGGTATCGCCTGTTTTAATGGAGATGACATGATCGGCATATTTCGAGGGAGATTCCACTTTCTCCAGCAACGCCTGAGAATAGGTGATGAGTATCTTACGATTCCCAGCTTTGCTAAATCGCATCAGCGCTTCGGTACGCAACATGACGTGCGAGGAACTGAGGCGAACGAAATCGCGGGGCGATTTATATGACGCGGGGAAATAAAATAAATCCAGCGCCCCGGTCAGGCTCTCCAGCGCATTATGAAAATAGGCGGCCGATTCGGGGGAATCCAGTACCACTACATGATTAAAAGGAGAATAATCGGCTTGTTGATAAAGTGCAGCCAGCAAAAAAACTGGTGAACTGCCTTGGAGTCCGCTCAGTCGGATCTGTTCGGGTTGTGGCAATAAAATCCCTGCCCCCAATTCGTTTAACCGGGGGTGCGCCGCGTATCGATTCACCAGTTCAGCCAGCGCCATGAGCGCCGCAAAGATACGGACCCGCCACCGCGAACCGGCCTTCTCCCGTTATTTTGTTTCGTCGTATCTTTCTGCAAAGCAAGTCCCATGCCTCCACAACCCTGGCGGACCGGTACGGTCATTCGAATAGAAAACGAAACAGCCAATACCCGTCGATTCTGGATCCGGGTAGATGAGTTAGACGCATTCGATTTTGAACCCGGTCAGTTCGTCACCCTCGATCTCCCCATTCACGAAAAACCCAACAAACGCTGGCGCAGCTACTCGATTGCCAGTTGGCCCGATGGCACAAACGTATTTGAGTTGGTAATCGTACTGTTGGATGGAGGTGCCGGCACCACTTGGTTGTTTCAAAACGTAGAAGTAGGCTCTACGCTTACCCTTCGCGGTCCGCAAGGAGTGTTTACCTTACCCGACCCTATCGACCGGGACCTGTTTCTTATTTGCACCGGTACGGGCATCGCTCCTTTCCGGTCTATGTCGCACCACCTGATAAACCATCAAATCCCCTATCAAAACATCTATCTGATCTTCGGTTGCCGAAAATTTGAAGATTCATTGTACGCCGCCGAATTAAAAGAACTCGCGCGCCGGGTACCCAGCTTTCATTATATCACTACCTATTCGCGGGAAGACCTTGCACAGGAAGATGCCCAAACAAAAAAAGGATATGTACATCAAGCCTATGAGGATCTTTGCAAACAAGGCATGATGCCTTCTCCAGAGGATCCGAATCAGCAGGTCGTTAAACCCGCCTATTTTTATTTATGCGGATGGCGAAACATGATCGACGAGGCCAAACAACGCATCGTTCAGCTGGGATATGATAAAAAATCGATACACCTGGAATTGTATGGGTGATCAGATCGACAGCGATCGCTGCACCATCGATTTCAATTCAGCGATTGGAATTCGCTCTTGCTCCATGGAATCGCGGTGCCGAATCGTAACGGTATTATCTTCTTTGGTCTGATAATCTACGGTTACGCAAAAAGGTGTTCCCAATGCGTCCATTCGACGATACCGTTTACCGATCGAATCCTTCTCCTCGTAAAAACAACGGAAATGGGGACGGCATTCGGCCAGGATCGATTCCGCGATCTCCGGCAAACCATCTTTTTTATTCAGCGGCAATACCGCCATTTTGATCGGTGCCAATACCGGTGGTAATTTCAACACTACGCGGCTGTCTTGTTTATCGGCCGTGCTCAGGTCCTGCTCTTCGTAAGCGTGACTGATTACCACCAAGAACATTCGATCCAACCCGATGGAGGTCTCGATCACATAAGGAATATAATTGCCGTAAGGCTTTCCGGTAGCCGGATCTAGATCGTTATCAAAATATTGTTGCTTTTTCATGCTGAACTCCTGATGTTGCTTGAGGTCGAAATCGGTGCGGCTGTGAATGCCTTCCAGTTCCTTGAATCCCATTGGAAAAGCAAACTCGATGTCGCAGGCGGCATCGGCATAATGAGCCAGTTTGACGTGATCGTGAAAGCGATATTTCTCAGCGGGAATCCCCAGCGCCAAGTGCCATTTCATTCGTTCGGCTTTCCAAAACGCGTACCACTCTTTTTGGGATCCGGGTCGAACGAAGAATTGCATCTCCATTTGTTCGAATTCACGCATCCGAAAAATAAATTGCCGGGCGACGATTTCATTTCGGAACGCCTTTCCAATCTGGGCGATCCCGAAGGGAACCTTCATGCGTCCGGTCTTCTGCACATTCAGAAAATTCACGAAGATCCCTTGTGCCGTTTCCGGCCGGAGGTATACGCGGTTGTCCTCCCCATCGGTAGAGCCAAATTCAGTGGCAAACATCAGATTGAACTGACGGATGTCGGTCCAGTTACAAGTACCACTGATCGAGCAGGAGATTTTATTGGATTCGATGAGCAATTTCAATCCGTCGAAATCATCTTTAGCCAACAAGGCATCCATTTGTTCAAGCAGTTGCTTGGCTTCTTTTTCCTTTCCTTCTTCATTCCATTTTTCGACTTGGGCTTCGATGAGGTGATCGACGCGATAGCGCTTGTTGCTATCCTTATTGTCGATCATCGGGTCGTTGAAATTATCGACGTGCCCACTGGCCTTCCAGGTAGTAGGATGCATGAAGATGGCCGCGTCCAATCCCACGATATTATCCTGCAGCTGCGTCATGCTGCGCCACCAATGGTCCTTGATGTTCTTTTTCAGATCGCTGCCCATCTGTCCGTAATCGTATACGGCTTGTAGGCCATCATAGATCTCGCTGCTGGGAAAAATGAATCCATATTCCTTGCAATGAGAGATGATAGCGGGCAGTTGGTTGGTCTCGTTGGCCATGGGCGCAAAGATAAGTCGATTCAGGGCAGCTTGGGATTGTTGCGGTGTCGATCGCTGTCCCGCTGCGTTTTCTTATGCAGATTTTTTTCAAAGGCCTCTGTCAGATCAACACCGGTTTGATTGGCCATGCACAGAAGCACCCACAGTACATCGGCCATTTCATCGGGAAGGGACTCGGGCGATTCACCTGTTTTGAAACTTTGATCGCCGTACTGACGAGCCATGATCCGGGCCAGTTCGCCAACTTCCTCCGTGAGAATAGCCATGTTGGTTAGTTCACTGAAATAACGGACGCCCACGGTTTGGATCCAGTGGTCGACCTGCTGCTGTGCTTGTTTGATCGTCATGTTTTATTCTTTGTTTTGGGTATCGATCCAGATGGTCACTGGACCGTCATTGACCAACTCAACCTCCATGTGCGCGCCAAAGACGCCGGTGGCGATGGGCTTGCCCAGGTCGGCCGTCAGTTGTCGGATCATTTTTTCGTACATCGGCTGAGCAAACTCGGGGCGGGCCGCCCGAATAAAAGAAGGTCGGTTGCCTTTTTTCGTGGCAGCGTGTAGCGTGAACTGGCTCACCAGCAGCAGATCGCCGCCCACTTCGGTCAGTCCAAGATTCATCAGTCCCTGATCGTCGTCAAACAACCGAAGTCCTACGATCTTGCGACTGAGCCAGCCGAGATCCTCTTCGGTATCAGACTCCTCGATTCCCAGAAAAACGAGAAACCCTTTTTGGATGGAGCCGTTAAGGATTCCGTTGGCCTGGACAGAGGCCTGGGTGACACGTTGGATCAAGGCGCGCATGAAGGATGTAACTTTGAGGGATAAAGGTACCGATCGTGCCGAACCCTGCCATGCAAACCGTCCTTCTTCTTCCGCACATTCGTTTTCAGACCACCCGCAGCGGTGGGAAAGGGGGACAAAACGTCAACAAGGTTGAAACAGCGGTAATTGCTTCATTGAATATAATGGCAGTTGTACTGTTTACAGAGGAACAGCGGCAGTTGCTGTTGCAAAAACTTGCCAGCCGGATCAATTCCGAAAATGAATTGCAGGTAAAATCCCAAGTGCATCGATCGCAGCAGGCCAACAAAGAAGAAGCGATCGAAGTGCTCTGTCGACTTGTGCAGCGGGCCCTGGAAAAAAAACGGCCGCGCATCGCTACGCAAGCCAGTCTGGCATCTCGGGCAAAAAGATATCAGTCAAAGAAGATACAATCGGAACGCAAATTCAACCGAAGAAAATTCAGACCCGATTCCGAATGAGCCGTAGGTTATGCTTTGTCCTTTTCGTATTACTTGCCGCGGGGCTGGGAACCGGCTGCAAGAAAGAATCCGCTCAGCTGCATTCGGTCAGCTTACGTACACCCGACGGGTTTCCGGCAATGGAACAATCGCTCTCCGCTCTCAACCTTACGGTGGAGGGCATCGCACTGGGGCGAAGGCTTTTTTACGACAAGCAACTGTCCGCCGATGTTTCGGTTTCCTGTGGAACCTGTCACGAGCAACGAGCGGCTTTTGGGACGTTTGAGCACGACCGGAGTCACGGAGTGTTCAACTCCCACACCTTGCGCAATGCACCACCGCTGTTCAATTTGCTTTGGCAAAAAACGTTTCATTGGGACGGCGCCTACCGCAGCCTGACCGAGGAAGCGGTTCAACCTATTACCGGTGCTACCGAGATGGGAATGTCTTTTGATCGAATCAAGCAATACCTACAAGACGATCCGAGCTATCGGGAATCGTTCAAAAAAGTTTACGGCACCTGGTTTATCCGTCCCGAGTTGGTTACAAACGCCCTCAGCCAGTTCACCGCCACATTTATATCAGCCAACAGCAAATATGACCGGGTAAAACAAGGGAGGGCACAATTTGACGCGTATGAACAAGCCGGGTATCAATTATTTCAACAGCGGTGTGCAAGTTGTCATTCCGAACCATTGTTCACCGACCATAGTTTTCGAAACATCGGCCTGCCGCTCGATCCCTCGCTTAATGATTTGGGAAGATTTCTGGTTTCTCGAAACGCAACCGATTCCATGAAATTCAAAGTGCCTAGTTTACGCAATGTGGCCGCTTCTGCAAATTATATGCACGATGGGCGGTTTGCCACCGTACAACAAGTGATCCGTCATTATCGTTACGGCGTACGAAGGTCGACTACATTGGATCCATTGCTGCAAAATGGACTAAGCATGAGCGATGCAGACGAGTACAACCTGATGCAATTCCTAAAATGTCTGACGGATTCCAGTTTTTTACAGGAGACGCGTTTGGCCCGACCTTTCTGATCATTGCTGCACACGTTTCGCTTTCAGGGCGTCGAGTGCGAATTGCTTGGCCGAGATCTCTTTCTCGGTCTCCTGCTGCGTGGTCAGGTTGGTTTGTAATTTCTTCTCCAGTTCCACCTGCTCTGCTTTGAGTGCAGATAATTTTTTCTGAGACTTTGTAACCTCTGCCTCCTGGGCCTGAATCTGCAACTCCAGAAATTCTTTTTCCACCGCCGGCTCAAGCGAGGACAAGAAACGCTTGACCTTCTTTATCGCATCCTCTTTCATATCGGTCTTTTGATTAACCCCGCTCTTCATGATCAGAAAATTAAGCGTGGCCGACTCGGCTGTCTTTTTTGTACGGGCCTCCACTTTGATGAGGTAATCAAATTTGTCTGCATTCAGCTCACTCACATAAGCATCTTTGAAAATTTTAAACCCCTTGTCCTTGTTGAATAACCCTTTTTCTTCTACCGGCTTGTAGCCTAAATTTTGAAAATACTTCACCATGGCTAACTCGACCGCCTCTGCGGAAGCTGCATAGTCGCACAAAAAGGCATCTTGGCGCTTTTTATCATACTCCACCTTGCCTTCATAGGGTTGAGCCGATACAACGACAGACGAAAGAAGGCTAAGTACAACTAAAATAGAGGTCCGCATGGGAGGATATTTTTCCAAATATAAAATTTATACGCGGAATGAAGGCGAGACACCCAGTCAAATAGAATACAGCGCACCGTCGCGCTCCACCAAGATTGATTTACATTTGTCTAAACCTTTTTCCTTGAGCCGTGTGAAGAAATTGGCCGGACAGACCCTGTGGTACGGCCTCCCCACCATCGCAAGTCGGTTTCTCGGCTACCTGATGAACCTCTCGCTGCCGCTGATCTTTGCACAGCCCGCCACCACGGCCGACCTCACACAGCTGTATGCACTCATCCCATTTCTGAATATCCTGTTCACCTATGGATTGGAGACAGCTTATTTCCGTTTCGCGCAGCAAACGGACCGATCTACTTTGTACAACACGCTTTCGACTTCACTACTTATCAGCACTTTTTTTCTGAGTGTGGGGCTCTGGCTGGTAACCACCCCTCTGGCTTCCCTGTTGGGCATGCCGTTGCATCCGGAATATATCCGCTGGATGATCGGGATCCTGGCACTGGATACGATCGCTTCGCTTGCTTTTGCCCGGCTGCGCTTGGAAAATCGTCCCCGTCGATATGCTTTTGCCCGCTTATCGGGCATTCTGGTCAATGTACTGGTGGTCACCCTTTTTCTGGGTGTGCTACCGCATTATGCCGGGATAGACACCATTCACTGGATCCGACAAATTCATCCAAAGGAAGAGAGCGGGATCGTATACTACCTGATCGGAAATGCATTGGGAAGCGGCGTAACCTTACTGCTGCTGACCAAACAATTCCGGGGATGGAAAGCATCGATCGACCGGCAGCTCTGGAATCGGGTCATACGCTACAGTTTGCCGTTGATCGTGGTTGGATTGGGTGGGATTGCCAATGACATGATGAGTCGGTTGATCTATCAACACGTGGTCGACCTTCCAGCCGAACAGGCCCGACATGAACTGGGTGTTTTTGGAAACATCATCCGACTTTCCATCGCCATCACGATCGCCATCCAGGCGTTTCGGTTGGCGGCTGAGCCTTTTTTCTTTCGGGAAAGCAGCGAAGCGAATGCCCCGCAAACCTATGCGCGCATCATGCGGTACTTCGTACTTGCCGGATGTGCCTTGTTTCTGCTGATCAGTCTGTATATCGACCTGGTCGGATGGTTTTTTGAAGCGATTGACCGAGGGGAGTGGGTAGAAGGATTGTACATCGTACCGCTTTTTGCGATTGGCAATGTTTTTCTGGGTATTTACTATAATCTGAGCACCTGGTATAAGCTGACCGATCGGAACGGCTGGGGCGCCTGGATCACCCTGATTGGTGCATTGATCACAATTGGCTTGAATATTTGGCTGATCCCAACCTATCATTATTTGGGAGCTGCCCTTGCAACCGTTAGCTGCTATGTAGTGATGATGGTCTTGAGTTATGGGGGGGGGCAAAAATTCTATCCCGTCCCCTACCCCATAAAAAAGATCCTGTCCTATTTGGCGATCAGTATTGCCCTGGTCATTGTTCATCGATGGATCGCAAATAACACCCAATCGGCTTGGATGAATTTGGGTGTTGCCACAGTTTTTCTGACCGGATTTCTAGGATATGGCTGGAGCGAGATACAACGAGGAAGAAAACAAGCAGCTTAACCTTTCGTCGTCCGAACAAATGGGTTGGATGTTTTTTCAGCGCCGATGGTGGTAGCCGGACCATGACCGGAGTAAACGATGGTCGACTCAGGCAAGGGGTAAAGTTGTTCGCGTATACTTTTCAGCAGTTGATCCATGTCGCCCCCCGGCAAATCGGTTCGTCCAACGCTGCCTTGAAACAGGACGTCCCCGCTGATCACCCAACCGCTGGTAGCACAATAAAAAGAAAGGCTGCCGGGTGAGTGGCCTGGAGTAAAAAGACATTGTATCGATTTCCCTCCAAGGGTGCATTGATCGCCCGACTCCAAATATTCGATCTTCCCTGCATAGGGCTCACAGGGCACCTGATAGAGATCCCCGGCCTTGGCTGAAAAATCCAACACAGGTTGCTCGGCCCGGTGCATCCGAAGGGGAAGGTTCCAGGTCTGATGCACAAAATTGTTGCCGAACACATGGTCGAGGTGACAGTGTGTATTCAAAAAAATGGTGGGAATCAAGCCATTTTGCAGGATGTGTGCCTCCAGGGTAGCTTGTTCGGCCCTCGACCGACAACCCGGGTCGATGATGGCACAAGTACCGTCGGCTGCGGAAACCACATAGGTGTTCTCCGCAAAGGGATTGAAACAAAAGGATTTAACATGGAGCATGGGCCTTTTTCGTAATTTTATACACTTGGGACAAAGGTAATGAAAGGCCTATCCCACTCCATCGCATGAGAATCCTTACGCAGTCATTCTTAAGCCTGTTGTTAGCACTGACCACCGGGAGCGTGATGGCACAGGTCAATACAGTCGAATTTGGGAAGAACCGAGTTCAATACCAGAAATTTCGTTGGGAATACAACCAGTCGGAGAACTTCAACGTATACTTTACCGAAGACGCCTTAGGGCTAGGCCGGTACGTATCACAGGTAGCCGAAAATGAACTTCCCTCGATCGAAGCATTTGTGGAATATGCGTTGCAACGGCGGATCAACATCGTGGTGTACAATCATTACGACGCCATGCAACAGTCCAATATCGGAATCGGCATCGACTGGCAAAACACTGGGGGGGTCACCAAGCTGGTCAATAATAAAATGGTCGTTTACTACAACGGCAATCGGGAACATCTCCGCATCCAGATCCGCCAAGGCATTGCCCGCAACCTGGTAGAGAACCTCCTGTTTGGAGACAACCTGGGGGAATTTGCCGCCAACCAAGCATTGCTGGACCTGCCCAATTGGCTAACAGATGGATACATCGCCTATACAGCCGAAAATTGGAATCCGGACCTGGACGATCAGCTACGCGGTATTCTACTGGCCTCCTCCTATAAAACTTTTTACCATTTCGCATTCGACAAACCCCTGCTGGCCGGACACGCTTTCTGGAAGTACATAGCCGATCGGTACGGAAAAACCAAGCCTACGTATTTTTTATACTTGGCTCGGATTTACCGTAATCTAAATCAGGCCTCCTATAAGATTGCCAAGAAAAAATTTAAGGACCTCCTGAAGGATTTCATGAATGAAAACACGGAAACTTACTATAAGGACATCCGAGGCCGCCGAAACACGCCCAAAGGACAATTGGCAGTCAGCGAGTACTTCGGAAAAACCGATTATATCCGGTTCAATGCCAATCCCATCCCACGCAGTTTCACCTACGGCGTGGTGGAATTTAGACAAGGGCGCTACCAAGTAGTGTTGATGGAAAATTTTGCACAGCGCCGCGTACTGTTGAAATTGGGTGTACGCTCCCGGGAAGATGACCAAAACCCGCACTATCCCCTCCTAGCCTGGGATCCAAAAGGTACGCGCTTGGCCGTCATGTATTGGGAAAAGGGACAAATCAAATTTTTCATTTATGATGTCATCCGCCGGGTGAAGATCAATAAGCAGGAAATTAAGGGATTTGATCAGGTGCAGGACATGAAGTTTATGCTCAATGAAAACAATCTCATTCTGAGTGCTGTCCGAAACGGTCAATCCGACATCTACACGTACAATATTGAGAAACAAACCTACGAGCAGATCACCAACGACCCGTTTGATGACTTGGATCCTTCTTTCGTAGCTTTCCCCAACAAAACCGGAATTCTTTACGCTTCCAATCGCCCCCACCCCAACGTGCGGCCAACGATGGATTCACTTCCCGCCCCCCGCTTCAACATTTACCTGGTAGATAACTGGAATAAGTCGACCGAGCGACAACTATCCAAACTTACAAATCTACAATGGGGCAATGCCCGTTTCCCCTCCCAATACAACACCTCCCATTTCACCTTTATCAGCGACGAAAACGGAGTGAACAACCGCTATGCCGGATTCTTCTCCACCGAAAGAGCCGGGATCGACACACTGGTTTTTATTGGGGAAGAGGTGCTTCGCAACCCTCCTCAAAAAGAAGTAGATAGCTTATTGCGGGAATATAAAAAAGAGGATGTGGATTCGATCGGTTTTGTGTCCCTTACCAACGACTCTGCTTATGTTTTTCCCCTAACCAACTACCAGAGCAGCATGCTGGAGACCCGTACCGCTGGCGATAACCAACAAGTCAGCGAAGTGGTCCGCCTGGGAGATGTAAAACTTCTTTATCGCCTGCGCGTAGATGAAAATACACTTCGTCGACGCAACGTGAGTACACCGCCTACGCAATACCGACGGAAAACCATCGAAGAAGCAAAAAAAGCATCCAAGAAAACACTGTCGGGTGCCCCCCCCATCCAAGACACCATCATCAACAAAGCAGGTGAGTTTACCAGCGGATTTGAAGACGAAGGCGACAGCACCCTTGGGGTAGGTAATAAAATTCCATCGAAACAAATAGAACCACTCAAGCTGAAGCGCTACACATACCGTCCCCCGAAATTCTTCAATGACTATCTGGTCAGCGGCTTCAACAACAACGTACTGGTAACCCGATATCAACCCTTCCAGGGCGGATATGGACCCGTTCAGTTGAGCAACAACGATCCGCTCAATGGAATCGTACGCGTGGGAACCTCTGATCTGATGGAAGACTGGAAGATCGCAGGAGGCTACCGGATCAGTCCCAACCTCAGTAACAACGAATACGTTTTCACCTCACAATACCTGAAAAAGCGAGTGGATTTTGGCGTTACGTACTACCGCAACTCGATCAACAATCCGCCGCTCTATACCGACTCTACCTGGTACAACACCAAACTACTCTCCAACCTTTACCAAGCCACCATCAGCTATCCGTTTAGCAAAGTACGTAGCCTTCGCTTCAACTTAGCCTACAGAAGCGATCGGTACGTAAAGCTTGCCAATGAATTCTTCCCCGACCGCTCGTTGTTTGCACCGGACGATCGGTTGAGCTATGCACTGGCCCGGATCGAATTTGTACACGACGATGCAATCTCCCCCGCACTGAATATTTGGGAGGGACTGCGCTGGAAGATCTATTTTGATTACAACGCCCAGATCGGAAAAAATACCCTTCAAGGCAAAGGCGATTTCCCATTTGTAATGAATGCCGGATTCGATCTTCGTCATTACTTGCCGATCTACCAAAACATCAGCTGGTCGGTTCGCGCCGCCGCCGACTTCTCCTTTGGCACCCAAAAGATCATTTATTATCTGGGGGGAGTAGACAACTGGCTCATGTTTGCGAACAACCAAAAAGCAGACGGCACCTATCGCTATTTTGATCCGGCCCATCCGATCGATCCGGATAATGATTACGCATACCAATCACTGGCGGTGAACCTGCGCGGATTCAAACAAAACATCGCCAACGGAAACAATGCAGTCGTGCTGAACAGCGAAGTGCGTATTCCCGTATTCACCTCCTTTATCAACAAACCCATCAACAACGCCCTGTTGCGGAATTTCCAACTGGTGCAATTCATTGACCTCGGTACTGCCTGGAACGGCGCCTACGACAAGATTGAACGCCCGGCCCTGTACTACCGCGCCCCGCCCGTTACCGTAAAAGTCAAGGCCGGCGGCATTGGTCCCTTTGCAGGCGGCTATGGTTTCGGCGCCCGCAGCACCGTACTGGGCTATTTCCTACGAGTCGATGCCGCCTGGCAAATGGATGGTTTCTTCAAGGGGAAACCGAAATGGTATTTGGCAATGGGACTTGATTTCTGATCAGGTCCTTACCTCGCCACCAATCCCGACAAAACCTGTCGGGATTTTTTATACCCGGTTGCACAAATCATTTATCTTACAAGACCATTCCGACTGTCATGTCCAACCAATACATCCTCGCACTGGATCAGGGAACCACCAGCAGCCGATCCCTGATCGTCGATGCCGGCGGACAGATCATCAGCATCGCCCAAAAAGAATTCAAACAACATTACCCGCAACCCGGTTGGGTAGAACATGATGCCGATGAGATCTGGAGCACTCAATCCGGTACCATCTCCGAAGCATTGGCCAAAGCCAAACTCCATCCCGATCAGATCGCGGCCATTGGTATCACCAATCAGCGAGAAACAACTGTGGTGTGGGACCGCCAGAGTGGTCACCCCATTCACCCAGCCATCGTCTGGCAAGACCGACGGACGGCCGATTACTGCGATCAGTTAAAAAAACAAGGCAGGGAGGAGATGATCCAACAAAAAACCGGTTTGCTGATTGATGCGTACTTCTCCGCCACCAAGCTCAAATGGATTTTGGATCAGGTACCGGGCGCCAGAGCCAAAGCCGAAAAAGGCGACCTAGCCTTCGGCACGATCGACAGTTGGCTGATCTGGAACCTTACCAAAGGAAAAGTACATGCCACCGATGTGAGCAACGCATCCCGTACAATGCTTTATAACATCCATGAACTTTGTTGGGATGCCGATCTTTTAGCACTTTTCGATATTCCGGCCGCCATTCTGCCCGCGGTTCGCTCCAGCAGCGAGATCTACGGAAAAGCCATTCTCAATGGAGTCGATCCTTCGAGTGGCATTCCGATTGCAGGATTGGTAGGCGACCAACAAGCTGCGTTATTCGGACAACTCTGCACCGAGCCCGGAATGGCGAAGAATACCTATGGTACGGGTTGCTTTATGATGATGAACACCGGTGAAAAAGCCATCACTTCTAAAAACAAATTACTGACCACCATCGCCTGGCAGATCAACGGGAAAACTCATTATGCTCTGGAAGGAAGCGTGTTCATCGCAGGGGCCGTAGTACAATGGCTGCGCGATGAACTTAAAATCATCCGAAACTCCTCCGAAGTGGAAGCACTTGCCGCACAAGTTGCCGATTCAAACGGTGTTTACCTCGTACCTGCCTTTGCCGGATTGGGTGCTCCGCATTGGAATCCGCATGCCCGCGGATCCATTTTCGGATTAACCCGCGGAAGTAACCAATCGCACATCGCCCGAGCAGCGTTGGACAGCATCGCCTTTCAAACTGCCGATGTATTGCAGGCTATGAATGCCGATGCGGGGATCCCCATTAAAGAATTGCGGGTGGATGGAGGTGCTACCATCAACAATGCGCTGATGCAATTTCAATCCGACCTGTTGAATTGCAGGGTGATCCGTCCTAAAATAACGGAGACAACCGCCCTCGGTGCGGCGTATTTAGCCGGACTCGCCGTTGGGTTCTGGAAAGACCTGACTGCCCTTCAATCGAACTGGCAAAAAGATAGTCAGTTTGAACCTGCCTGTACCGAAGCGCAACGATCCGCTGCCCTATCGGGCTGGCACCGCGCCGTCCGAGCGAGCATCGCTTGGGCCGAATCAACCGCACACGAAACTGTAAAGATATGACACCTGCAATCGGAGAATTTATTGGCACCATTCTGTTGATCACCTTGGGAACCGGGGTCGTGGCCAACGTCCTGCTTTCCGAATCAAAAGGACAAAACAGCGGATGGATCGTAATCACACTCGGTTGGGCCATGGCCGTTTTCATCGGAAATTATGTTTGCGTCAAACTGGGTGGTAGCGGTCATCTCAATCCCGCTTTCACCATCGGGGCGGCACTGTTTACGGATTTTGATAAAGCACAGGTCTTGCCCTATCTGCTCGCCCAATTCGGAGGGGCGATCATGGGTTCAATACTTACCTGGCTGTTGTACTATTCACATTTCGAAAAAACAACGGATGCTTCGCTCAAACTGGCCGTCTTCTCCACGGCTCCGGCCATTCGGAAAACGATCCCGAATCTGATCACGGAGATCATTGCAACGGCAATCTTGGTCATCGCCGCTTTGGGGATGTCCCAGCCCCAAACCCCGTTTGTGACGATCGATGCGCTGCCGATCGCCCTGGTAGTACTGGCGATCGGATTGTGTCTGGGTGGTCCCACCGGTTATGCCATCAATCCGGCGCGCGACCTCGGTCCTCGTATCGCACACTTCATTCTTCCGATTCAGGGAAAAGGAAAATCCGACTGGAGTTATAGTTGGATCCCGGTGATCGGTCCGCTCCTCGGCGCCTTATTGGGATTTTGGATCTACGGATTACTTTGATCGATCGCTTTCAGGATCCGATCACAAGCCCATTCGATCTGTTTCTCCGACAAGATCAACGGTGGAGCGATGCGCAAACAATTTGGCGCGAACAAAAACCAATCCGTCATTATTCCGACTGAATCTTTTTTATCGGTCTCCAAACACCGATTGATCACTCGCTTACACATCTGGGCATCCGAAAATGCAACACCCATCCACAGTCCGAACGAACGGACCGATTGGATCTTCGGATGTACCAGCCGATCAAGGAATAGAGCCTCTTTGGATTTGACCGTATCGATCCAGCCTTCTTCCAATAAGGCATCCAGCGAGGCAAGTCCCGCTGCACAACTCAACGGATGCCCGCCAAACGTTGTGATGTGCCCGAGCACAGGCGCCTCCGTCAACTGATCCATCAATCGTTTATCTGCAATGAACGCACCCAAGGGCATTCCGCCGCCCAGTGCTTTTCCCAATAACAATACATCCGGCACCACCTCAAACCATTCAAAGGCCCAAAGTTTTCCGGTTCGGCCAAATCCGGCTTGTATCTCATCCAACATCAACAACGCGCCCGTCTCCCTGCATTTCTTTTCTACTGCTTTTAACCAACCCGATTCCGGCACCGTAATTCCGGTTTCCGCCTGAACGGTTTCCATCAATACACATGCGGTAGAATCGTTGATTGCCTCGAGGGCGGCGGGGTCGTTGTAGGGCAGGTGCCAAACATCGGGGAGCAGGGGACGAAACGCCTGACGCCAATACTCATCACCAATCGCACTCAAGGCCCCTTGTGTACTGCCGTGATAGGAACCGGTAAAACAAATGATGCGGCTGCGATTGGTAACACGCTTGGCGAGTTTCATGGCGCCTTCCACGGCTTCGGCACCTGAATTCGTAAAATAAACCGAATTCAAAGATGCGGGCAACAACGAAGAGAGGCGGGTCGCATATCGAACCTGTGGCGATTCCACGAATTCACCATACACCATCACATGCAAGTATTTGTCGAGTTGCTCCCGAATGGTGGACAATACTTTGGGATGACCATGACCCAGATTAGCTACGGAAATTCCACCGATCAGATCGACATAACTTCTTCCTTTATGATCGAACAACGTGGCACACTCCGCCCGCTCGATGGCAAAGGCCATGGAAGCCGGAGAGGTCTGTGCCACATGCCGTAAAAACAATTCCCGCGCATTCACGCGCTAAAGGTCGGAAAGAAAACAGGATATTTGTATCTCAATTAACTGCATGGCACTGATCTTACCCGTTGAAGGAAAACGACCGCAATTCGGGGAAAACACCTTTCTGGCCCCGAACGCTACTGTGGTGGGCGATGTAACCATGGGAAAAGACTGCAGCATCTGGTTTCAAGCGGTCGTTCGCGGAGATGTGAATTTTATCCGAGTCGGTGATCGTGTCAACATACAGGACGGCGCCTGCATTCACGGCACCTATGAAAAATGCGGAACCACCATTGGAAACTCGGTATCGATCGGTCACCATGCCATCGTGCATGGGTGTACCCTGCACGATCATGTATTGGTAGGAATGGACGCCATCGTGATGGACCAAGCCGTGGTACACTCCAATACCATCATTGCTGCCGGAGCGGTCGTGCTCGAAGGCATGATCTGTGAAAGCGGGAGCATTTATGCCGGTGTTCCGGCCAAAAAAGTAAAGGACATCACGCCCGAATTGGTACGCGGGGAGATCGAACGCATCGCCAACAACTACATCAAATACGCCGGCTGGTTCAAAGATGCGTCCGAAAACAAATAAATGACTATGCGCCTGAATAAATGGATTTGGATTTTGGTGCTGGCAAGTTTCACGCTTAGTTCCTGCGGGATGCTCCGAAATATGTTTCGCCGCAAATCAGGTTGTCCGAGTAACGGAAAAAACATTGGGGCCGAACGGATCGCCAGCGGAGACCCCAAGGCCATACAAAGTGCCAAACGGGCAAAAAAATTTAAAAATTGATCAGTAATTCCGCTCGTCGATCGACTCGAGCAGATTTACATAACTCAAATAACGCCGCTCATCGATCACCCCTTCCCGTACCGCTTCCTTCACGGCACAATCCGGCTCATTAAGATGTAAACAGTTATTGAATTGACAATGCTCCAAGACCCGGCGCATCTCAGGGAAATAATGTGATAACTCCGCCCGTTCGAGATTGACCAAGCCAAACTCCCGCATCCCGGGCGTATCAATGATCCTTCCTCCTCCGGGGAGGTCAAACATTTCAGCAAAGGTGGTGGTATGTAATCCTTTTCCACTCCATCCACTGACATCTTGGGTACGGCGGTTGAGTCCGGGTAACCACCGATTCAGCAAACTCGATTTGCCTACACCACTGTGGCCCGTCACCAGCGTGGTCTTCCCATTCAATCGCTGCAAAAGGTCCTCCATACCAATGCCCGTTTCGGCACTGACCAACAACACGGGGTATCCGACCCCGGAATAAACACGTTTCCACTCCTCAAACGTGGCATTTTCCTTTGGGGAATGCTGATCGGCTTTGTTGCAAACGATCAGCGAAGGCACATGATACATTTCCGAGGCGATCAAACAACGATCGATGAAGCCGGTAGAGGTTTTGGGATTTTTTACCGTAACGATCAGCATCGACAGATCCAGGTTGGCGGCTACGATGTGATGCTGGTGTTTGTGTCTCGGACTTTGCCGATGCAGGTAATTTCGCCTGGGCTCGATCTCCACAATCATCGCCGTTCCGGCCAATTCCTCTTCCACTTCCAGATTGACCCAATCGCCCACAGCAACGGGATTGGTGCTGGTGATCGCATCTAATTTCATTACGCCTTTGATACGGGCATTCCAATTCTTTCCTTGTTCATCGCGAACGATGTACCAGCTTCCGGTTGATTTGTAGACAAGTCCGCGCATGGATCAGGAATTCGGCTTCTCCGTGAGATAATGCGCAACGATGGGCATTCGGCGTCCCATGCCAAAGGACTTGGGCGAAATACGTATGATGGGGCAGAACTGATTGCGCTTATATTCATTGATGTTTACCAACCGGATCACGCGGGCAACCGTATCCCGATCGAAACCTTGCGAAATGATCGACTCAGGTCCGTTGCGCAATTCGATGTATTGATAGAGAATCGGATCCAGCAAGGAATAATCAGGTAAGGAATCCGAATCTTTTTGGTTGGGTCTCAACTCGGCCGAAGGAGCCTTGTCGAGGATGGAGAACGGAATCACTTCCTTATCCCGGTTTATATAACGAGCCAGGGCATAAACCTGAAGCTTGTAACAATCGCCCAATACGGCAAGTCCACCAGCCATATCGCCGTACAAGGTTCCATATCCGGTAGCCAGTTCGCTTTTGTTGGATGTATTGAGCAATATGTATCCAAACTTATTGGCGACCGACATCAGGAAATTACCCCGGATGCGCGACTGCATATTTTCTTCCGCGAGGCCAAATGGCCGATCGGCGAACACTGGTTTCAGCTCGGTCAAGAACGCATCAAAGACCCGATCGATCGGCAGCACGTCATACGGATTTCCCAACCGCTCGCTCAGCAGTTTGGCATCCGTAACACTATGCGAAGAAGAAAACGGCGAAGGCAATAAAAGAGCACGTACATTTTCCTTCCCCAGTGCTTCTACGGCCAGCGCCAGGGTGACCGCACTATCGATCCCGCCGCTACTGCCCAGAATGGCCTGACGAAACCCCATCTTCCCGAAATAATCACGAATGCCCATGACAAGTGCCTGATGTATTTCCCGGATACCTTCCTGCGCCTGCAGCGAATCGGGATTGTATTCAGCTTCGGGTAATTCGGCAGCAACTGCTTGAATCGGTCGGTCAAAGCTTCCGTTTTCGTTCCAATCCACATACGCCACACATTCCTCAAAAAGTGGAAGTTGTTGAATCAAATTGGCCTCCGCATCCATGACCAGCGAACCACCGTCGAATACGATCTCAGTCTGACTTCCCACGGCATTACAATACAACATGGGACATTTGTACTTCCGAATATTTTGCTTGAGGATGGCCTTCCGGTCTTCCAGATGCGTATAATCAAAGGGCGAAGCAGAAAGATTGAGGATCAGGTCGGGTTGCTGAGGCAACAGTTGGTCGAGCGGACAGGTTGGATACAACGGATGATCGCCCAGGTTCCAGATATCCTCACAAATGGTGATCGCCAATTTTTTTCCTCGAAAATTCAAGACCGACCAATTCCTGGCCGGCTCAAAATATCGGTACTCATCAAAAATATCATAGGTAGGCAAACAAGTCTTTTGCGCAACGCCCACCAGCGCCTGATCGTCAAACAAGTAGGCCGCATTAAAAAGCCGCTTGCCGTGTTTATTTGGATTTCGCTGCGGGGCTCCGATCAGAATACCAATGCCATGGGCTGATTGACGGATTTGATCGAGTGAATCGTCGCAAGCATGGATGAATTCAGGGAACTCGAGCAGGTCGCGGGGCGGATAGCCACAAACCGCCAGCTCGGAAAACAGGATCAACTCCGCACCAGCGGCCTTGGCCTGCTGTATGGCTGCCAGGATCTTAGCCGTATTTCCGGCAATGTCGCCGATCCGGTAATTTTGCTGGGCCAACGCAATTCGCATGGCACAAAGGTACTGACTCCCCCGCGCTCTCGAGGGCAATAGTTAACCCCCCCGTTGCGTTATCATACCATGAAAAAGTTCATCGCCCTTTGGCTACCCGTATTCGTTTTTTTCGCTTGTGGGGAAAAGATCGTTGCGCCGGATGTTTCGGCAGTAGAAATGGAGGTGCCGGTAGATCGATTTGACCATTCATTTTTTTCGATAGATACCAGCCGGTTGGTCGCTGATTTATCGCAAACACAAGCCAAACATCCCATTTTTTATACCGAATTCATGGAAGGGATAATGGGAATCCCCACCAACGACCGTTCCACCCTTGCGTTGAACAATCTATTGTTTTTTTACAGGGGATATCGCCCCCTGTATGATACATTAATGAGTACATACAAACAGGTGGATGACATTCAAAAATCACTCAAACAAGGATTGCAGTTCGTACGGCATTACTTTCCCAAATATCCAGCCAATCAAAAATTAATTTTTTTCGTTGGACCCTTTGATGCTCCCGGAGTGATTATAACCGAAGAGGGTATAGCGGTGGGACTACAGCTCTATGCGGGCAAAAACTTCCCCTTTTATCAATCGCAACAAGGGATTTCACTTTTCCCGAACTATATCAGCCGCCGTTTTGAGCGAGATTATATTGTGGCTAACTGCCTACAAGGTGTCATTAAGGAACTTTGCCCTAACACCTCCGGCTCCTTGATCGATCAGATTGTTCGGCGCGGACGAGAAGCCTGGTTGCTGGAACGATTCCTTCCGTACACGGCCGACTCTCTGCGCATGGGTTTCACAAAAGATCAACTTCGGTGGTGTCAGGCCAACGAATCACTCATCTGGAGTTATTTTTTGAAAAATGTTGATTTACACACTACCGAAAAAGACATCATACAGACTTTTCTGGGAGAAGGTCCCTTTACGGCCGGGCTGGATCAAGAAAACTCCCCCGGAAACCTGGGCACCTGGGTAGGGCGACAAATCGTGCGGGCGTATGTCCGAAAAAATCCAACCATCTCTCCAGCCGCGTTGATTCAACTGGAGCCGGCAAAAATTTTGGAAGGAGCGGCGTATAAACCTCGCTGATCAATTGAGCTTTGCCGGCATGACCAGTTCAAATGCCGGAATGGTCACTTTAAAGGGCTGATTGGTATTTAGGTTCACCATTTCGTAATAACCCGACATCCGACCCATTTCGGTATTGAGGTTACAGCCACTGATATACTGATGGCGAGCCCCAGGTTCCAAAATTGGCTGTTGTCCAACGACACCATCCCCATCCACTTCCCGATAAGCCCCGTTGCTATCGAATATGTCCCAATGACGACGCAACAGTTGAACCGGAAAAACATTTTGGTTTTCAATTATTACGCGATAGGCGAAAATAAATTCAGGCTGGTTGGCATCGGCTTGGTAAAAGGTTTCTACACTGACTTCTACCCCGGAAGTAACTTGACTGACCATAATTAAAAGTAGGGAAAGGAAACAATAAAAATTCCCTTGTGCATAAATTGATTGAACTCAGTAGGCTTACTTTTGCACCCAAATTATTACCATGAAGATCGCCATTGCCCAAGGGGACGGAATCGGTCCCGAGATCATGACAGCCGTTCTCTCCCTTTTCGATGCCGCCGGTGTTCCGTTGGAATACGTACCCGTTGATATGGGGGAAATGGGTATTTGACAAAGGATTTAACAATGGCATGACCCCCGAAGCGCAACAAACCATCGAATCACTGGGAATCCTTTTTAAAGGTCCCATGGAAACCCCTAAAGGCAAAGGCGTAAAAAGTGTAAACGTAACGGCCCGCAAGACCTGGAACACCTATGCCAACAAACGCGTTTTCAAAACCCTTCATGGGGTAGAAACCGTATTTTCCAAAGCGGGCATCCCGATCGACCTCACCATCGTACGCGAAAACATTGAAGACACTTATGGAGGCATCGAACACATGCTCACGCACGATGTTGCCCTCAGCCGTCGCTTTATCACCCGCCCCGGGAGCGAACAAGTGATCCGCTATGCCTTTGAAATGGCACAGAAAAAAGGATCGCACCGCATTACCTGCGGACATAAGGCCAATATCATGAAGATCACCGACGGACTTTTTCTCGAAGTCTTCTATGAAGTGGCCAAAGAATACCCGGACCTCAAGGCAGATGATGTGATCGTTGATGACCTCTGGATGAAATTGGTGACCCGCCCCGACCTGTTTGATGTAGTGGTGCTGACCAACCTGCAAGGCGATATCGTGAGTGATCTTTGTGCCGGTTTGGTGGGCGGATTGGGCTTTGCCCCCTCCGCCAACATCGGCGATCACATTTGCATCTTCGAAGCCGTACACGGAACTGCACCGGATATCATGGGAAAAAATATCGCCAATCCCACTGCCTTGCTTCTGAGCGGATTGGCCCTGTTACGCCACGTGGGACTAATGGGCCACGCCGCCCGGATCAAAAATGCTCTTCTATACACACTGGAAAGTGGTGCCCGCACCGGCGATTTTGGTGATAAAAATAAACCCGCCCTCAATACCACCGAGTTTATTAAAACCATCATTGACAACTTGGGCAAAACCCCGGCACATGGTGCGCGTCCCCTTCTGGAAGACAAACCCATCACCCCCACCCAGTACAAACTCGAGAAAAACCCCCTGATCATGTCCGAAGAACTTATGCAGGAAAAGATCGTGGGTGCCGATTTCTTCGTGGAAAGCGAAGAACAACCCCAACTCGTGGCTGATAAGATCTTAGCCGGACTAAATACAAAGTTTGATCTGGTAACCATCAGCAACCGAGGCACACAAGTATGGCCCAAAGGATCTGTCTTTACCAACTTGGTGAACCAATACCGTTGCCGGATCGAAAGCAAAGGCACAGAACCCTGCTCGCAAGAAGAGATCCTGCAACTCTATCAACACATGATGAAAGTGTTCAAGGTTTGCTCGATCGAATTGCTGAATATGTGGGGAGAGAAGAAGGGGTATAGTTTGGCGCAAGGACAATAACCGCGCTTCGCGCGGTTAGTTTGGGAAGTTTGGGAGTTTGGGAGTTAGTTTGGAGTGGTCCGCTACGCGGACGTCCGCAGTCTGCAGTCCACAGTCGGCGGACAGCGGTCGGCGGACAGTAGTTGCTAGTTAGTTAGTTTATAGCCGAGTGATTGGAGGTAGCCTTTTAGTTTTTGGCGGTGGTCGCCTTGTATGAGTATAAGGCCGTCTTTTACGGAGCCGCCGGTACCGCAGTGTGATTTCAATTTTTTTCCGAGTTCTTCGAGATCGGGTGTGGTTCCCACAAAGCGCTCCACAAGCGTCACCGCTTTGCCGGCGCGCTGTTTGGTGTCGAGCCGAAGCAACAAGCGTTGTTTATCCGGTGGCAAGGTCTCGGTTTCACCTGTCTCCTCTTCAAAGGAAAAATTCGGATCCGTACTGAATACAAATCCCCGTTGATCGGCTTTGTTCTTTTTTGACATATTATTCCATCACCGTTTTTAAACTCAAATCCAAACTCACCGCCTGGTGCGTAAGAGCCCCCACGCTTATGAATTGCACACCCGCCTCAGCGTAGGCACGAATATTCCCCAAATGAATCCCCCCACTCACTTCCGTCTCGAACTTTCCCGCGATCCATTCCACCGCCTCACGAACCTGATCCACCGAAAAATTATCCAACAAAATCCGATGCACACACCCAACACCCAAGTCCAGCACCTGCTGTAATTCAGCTCGGTTGCGAACCTCGATCTCTACCGGAATCGTCAAATTTTTATTGGCCACATACCGACGGGTGGCATCCAAAACCGGACCAATCCCGCCCCCATGATCAATGTGATTGTCCTTGATCAAAATCCGATCATACAACCCAAAACGATGATTCTGCCCGCCACCAATCCGAACCGCTTCCTTCTCTGCCCAGCGAAATCCCGGCGTGGTCTTTCGCGTATCCAATAAAACAGCCGAAGTACCTTTCAATGCCTGCACATATTTATCCGTTAACGTGGCAATACCCGACATCCGCTGCATCAGATTCAAGGCCACCCGCTCCCCGATCAACAACGAACGGGCCGATCCACTCAATTCAAATACCCGATCGCCCGGCCGGATCCTTTCGCCATCACGCATATGGACCGTTGCTGTTAAGGAAGCATCCACAAAAGAAAAAAAATCCAACGCCACCTGCACCCCGGCCAACAAGCCCTCCGATTTTGCCAATAAAGAAGCCGTTCCGCGTACGGAAGAAGCTACCGTAGCCAGCGTGGTGTGATCACCTTCGCCCAAATCCTCAGCCAACCAATTCCGAAAAGAATGCACCCGATTGTTTGTTGCCATGACACAAAAATAGCCCCATTTCCCCCGCACCCATCCGCGGTTTCGTAACTTTGAGTCGCACTTGGGGTGAAAAGACATGTCCGATACAAAACGCAAGGTGATATTGGTGATAATGGACGGCTGGGGACTCGGAAAAGTACCCGCCGCCGACGCCATACAACATGCCCGCGTACCGTTTACGGATAGTCTCTATCAACGCTATCCGCATACCACATTGACAACCTGCGGAGAGGCAGTCGGACTCCCAGCCGGACAAATGGGAAACTCCGAAGTGGGTCACCTGAACCTCGGAGCCGGACGAATCGTATACCAAGAACTGCAACGCATCAACATCGCCATCCGCGACGGAGAAATGGCACGTAATCCGGCACTACTGGGCAGTTTTCAATACGCCATCGAAAAAAACAAACCGCTGCACCTGATGGGACTGGTCAGCGACGGCGGTGTACACGCCCATATCGACCACCTGATCGCACTGGTCAATTCCGCCCATCAAGCCGGCGTGAAACAACTCTTCATCCATGCCTTTACCGACGGACGAGATACCGATCCCAAAAGCGGAAAAAAATTTATTGCGCAATTGGAAACTGCCATCGAGGGGAAAGCCCAAATCGCCTCAGTCAGCGGAAGGTATTATGCGATGGATCGCGATAAACGATGGGAACGAATCAAACTCGCCTATCAAACACTCGTTGAAGGAAAAGGAATAACGGCTCCCAATGCAATTACCGCCATCGAATCTTCCTACCAAAACAACCGCACGGATGAATTCATCCTGCCCACCGTGATCGTACAGGAGAATGGAGAACCTGTAGCCACCCTACACCTGGAAGATGCCGTGATCTGTTTCAATTTTCGGACCGATCGCTGCCGCGAGATCACCCAAGTGCTCACTCAAATGGATCTGCCGAAGCAAGAGATGAAAAAACTCGTTCTTCATTACACCACATTCACGGAATACGATAAAAGTTATCAAGGCATACAAGTCGTTTTTTCTACCGATAACCTCAACAACACCTTGGGCGAAGTTCTGGCCAACAACGGACGCACCCAGATCCGAATCGCCGAAACGGAAAAATATCCGCACGTCAGTTTCTTCTTCAGCGGCGGACGCGAAAAACCTTTCGAAGGGGAAAGCCGGATCATGATCCCCTCCCCCAAAGTAGCTACCTACGACCTGCAACCGGAAATGAGCGCCAAAGAAGTGACCACCGCCATCCTGGAAGAGATCAAAAAAGCAAAGACCGATTTTATCTGCCTCAATTATGCCAATGCCGATATGGTCGGACATACCGGCGTCTGGCAAGCGGCCATTCGCGCCGTGGAAGCGGTAGATGATTGTGTGGCACAAGTGGTGCAGACCGGTTTACAAAATGGATACACGATCTTTCTGACGGCCGATCATGGCAACGCCGATTATATGATCAACCCCGACGGATCTCCCAACACCGCACATACCCTGAATCCGGTTCCCTTTTTCATCATCGATAAAGAATGGAATGGCACCATCGATTCCGGAAAATTAGGAGATATTGCACCCACGATTTTAACGCTGATGGGTATTCCCATTCCGAATGAAATGACCGGGAACATTCTCATCGATCACCCTTAAATCAACGGCTATGCTAAAAAATATCGGCTGGACCTTACTGACCGCACTCCTATTGATTCAATTCATTCGACCAGCGAAAAATCAAACCCTTTCTGCTCAACCAAACGCGATCCAAACCAAATATCCGGTGCCCGAGAACGTATCCGCCATCTTAAAAAAAGCCTGCTACGACTGCCACAGCAACAACACGCACTACCCCTGGTATTCCAACATCCAACCCGTATACTGGTGGCTGAACGATCATATTGAGGAAGGAAAAAGCCACCTGAATTTCGATGAGTACACCAACAAACGGTTACGCTTCCAATTCCACAAGATGGAAGAGGTGATCGAAGAAGTAAAAGAAGGAGAGATGCCCCTGAATTCCTACACTTGGATTCATGGGGAGGCCAAACTAAACAAAGATGAAAGAGCTCTTATAACCGGCTGGGCACAACAAGTGATGGATACCATGAAGGCAAATCATCCGATTGACAGCTTGATTCGCAAAAAATAACCCTTTCCGGATGCCGAAGCATTTCTGTCGTTTCATTCCTGCTTTCACATTCTTTTTTTGTACATCCGCCTTCGCACAGTTGGATACTACCAAAATCGGAGTTTTGGAGGAAGCAGTCATTTACTCAAATAAGTTTCCGGAAAAAGCCAAGCACACGGCGCAGCAAGTGCTGGTAATTAATAAAAAATCTATTTCCAGCACAAATGCAGCCAATACCGCTGATCTGTTGCAGGATGGCGGAAAGATTTTTGTACAGAAAAGTCAACAAGGCGGCGGCAGTCCGGTTCTCCGTGGTTTCGAAGCCAGTCGCGTGTTGCTGCTGGTTGATGGCATCCGGATGAATCATGCAATCTACCGGGCCGGGCATTTGCACAATGCCATCACGGTGGATCAAAATATATTGGAGTCGGTCGAAGTGCTAATGGGACCTGCCTCCACCCTGCACGGAAGCGATGCGCTGGGCGGCGCGATCCATTTTCGAACCAAGCCGGTCAAGCTTTCTGAACACAATAAAACTACGGCAAGCGGAAATCAATTTCTTCGCTATCGAACCGTAAACCGAGAGGTGAGCGGGCACTTGGATGTCAATATCGGCACCCAGAAATTCGGCTGGCTACAATCGTACACCTTTAGCAAATTCGGCGAACTGAAAATGGGCAGTCGTTTTCCGAGCAGATATCCAAATTTTGGACGTCGTTCGAAATATATTGAGACCGTAGAAGGCAATGATCGGATCGTAAACAATCCAGACGAACGAATGCAGAAATTTTCCGGTTATCAGCAGTGGGATGTTCTGCAAAAAATGCTGTTTAAGCCATCCGAAAAGATTTCCCACAGCCTTAACCTGCAATTATCGAACTCTTCGGATGTTCCCCGGTACGACCGGCTGCAGGACACAAAAGATTTTGGGGGGACGATCGGACGGACCTTGCGCTTTGCCGAATGGTATTACGGACCGCAGTTGCGTAGCCTGGCAGCCTATCAAGCACAATGGACACCGAATACCGGGAATGAATTCAAATTTCAGATCCATCATCAACTCGTACGAGAGAGCCGGCAAACCCGCGAGTATCTACAGTATGAGCGATTCGACAGCCGGCGGGAGCAGATTCAGGTATGGGGGGTGAATTTGGATGCTCGTATGAAAAAGAGCGAAGATGAATTTACCTACGGAATAGATGGTCAGTGGAACGATTTGCATTCGGAGGCAGACCGGACAAACTTGCGTACCGGTGTCAAAACGCCGATCGATACGCGTTATCCGGACGGACGGAACCGAATGCTGTTTTTGGGACTTTATGGTCAGCACCTAAGAAAAATAAAGAAAAGCAGGTGGGTGTTGAATGACGGCATACGGATACAACACGTATCGATTCGGTCTTCGCTGCTCAACAATTCTTTTTTCAATTTCCCCTTCAGCCAGATTCAACAAGACAATATTGCCCTTACCGGAAACATTGGACTCGTATACAACCCCGATGCTGCGCTACGGGTGGCTTTGAATCTGAGCAACGGCTTTCGTACACCCAACATCGATGATGCAGCCCGTGTTTTTGAATCGAGTACGTCTCAACGTCGACTCATCCTGCCCAACCCAGATATTCGTCCGGAGCGCACGTATAACGTCGACCTGAATTGGATATACCGCATGGCGGATCGGATCCGATTTGAGGGAGCTTTTTTTTATACGTTGTATCGAAACGCAATTGCGCTAGCACCCTATCGACTCAACGGGGCTGATTCGGTCGACTACAACGGTGTCCGTTCGGCCATTTATGCCAATCAAAATGCCCGAAAAGGATATCTGATGGGAATACAGGCCCGGCTTTACTGTGAATTGGGCGGGGGATGGTCGCTCGACAATACCGTTTCGCAAACCCAGGGGCGTTATCAAACCGCAGGGGGAGAGATCCCGCTGGACCACATCCCTCCCGTTTTTGGCCGCTCTGGACTCCAATACCGGCAGAAAAAGATCCAATCGGAGATTTTCATCCAATTCAATGGGTGGAAACGGCTAATGGACTATAATTTGGAGGGGGAGGATAACCTTCAATATGCCACGCCGGATGGGATGCCCGGTTGGATGACCTTGAACTGGCGGTTTCAGGTGGATGTTTCCAAGACGATTCAGATCCAGGGGGGCGTGGAGAATTTATTGGATCGGAACTACCGGGTTTTTGCCTCCGGGCTCTCGGCCCCAGGGCGGAGTTGGATGATTGGGGTCAGATCCAATTTCTAGGAAAGGTCATAATTTTTCCTGCAAAATTTTCTTACATTGAGGGTGAAATGAACGACCAGGAACTGATACAAGGTTGTTTGCACAAAAACCTGACGGCACAGCGGGAATTGTATGATCGATATAGCCCGAAGATGTTGGCTGTTTGCCACCGTTACGCCATAAACCGGGAAGATGCGGAGGACATGCTACAGGAAGGGTTTGTAAAGATTTTTTTGCAGATCGGCTCTTATGAAGGAAGAGGGTCATTTGAAGGGTGGATTCGCCGCATCATCGTTCACACCTGCATCAATCACCTTAAGAAGAACAAAAAGTTCCAAGAAAATATTGAGCTCATCCATGCGCAGGGAATGACCACACGCTCGGAAGCGATTCCGTCCATCATTCAGGCCAAACAGATCACGGAATGCGTTCGGTTGTTACCCGTGGGATATCGGACCGTACTGAATCTATTTGCGATTGAGGGATACAGCCACCGCGAGATCGGAGCTATTTTGAATATTGAGGAAAGCACCAGTCGAAGTCAGTATACCCGGGCAAAAAATCTTTTAGAGACCCTGCTGATCCAGCGAAATATCTTACCGCCTCACAAACAAAAAACCGAGTGGCTGGTTGCTACCCGTTAAGTGCATGTCGAACGAACACCACCATACCGAATTTGAACACTGGCTCCGGGAGGAAACCGATCGGCACCGGCTCTATGCCGATGAATCGGTTTGGGAGCGCATCCAAAATCGGCTTCGGCGGCGGCGTTGGCTTCCTTTTGTTTTATCCGCTTTGGGGATCATCAGTGCAAGTGTTACCTGGGTGATGATCGATCAGCCCGATTTGCCCATCAATTATGCATCCAATAATAATTTCCTGCCCGTGGAGCGATCCGTTTCGCAAACTCCATCGGTCAGAACGGAAAAGGATCCATTGAAAATCGCCACTCCTTACAAGGCTTCTCTCCTTAAACAAGAAACATCTGCACCCTCCTTCCTGATGCCGGGCGTAGCGGAGCAACCCTCGACCATTCACCCGAGTGCGTATACGGCCGAGATTCCGAGGACTACGGAATCTGCCGAAATATTGCTACTGGAGGCCAAGGGTCTGATCCGGGCGGTTCCATTGAAGGCGATCGTTGTCTCTCCCACCGTTTACTCTACCCCAACAATTCCTACTACTGATTTAACTCTTGCACGTACGGAAGGGGATCAGTCGTTGAGCAGTCAGCCTGAAGTGGAGAAACAAAAAGAGGCTTCCCCCGTAACACTAATCCCAGAGCAGTACCAGACGATTGAAAGTGTGATCAGTAATTATAAGGGCAAGCGCACAAGAAAGAGTTGGAAGGTGCAGCTGAGTATGAGTCCCACGATCAGTTACCGTCAACTCATCGAAAATAAAGAAGCCTTACAAGCAGCTCGTTCGGTCATGAGTCCGGCCCCCGCCCTGGCTGCCCCGGAACTGGAAACGGTTGTGAACCACAAACCCGATCTGGGATTACAGTTCGGTTTGTTGGCGAATCGCGCATTGACCAAACGGATCGATTTTGTCGGTGGACTACAATTCAACATCAACAAATACGATATACAGGTCTACCGGGGCGGGCAGGAAGTGGCAACAGTTGGACTCAGCAATGGCGTTGGCGCCGGTTCGGTTTCCTCGTACACCAATTATCGTAGTTCGGGAGGTATTTGGGCCAATTGGTTGGCAAATTTTTACTTCTCGGTATCTGCTCCAGTCGGATTTCAATACCGCGTAGCCGGAAATAAAAAATGGAGTTGGAGCATTGGCTCTTCCATACAGCCTACCTACCTTTTGAGCAATCAGGCCTATGTTTTATCGACCGACTATAAAAACTACCTGGAGGTTCCCTCCTTGGTTCGTCGGTGGAATTTGAATGGCCAGGTGGAGTCGTTTATTGGTTTTCAGAACGGAAAAACAAGGTGGACGCTGGGCCCTCAGGCACGGTATCAGATCCTTTCGAGCTACGAGAAAGCATATCCGGTACGAGAACACTTATTTGATGTGGGGATAAAGCTGGGTATTGGACTTTAACATCCGCAAGTCACCGGATGCGGTATTTTTGGAAATGCGCATATTGATTCCACTCATCTTCCTGGTAACTTTTTCTGCCTGTAAGCAAAAAGAACCCCAACCGAAATTTATTTCTGCCGTTTCGCTGATCAAACAAGAAGTGAAACATATAGATACATCCCTTTATTCGATCAAACGGTATACAACGATAGATACCTTTCCGACCGACACCTCTTTCATCACCCGGGAGCGTTTCCGCTCTGAGGTAGCTGATTTTTTACAGGTGCCGGATCTCAGCGATCCGCGCCAAGCAACCCTTTACGGAGAAGCATCACAATTTGATACGTTGATCAACCGGGCGATCATTGCCTACACGGCCAAGGACCCGAACAAACAACCCTATCGGACCATTGAGCTCTTTGTGGAGCCAAATCTAGCTACTGGGGATCAGGTTCGGACGATATGGATCGTCAGACTGCAAAGCGATCGAACGGGTTCAGAGGAACTGAAAATGACCTGGCAGGTAGGTAAGAGTTGTAGTCGTACACGAATAACCCGTAAACCGGGAGGGCAAGAGGAAGTACACACCACCAAATGGAGCTGGAACGAATAATCCTATGAATTCGGATTCTCTTACCGCGGTTATAGCGGGATTGCCTACTGGTCCCGGTGTTTATCAATACTTTGATGAGCAAGGTGAACTGATCTATGTAGGCAAAGCCAAGAACTTGCGCAATCGGGTTCGTTCGTATTTTCAAAAAGAATTGGAGTCAAACAAAACCCGAGAGTTGGTAAAACGGATCCGTCGCATTCAATTTACGACGGTCTATTCCGAGGAAGATGCCTTTCATCTGGAGAACACGCTGATCAAGGAATATCAGCCCCGCTATAATATTCGACTGAAGGATGACAAGACCTACCCTTGGATCGTCATCAAAAAAGAGCCCTTTCCACGGATCTTTCTCACGCGAAAAAAATTCGACGACGGGTCAGAGTATCTGGGTCCGTTCACCCATTCACAACAAGTGCGCGAGTTACTCGAATTCGTCAAACAAATCGTGCCCCTGCGCACCTGCTCCCTCGCTTTGAACCCCAAAGCGATTGAAAAAGGAAAATTCAAGGTTTGCCTCGAGTATCATTTGGGCAATTGTTTGGGACCCTGTGCCGGGCATCAAACGGCTGCAGCCTATGCATCCGGTATTCAACAGATCCGCGACTTGCTCAAAGGGAACCTGAAACCGGTGATGGAGGCGGTCCGGGGACAAATGAAAGTCGCTGCCGCCGAGTGGCGTTACGAGGAAGCCGAGCGATGCCGTCAAAAATTAAAATTTCTGGAGAATTATCGAGGGCGGTCGGTAGTAGCCAATGCCCGAGTGAAAGAGGTTGATGTATTTGCAGGCAAGGAGCAACAGGGGCATTATTTTATCAGCTACTTAATGGTTCGAAACGGAGCGATCGTCCAAACCCACGCCACGCGGGTGGAGGACCCATTGGGCTCTTGCTCCGAGGAGCTGCTTGCTGCCGGGATCGCGCAGTTGCGAGAACGGCTGGCTTCCACGGCTCTGGAGATCGTGGCTTCCGAGCGGATCAACTACCCCGATACGTCGGTTCGGATCACCTTGCCAAGAGCCGGTGATAAAAAAGTGTTGTTGGAATTGGCACACAAGAACCTCTTGCACCACATCCAGCATTGGATATCGACCAAATGGAAACAGACGGAACTGGATACACTTTCAAACGAGGAACTGCTGGAGCAAGTGCAGGAGGATTTACAACTGCCGACGGTACCCCGACACATCGAGTGCTTCGACAATTCCAATTTTCAGGGAAGCTACCCCGTATCGGCCATGGTTTGTTATAAGAATGGAAAACCCAGCCGAAAAGATTACCGTCAATTTCACATCCGATCGGTGGTGGGCATCAATGATTTTGCCTCGATGCAAGAGGCCGTCTCGCGCCGTTACCAACGGCTTTTGCGCGAGGGCGGACCTTTTCCCCAACTGGTGATCATCGATGGCGGAAAAGGACAATTGAATGCAGCCCAGGAAGCGATACAAGAGTTGGGGCTGGCCGGTCAGATGACCCTGATCGGACTGGCCAAAAATGTGGAGGAAATCTTTTTTACGGGCGACAGTGAATCGCTGAAGCTGGATTACCGAAATCCGTCTCTGTTGCTGATTCGCCGCATCCGCGACGCCGTGCATCAACACGGGCTCAGTTTTCATCAGCTACTCCGCAGCAAAGGCGCGATCCGAAACGAACTAGAAAATATTCCAGGCATCGGAAAACAAACCACAGAGGAGCTTCTCACCCGTTTTCGCTCGGTACGGAATATCCAGGAACAAGAGATCGGTGCGTTGGCAGAGGTAGTCGGACCAGCCAAGGCCCGAAAGATTGTTGACTATTTTCGAAAGAATGATTGAGCAGTTTTAAACAAACAGAATAAAAAAAGGGGCCTGAATAGACATTCAGCCCCGTTAAAATCCAATATCCTATGAAAAACCAATTCGAAAATACATTTTTTTTTGAGTTAACCTAATTTGCTCGAACTTTTTTTTGATACACAAACATGTGTCTATCAGCGCATTATAAAACCCTGACCCCCAAACTTCCAAACTCCCAAACTAGCCAAACCATCCAAACTATCTAAACTTATCCCCTTTGATAAAAAAAACCCGCCCGAGGGCAGGATTTTCCAGGAATAGAATTTTATGGAGAGATCAATAAGACCAAAGGTCTTGTTCGAAATTGAAGATCTTTTCCTTGATATTCTCACCTTCCAAAAGCCGCAAAATATCGTTGTCGACCAGGTTGCGGATATAACTATTGGAGGGGTTATCGAGGGTAGATTTGACGATGTAGCTGCTGAACATTCGACTTTCGAAGAGTTCTTCCCAGGTCATTCGGTTTTGTCCCAAATTCTTGGGATTATACACTTCCGACTTTGAAAGCATAGGTCGAGCATCGGGATAATAAACCCAGAACAAGGAAGAGGTTCCCCGCTCCTTTTTGGTGTTCGGAACATATTCGGTCTTCAGCAATCCGATTCCGAGTATCCGAACATACATTCGGCTAGATTCACGATCGAATACCCACTCTTCCTTTAAACGCATTTTCACGACGTCATCCGGATTGAAGCTCTTACGGGTAACCGTACGCCCCACAATTTTATTGATATCGTATAAGTCGCGCACAAGCGAAGTATCCAAGCCCCCTGCTGTCTTTTGATATACATCCGCAACACTTAAGGGCGTGGTGAAGCGATCATCGGCAAAGGCGGTAATTGAACCGGAAGTGACAGCGTTCATCAGCATGGAAACGAACATCTGGCTGCCATCATCCTCCACCCCTTTGAAGGTGAAGATTTTGTTGATTTTCTCTCTGAAATCCAACTCTCTCCATACTTTCTCCGCGTACATGGCATCGTCCCAACGCAGGTGTTCATAGTCGAGCGGTTTTCTTTCCCGAACCATGCCTTTTTCAAACGCATTATCGTTGCGCAAGGAAATAGTTGGTCCGGTGGAGGCACTCACCGTATCGTATGTGATCGGCAGGTTGGCATACGGGTCATACCCCGGGGGCTGTCCGTTATTGTTATTATTCTCGGGATTACGGGTGGTATCTGCTGTGGGGGGAGGTGTTTCTCCTCCTCCTCCACCACCACCACCGGTACGACGGCGACGCTGTGCGTCCACTGAATTCACCTGCAGCAGACAAACAGTCAACAATCCGAGTACAATCAATTTTCCTTTCATGATCTAACTTTTTATTGTATATAGTAAACCAAGGCACCTGCTTTATTTACACGCCCATCGGGCCCTTTCACCCGTATATCCTCGATGGTTACCATCCTACCTGGCCGTACGTGTTGACCAATGGCAGTGCGAACAGCTTGGGAGAAGGCAGCACCTTGCACCGGGATAGAAATAATATCATCATCGGTGTCGCATGTAAAGGTGTAGCTCACTACACTGTATTCCAGTTTAAAGGGGAAATTAATGATGCCGGCGCCTACCCCCGCCTGAGACCGAAATTCACCGGCCGTGACGGGTTCTCCACTTTGTTTTCCGCCCACGTACGCTTGTGCCGGAGGCAAGGCCTGCACACGGAATTCAGAGGCACCTGCCAGTTTATTATCAACGTATACACTGATAATACATTTATCTGTGATCTGGCTGACGCGGCAATTATACTTTCCGTTTCCAACACGCGACAATTGACCACCGCCTCCGGAGATTTCAGCACGAATCTTGTCATCGCCTCCGCCACTGGCGGCAATGCTAACGGGATTGTCTACACCAATGTATAATACATTCATCTTATCCAGGGCAATGGAAGCATTGGCTGAACCTACGGTGTATTCAATCGGAATGGTACGTGTTTGAGGCTTGCCATCCTGGTCGGTAAAGGAGACGGTAACGTTTACCGTTCGGCTACCCGTTCCACTCGCGGTGGTCTTGTAAATAGCCATGCCTTTCTCGTTAAGCGGTACGTTCGCACCTCCTATGTTGACCGTAGGTAATTTGGAGCGGCTGAAGGCACCCAATCCGGCTGTGATCTCCAATTCCTGACCGGGCATCAGGTATCGTGAACTCTGTCCTACAATGGCCTCAAAGGCGTCGAAGCGCAACTCTACTTTACCAACTTGTTCGTGGCAATAGGTCACGATCTTGTTCTCCGCATTGCGAATGTCATTTTGAAATTTACTCAAGATGCTGAGGGCCCCAACGGTGGGAGCCATATAGAAATAGGCTTCTTCCCATGACTTTTTACTGGAGTTCATGCTCTTGGGCATTTCCAAAGAGATCGGGATGGGATTCTCGAGTTCCCAGGCTCGAATAGCGGAGTCTTTCAGCACATTGATCTTGAAATCACCCAATATCTTGTAGAGTTCTTTAGCCTTTCCTTCCTTGATCATTACGCGTGTTACCATGTTCTGATCATCCTCGCGGTACTTTTTGGAGGGATCATTGGGATCGCCACCCGCTTGTTTGATCAGGTCTTTTTTTAGGTTCTCGATAAAAGTAAAGGCGGAAGTAGATTGATCCATAACGTCTTTGGCCTTGGGCTGCCAAATGCTAGCTTTCTCCCGGGTAGCATCCTCACTCATTTTTTCCGTCAACGATTCGAATATTTGAGTGGAGGAAACTTTAACTGTTCCGTTCGTTTTCTCCAGACTGTCGTTGATTGTCTTGAAAGCGTTCAGAATTTCGGCGGATATATTGATGGCCAACAGGGCAGTCAACACCAAATACATGATGTTGATCATTTTCTGTCGGGGCTCTTTTGGTAAAGCCATGTTTCGTTACGTTTAATTCAGTTGAATAATCACATTTCGGTCCGGAACCACCTGTTTTAGGAGCGTCCTTGCATTGCGGTCAGCATATTGCCGTAAATACTATTAAGACGACCCAGGTTGCCCGCCAACTGACCTACCTGCTCTTGTACTCGCTTGGCATCCTCCACGCTTCCCATCATCGTGTTGGAAACTTCGGTGAGCTTAAAATAGAAACTATTCAACGCTTTCAGGTGATTGTTGCTGTCTTGCAATTCCAACTCATAGATGGTATTGAGCGAAGAGAGATTTTTAGTAAGTACTTGAATCTGCTCATGGAATTGTTGGGCGCCGGAGGTTGCTTGTGCAAAGGCTCCTACGGAAGCAGCCGCATCGGAATAAGCAGATTTCACGGCATCGAGTTGGGTAGTAACCTCGCGGGTCTTTTTAGTAAAGTCTTGGGAAGCAGCCGCCATATCGGTCACATCTTTCAAGCCGGCAACAGTAGCGTTGAGCTGCTCGAAACTTTGTTGCAGTGCCTGCATGGTTTGCGGCCCGCCTGCTGCTTTGGCAACACCTGAAACGGACAACAATTCCTCATCATGGCCGGGTGCATCCTCTGCTGGGAAAACAATGTAAAGGACACCATAGAGTGCGAAGATCACGGCCTCGGTGGTCAAACCAATCCAGAGCCAGATATCGGCATCGGCGGCGTGCGTAATCTTGCGAAGTGCACCCCAAATTACTAATGCGGCGCCGAAGGATACACCCACGTCTACCCATTTACTGACTTTAGGAGGAATTTTTGCTGCCATAGTTGATGATTGTTGTAGAGTTGAGATGAAAAATAAAAATGGATAATTATTGGCGGCCACCACCTTTGGGCGGAGCAGCGGGAAGATCGATCACGCAGCGGAAGCCGATGTAAGATTTGGCGGTGTCTTGGTACTCGTACGTACTGGTACCATTCTGCAGGTAAAAACCTACATCCTTCCAACTTCCTCCCCGTACTACCTTCCGTTTCATAAGCGGGGGATCGTCTTTACCCGCATTCCAGCGAACATCGGGGTTCATATCGTGCTGAAAGTTGTTTCGTCCTTCGTAGTAGATCGAAGAGGTCCATTCCGCTACGTTGCCCGACATGCAATACAATCCATAGTCGTTGGGCCAGTAGGAATCGGCGCGAACGGTGTAAAAACCTCCATCCTCCGGATAATTTCCACGACCGGGTTTGAAGTTTGCCAGCAGACAACCTTTTTTGTTACGTAGGTAGTAGTTGCCCCAGGGGTACATGGTTTGTGAACGACCACCCCTTGCTGCATATTCCCACTGCGCCTCGGTGGGCAAACGGAAATCGGATTCTTGCGGACGCTTTTTCCCATTGAGATAAGCATTCAAAAAATGGGAACGCCACTCACAAAATGCAGTCGCCTGTTTCCAGCTGACCCCTACCACCGGGTAATTCCCAAAGGCCGGGTGTGAAAAATAACGCTTGGCCATCGGCTCATTGTAGGAATAGGTATAATCACGAATCCATACCAACGTATCGGGATAAATTGGCAAGTCGGATTTCACAATGAATTTGGAACGTGCAGGTGTAGTTCCATCCGCATTTTTAGGGGCTTTTGCCGCTGCCTTCAGATCAAAAACTTCGGAGTGAAAGATGATCTTGGAGGGGTCGATCTCTTTTTTTCCAAAAATCCGATCATCGGGCTGCAAAATGATATCGGTGGTACTGAGCTGCTCGATCACTTTGGGATCACCCCATTTGATCGTCTTCATCTTAGCCCAATCCACGCGTTCAATGCCTTCTTTATCGGCCTTCACGTAGCCTAACTTACGGGCCACAACGGAGTCCCGCACCCAGTATACAAACTGGCGATATTCATTATTGGTGACCTCGGTGGCATCCATCCAAAATCCGCTAACAGAAACCACCCGGTTACGAGCACTGAATGAGTAAGTCGGGTCTTCATCACTAGGCCCCATGTGAAACGATCCCTGCGGTACATAAACCATGCCCGGGGGCTTTGGCATTTCATATTTGCCGCCGGGAGCTACACCGTGCACCTGGCCATCGTTGGGTAGGCCAGCGCCTCCTTTGGATTTTTTTCCTCCCAAAATACCGCAGCTGCTTACCAAAACGGCAGCTGAAAGCGAGAGTAGTACAGGTCCGAGGTTCTTCATTTTCATTCAGTTATTGATAAAGGACAAATATATGATTTAACAAGTTTTATAAGGGGGTAAAGGGTGTTTAGTTTTTTTGAAAATCAGGGCCTAGGAAGAGGGGTTAACCTAAGGACAAACGAGTACCCTGATTTTTTATTGTGCATGTTACCGAATTAGGCAGGAAATCACCTTTTTTTTAGGTTGATTAACAAGTCTTTAGGGGAAAATACGGGGGGCAGGCAAGTACTTTCCCGACAAACCTGAACACTTGTTCGTTCAAATTGAGATGTATCCGAAAAACGGGGTATTGGGGGTTGTGGCTTCGGCAAAACCAGAAAAAGAACCTCTGGCAGATACAATTTACCCACCCTCTTCATCCAGCCCAGCGATTCGGGTCCCATCAAAGCAACCTCCGTAAGCCCTGCCTGATGAATGGAAAGAACCCGGCACCAGTAGCCAAAGGATCCCGAATAACGCAGGAGGGCCTGACCCAAGCTGCTGACCATTTTTTTGGATCGCATCACCCAATCCGACCGATCAAAGAGTGTTCCCAGGCGCAACAAATTTTCGGCCATTACCGCATTGGCGGAGGGAAGAGCTCCGTCATAAATCTCTTTTTTGCGCAGGATTAGATCGGTTTGGATAGCCGATGTAAAATAAAAAAATGGAGAAGAAGCATCTTCGAAGTGGCGGACCGTATCCTCCAATAAATCCCGGGCCTGCTCCAACCACTTCCATTCACCGGTAGCCGCATGCCAAGCGATCCAGGCGCGGATCAAATAAGCACGGTCATCCAAAAATGCATCTCCGAATTTCTTCCCGTCGGTGCAGCCATGAAACCATTCGCCCGACTCCGAGCGAAAATGTTGCACCATGAAATGCATGTTGCGTTCGCCCAGCAGCTTCCAGGATTCCTCCCCGGTAGATTGATACGCCAACGAGCAGGCAGCCTGCATGAGGGCATTCCATCCCAAGAGGATCTTGTGATCAAGTCCCGGTCGCACCCGTTGCGCGCGATGATGGAGTAAGGTCGATCGACAACGCGCCAAGATCGCCTCCACCTCCCCCACGGAAAGGTTGTTCGCCAAGGCAATCGAATCGACTTCCCCCACCACCCGCAGAATGTTCACCCCTTTCCAGTTTCCCTCGGCCAACACTTCGTAGTAAGATGAAAAAATAGAAAAATCCGCTTCCAGCAGCTGCTGCAATTCCTGCATCGTCCAAACATAAAATTTTCCTTCCTCCCCCTCGGTATCGGCATCCAGAGCCGAATAAAATCCGCCATCCGGATGCAACAATTCACGCTCCAAGAAAATGCGAATCGCTTCCAGGGTTCTACGATATTTTTCTCGACCCGACACCTGATAGGCCTCGGCAAGTGCTTCCACCAACAAGGCATTGTCGTATAGCATTTTTTCAAAATGGGGTGCCAGCCACTCGGTGTCTGTAGCATAGCGTGCAAATCCTCCTCCCACCTGATCGTAAATACCCCCATCGATCATTCGATCCAACGAAAACAATGCATGCGATCGGGCGGCCGATTGCGCATACTGCTCTCCCAACAACAACAAAAACCGAATGGAAAAGGATTGAGGAAATTTAGGTGGACGACCGAAGCCGCCGTGCTGAGGATCGGCTTGTTGCAGGAGCGTCTGCCCCATGGCGATCAACCGTTCCTCCGAAAACAAACCCTCCTCCGGTTTTAATTTTTCGCCAAAGCGATTCGATTCAATTAAATGTGTGGTCAGATTCTCCGCTTGCGCATCCATTTCCGTGCATCGCTCTCGATACGCTTTCGCCACCCCGGTGAGCACCTCTTTCCACGACGCTCTTCCCTGCACCGGTCGAGGTGGAAAATAAGTACCTCCATAGAACGGTTTTGCGTCCGGCAACAAGAAAACATGCAGCGGCCAGCCCCCCTGACCGGTCATGGCCTGCACCGCGTCCATGTAAATAGCATCCAAATCCGGCCGCTCCTCGCGATCGATCTTGACGTTTATGAAATGCGCATTCATGAAAGCCGCGACTTCCGTATCCTCAAAGCTCTCGCGCTCCATCACATGACACCAGTGACAAGTAGAATACCCGATGCTAACCAACAACGGCTTATCCTCCACCCGCGCTTTGTTCAACGCCTCCTCACCCCACGCATACCAATCAACCGGATTGTGCGCGTGCTGCCGGAGGTAAGGGCTGGATTCGTGGGATAAACGATTCATGAAGGGGAGATGAGGGGATGAGAACTAAGGAACAGCGGTTGAACAGTGATTGAACGATTGATGAGCAATTGCTAAACCACCGTTGAGCCATGATCAACGCTGCAAAGCAAGGTATTGTTCGAGTGCCGCCACCATACTGGGGGCCTGTGGCTGCGGCGCTTTGATCTGCAATTGCAAACCCCTTTCTTCCATGGCTTTAATGGTATTGCTTCCAAAAGCACCCAGGATCAAACCGTTTTGCTTAAAATCAGGAATGTTCTCGATTAAGCTCTTAACACCGCTGGGCGTAAAAAAACAAATTCCATCGTATGCCGTTTGAGTCAATAGCAATTTGACATCCGCCGGAACACTTCGATACATGAAGGCCAAGTTAAAATCACAGCCAATGGTCTTCAACCCATTAACGATTTCGTTGTCTTGCTGATTCTCCGAGCAAACATAAAGGAACTTCACATTTGCTTTTTGCTTTTGAATCACCTCGATCATGCTCTTGTTGGTTCCATCTGCCCCAAAAAAAACTTTGCGTTTCCGGTAAAGAATGAATTTCTGAAGGTAAAGCGCCACCGCCTCCGTTATGCAGAAATATTTGGTGTCGGCAGAGATCACCGCCTTCACTTCCTCTACCATGCGAAAGAAATGATCGATCGCATTGCGGCTGGTAAAAATGATGCCGCTGTGGAGGGCAATTTCCACCTTTTGTTTGCGAAAATCTTTGGCGGGAATCCCTTCTAATTTGATAAAGGGACAAAAATCCAATTTGACCGGATACTTGCGCTCCAAATCAAAATAGGGAGACTTATCGGTCTCCGGTCTGGGTTGGGTAATTAGGATACGCTGGATCGCGGCTTCCGACTTTTTGGCCCCGGTTTTGCTCATTCGTCGCGTTAACTTGATTGCAAAACTACGTCATTTCACCAAAAAAGCCCTGGAGAAAACGGTAAAGAACCAGCAGCGGAGCCAGCTCAAATCCGACCCAATACAAAAAGAAATGAAACGGACTAACCACCGCCTGCCGTCGAACCACCCGATACGTTAAGAATCCCCGGTAAAGCAGCAAACCTCCGATCAAAAACCAGGACAGCCCAAGAGACCACTCCCAAACCCGGCCTTCTCCAAATGCCAAAAAAATCACCGGGGGAAGCAGCAGCAATCCCATCATCTTATTAACGGTAAAAACAAGAAAAGTATAATCCTCGCCAAGGTCGGGCTGTCCAAATATCCAGGAAGCAAATTGTAGTCCCACCCACTTTATCAAATACATCCCCATCAATCCGGCCAACACCAGCAACCAGAGCATCCAGAATCCCGACATCGGATTCCACCCCCGATGCGTAAAAAATAAACTCAAATAGAATGACAAACACAGAAAAAAGAAAGCATTTAAAAACATAGACGGCAAGGATGCCAATTCCAATTGATCACGCAAATGCCGCTGACGGAGCGTGGTACGAAAAAATAATCGAAATAGATCGTTCCAGTATTTTGGAAAAAACCGTCTGAAAAAAGCCAAGCCCATCAACATGCCCAATAGCGCATAAAACAATCCTTCCTTCTGAACGGAGTGATGTTTTTCACCCTCCACCCGATCATCCGCCTGCACCTGAATCGAACCAGGTGGTACGGCAAAGATGGAATCCCAAATCTGCTGGGGACGAAAGACTGTTTGGTCCACTTGTGGCTGCACCGTATCGGGGTGGTCAAGTGGTATTTGTGCAGGGCTCAACACCATGGTATCCCCTCCCAGCAAGGTGCCGGAATTGGTGTCAGGCGAAGATGATGCCTCTGAATCAACAGACAATTGTGCCGACAAATCTGACACACGAATGAATAGAAATAGAAAAATCAGGAAGAACAGGCGCCGATACATCGGTGTAAAAATAATAAACCCCTCCCCCCCTTAGAAATAATTCACCCAACCCAGATGAATCTTCGACTGACGAACATTCCAATCCGCATCACTGCGTCTTCCCAAAGCCCAGGCCAAATTGATCAACCCAGCCTTTGTCTCCACATTCAACCCCAACCCCGCTCCCAAATACGTATACCGAAAAATGGGCTGGCTCGTTACCCGGCTCTCTCCCCAACCGCCGTCAGAAAAGACATAGAAATAGGAATTCTGTCCCGCTAGCAACCGCCACTCTACCGTTCCCAATGCGTAAGAAGTGAGGTACTGACTTTCCTCATCAAACCCGCGCAAGGTCCGAAACCCTCCGATCTGAAACTGTTCATTGCGAAACACCGAGCCGCTTTGAATATGACCAACCTGTGCCCCCAATTTTAAAGTCGACCGACCCCCCCGCAACGGAATATAACGAGCCCCCTGCATGCGCAATCGAACCAAATAGGTCTTCCATGAAACAGAATCGTATAACCGGGCAAAATCAAAAGAAGGATCCAGCGGATCTTTCAATTTCAAGATGTCGTTGTTTGGACGTATCCGCTTGGTACCCCCGGTGGCCTGGACGCGAGCCTCCCAGCCGGAACGGGGATTAAACCGATAATCGGTTCGCTCCCATTCATACTCTAACCCCATGTTCACGTTGGTCAGATCCACCGTCTCGGGCAACCTGCGCTCCTGAATGATGCGATTTGTATTGATGCCCCCCGGGGTAACGACCGACTGATTCCATTGAAAAAACAAACGGCCTGTTTCACCCGGCCCAGAAATATATTGCATCCCCATCCGAGCCTGCAGGTTCAAAAAACTGCTGTCCTTCCGAAACAGATCGAACGACAGATCCAACCCCATGCCGGTTCCAAAGACAAAGGGATTGCGATATAAAAGGGATAGCCGGGGAGAACGCACCTGTATCTGCTGCCAATTCAGCCCGATGGTTTCTCCCCTGCCAAAGGAATTGCGCAATAACACATTGGCTTCGCCGGTGATCAACAGTTTTCGGTTCACGGTTTGCGTGTTGTCCGGCAAAAACCCGATCAACGCATTGATCTGGCTGCTTCTGCGCGGACGTAAATAGACGTTCAAAACGGATCCGGTTGCCAACCAACTTAGGTCCGCCGGCTTCTCCCACTCCGCATAGGGCAAATTGCGCAACAACCCATCTACCCTCGATAGTTTTTCCTTCGAATACAGCCCCCCGGGTGCGATCATCAAATAGCGATTCAAGAATAACGGATCGATCCGCAAACCACCATAGATCCGAATGCTATCGATCCGATACAAGATCCCTTTATCCAAGACCAATCGTCCCCGAACCGTATCGCCCTCAAACCGTATATCGGTCAATCCCACCCGCGCAAACGGATAACCATTGTTCTCCAGCCGATCCAAACAGCGTCGTTGCCAATCGGACCAGTCTGACCAATCCATCAACTTACCTTGCTCAAATCGTCCCTCCCAGTCGGTCGACTTCAACCACGCCGGATCCACGCCGGACAAATCGATCCGCCCCCACCGGTAACACGAACCCAAATACATCACCACACGAGCAGCGCGCTCCCCCCACACCGAACTATCCACCGACATCCCCATATAACCCAACTGTTGCGCCCTCTCCAGCCAGCGATCAAAGGCACGCTCCGCCTCCACTCGATTCGCATGCCGTGTGGGCAACATTCGAAGCTGCGTCTGCGCCGCAGAGCTCGTATCAACCAATCGTACTTGTAAAACATATTCCGACTGGGCCACCGCGGAGAAAATCAACCCCCAACAGCCAAGCACCGATATTTGTATTTGAATGAACCTGCGCACCATCTGCTAAATTATTCATAAATCTCCCCGCATGGCCGGCCTTTATCTACATATCCCCTTTTGCAAACAAGCCTGCCATTACTGCAATTTTCATTTCGCCACCTCGCTGCAACACAAGTCCGAACTCCTCGAGGCCATGCAACTTGAACTTATCGGAAGAGCTCAAAACTGGCAATCCGAAACTTTTGAAACCGTATACTTCGGCGGCGGCACCCCTTCTCTGTTGAAAAGTACTGAGATCGAATCCCTGCTCGCCTCCATCCGCCAAGGGTATCGTCTGGATTCAACTGCCGAGATCACCCTGGAAGCAAACCCCGACGATTGCACCGAAGAAAATCTTTTTTCCTGGCAACAAGTTGGCATCACCCGATTGAGTTTAGGTATTCAAAGCTTTGCCCAAAACGATCTGACCTGGATGAACCGGGCCCATGATGCCGATCAGGCAAAACAGGCCCTGATAAGAGCGATCAACTATTTCCCAAACCTCACGGCCGATTTGATCTATGGTACACCCGGACTCACCGATGACCAATGGATCCAAAACATCCAAACCCTGACCGATCTGGGCGTTCCCCACATTTCCGCCTACGCGCTCACCGTTGAACCCCAAACGCCGTTGGAAAAACAAATACGGTTGAAACAAAAACCGGAAACCGACCCGGAACAACAAGCGCGGCAATTTCTTTTGCTCACCGAAAAATTAGCAACTGCCGGATATGAGCATTATGAGATCTCCAATTTCGCCAAACCCGGATTTAGAAGCCGACACAACAGCAGCTACTGGAAAGGGATCGCCTACTTGGGAATTGGTCCCTCTGCTCACTCCTACCAACCCCCCGTACGCAGCTGGCAAGTAGCCAACAACCGTCAATACATCGAGCAGATCCGAAAACAGGTCTTTATACACGAATCCGAAACCCTTACCCAAGCACAACAACTGAATGAAACGGTGATGATCGCGCTACGAACACTCGAGGGACTCCCCCTGAGCCAAATTCCACCCTACATACAAAATGCATGGGAACCGCTTTTACAACAATATGAAACCGCAGGATGGGTGGGTCGTTCAGCCGACCGGATCTGGTTAACAACCGCTGGAAAATTGCAAGCAGATGGTATTGCCGCTGCGCTCACTGTTGACAAAGCTGATCAGATCAACTGAGTCTCCAGCACTTTGAATGTTTCTTTTGGATCGGCACCGCCCCAACAGATCCGGTACACCGCTTCGGCAATGGGCATCTCGGCCCGCACCCGGGATTCATTGACCTGATGAATGCAATTGGAAGCCGGTAATCCTTCTGCCACCATGTTCATCTCACCGGTGGCTACTTGCACGGAATAGCCCTTTCCGATCATGCCGCCAAGTCGACGATTTCGGCTGTGCAGAGAATAACAAGTAACCAATAGATCCCCTAAATAAACCGATGCCGCATAATTTGGCATCATCCGATGTGTCACCGGATCTTCTGACTCCTGCTCGCCCACAATGATGTGATAGGCACCGAGTTTCTTCAGAAATCCCGCCATTTCATCGGCGGCATTGGAGATGAGCACACTCAAAAAATTATCGCCATAGTCCAACCCATTGGCAATACCCGCGCCCAAGGCATATACATTTTTCAGGATGGCTGCATATTGCACCCCGAGTATGTCATCGTTCACCAAAGTATTGATGTACTCGTTGGAAAAATGAGCAGCGATCTGTTCGGCCATCGACGTATCCATTCCGGAGAAAGTGAGATAAGAAAGTTTTTCGGCGGCCACTTCTTCCGCATGGCTGGGTCCCAACAGTGCGAAATAATCGGGGAGCGGCAATTCGGCATGCTGGAGCAAATAATCGTTCAACAACAAATTGCTTCCGGGTAGCAATCCCTTCACCGCAGAGATCACATTCTTTCCACTCCAGGAAGCAGGATCCGATCCGCCCAAGGCAGCTTCGAGGTACGCAGCCGGCACAGCGATCAGCACAACGTCCACAGCACGCAACACCGTATCGAGATTGGTAGAAAATTCAATTCGTTCAATGGGAAACCAAGTGGAAGTGAGGTGACGAGGATTGTGGCGCTTTCGCTGAAACGAATCGATGATGGAGGATTCCCGTACCCACCAATGGATGGCATGCCCGTTATCCAGTAAGACCTTCGCAAGGGCGGTAGCCCAACTGCCGCTTCCGACCACCCCAAGACGCATGACTGTATCCGACATGCCGATAAATTATTTTTTCTCGAAGAGTTTCTCCTTTGGCACCACGGTTACCTTTCCACCATCTTTCAAGGTCTTACTCAACGCAGTAAAGGGAGCCACAACCACTTCCTCGTTTCCTTTCAATCCGGATAGCACCTGGATGTAGTTAATGTCTTGCACCCCCGTTGTAACCACCACTTTCTTCACTTTGCCGTCGGGCTGCACCACAAACACCACTTCTTCCAGGTCGGTACCGGTCAATTCCATTTCTGCACTCTGGTCCATTCCCTTTGCATCCGATTGTTCCTTCTTTTTATCAGCCATGGTTTCATCGCCACCTTTTACACGGGCACTGACGGCCGCGATTGGCACAGCCAGTACATTCTCAACGCGACGCGTTTTGATGTCTGCACTGGCATTCATCCCGGGCCGAAAGGGAAATTTTTGTCCCAGGAGATCTTGATAGGAAGCCGGGTCCAGACGGATCCGAACCTCGTAGTTGGTGACGTCATTCGCGGAAGCCAAGGCGTTACCCGATTTAGTGCTGCTGGCGATCTTGGTAACCGTTCCGTTGAATTTTCGCTTGCTGTATGCATCCACTTCCACGTCGGCAGAATCGCCAATGTGGATTTTTACAATGTCGTTTTCGCCCACATCTACCCGGACTTCAATTATCGACATGTCGGCCACCGTCATCATCTCGGTTCCAATATTGAAACTGTTACCGGCAACCCGCTCCCCCTTCTTTACTTTGAGCGAAGAGATCACCCCACTCATCGGAGCCGTAAGGGTGGTTCGTCCCAAGTCTTTGTTCGCCCGGCTCAAGCCTACCTGCGTGCCGGTTACCGAAGCCTGCTGAGATTTAAGTGTTTGTTCTGCCGCCCGAAGATTGGCCCGGGCCGATCGTACCGATGTTTCAATTTGCTCCAATTCGGATTTTGAAATAACCTTGTCTTCGTACAATTTTTTATTTCGGTCGTAATTCAACTCAGCTTGCTCCAAGTTGGCCCGCAATGCCTCCATACCTTCCTGTGTATTGCGTACCGAAGCAGATGTTTGTTCTACGCGAGAGCTAGCCTCGTCGCGCTGCAACGCGTAAATGTCGGCATAAATACGCGCCAACACCTGGCCCTTGACCACACTGTCTCCCTCTTCCACATTCAGTTCCGTTATTTCACCGGAAATATCAGGACTGATCTTTACCTCTACCTCCGGATAGATCTTTCCACTGGCATTGACCGATTCGATGATGGTTCGAGTAATCGCCTTTCCAACGGCTACTTTCTCCGCACCATCCTGATTGCGAGAAAATTTCATGCCGACCCAAATCAACAGTCCGGCTACGATCAAGACGAGGTACCATTTTTTCTTCAACTTCTTAAACATAAATTATGAAATTGTATGTAGGTTAGAGTTTGAGCCCCTGTCCGCGATAAAATTCCAACAACTTCATCTTGAAGACGTAGTCGTATTGGGAAGACAACAACTGTGATCGAGCGCTAAGCAGGTTATTGCGACTATTAATTAGATCAAAGGCAGAGAGGAGATTCAAATCGAAGCGTTTGCTGGCAAACTCATATGCTTTTTCGGCCGTTTCAACCGCGCGCTGACGTGCCGTGTACTGTTGCAAAGCAGTCACGGCATCGGTATACGCCTTGTAAATATCTTGCTTCAATTGTAATTGTCCTTGTTCTTTTTGCAATTCCCATTGCTTGATGGTGTATTGGGATCGCTGCCAGTTGATCCGGGCGGATTGTCCGTTGAAGATCGGCACGTTCAAACCAATCCCGATGCTCTGTCCAAAGTTCTTACTGAATTGATTCGTGATGGAACCCGGACGAAAATATCCAACCACGTTGGACCCATCGATGTAATTCGGAAGCTCCACCGGATAAAACGTTCCGCCGCCGGCGTTCACCCGCAGCGCCGTAGGCGAATACCCCGTTAGCACCTGCTCGTAAATGGCTTTCTTAAAGGAGATCGTATTGGTAGCTAAACTCCCAAATGCAGTAATGGATGGATACAAGGCCGATCGGGCTGCTTGCGTCTGTTTTCTGGCAGCCTGCAACCGCAATTCATTGACTTTTTGCTGTGGCAACAAGGTTACGGCGGTAGCGTAAACGGCCTCTGGTTGCAAATCAGATAAGGGCAATAAGGGAATCGACGCTACCGGGGGCGTAGCAATTTGAAAGGGCAAGCCGGCATCCAAATTCAACAGGGCCTTGAGCTGCAACAACAGCAATTGCACGGAACCCTTTGCGTTGATCAGTGAGGCACTGTCTCGGGCCACCTGTGCTTCCAACTCGGCCGCACTCAATTCGGGCAGCGCACCTGCCTCTACGCGACGACGAGTGGTTGTGTATTGAGTGCGAGTCAGTTCAAGTTGTACCTCCGCCAACCGAACCTGCTCCATGCCCAACAAAGCCTGCAGGTAACCAACCGCAACATTTAAAGAAATATCATTCTTTGTTTTCTGAGTCTGTTCGCGATCGGCATCCCAAGTAAGCTTACTGGCCTCGGTGTTGTATTTACGGGAAAACCAATTGAACAGCGTAACACTCGATTGCAGCTGCATCCCAACATTTATAAAGTTGTTATCCTCCAACACGCCCGTCGTAGGGTTCTCTGAACGACCCAAGCGGTAACCCGTGCTTCCGCCAAAATTGACGCTGGGCAACTGACCATTCTTGACTTGCGTGTACGACAATTGAGAGAAGCGGGCCTGGAGATCGGCCTGACGAACAGAAATATTGTTTTGAACGGCGTGGTCCACGCAACGGCGCAAATCCCAGACCTCTTGCGAAAAAAGCTGTTGGGTAAACAACGCTAAACCCAAAAGCAGGGCGAATCGTCTCATAGGCCGTAAAATTAGCTACACAAACTCAGTACCAATACCCGAAACACCCTTTTTTTGGACCGAAAAACTGTTAAAGTGAGACCTTGGCCGCCTTTGCGAAAGCATCCGTGGCAGGGGGACTGACCCTGGTCAACCTGTCACTGCCGGAATCCGAACGAATCCACTGTTCGAGGTTTAGTTTATGGGTGATGAATCTTGGGGCTTGGATTGTACCCGTTTGGCAAAAAGAAAAATCAGCAGAAATCCGATCAATACGCCCACGCCGGTAAGCGCCGTTTTGGGATCGTCCAACGCGATGCTGGTGCCAACAAACAAATAGGCGGCAATAAAAATAAGTGGGAACAAAGGGAAAAAGCGCATTTGATAGATTCCCGTTCCATTCAGGTGCTTGGTCTTTCGACGGAACCAGAAAATGGTTGCACTGCTGAGAATCATTCCAAAACAATCCAAAAACATCGTGAAGGCCAGGATTTCGTCGAATTGCTGTGAAAAAAATAAGATGATCAGGCAAACGACCGTGAATACAGTGAGGGAAAACTTCAAGACGCCGGTCTTTCCATCTTGTTGTGCAAACGGTTTGGGCAGACTGCCATCCGCACCCATCGCATACATCACACGCGGGTTGCTCATCAATAAGCCGTTCACATAAGCCAGTACCCCGAGAAAAAGAAATCCGGAGAAGATTATGGCACCTTGTCGACCAAAAATTTTATCAACGACCACAAAGGCGATCTCCCTTTCCTCTTTCATCTGTTCAAACCCCACAATTTGATAATAACTGAAATTGGCCAGCAGATACAGCGCAATGATGATCAGGATCCCGATCAAAATACCACGAGGAATGTTACGGGCTGGCTTATCCACTTCATTGCCGAAATTGATGGTCTGCTGATACCCGCCATACGTGAAGGATACCGCAATCAGACTCACGCCCAAACTCTTGATCCAATCCATCGTAGAAAATTCCGTGATCGCTGCTGCCGGTGGGAGTTGACTGCTTTCATGAGGAAAAAACAAGGCGGCGATGATCACCAAAATCATGGTGATCTTGATGGTCATGAGAATGTTTTGTACCCGGGAACTCATGCGCAATCCTTGCAAATTGATAAAGTAGAAGATGATGATGGCCACATAACTCAACAGTGCCTTGTCGATGTCGGTCCACACCCCTGGAAATAATTTCAATACATACCCACTGCCGATCAGGGCCACGCCACTTAAACTGGCCGCATTGCTTACCAGGATCAAACAATTGATGGCAAAGGCGATGCTGGGGTGATAGGCCTGTGCGAATATTTTATAGTAGCCGCCGGTTACGGGGTAGCGGCTTCCGATCTCGGCATAGGTGAGTGCGCCGCAGAGCGCAACGAGTCCGCCCACCAGCCAAGCCGAAAAATACACCGAAGGGGCGATGGCATCCTTGGCACTGGTGGCTGCTGTCCGAAAGATCCCCATACCAATCACCAGACCAATCACGATCATGGTGAAGGAAAAGAGATTGAGCCGGTTGGGGGATTGCATGGTGCCAAGATACGGATTGGGGGTGGAAGAAGTCCGATTTCCGTCGTTCGCTGCGCAAACTGTCCGATGACCGGTGACCGATGTCTACAAACCATAGAAAATTACTACACCGGACATCCGACACCGGACACCGGACTTCTTCCTGCACCGGACATCGGACTGCTCCTGTGGATAACTTCCCCTCCCGCCCCCCAACCAAACACCAAACAACCCATACATTCGCACGATGTTTATTACAACTTTTTCTTTCCAACTTGAAGGCAGTCAACCTAAACCCTTTTTCTAATGAAAAAATATTTTCTGTTCTTAGCTGCGCTTGTCGGCACTCACCTACTTTTTGCTCAAATCGATACGACCACGCTCGAAACCGCCGTGGTCACCGCCACCAAATTCGAGCGCAAGCAATCCGAGACAGGTAAAGTCCTCTCCGTAATCGATCGTGCCACGCTTGAACGCAACGGAGGTAAAACGCTTGGAGAAATGCTAAATACAGTTGCCGGCGTTCAGATCATCGGCGCCAACAACAATCCGGGTACCAACAACCTGGTCACCATCCGCGGAGCCGCTGCCGGCAACACACTTATTTTGTTGGATGGGATACCGGTCAATGATCCTTCCGTGATCACCAACTATTTCGATATCAATTTTATTCCCATGGATCAGATCGAACGGATCGAAATTCTGAAAGGGGGTCAGTCTACCTTATATGGATCCGATGCCGTTGCCGGTGTAATAAATATTATATCCCGAAAACCCGGCGAAAAAAAGATAGGGGTGAATGGCTTATTCAGCTACGGCAGCTGGGAGACACTCAGTCAACAAATCGGAGTTGGCGGACGTACCCGTGGCTTCAATTACAATATACAGTACGCACATACCAACAGCGAAGGATTTTCCAGCGCGCGGGATTCGAGTGGCACGCTAGCATTTGGAAACAACGGATTTGATCAACACGTCCTCAACAGTCAATTTCAATTTCAGTTAGCGCCCGGTTGGGAGCTGCAACTACAACATCGATATAGCCGCTACCAGGTGGATTTGGATGCCGCCGGATTTACGGACGAGCGGGATTATACGTCTGACAACTACAACAGCCAATACGGGATTGGGCTGTCTCGCAGACATCGCTTCGGGCAAATTCGGCTGAACTATTTGTTCAACCGGGCGCGAAGGGATTACTTGGATGATTCGATGTACAAGAGCAGTCCCTGGATCGACCGCATTGAGAGTCGCTACGTAGGAAACACCCATTTTATCGAAGGGTATGGTCAGTGGAAATTAAAAGGGGTTGAACTACTGACCGGAGCGGATGTGCGGATCAATCAAACCGATCAATGGTATTGGAGCACGGGACCTTTTGGTCCGTATGCACCTGCTCCGTTGGAAGCTTCGATGAAGCAATTGAGTCCGTATGCATCGCTGCTTATGCGAAAAGGGAAATGGAACGGTGAATTGGGTGCACGGGTGAATCTGCATTCGGAGTACGGATCGAATTTCAGTTTCACCTTCAATCCCGCGTACCGGATGAATGAATCGCTAAGAAGTTTTGTGAATCTTTATACGGCATTCAAAACACCCACTTTGTATCAGTTGTTTGATGCCTTTGCCGGGAATTCCGCGTTGCAGCCGGAGCAGTCGCTCGTGGCAGAGGCGGGAGTGGAGTGGAGAAAGGCAAACGGACTGCTTACTCGAATTGTTGGCTTTTACCGGAATACGGAAGATGCGATCGTATACACGTTTAGTCCTACTACCTTCATTGCAGCCTACAAGAACGTCAGTCGTCAAACCAATTATGGGGTCGAGATGGAGCTGAGTTATCAATGGGGAAAATGGAACCTGCAGACGAATTACACCTACACCAATGGCAGCATCCGTGCTGCCTATGATGGTACGGGTGCGCCGATCGGAAAAGATACGAGCTATTTTAATTTGTATCGCATCCCCAAACATGCCTGGTTTGGGGAACTGGGGTATCGGCTCAGCAAATCAATTTTCGTGCAGACGCAACTTCGTTACATGGGTGAACGGGAGGAATTTATTTATGGCGACAAACCGGCCATACTGAATGGATATGCCTTGGTCGATCTGTACGGTGAATATAAACTTAATGACAAAGCTCGGCTCTTCCTTGACCTCAAAAATGTCACCGACGTCGTATATGAGGATATCCGCGGGTATAATACGAGGAGACGGAATTTCGTGGTTGGATTTAGGTTTAGTTTGGAGTAGAGCGTTTAGGGAACAGGGGTTAGCGTTTAGGGAACAGCGTTTAGTATTTGCAGTTGATGGGGTACGGAATTGTACCTTTACGATCTAAACGCGAAACACTAAACCCTAAACATACTGCATGTTTTCCTTCAACCTCCAAGAATTCCTCACCCTCACTTTCACGTTATTCGCCGTAATCGACGTAATCGGTTCGGTTCCGTTGCTGGTGAGTATGCGTCAGCGGATGGAGCACATCAATGCCGCGAAGGTGACGTTGACTTCGGGGGTATTGATGGTGTTGTTCTTTTTCATGGGCAAGCCCTTCTTGAACATGCTGGGAGTGGATATACGTTCGTTTGCGGTTGCGGGATCGATCGTAATTTTTATCCTGGGGTTGGAGATGGTCTTGGGTATTGAATTTTTCAAACCGGACAAGGATACCCCATCCGGAACCGTAGTACCCATTGCTTTTCCGTTGATCGCCGGCAGTGGCACATTAACTACGATCATGTCGTTGAAAGCGACGTTTGAACGCCAGGACAAAAACGAGTATATGATCTTGCTGGCGATCTTGGTGAATTTACTTGTGATTTTTCTTGTAATCCGATCTTTAAAATGGATTGAGAAAGTACTCGGAAAATCGGGGTTGATGGCGGTCCGCAAGTTCTTTGGCGTTATCCTCCTCGCCATTGCCGTTAAAGTATTTGCCACAAATGCTTCGGGATTAATCAAATAACCAACCTAAAACTCTCCAAACTCCCCAAACTCCCAAACTTCCAAACTCCCAAACTCCCAAACTAAAAATCCCACCTGCGGTGGGATTTTTCAGTAGACTTGATAACCGTTGGTTCTAACGAAGTTAGGAGTGATTTGACTGCCCTAATCGAATTTTAATGGTCTAAATGTTATTCTTAAAGACCATTATTATTTTATGAAATAACAAGTAGGCTTTACTACCTTTGGTTCTAACGAAGTTAGGGCCGATTTGTCGGCCCTGATGGATTCTTGAAGTAGAATATATTGGTGTGCATTAATCTCCTTGCTCCTGGCCTTCAAAACCTATAAATTTAAATTCACCATTTATTAGTTTAAAATACGCCTTATAGCCGATCGGATCATTTTCATTTCCTTTTTCTGAAATTACATAAACATCACTCAAATTTCCATAGGTTTTTAGAAAGTTGTTTTTAAGGTATTCATCCATATATAGATTAGTATAAGTCTTGATGCTGAGGCTGCCTAGGGGTAGGTCAAGTGAATATGAAATGAACGCATTACCATTTACAAATATTTCAATGCCTTGTTCCTCGAATTCCTTTTTTGTAATTTTCCCGGGATCTAAATAGTTACAACTATAGAAGTAAGGAAAACTGATATTTGAAAGTAAATAAGTTTTTACTTTCAAATTCTTTTGAAATGTTGACCAAAAAAGGCTAAATGATTGGCTGCCCGTAGATTTGACCTGAGCAAACGAAGCGTTACAACAAATAATGATAAATAAAAGTGCAAAAATCTTTTTCATAAAGTGAGTTTTAATAATTGAAGTTAATACAAATTCTTTAACCCTAACCCAAAAAATAAGATATTCCACTGCAGGTGAAATTTTCTAAAACAGCAAATTGTCTCGACAAATATTTTGCCTAAGGCAAAACCCTGTCACCAAAATATAAAATAGTAGACATCTTTTATGCTTCGCCTTTAGTGACAGGCATTCCCCGATTCATCAAAAATTCCTTTCGGAGCAATGGGATGTCTATTAGATATACACGACCACCATACGTCTCCGGCAAACGCCGCTCGTTCAGCTTTATTTGTTCGGGTCTCCTTTATATAGTTGTTAACTGCTTAGTCCAATATTAAATTTGAACTTAAAGCCGGCATGACAGTCATTGCTTTGGTGATGAATGAACGTTTCATGTGAGCTATTTCAATACCGAATAAATCTATTCATCATGCTAAACACTATCCATTTTTGCATTAATTATTTCGCTTTGCTCGAATCACTTTGAATGCGCCGGTGAACTTTACAACTTTATCGTCTTCCTGGTAGGTTAATACTTTTAGACGTTTTGTTGGTGCGTCATACTTGAAAGATAGGGTTGTAAGATATCTGCCCATGTCAATTCCTGATACGGTAATTTTACAGTTACTATGTTCCAATGTATTTACCATGTGCTCCCAGTCCAGCAAGTAGTATGATTTATTCTCTCCAAGCATTTCGCTTAAATAGACTAGGATTGCGTTTTTTTCTCCTTCTGCTAATACTACCTCATCCAAAATATCATCTCCATCTAAATCACATTCGGTAATGACTTGTTCTTCATTTCTCTTGTAGCCATCGGGGATTAAACTCGGAACATTATATACATATTCACCACTTGTTGTTTCCCATTCTTGTAATTCTCCCTCGCCCTGCATCTCGTTGCTGTTTTCGTTACTAACTTTTGCCACCAGTGGTTTATCGCTGTCCCAGATAAATTTTATTGTTAGGGCCGGACTGTTTTTGATTAAGAAAAACCCTTTGATTGGGGCATCGTCTCCGGGCAATACACCTTCTACGTATACAAAAACACCCTTATCGGTTGTAATGCGACTCCCTGCGAGGGTTCTTACTGCATACTTTGTTTCCTTATATCCTGGGTACGCTAATGTTCGTATGGTTAAATATTTCTTTTTATCAGTCGGATTCACTTGCTCGAAAAACTGATATCTAAGGGCATCTGTTTCATAGTTCCAATAATCGCCAATTAGGTCTTTAACGACGACCGGGATTGTTTTGAAATTTTCAATCGCATAGGACGCTTCCATTACGGACCCGTTACCCAAATCAATCGTTTGAACCTTTTTTAGCTCGGGTATACCCGACTGAGCGGACAAGAAACTGGGCAGAACAATGATGATTATTGCGAATACTTTCTTAAGGCCACTAAATCGCGTCATAAAAATATTTACAGTAAATATACACTTTTTCGCATATTTCACCATCATACTGGGATTGTACTTTATATGAGACGCTCGATACATTTTCCGGTATGTAAAAGCAATCGTAATAACTCATTTGTAATCCTAGCTTTTTTATCTCAGACGGGTCCATTTATTTCGTTTTAATATTTGATTGATCTGTTTTTTGGTGAAATTTGAATGCGAATGTTATGATTCTCTAAATTATGTCTCTAAGGTGATTATCAGTTAAAGAATACCTATTTAATTATAATATGTATTAATACCAAAATGAATATTGTATATTCATAAGATGCTTTGCAGTTTTCATTTCGATTAATAATTGATGTTTTATGAAAAAGTTTTTTTGATTTTGATTGGTATGGTATTGGCGCTGGCATTGCGTGCTGAAATTATACAGCCCCGCCCCCAGCGGAGTCTTTTTTTATTCTGGAAGCGGCATAAGCTTGCTTATGCAAGCGAACTGAATAGAAAAAGAAAGGGACATTGGCCCGCTATTTTCTGTTCGTTGAGCCCTCAATGGATCGCTGAGCGAAGCGCATCCGAAGCGGCAAGGCTGGCTGTATTGGTGATACCCATTCGATGCCTCCGCGAAAAATAGGTGGATCAATAAATTATACTGTCCAGTAATTTTCATATGCGATAGTCCGGTAAGGCAAAAAGAACCATGAACGCTCACTTAAAACGATCAAAAAGTCTTCTGCTGAAAATGTCTGTTCATTAGACTTCTTCGGATTAATTTTAATTCCAAAATTGTCTTCGGATATATCCTTCTTCGCATGAATTCGATAGCCAATAGCTGTTTCGTTCATCATCGATGCCCTTTCAATTAAGGTGTAGAAATCAACGGGCACATTCGTTTTAATATAACGCTGAATTGGCTTTAAATATATTTCGGAGCCTTCTGATTCAAACAGCACATTGAATACTTTTTTCAATTCCCTATTTTCAGAAAGTTGAGATAACATCAAGCTGATGATATTATCGCCAATAATGAAATCATCCGCACGTGTCACCAACCCAATTTCGCGGTTTCTCAGATCGCGCATCTCAGAGACTATACTCAGATTTTTATTCAATTATATTCGGTTTAAATTATTGAGGTATGATGATCGGCTTAGCGTATGCGTTTGAGCAGGCTACCCGGCATCGACGGGCACCGGTGTTATAGGTATGCCCATTGCGTAGCGTTGATTCTGCTCAATTGTATCTATTGGTTTTGGTATCGCTACTGGATTGCTTCCAGCGACGTATAAATAGCCGGCTCGTCCATGGAGGTGGCTAAGTAAAATCCCTGGTCCAACAGGTAAGTTGTCACCTCGTTCCAAATATCGATGGGTGCTCTGTTATTTAGATGGCTATATGGATGACCTTGTTGTTGCTTTGCGATCCAATGAAAGCGCAATACCGCCTTCTGTTTTTTTAGGTTCGTTGACGTGGCGCAGGGAACATAGCTGAAATAGTTGGGATCGTCGGTGTGCATCTGACCCAGGTAGACTTTATGTTTGTTCCTACGTTCGGTCTTATAAACGTCTTTTAGCCGACACAGCGTTGCATTATCGTAGATGTGAGAAAAGAGGGTATCGCCGGATGTCTGGACCTCCTTCGAGTCAATATTTGTTTTCACGACAAATACCGTGTCCAGGACAAATCCTTCCTTTTTTTTACTTCCGAACAGGATCAATGACCCCTCGTCTAGTCTCAGCATGATCCCATTTTGACTGCATATTGCGTATTTGAACCGATCACCATACACATAGGGATCTGTATTTTGATATTGTTTATTGTCATCCATCCGGTCCAGACAAAAAAACGGCGTATGTAAGCCTATGGGCTCTTTCAAATTTTCAAAGGGATGAAAGATTGAATATCCTTCCCATTCGCCCCAAAAAAACAGCGTATCACTTTGTACGGGTCCGCCAATTGACTTTATAAACCGACCCGGGGTATTGAGAAACTTTCTGTAATGTTCCTTATCCGAATTCCAGTGTCGAACGATCTTATTATTGATGTTCGAAAATGCAGTATTATCCGGAAATGCTTTTTCACGACCCGGGTGATTCAGTTGAACCGTGACTAAACTCATTAATTAGATCGTTATGTGGTGTAGACTTATTCGCTGATCATTCGTGACCCTTGCATTCGGCTGGTGGATCCAAGCTTTTTTTGAATTCGGCAGGTGTTTTGAAATGGCCTGCTCAACGGTGTTGTAGACGCTTTTACCGATCACAATAATATTTGCCGGATTCACGCTTTTTAAAATGGGGACCCCATAGTTTGTCAGGGATGTATCCAGGATCGATCTATAATCCTCGGGATTTGGCTTTTTGCCTACCAGATATATTCCGATGATGCTTGAATCAAGCAGCCAAATTCCATTTTCTTTCAAGTAGTGTAGCAGCTCTAGTTTTTGTGCAATTCGCTCGGATGCACTTTTAGCCCTTGTCACCTTGAATTTATTTTCGGCCGCTTCATTCAAAAGTTTCCAGTATTGCGGTGTCCCTAAATTATTCTCGATTTGATCGGATGCGTCGTATAGAGATCGTTCTCCATATCCTATACAGTACACAAATCGGCAGTATTCCGCGGGGTAATTGGTGAGCTTGTTGGAATTTTGGAAGCCAGCTTTGTATGTTTTGATGCGATCCTCGTTGCTGGTGAAAACATGTGATTCGGCCAGCAGGACCGTTTTTATATTATCCGGCTTCCAATACATCCTCAGCTTGTGTACCAGCAAAGCCGTTTCTCTGGACTCCAGCGTGTATTCCAATTTTAATTTACCGATCTCGTCGTACGTATCGTTCAGTTCTTTTTCAAATATCATCATACTTCATTTTGTTTCAATGGACGGGAAGCAATCCCATTTGATGAAGTTACTAATCTCGCATGTATGTTCAAAGATGACATCATTTCATGATGGCACGGAATTATTGATCGAACGACACGCGTTGTTGCTGCCTTATTTTATACTGTATTTATTTACGCAGGTCTGTGCAATTGGATCAGGTGGTCGAACAGATTTTCTCCGCTTTGCAGGTTCAGCTTCTTGCGCAGGCGATACCGGCATCAAGAGGCGCTGCGTTCTTAAAAATATATTTAAATTCCGGATCATCAAAGCCTTGTATTTCACTGTATGTCGTCAAAGAAAGTGGACGGTTTAGTTGTAGAGGGTTTCGTTGTTTAAATGTAGGATTTTTTCTTTTAAAAATAGTTGTTTTCGTCTTTTTAGGGACTGTTGTTTAATGAGTGCTCTTTTCTGTAGGATTTGTTCTTGCCTTCCATAATAAACATCCGAAGGGGTGACATTTTGTAGTGATTCATGGTAACGTTCATGATTATAGTATTCTACAAAATCCTGGATAGCATCTATTAATTGCTCTGGATGATAATAGTTTTCAAGTTTCACTACATTTTTCATGGAGCGGTGATACCTTTCGATTTTCCCTTGTGTTTGCGGATGCATTACCTTTCCGTGGATGGATTTAATATTCACGGTTGATAAGTAGTCTTTCAGCTCGGAGGACACATAACAAGCCCCATTGTCACTTAATAAAACAGGCCTTTGACTCGTTTTAAGTTCCGCTTTGATTAAAGCCTGCGCGATAGTAAATTGAACATTTTCAGCTTTCATCGTGCTGCATAATTCCCAGTGGACTATGTACCTGCTGTAATCATCTATAATGGTGCTTAGGTAATACCATCCCCAACCAATGATTTTAAAGTAAGTAAAATCTGTTTGCCACATCTCATGTACAAACTGGGTTTTCTTTTCAAAGGAGTCACTCGCAGATAGCAAGATATGGTTAGGTGTGGTGATCAATCCCCTTGACTTTAATATCCTATAAACACTTGACTCAGAGATGAATACACCCCTTGTGTCACTGAGCTTACAAGCTAGTTCCCTAGGAGATAAATCACTGTATTCTAACGCCAGTTCCACTACAAGTGTTCTTTCCCCTTCAGGGATGGTATTCCACTGCCTACGATTACCTGGTGGCTTTGGTTCTAGCCCCACCATTCCTTGGTCTAAATAAACCTTATACCATTTGTAAAAAGTGCTTTTAGCAATACCCAGCTTCTGTAGCGTTTGATGAACCCCTAGTTCAGAGCCCTCCACTAGTTTAATTACTTCCTGCTTCTCCTGTGCTGTTAGTTTCATATACTTAACATACTTTTCGTTTAAGCCAGCCTGTCGATACTTTTTTTTAGTATGTTGTTTTCAAGCAGTAAATCAGCTACAAGTTCCTTAAGCTCTTTATTTTTATTTCGTAGATCAGCTACTTCATCACTGGTAGCCTCCCTTGTAGTATCGCCAGATAGACGCTTTTTACCCGCTTCCATAAACTCTTTGTTCCACTTATAAAAGGTGGCTTGGGATATACCATGTTTGCGACAAAGCTCTGCAATGGAGTATTCCCCTCGTTGAGCTTCCATTACGATTACTAACTTTTGTTCTGAGGAAAAGAGTCTCCTTGTCTTGCGGCGGATCTCTTTAATGAAGTTCTCTGTAGATTGTTTTGGCTTCTGTTCCATGTCATTATTGGTTTAATTATTAATGATGGAAACACTCTACTAATTTAGACTATATTTTGTCCAATTTATGCTGACGATTTACACTTATCTTATCACTAATGGCTGAAATTTCTAAAATGGAGACAGTAACTCTAAAAAATAGGGTAAAAGTTGCACTTAAGAACTTAAAAGAAAAAGGTGTTGTTTTGGGTCGGCCAAAGAACTCAACTGATAGTAGAGAAAGAGTTTTAGAAAAATACCCTGATGTGATAAAATATTTGAGTAAGGGTCTCTCAATTCGTGAGGTCTCAAGGATTACAAATAAAAGCGTGAATACAACACTTAAGGTTTCTAAGTTCTTAAAGGGGGTAACAAAAAGGGTAACAAGTCAAACTGATTTAAACTAATATTTTTGATACACTATCATACCTTTTTTATATTTTTAAACTGAGAAATGAGTCAAAAGTTAAATGTTAATACGTTATTATTCAAATCTTTAAAACCGTCCGGTCCGCAAGAAAGCTCCAAATTATTGGGGCTTTTTTGTTTGGTATGTGGTCCGCGCAGCGAACGCCAGCCTTCGCCAAGGCTTCAGCGGGCAAGTCGGTCATTGGACATTGGTCATTGGACCGCCCGGCCGTTCGCAAAGCGAACGCCGGACACTACCTTTGCCCCAATGTTAAAAATCGGCGTATTCGGCGTTGGGCATCTGGGGAAGTTTCACGTGCAAAACTGGAAAGAGATCCCGGGGGTGGAACTCGTCGGTTTCTATGACCCCAGCGATGAACAAGCTCAAGTGGTAAAAAAGTCTTTCGGGATTGATCGTTTCCCCGATCCCGAGGCATTGATCGCCGCAGCCGATGCCATCGACATCGTGGCCCCCACCGATCATCACTTCGATCTGTGCGAGCGCGTCGTGCGCGCCGGCAAACACGTGTTTGTAGAAAAACCCATCTCGGAAACTCTGGAGCAGGCCCGCACCCTGGTCAAGCTTGCGCAGGAATCGGGGGTGAAATTTCAAGTGGGACATGTAGAACGATTCAACCCCGCGTTCACCGCCGTTAAAGACCTGGGACTCCAACCCCTGTTCATCGAAGTACACCGACTGGCCCAGTTCAATCCCCGCGGCACCGAAGTCAGCGTGATCCTCGACCTGATGATCCACGACATCGACATCATCCTCAGCCTGGTGAACAGTGACGTTCGCTCCATCTCCGCCAGCGGTGTAGCCGTGCTGACCGACACCCCCGATATTGCCAACGCCCGCATCGAATTTCACAACGGTTGCGTAGCCAACCTCACCAGCAGCCGCATCTCCATGAAAAAAATGAGAAAGATGCGCCTGTTCCAAAAAGACGCGTACATCGGAATCGACTTCCTGGAAAAAAAATCGGAGGTGATTCAAATGGATCAGGGAGAAGATCCCAAAGCCTTTACGTTTGATATTCCAACGCCCGGTGGACAAAAAACGATCGCTATACGAAATCCTGTCGTATCCGATCACAACGCAATCGGACAAGAACTACTCGCCTTCAAACAGTGCATCGAGCAAAATACACGCCCTGTCGTCAATGAAACTGACGGCCTACTTGCCCTGGACGTGGCGCACCGCATTTTGGAAAAGATCGCCCAAAACGGATTGCACGAATGAGTCAGTCGCTTCCCCTACCCGGCTGGCAAGCCCACTTGAAACGCGGAATGGACCTTGTATTCTCTCTTGGCATCGGACTAGTTCTCGCCCCCCTATTGCTCTGGATCGCCTGGCAAGTGAAAAGAAGCGGACCCGGTCCCATCCTTTTCCGCCAAGAACGCATCGGCAGAAACGGAAAACCCTTCACACTTTTCAAGTTCCGCTCCATGATCGAACAAGCAGAACCCGAAGGACCGGCCCTTTCCACCGAAAACGACCCACGCATAACATCCTTTGGAAAAACCATTCGCAAATGGCGGCTCGACGAAATCCCTCAACTGTGGAATATTTTACGGGGAGAAATGAGTTTTGTGGGTCCTCGACCCGAGCGGCAACACTACATCAATCAAATCCAGGCGATCCATCCCAACTATCGGCAGCTGCTGAATGTAAAACCCGGACTCACCAGCTGGGGCATGGTTCAATTCGGATATGCCGAGAACATTTCTGAAATGATCGAGCGAAGTCAATTCGACCTCGACTACCTGCAACATCTTTCCCTGATATTCGATGTCAAGATCCTGATACATACTGCCCGAATCATGTGCAAAGGAAATGGAAAGTAAATTCGCACTGGCGAAACCGGGACAACATGCCCAGCTCATCATCCATAAAACACCTGACACGTACGCAAATCGATACAACGCGGTGGAATGATTGTATCGAGCAGGCCAACAATGAAAGTCCCTACGCCCGCGCCGATTACCTCGATGCGCTTTGTCCGGGTTGGGAAGCACTTGTTCAGGGCGACTACCAACTAGTCATGCCCCTGCCGGTCAAAAGAAAATTCGGGATCCGCTATCTCTATCAACCTACCCTGGTTCCACACCTTGGTGTGTACGGAAAATCAATCGATAGCGAGCAACTAATCTCCTTTCTGCAATCCATCCCCAAAAACATTCGATGGATCGATGCTACGCTGAATCCGTCAAATCGAGTCGAACACCCCGACTTCCCCATCCGCATGCGCACCAATTATATTTTGTCGCTGGTAGATGAGTACGACACATTGCGAAGTCGCTACCGCGAGAACCACCGAAGAAACCTTCAACGGGCACAAAAAGCAGGTTGTACGGTCAATACAACGATCGACGTGCGGGAGATTTTTCAGTTGGTGCAGAACTATGTCATTCCGCGTCCCAGCTTATCCGATTCAACAAAAAAATCGTTTTTGCTGCTGATGGAAAATTGGATGCAAAGCGGAAGGGCACAGACCTATGGCGTGCGTGTAAATGGAACATTACAAGCGGGCGCCTTGTTTTTACTGGATCGAAACCGCGCGTATTATTTGCTGGCTGGCAATCATCCAAATGGAAAAACCCTGGGTGCTTCGCATGCATTGATCGATGCGTTCATACAAGCAAATGCCGGCACGGATCGGATTCTTGATTTTGAGGGGTCGGACCTGCCTTCGCTTGCCTTTTTTTATGCAGGATTTGGGTCAAAAACGGAGCCCTATGCCTGGTTGCAATGGAACCGATTACCGTGGTGGGTTCGGTGGATCAAATCTGGTTCAGCTAGTATGTAAATACTCGGCAGCAATCAGCAGATCGATGGGCTCGGTGATCTTTCGATTTCGTTCTTCTCCTTCAATCAAGCGAACAGGTATGCCGCGGTGTTCAACCACACTGGCTTCATCGGTGAAATCGGTCCGATACGGCGTTTCATACGCCGGCAGAAGAATATCGCTACGAAACGTTTGCGGGGTTTGTACGATTCGGATCTGGGCGCGCGGCAGGGCGCGACTTTGCTCCCCTTCCATCAACCGAATGCTGTCGGTAGCAGGAATCACCGGAATGGCAGAACCCAGTAAACAGGCCTGTTCGAAGCAACGACGGATCAGGGAAACGGTTAGCAAGCAGCGAACCGCATCATGCACAAAAACGATCGCGGGTTGTGTGAGGGTACGAAGTCCGTTTTGCACCGAATGAAAACGCGTTTCTCCGCCCGTAGTGAAACGGATGCGTTCCTTTCCGGGTAAATCGGCCGTCATTTTTTTCCCTTGATCCAAATGATCGGCAGGAAGTACCAGCACGATTTGCATATCGGGATAGCTGAGCAGAAACGTTTCCAGCGTGTGTATCAGAATGGGGCGACCCTTGAGTTCCAAAAATTGTTTTGGGGTATCGACGCCCATTCGAAGTCCCCTGCCACCGGCTACGATCACCGCTACTTTAGTCGGGTTGGTGGAGAGGTCCCATGTATGCACGTGGCTCATTGTGAGATCGGGTGGGTGTAGATGCAAAGGTATTGGTGAGCGTTATCCGAGCCAACCCAGACGACCGCATTCCGCTCGCAAGGCATCGGTGGAAATGGGCGCTGTTCCGACCTGCTCGCAAACCAACCCGCCTGCCAGATTCGCCAGATTGGCCATACAGGCCGAATCCCGGGTGATTGCATAGGCGGCGGCGGCCACGGCGATCACGGTATCACCGGCTCCGGATACATCCACGATGGTGCGAGGGTGACTGTTAAGCCACGCTGCCTGATCATTATGTTGATAGTAGACTCCTTTTTCTGAAAGGGTGATCAGGGTAACCTGATGGTGGAGGTGTTTGGTGAGGGACTCATGTACTACGCGTAAGCGCTCAGGATCGGGTGGTGCTTGAACGTCCAGGGCTTCGGATACTTCACGCCAATTGGGTTTGAACAGATCGACGTGTTGGTAGGCGAGGAAGTTTTTTTTCTTGGGATCGACGGCGGTAACGATGTTCATGGCTTGACAGTGCTGAATCAGGGCTTGAATCAGGGAATGCGAGAGCACGCCTTTGTTGTAATCTTCGAGGATGACCAGATCGGGGCGTTGATCCCGAAAGGACTGCTCGATCTTGGCGAGCCAGCGGCGTTCGGATTCGGGATCAAGTTCTTCGGTTGACTCTTTGTCGAGTCGCAGCAATTGTTTCTGTTGATCGAGCACCCGGGTTTTTCGGGTGGTGGGTCGGCTTGGGTCTACTTCCAGCAACTTGGTGCCGATGCCGGCTTGGTTCAAAAGATCTTGGAGGATGGAGGCGGCTTCGTCTTGTCCAACCAACGAAATCAACTCCACTTGTGAACCGAGGGCGCGCAGATTCCTCGCCACGTTTCCGGCACCGCCAATTCGTTCTTCCTGGTGTTGGTGGGCCACCACGGGAACGGGGGCTTCGGGGGAGATGCGATCGATCTGACCAAAGAAATAAGTATCCAGCATGAGGTCTCCGACGACGGCCACGCGCAGGGCGGGCAGTTTCGCAAAGAAGTCGGAGTAGGAATTCATTATTTTTTCGCGGACTTAAACTTACGATTTAGTCCATCGATCAACTCGCGGGTAATGTTATGAGCTGAGTCTTTGTAGTAAAAGAGTCCGGGCTCGTATGAAATGATGTAGCTGTAAGCAGTATTCTTATTGTATTCTTTCAGGAATTCCTCGATTCGTGCTTTGATTTCATTTTGACGCCGCAGCACATAATCACTATACTCTGACTCCAGGGTTTGTTGACGATTTTTAAGGTTGTTATCCAAGTTTTGCATTTCCAAACTGGCGGCATCACTTTGCTCTTGGGTAAGAGATCCGCTGTTGGCTTGCTGCTGATAAAAACTCAATTTCTGCTGCATGTTTTTTCCCAGCCGATCCAACTCAGATTTTATCGCGTCTTCTCGCTTACTCATTTCCGCCTTCAGCTCCTTCACCATCTCCGTATTGGCGGCCACGGAATCCATCTCAAAATAGGCCATACGAAACGGACCGTTCACCACATTATTTTTATCGATGGAGGCAGCCGGGGATGCCGACCTCGTGGTTGAAAAAGAGTTAAACAGCAGGTAACCTACCAAAAGTGTTAGTCCAACATTCCAGATCACAAGCGCGCGATTCATGTTTATTTTTTTACAAATTAATACTGTTACAGCCAATTCTACATCGAGCGGACTCGGTTTAGGAAAGGCTTAACAGCAAAAAGAGCAGGCGTGGCCTGCTCTTTTTAGGATCATTGAATGATTATTCCTCCTCATCGAAGACCATGGCTTCGCGGGTGACTTGCAGCAACTCGTATTCTTCCTTGTTTCCGACGATCATCTGGTCGAACTCTCGCAAGCCGGTACCGGCCGGGATCGGGTGACCCGTGATGACGTTCTCCTTGAGTCCCAACATCTCATCCGCCTTGCCGTTGATGGCCGCGGAGGAGAGCACTTTGGTGGTTTCCTGGAAGGAAGCCGCAGAGATCCAGCTCTGTACACCAAGGGAGGCCTTGGTGATACCCAGTAACATTGGTGAGGAGGTAGCGGGCATGGCGTCGCGGTATTCGACCGGATTTTGGTCGTTGCGGCGGAGCACGGAATTTTCTTCGCGCACTTCGCGGTGGGTAACGGTTTGCCCTTTGAGCAATCGGGTACTGTCTCCTGGATCGGTTACGATCTTCTTGTCGTAGATATAATCGTTCTGATCTACGAACTCGAATTTATCCACCAGATCATCTTGCAGGAAGCGGGTATCTCCCGGATCCACAATGTTCACCTTACGCATCATTTGACGCACAATCACTTCGATGTGCTTGTCGTTGATCTTCACCCCTTGCAAGCGATACACTTCCTGGATCTCATTGACCACATACTCTTGTACGGCGAAGGGTCCTTTGATGGCCAGAATGTCCACGGGGGCAATTTGACCGTCGCTGAGCGGCGTTCCGGCTTTTACAAAATCGCCGTCCTGTGCCAGGATCTGACGCGTCAGTGGCACCAGGTATTTTTTCTGTACACCGTCTTTGGACTCGATAACGATCTCGCGGTTACCGCGTTTGATATTACCCATGGTAACTACGCCATCGATCTCGGCGACCACAGCCGGGTTGCTGGGGTTACGCGCCTCGAACAGCTCGGTTACGCGGGGAAGACCTCCGGTGATGTCGCGCAGCTTGCCCAACACGCGGGGGATCTTGACCAGTACCTGTCCGGCATTGACGGCCTCGGCCTCGTCAATGATGATGTGGCTTCCGGTAGGAAGGTTGTATGATTTCTTCTCTTTTCCTTCCACCGAAATCGAGGGGATCTTGGTTTTGTCGCGGGTTTCGATCACCACCTTCTCGCGGTGTCCGGTTTGTTCGTCGGCTTCTTCGCGGTAGGTTACCCCATCGATCACATTTTCAAAACGGATCTTACCGTTGATCTCGGCCATGATCACGTTGTTGAATGGATCCCAGGAGCAGATCACATCCCCTTTGTTGATCTTTTGTCCGTCTTTCACGGCGAGTGTGGCACCGTACGGAATATTGTTGGTGATGAGCAGGCGGTCGTTTTTCAGATCCACGATCCGAACCTCACCGGTACGTCCGATGACTACTTGGCTCTTGGCACCTTCGTTGTTGGTCATGGTAACCGTGCGCAAGCCATCGAACTGGATGGTTCCATCGAACTTGGCAACCAACGTAGATTCCACAGACGCCGATCCGGCCACCCCCCCTACGTGGAAGGTACGCAAGGTCAGCTGGGTACCGGGTTCTCCGATGGACTGAGCCGCGATGATTCCCACGGCGTCTCCTTTTTGCGTCATGGCACCTGTTGCCAGGTTCTTGCCATAACATTTGGAGCAGACACCTCGCTTGCTTTCGCAGGTCAGCACAGAACGAATCTCGACGGATTCAATTCCTGCATCCTCCAATCGCTTGGCAATATCAACCGTGATCTCGTCACCAGCGGAAACCAGACGATTGTCGCTGATCGGATCATATACATCGTGCAAGGAAGTACGACCAATAATACGATCGCTCAACGGCTCGATCACATCCTCATTGTCTTTCAGTGCTGTGGTGGCAATACCGCGCAGTGTACCACAATCTTCTTCGGTGATCACGACGTCTTGTGCCACGTCTACCAGACGACGGGTCAGGTAACCTGCATCGGCGGTTTTGAGGGCCGTATCGGCCAGACCTTTCCGGGCACCGTGGGTAGAGATGAAATAATCGAGTACGTTCAATCCGCCTTTGAAGTTAGAGAGGATCGGATTTTCGATGATCTCGCTGCCGGTAGAACCAGATTTACGCGGCTTGGCCATCAATCCGCGGATACCGGCCAACTGCTTGATCTGTTGTTTGGAACCACGGGCTCCGGAATCCAGCATCATGTATACCGAATTGAATCCCTGGCGGTCGTTGCTGAGTTCGCGGATCAGGGTTTCAGTGATGCGGGTATCCACCCGGCTCCAGATGTCAACGATCTGGTTGTAGCGTTCGTTGTTGGTGATCAATCCCATGTTGTAGCTATCCCACACCTCGTCTACTTCTACCTTGGCGTTGTCCAGCAATTGTTCTTTGGTATCCGGGATGATCAGGTCATTGATGTTGAAGGAGAGTCCGCCGCGGAAGGCCGTACGGAATCCGAGTTGCTTGATGTCGTCCAGGAATTTTGCCGTCTTGGGCACATTGGTGATCTTGATGATATCACCAATGATCTCGCGCAGATTTTTCTTGGTCAACAGGGCATTCACAAAGCCCACCTCGACGGGTACATGTTGATTGAAGAAAACACGTCCCACTGTGGTCTCGATCAGTTTATGTTCCAGCAATCCGTCGGCATTGCGGATGTTTCCTTTCACCTTGACCCAGGCATGGAGGTCGACGCACCCTTCATTGTGAGCGATGATCACTTCTTCGGCCGAGTAGAAGATCTTGCCTTCTCCCTTTACGGGTTCAGCCGGAGTGGTCTTCTTGCCTTTGGTGAGGTAATAGAGTCCGAGTACCATGTCCTGCGAAGGCAGGGTGATGGGCGTTCCGTTTTGCGGATTGAGGATGTTGTGCGAGGCCAGCATCAGCAATTGTGCCTCCAGGATGGCGGCATGGCTGAGCGGAACGTGTACGGCCATTTGGTCACCGTCAAAGTCGGCGTTGAAGGCCGTGGTCACCAGCGGATGCAATTGGATCGCTTTTCCTTCGATGAGTTTAGGCTGGAAGGCCTGAATCGACAGACGGTGGAGCGTAGGGGCACGGTTCAGCAGAACAGGATGACCTTTCAAAATATTTTCGAGGATGTCCCAGATCACGGCTTCTTTTTTATCGACCAGTTTGCGGGCCGACTTTACCGTCTTCACAATACCACGTTCGATGAGCTTACGAATGATGAAGGGTTTGAAAAGCTCGGCTGCCATGTCTTTGGGCAATCCGCATTCATGGAGTTTCAATTCAGGACCCACCACAATTACGGAACGACCGGAGTAATCCACACGTTTACCCAAGAGGTTCTGACGGAAACGTCCTTGCTTTCCTTTCAGTACGTCGCTGAGGGATTTCAGGGCTCGTCCGCCTTCGGCTTTTACGGCGTTGGATTTACGGCTGTTGTCGAACAGTGAATCCACGGCTTCCTGCAGCATCCGCTTTTCATTGCGCAAGATCACTTCCGGTGCCTTGATCTCCAGCAAACGCTTGAGACGGTTGTTGCGGATGATCACCCGACGATAGAGGTCGTTCAGATCGGAGGAAGCGAAGCGTCCGCCGTCCAGCGGCACCAAGGGACGCAGTTCGGGCGGAATCACGGGAATGTATTGCATCACCATCCATTCGGGACGGTTCTTGATACGCGTGTTCGCATCGCGGAAAGACATCACCACACTCAGGCGTTTCAGGGCATCTGCTTTCCGTTGTTGCGACGTTTCATTGGCAGCGGAGTTGCGCAAACTGGCCGCGAGTTTATCGAGGTCGATGCGGGCCAGCAAATCATGTACGGCCTCGGCACCCATCTTGGCGATGAACTTATTGGGATCGTCATCCGGGAGGTATTGATTTTCCTTCGGCAGCGTATCGAGGATATCCAGGTATTCTTCCTCCGTGAGCAAGTCGCCGGTACTTTTTCCTTCGGCGTTCAGGGTGCCCCACTGGATCACCACATAGCGCTCGTAGTAAACGATCGACTCCAGTTTTTTGGAGCTCATGCCCAGCATGTAGCCGATCTTGTTGGGGAGAGATTTAAAATACCAGATGTGCACCACCGGCACCACCAATTTGATGTGGCCCATGCGTTCACGACGTACTTTCTTCTCGGTCACCTCCACGCCGCAACGGTCGCAGACAATGCCCTTGTAACGAATCCGCTTGTACTTACCACAGGCGCATTCGAAGTCCTTCACCGGACCAAAGATGCGCTCGCAGAACAAACCATCTCGTTCCGGTTTGTAGGTACGATAGTTGATGGTTTCAGGCTTCAGGATCTCACCAAAGCTGCGCTCAAGGATCAAATCGGGCTCGGCCAGTCCAATGGTGATTTTGCTAAAACTAGACTTGGGGCGATTTTCTTTTCGGATTGCCATGTCGTATTGAGTATTTTGAAGTTCGCTGATGTTTGATTTATCTGTCTTTCTTTCCTTAATCGAATTGGAGATCCAGTCCCAACCCGCGCAACTCGTGGAGCAGCACGTTGAAGGATTCCGGTACACCCGGTCGCGGCACATTGTCGCCTTTGACGATGGCCTCGTAGGTCTTCGCCCTTCCGATGATGTCGTCCGACTTGATGGTGAGCAATTCCTGCAGGATGTTGGAAGCCCCATAGGCCTCGAGTGCCCAAACTTCCATCTCCCCGAAACGCTGTCCCCCGAACTGCGCCTTACCACCCAATGGTTGTTGGGTAATGAGGCTATACGGTCCGATCGAACGGGCATGCATCTTATCATCAACCATGTGGTGCAGTTTGATCATATAGATCACGCCCACGGTGGCTTTCTGATGGAAGCGTTCGCCGGTTTCTCCGTCGTACAAGTAAGTATGTCCGAACATCGGGATATTGGCTTGTTGGCAATAGGAACCGATCTCATCCACAGAAGCCCCATCGAAAATGGGTGTGGAAAATTTCAGTCCCAAGCGCTGTCCGGCCCAACCCAGAATGGTTTCATAGATCTGTCCCAGGTTCATCCGGCTGGGTACCCCCAGCGGGTTCAGTACTACATCTACCGGTGTTCCGTCTTCCATGAAGGGCATGTCCTCCGCACGAACGATCTTGGCTACGATGCCTTTGTTTCCGTGGCGACCGGCCATCTTATCTCCCACTTTCAATTTCCGCTTCACGGCCAGATAAACCTTGGCGAGTTTCAATACACCGGCGGGTAATTCGTCGCCGATGCTGATGTTGAATTTCTCGCGCTTATAACGACCCAGCTCTTCGTTGAATTTGATGTTGTAGTTGTGGAGCAGGGTATTGATGCGGTCATCGGTTTTGGCGTCGCCGGTCCAACCCAATGGGTTTACGTTGACAATGTCCAGTCCCCGTAACTGCCGATCGGTAAACTTAGCGCCCTTGGCGATCTGTACTTCTCCGAAATTATTGCTGACACCGGCCGAATTGTGATCTTTCAGCAGGGTGCTCAATTTCTCGATGAGTACGTCCTTCAGGTCGTTCTCATTCTTCTCGTGCATTTTTTCCAACTTCTCCAAGGCGGCCTTCTCGCGGAGTTTGCCGTTCTTGTCTTTTTTTGCACGTTGGAAGAGTTTCTTTCCGATCACCACGCCTTCCACCCCGTTGGGGGCTTTGAGCGAAGCGTCTTTGGCATCGCCAGCCTTGTCGCCGAAGATCGCACGCAGCAGTTTCTCTTCGGGGGTCGGATCGCTTTCGCCTTTGGGCGTGATCTTTCCGATGAGGATATCGCCTTCTTTCACGTGGGCACCGATGCGGATGATTCCGTTCTCATCGAGTTCTTTGGTGGCCTCTTCGGAAACGTTCGGAATATCGGGTGTCAATTCTTCTTCCCCCAGCTTGGTATCGCGTACTTCCAGTTCGTATTCGGAAATGTGTACGGAAGAGAACAAATCTTCTTTGACCACGCGCTCGCTGATCACGATGGCATCCTCGAAGTTGTATCCTTTCCAGGGCATGAAGGCCACTTTAAGGTTTTTACCGAGTGCCAGTTCACCACCTTGGGTAGCGTATCCTTCCGTGAGGAAGTCGCCGCGTTTTACTTTCTGTCCCTTTTTAACGGCGGGGCGCAGGTTGATGCAGGTCTCTTGGTTGGTCTTGATGAATTTGGTCAGTCGATAGATCTTAAGATCGTCCTCGAAGCTCACCAGTTTTTCCGATGCATCGCGGTCGTAGCGTACATGGATCTCATTGGCATCCACAAATTCCACGATGCCGTTTCCTTCGGCGTGGACTTGAATACGGGCATCGCGGGCGGCTTTGCCTTCCAGACCGGTACCCACGACGGGCACATCGGGACGAAGCAGCGGCACGGCTTGCCGTTGCATGTTGGATCCCATGAGGGCACGGTTGGCATCGTCGTGCTCCAGGAAGGGGATCAGCGAAGCGCTAAGTCCAACGATCTGGTTGGGCGCCACGTCGATGAATTCCACTTCTTTTTTATCGAGGATGGGGAAGTCTCCGGTTTCGCGGCTAACCACTTTATCTGCATTGAGGACCCCTTTCTCATCGAGTGGTGTGTTGGCCTGTGCGATCTTGGCCAAGTCTTCTTCCTCGGCGCTGAGGAAGGTAAGCTCACGCATGTTCACTTTTCCTTCCTGCACTTTGCGATAAGGCGTTTCGATAAAGCCCATGTCGTTGATCTTGGCGTGCACGCAAAGCGTGGAGATCAGTCCGATGTTCGGACCTTCCGGCGTCTCGATGGTACAAAGACGTCCATAGTGCGAATAGTGTACGTCACGCACCTCGAAACCTGCACGCTCGCGGCTGAGTCCGCCTGGCCCCAGCGCAGAAATACGGCGCTTGTGCGTGATCTCGGACAGCGGGTTGGTCTGGTCGAGGAACTGCGACAATTGAGAAGTTCCGAAGAACGAATTGATCACCGAAGAAAGGGTGCGGGCGTTGATCAGGTCAACCGGGGTAAACACTTCGTTGTCGCGCACGTTCATCCGCTCGCGGATGGTGCGGGCCATACGGGCCAGTCCCACTCCGAATTGTGCATACAACTGCTCCCCTACTGTACGTACCCGGCGGTTGCTGAGGTGGTCGATGTCATCGATCTCGGCTTTGCCATTGGTAAGACGAACCAGGTATTTGATGATGAGTATGATGTCCTCTCGGGTCAGCGTTTTTTTCTCCAGGGGCTGATCGATGTTCAGCTTGCGGTTGATCTTGTAGCGACCTACTTCCCCGAGGTCGTAGCGCTTGTCGCTGAAAAATAATTTATCGATGATGCCCCGTGCGGTTTCATTGTCGGGTGCATCGGCTCCGCGAAGTTGGCGGTAGATGAATTTCACCGCTTCCAGTTCGCTGTTGGAGGTGTCTTTGTTTAGCGTGTTGTAGATGATCGCATAATCGCCTCCAACGTCTTCGCGCTGGATGAACACGCTGGCTACTTCCATCTCGGAGATGGTTTCGATGGCGGCTTCGTCGAGCACGGTATCGCGTTCCATCACCACTTCGTTGCGCTCAATGGAAACCACTTCACCGGTATCCTCGTCCACGAAATCCTCCACCCAGGTGCGCAGCACACGGGCGGCCAGGCGCTTGCCAACATGCTTGGCCAGTGCTTTCTTTTCGGCCTTCACTTCATCGGCCATGCCGAAGAGTTCCAGAATGTCTTTATCGGTTTCGTATCCGATCGAACGAAGCAGGGTTGTAACGGGGAATTTTTTCTTGCGATCGATGTAGGCATACATCACGTTGTTGATGTCGGTCGCAAATTCCATCCACGCGCCCTTGAAGGGAATCACGCGGGCGGAGTAGATCTTGGTTCCGTTGGGGTGAATGGACTGACCGAAGAATACACCGGGCGAACGGTGCAGCTGTGAAACCACTACGCGCTCGGCACCGTTGATCACAAACGTACCCCGCGGAGTCATGTAGGGGATGTTGCCCAGGAATACGTCCTGCACAATGGTTTGGAAATCGACGTGCTCTTCGTCGTTACAGCTGAGGCGCAACTTGGCCTTCAACGGAACGGCATACGTGAGTCCGCGCTCCATACACTCCTCGATGGTGTAGCGGGGCGGGTCGATGAAATAATCCAAAAACTCCAACACGAAGATGTTGCGGGTGTCGGTAATGGGAAAGTTGTCTTTGAACACGCGGAAAAGTCCCTCAATGTTGCGTTTGTCGGGCGTGGTCTCCAATTGGAAAAATTCCTTGAAGGATTGGATCTGCACTTCCAACAAATCGGGGGTCTCCGCGAGATGTTTGATCTTTCCGAAATCGATGCGGGTGTTCATTTTCGCTGCTGACATAGTCGGAACCAATTTTTTACAACGTTTTGGACATAGTTCGCTCGTTGGGGCTTCCGGACTAAACAGAACAGAATTCCCTGTAATTCAATTACTTACAACGAGAAAAGAATGTCAAAATAGATTTGGCCAAAATAAAGGATGGCAAAGGTAGGGAAATCACCTGATTCAACAAGAAAAGTTTGGTCACAAAATCTTGGAATACAGCCCGGTTCGTGGGTTGGTTACGGTACCAGGCTGGGTTGATCTTGCGGTATGTTCCACAAAACGTTAAGAAAGGCTTTTTCTTTTTACCGGAGGGAGCGCTGGGGAATGATTTTCCTACTCGGGGGATTGGGGGCGTTATACGGACTAACTCATTTTTTTCCTGCCCGTTCACTGTCCGAACGCCCGGCGGTTGAAGCTGGCACAATAGAAATCTATAAAAATGAAAATCAACATGTTAAAAAAATTGATAGTCCCAATACCCCCTTGACAATGGAGCCTTTCGACCCCCATGAAATTTCGGAGCAGGGGTGGGTGGAAAGGGGGATCTCGGAGCGGACGGCCCACACCATTCGGAATTATTTATCGAAGGGGGGGCCGGTTTCGACGGGCGGAAGATTTGAAAAAGAAATGGGGATTGGACCAGGTAGATTATGAACGTTTAAGACCTTATGTACGGATTGGGGAAGCGGAGGAGATGAAAAAGCGGGCAGGTGTGCCGCCCGATTGGTCTCAAAAAAAATCGACGTGGAAACCTTTTACCTCTGGTGCACGGGTGCCAACGACGGTAGACATCAACCGTTCCGATTCGGTGCAGTGGGAAGCATTGCCCGGGATCGGTCCGGGTTATGCCCGCCGCATTCTTCGGTACCGCGATCGACTGGGTGGATTCGTTCATCCCGATCAGATCGGAGAAACCTATCAATTACCGGATTCCGTGTTTCAGCGAATACGGCCGTATTTGAAGATGGCTTCTTCGGAACCGATTCGGCGGATCTCGCTGAACGCGGGGTCGATTGATTCATTGGGCCGGCATCCGTATATCGGTTACTCAAGAGCGCGGTTGATCGTTCGGTACCGAGAGCAGCACGGATCATTTACGGAATTGGAACAACTACTCGATATTGAAACGTTTGATCGCAGTTGGATGGAGCGTGTGCAGTTCTATTTGAAATTGTAGATAAAAAAAGCCCCGAAAGAATCGGGGCTTATGATCAAGTAAGAAAATCGAATTAAGCGATCTCCACTTCGGCGCCGGCTTCTTTGAGCTTGGCGGCGATGTCTTCGGCTTCTGCCTTGGAGACACCTTCTTTCACGGGCTTGGGGGCACCGTCTACCAGGTCTTTGGCTTCTTTGAGTCCGAGGCCGGTCAGGTCTTTTACCACCTTTACTACGTTCAGTTTGGAAGCACCACCGCTCTTCAAAATAACGTTGAAAGCGGTTTTCTCTTCTGCAGCGGCGGCTCCGCCACCTTCTCCACCTCCGGCCATAACGACGGCTGCGGCTGCGGGCTCGATGCCGTATTCAGTTTTCAGGAAATCTGCCAGTTCTTGGACTTCTTTCACGGTAAGGCCTACTAGGCTTTCCGCGAGGGCTTTTACATCTGCCATTGTTTTTTCATTTTTACCGTCTTCACAGCGTACGCTCCGACGGCGTGTTTAAAAAAATTGTTTCGTCGGTTCTTTTGGCTCATCCGACACATGAGCGTATTTATTTGGATCAAACCAAATCGAGTTATTCCGCGGCAGCGGCTCCTTGCTTCTCGTGATGATGCAGCAGGGCGGCCAGGACGCGTTTGGCGGGCGATTGCAGCAATCCGATCACCTCGCCGATCAATTCGTTCTTCGTCTTGATCTTGGTAAGGGTAACCAGATTTTTGTCGCCTGTGTACACATCGCCGTTGATGAAAGCGGCTTTGAGCACCGGCCGATCGCCGTTGCTCTCCTTGCGGAAAGAGCTCAGGATCAAAGCGGGCTCCTTGGGATTGTCGGAGAACATCAGGGCCGTTACCTGATTCAACGAATCGTATACCCCGGCGTAGCGCTCGTGGTCGAGCGACTCCAACGCTTTTTTAATGAGGGTGTTCTTGGCCACCTTCATTTCCACGTTCTTGCTGAAGCAGGCGCGGCGCAATTTGCCCACTTGCTCTACGGAAAGCGACTTGGTATCGGTCACGTAGAAATTATTGTATTGTGAGAATTTGCCTTTCAGCAATTCGATCACTTCGTTTTTTTGGTCTTTTGTCATGACAGTTATTTATGTCGTCTTTGCAGGCGATTAGTGAACAAATGCTTTGGTGTCGATGGCGATACCCGGGCTCATGGAGCTGGCCATGCTGATGCCTCGGAGGTAGGTGCCTTTAGACGAGGAGGGTTTGGCCTTGATGATGGCATTCAGGAGTTCCTGGCTGTTTTGCTCGATTTTCTCGGGGGTGAAGCTAACGCGACCGATGGAAGCGTGTACGATACCCACTTTATCAACCTTGAAGGCGATCTTACCGCCCTTTACGTCGTTGATGGCCGCGGCCACGTCGTTGGTAACGGTTCCGGTCTTGGGGTTGGGCATGAGGTTCCGCGGTCCCAGTACTTTACCGAGCTTACCGATCTTGGGCATCACGGCCGGGGTGGCGATGATCACGTCCACATCTACCCATCCTCCTTCGATCTTGGTTACGAACTCGTCCAGTCCAACATGATCGGCACCGGCTGCTTTGGCCTCGGCCTCTTTGTCGGGCGTACAGAGAACGAGTACGCGTTTGGTTTTACCGGTTCCATGCGGAAGGGTTACGGTTCCGCGAATGGCCTGGTCGGCTTTTTTGGGATCAACACCCAGTCGGATGTGGAGGTCGACCGAAGCATCGAATTTGCAGGTGGTCACTTGTTTGACCAGTGCCGATGCTTCTTTCAGCAAATATGATTTGTTGGCGTCTACTTTCGTTTCGGCCTGCTTGCGTTTTTTGCTAATGAATGCCATGTGGATTCGTTTTGTCACCGGCCGAAGCCGGATCGGTCATCAATTAATTTTCCCAGGGGGCTTGTCCAACAACATTGAGTCCCATGCTGCGCGCCGTACCGGCCACCATCTTCATGGCACTTTCGACGGTGAAACAGTTGAGGTCGGGCATCTTATCCTCCGCGATCAATTTGATCTGGTCCCAGGTTACTTTGCCCACTTTGTCGCGGTTGCTTTCCTTGGAACCTTTCTGAATCTTGGCCGCTTCCATCAGCTGTACAGCTGCGGGCGGGGTTTTGATGATAAAATCAAAACTCTTGTCGGAGTAAACGGTGATGAGAACGGGGAGTACTTTCCCTTGCTTGTCCTGGGTCCTGGCATTGAACTGCTTGCAGAATTCCATTATATTAATACCCTTAGAACCCAGAGCCGGACCGATGGGCGGAGCCGGATTGGCCTGACCGCCCTTGCATTGCAGCTTCACGAAGCCGCTGATTTCTTTTGCCATCTTTTTTGATTTATTGGTTCAAACGATCTTTCGCGCCTTGGGAGCGGTACCGGATCTTCCAAATTCCTCAAGACCGCCGAAGCGGTAGAAAAGAGCTAATTGCAAAGATAATGGATACGAGGCAGTCGCCAAAGGGAAATCTGAGATTTTTTCGAGGCCAAATCTAAAAGCCCGCCTCCTGGTGGAAACAGGCTTTAATAGGCTGACAGTCAGCTACCTGATCAACTGATCTTTTCTACCTGCATGTAGCTGAGCTCGACGGGCGTTGCCCGGCCGAAGATCTTTACGGTGACCTTCAGTTTTTTCTTTTCGTCGTTCACTTCTTCGATCACGCCATTGAAATCGTTGAACGGCCCTTCGATGATCTTGATGGTTTCGCCCACGATAAAGGGTTCCACCATGGCTACACCACCTGCCTCGGCCATCTCATCCATTTTACCCAGCATCTTATTCACCTCGGCTTTGCGCAGGGCAATGGGGTCATCCTTCCCAAGAAAATGAATCACATTGGTTGTGTTCTTGATGAGGTCCCGCAGATCATCACTCAGCTTTCCGGAACTGATCTCGATCATTACATAGCCCGGATAGTAATTGCGTTCGCGCACGACCTTCTTTCCGCTGGCCACTTTATATACTTTTTCCACGGGCAGGAATACTTGCTTCACGGCCTCGCTCCAACCACTGCGTGCGATTTCCTTGTCGAGGTACTCTTTTACTTTTTTCTCTTTGCCGCTGATCACCCGCAACACATACCATTTAGTGTTGGCATCTGCTTGAGCGACAGCGTCGTTTTGTTGTACAGGCGCGTCCATTAGAAAAGTTGTTTGTAGATGAACTTGAATCCATTGCCGATGCCGGAATCCATCAATAGCACGACTAAGGTGATCAGCAGGGTTGCGGCGAGTACGATCATGGTGGACTGCTGCAATTGAGTCCAGGTGGGCCAGCTGACTTTCTCGGTCAGTTCGCGCAGGCTCTCCTGAAAATGGTTGGTTATCTTTTTCATGTTTTTCGTTTCGCACGGGCAGAGAGATTCGAACTCCCATCAACGGTTTTGGAGACCGCTATTCTGCCATTGAACTATGCCCGTTCCCGTTCGCTTTTATGAACAACAAAGTACCTGGAGATAAGCCCAAGGACTTTGTATATTATTGATTTACAATTTATTGAGTGAATTAACCACTCACGCAGGCTTACTTGATAATCTCGGTAACCTGTCCGGCACCCACGGTACGGCCTCCTTCGCGGATCGCGAATTTCAGACCTTTTTCCATGGCGATGGGCTGGATCAGTTTAACGGTCAGCTGGGTATTGTCGCCCGGCATGATCATTTCGGTTCCGGCAGCCAGTTCTACTTCTCCGGTCACGTCGGTGGTACGGAAGTAGAATTGAGGACGGTACTTGTTGAAGAACGGCGTGTGACGTCCACCTTCTTCTTTGCTCAGTACGTATACCTCTGCTTTGAACTCGGTGTGCGGGGTGATGGAACCGGGTTTCACGATTACCATACCGCGACGGATTTGAGTTTTTTCAATACCGCGCAGCAGCAGACCGGCATTGTCTCCGGCTTGTCCCTCATCGAGGAGCTTGCGGAACATTTCCACTCCGGTTACGGTAGAAGTCAGCGGTGCTTCGATCAATCCAACGACCTCTACACCTTCACCAACTTTAATGCGTCCGCGCTCGATACGTCCGGTGGCAACAGTACCCCGGCCGGTGATCGAGAACACGTCTTCAACCGACATCAGGAAGGGTTGATCGACGGGACGGGGAGGCAGCGGAATGTACGTATCTACCGCATTCATCAACTCTTCTACTTGCTTCACGCCATCGGCATCTCCTTCGAGGGCCTTGATGGCAGAACCTTTGATGATGGGCGTGTTGGCACCATCGAATCCGTAGAAGGTCAGCAGGTCGCGGATTTCCATTTCAACCAGGTCCAACAACTCGGCGTCGTCTACCAGGTCAACTTTGTTCATGAATACAACGATCTTGGGTACACCTACCTGGCGAGCCAGCAGGATGTGCTCCTTGGTTTGGGGCATAGGACCATCGGTCGCAGCCACCACCAGGATCGCGCCGTCCATCTGGGCAGCACCGGTGATCATGTTCTTAACATAGTCAGCGTGACCGGGGCAATCCACGTGCGCATAGTGACGGTTTTCCGTCTGATACTCGACGTGTGCGGTGTTGATGGTGATACCGCGCTCTTTTTCTTCCGGAGCCGCATCGATCTCATCGTATTTCTTGGCTTCCGCCATACCCTTCTTTGACAGGATCGTCGTGATCGCCGCCGTCAGAGTGGTTTTTCCGTGGTCAATGTGGCCGATGGTACCTACGTTGACGTGGGGTTTGTCCCGCTTAAAGGTCTCTTTTGACATTGTTATCGGTTTTTGTGTGTTTTATGTTTGTTTTAAATTCTACAATTTTTGGAGCCGTTGATGAGAATTGAACTCACGACCTCTTCCTTACCAAGGAAGTGCTCTACCCCTGAGCTACAACGGCTTTTGGTGTCCGGCGCATCAGGTATTAAGCCGTGGCTCAATCTCCGAATCAGACTCCTGGAGCGGGAGACCGGGCTCGAACCGGCCACCTGAAGCTTGGAAGGCTACCGCTCTACCAAATGAGCTACTCCCGCTGATAATTTTCTATGTCTGGCCGTTCGAAGCGCGAATGGGTTGTGGGCAAGGATGGATTCGAACCACCGAACTCCGAAGAGGACAGATTTACAGTCTGTTGCCGTTGGCCACTTGGCTACTTGCCCGCTGAGCCACCTGCCAGAATCGAACTGGCGACCTACTGATTACAAATCAGTTGCTCTACCAGCTGAGCTAAGGTGGCAATATTCTGAAAACCGACGCTGGATCCTTCGGTTTATCCATTCCGACGCGGCTTGGAACGGCCCGTTGTGCCAATAAAGAACTACCCCCAATTTTTGGGAAGGCAAAGGTAAGGGAAAATGGATACCAGAAAAATTTTGGGAGGGGGAATTTTCCACCACAACGCCCGAGGGTTAAACCCATTACCCAAAGAGGGTCAGGCCGATTGCTTTTCCTTCTGCTTTCGTATCAGGTTCACCATTGAATCCAGGGCCGAATCAAAGGATTCCTCGAAAGATTTACTAACAGACTTTACGAATAAGTCCCGCCCCGGCACATGCACCCGGATCTCCGCTACCTTGTCCTTGATGTGGTGCACGATGTTGTCGAGTTTCAGAAACACCGTCACCTGACTGATCCGGTCGTGTTGCTGACTCAATTTCTCCAACTTCCGGTCGATGTGCTCAATGAGTTTTTTGTCCGCCTGAAAATGCACGGTCTGAATGGAACGATTCATGACAAGAATTTTTTAGGAATGGATTCAATGGGTCAGCGGACGTACAATATACGGAAAATAACCCCTTCCTCCAAGCAAAAAGATCAGGATTTTGGATGAGCCTTTCGGTGAATTTCCTGGAGCTTTCCAATGGTATTGTGGGTGTAGACCTGCGTGGCCGCTAGGCTGCTGTGTCCCAGTAATTCCTTTACCGCATTCAGATCGGCCCCCTGATTCATCAGGTGGGTGGCGAAACTATGCCGCAGCACGTGCGGGCTCCGCTTGTCAAGCGTCGTAGCACCCGTCAAATACTCGTTCACCAGCTTCCAAACGTATCGCGCATACAAGGGCTTCCCCTTCTCCGTCAACAAAAAATTAGGCCCGGCCCCCGCAGCGTTCTCCTCCCTCCACTGCGCATATCGTTGCAGGGTGGCGATCAAAAAAGGACTCAGCGGCAACACCCGTTCCTTGTTTCCTTTCCCCAATACCTTGAGCGTTGCCCGGCCATAATCGACCTGATCCGATCTCAGTCCGATCAACTCACTGAGCCGCATCCCGGTTGAATAAAACAAAACCAATAAGGTCCGGGCCAGCAATGAGCGACCATCCTCCGCACCCGCCTCCAACGCTTTCAATAAATTCAATACCTCTTCCTCTTTGATAAACTCCGGTAACCGCTTGGATAATTTGGGAGAGAGAATGGAAGCCATCGGACTAGCCGACAACGATCCCTGACGAACCAAAAATTTGTAATACGATTTGAACGTGGAGATCTTCCGCTTCACCGTGCGCGCCGTAAGTCCCTCCGACTTCCCTTCCGCCAACCAAGAACGGATCATCGCCGGTAACACCTCCTCGGGACGCTCCACCCCATAGGCCAATCGGAAATAAGCGAATCCCTGCTGCAAATCGGTGGCATAGGCCAAAACGGTATGAGCCGAAAATCTTTTTTGAAACCGTAAATGATCCAAAAAAGGCTGAAACACGGAACCATAATCCGAAACCTGCATGCCACAAGTTAGCGAGAAAATAAAAAAGCCACCCGAGAGGTGGCTTCTATTTCAATGAATTGGAAATCAATTATTTCACGTCGATCTTACCGCTGGCGATCTGCTGTTTGTAAACAGCCTTCAAGACCTCTCCCCGACGCTTTACGGAAGGCTTAGTAAAGCTCTGACGCTCACGAAGTTGGATAAGAGTTTTCGACTTCTCGAACTTCTTTTTGTACTTTTTCAGCGCTTTGTCGATGTTTTCGCAGTCTTTTGAATCAATGATCAGCATAGTATACCTCCTTTTGGGAGTGCAAAGATAAGGGGATATGAAATACGTATGAAATTATTGTGGACCATATGTTGACGGTTGCCCTCCTGCTCTTGCTTCAAGCAATCCTGCTGTTGGGTATCGGACATTGGATTCTGCGAAGGATTTTTTCAATAATCGATCCGCCGCTGGAAACCATGCTACTGGTAGGGTTGGGAACGGTCGGCATGTTTGCAAACGGACTGTCAATTTTTTTACCGATCGACGAAAAGATCCAAGCACTTGTTTTTTTGATCGGACTCATCGGAGCGATCGGTTATCGTAAAAAAATACTTCTGGCTCCAGCTACTTTCTGGTTATTTCTGCTAACCATATCGGTCGGTTGTATTTTTTGGTTCTTTCAGGCGCCCGCGATCCGATTTGGCTCGTCCTTCTACTGGCTCCCTGGTTGTTGTATTTTTATCTGCCGAAAAAACAAGCAAACCTGGCGTCTGCAACCGATGAACCATCACGTGTATGGATCCGAGTACTTGAGCTTGGTTTGCTGGCAACGGCACTTGCTTACCTCTGCTACCGACTAAATTTTTAATGGATGTTTCGGCGATTGTATGGCCAAAAGGACCCGTACACTAAATAGAGGTATCCCGAAGCCGATCGCCCACAGCTCTGTTCATCACTTCTTCCGTTATTGGTCTGGCTTTTTCTTCCGCTTCTTTCATCAAGGCTGACAATTGATCGGAATTTCCTTGTTTGATGGCGATTTCCATTGCCTGGCAATGTGCCGTGAGTGCCTCTTTGTCTTGGGGGGTGATCCACGCTTGGTTGGTGCGTAAAAGTTTATGCAGATTGAGGACCATGGTCTGGGCTTCTTCCATCAAAGAGATTCGAGTACGGGCTTCTTTATCTGCTTCGGCATGGGTAAACGCCTCCTGCAATTGTTGATCGATCTGATCTTTGGTAAGTGCTTCGGCAGGATTCACCACCACTTCTTGTCGGACCCCGCTACGCGATTCATGGGCTTCTACTTTTAGCAGTCCATTGGCATCGATCTGAAAGCGGATCGTGAGCTTGGGAAGTCCGGCTGGCATAGCCGGAATGCCGGATACCTGAAAGCTGGCCAGTTTGCGATTGAATTCAATAAGGTCCCGCTCTCCTTGATAGACGGAGATTTGGATGGAGGTTTGGCCGTCTCGTTGCGTTGTGTATTGCCGACTGATGCTGAGGGGAATCTTTGAGTTGCGCGGAAGAAGTACGTCCATCAACCCGCCGGCCGTCTCGATGCCCAAGGAAAGGGGCGTAACATCCAATAATAGATGCCCCAGCTCGGTTCCATTCAGCTGTGCCGCTTGCAGCGCCGCTCCGATGGCCACTACTTCATCGGGATTGATTCGATCGTTGACGGCTAATCCAAAGAAATCGGAAACCCGTTTTTTTACATAGGGCATCCGGGTCGATCCGCCAACCAGGATCACGTCTTGTATATCTTTTCGTTGCAGACCGGCATCGGCCAACGCTTGAGTACAGGAATCGATGGTCCGGTCAACCCAAGGTGCGGACAGTTGTTCCAATTCCTTTTTTGTAAGCCGATAGTCAACCCCCATCCATTCCTTCGAAAACGCATCGGCGGCACTCAACACTTCCTTGGCTTCTTTTGACAGTAGCCGCAAGGCAGCGGCTTGATTTGTGGTGGCATTGGGGTGTTGACCACTCCAGTGTTGCATCACGGAACGATCGATGTCGTCGCCCCCCAATTGAGTATCGCCGTGGGTGGAGAGCACTTCGAACACACCGGATTCCACACGCACGACAGATACATCGAAGGTTCCGCCACCGAGATCGAATACAACAATGTGGCGGGGAGATGTAGCGGGATCGCCATACCCGTAGGCAAGACAGGCAGCTGTTGGTTCATTGATGATCCGCAGCACCTCCAATCCGGCCCGCTCGCCGGCCTGTTTGGTTGCGGCGCGTTGCGATTCATCAAAATAAGCCGGTACGGTGATCACTGCTTTTGTAATGGCAGCTTGTTTTTTTGCAGCACCGATTTTTTTCAGGTCGGACAGTATAAAGGAAGAAAGGTCAACCGCACTATACCAACGATCCTCAGCACCCTGGATCATCACGCCCTCTTGGGTGTAGGCTGCTCGTTGCAAATAGGAGTAGCGCGCGCGAATGGTCTCGTAATCTGTTGCGGAGATGCCGATGAGTCGTTTGACCGAGTATATCACCCGGTCGCCTTCGGTTGACAAAGCGGTTTGTGCAGCGGGCCCGGTCAGGATCTCTCCGCTTTTCGAGAGGTATACAAGGGAGGGAAACAAGTTTGCCCCTTCGGCTATGGGAATAACCTCGGCGGAATGGGTTTGCGGATCGACCCAAGCGATCAGGCTATTGGTTGTTCCCAGGTCGATGCCCACGGCCAGTCCCGCTTGAAACAGCGAACCCGATTTGATATCGATGTTGATCTTTGCCAGTCCGCAAAAGTAAATCAATCTGCCCGATCAGCGCATCAGATAAATCGTGCCATAGCCTTTGTTCTGCCAGGACGAACCGCCATTGAGGTCTGTATTGGTAGCAACCTTAGTTCCCCGTTTGCTGATCACCGCGCGGTAGAGGTAAACGCCGTTGGCCACGGGCTGTCCGTATTGATCGGTTCCATCCCATTTGAATTGGGTGATGTTTCTGCCGATCCGGATCGGCCCCAACTCGGTGAGTCCGATCTCGCGAATGATCTTTCCGGTAACGGTGAGGATCTCAATTTTGAAATAATCGGGAAGCTCTCGACCGGTGAGGGTGAAAACAAAGGCGGTGGAGGTGGTAAACGGATTGGGGTAATTCAGTAATTCGGAGACCTGTGCGGCGTTGATCACCCGAAAACTTACGCGGTAGCTCAATTTTCCGGCGGGATTGTCGGACTGGTCTTTGCCTTGGATGATCAGCTCATAGGTTCCGTCTTGCCGGAAATCGGGCAGGAAATCCACCACGGCCTCATTGTTGTTCGTGGGAGCGGAAGCGGCCGGGGGATAGAATTTCAACGTGTCGCCGGCAAAGTAGAAACGCCGGATTTGTCCGTTCGGAAAACGAACCTGCACTTGCATCACGGCCGTGTCGGTAAGCAATATCCAACTCGACTGATCGCGCAGCCGGGCTTTAATCAAGGGTGTAGCGGATACAATGTCGTTGTCCAGTATGTGTATGCCGTCGAAGGTCACATCAAGGGTAGGTGCCAGGCTATCGGCACGAACGAAGAAGGGTCGCGTGACGAGATTATTGAAATGGAATTGTTTGGGTTGGTCGTTGTTGGGATTGACTTCCAACCAGAATTGATTGTTTCCGGAAAGTTGCCGTGTATCGATCGAGCTACTGAATTGCAAGGTGTCGCCGGCAGGAAGGGGACGGCGGCGCGGGGTGGGAATGACGTGACGAACATTGTTTCGATCGATCACCCAGCGCGTGGCCAATAAACTATCGAATGGCTGTGCCGAGACGTTCTTGAAGGCTACGCGGTTTTGCTGTGGCTCTCCCTGAGTAACCGTATCGGTGAACAACCAAAGTAGATTTGGCGCAATAGCTCCCTCGGGAACGGGTTGTCCCGTTAACCGCCAAGACCGTAAATTCCACGGTGTGCCGCGCGCGGTATCGATGGTGCGAAGCGATACTCGCAGGTAAGGATACTGTTGGGCGTTGATGGAGCTGATATCGCGCGTACCCAGTTGACTGATGTTGTTGACCAGGGTATCGAGTGCTTGTGTCTGTGCATTTTTCCCGATGATGGAGAAGCGAATCACCTCGGTGGGGTTGTTTGTTTCTTGCGCCTGGCCGTCCCAGAAGGCCTGGCTTCAGCTGCGCATGGGACCAAACCAAGGGGAAGACAACGTACCCGCCGTATCGGGCGTGGCGTAGACGGCAGTGGTGTAATATCCTTCGTATATGCTGGTAGAGAATCCCCATGCAGCGGGAAAGACGGATTGGCGATCTTTTGAAAAGAACAGGTTGAATGCCTTGGGGGCATTGAAGGAGTCCACTTCTGCAAATCCCTGATTTTTCAATTTGTGGTAGAGGGAATTACCCGGGCCATACAAAGTGGTATCGGCCATCCATCGGCTGGCGTAGGTATTTCCCGCAACGGCTCCGTTCGCATTGGTACGAGCCACTACGAAATAACCGACGGGGATCAGATCAATAAAATCCATCGCCGCTTTTCTTCCCAATGCAGTACCCAGGGGGAATCGGAAATTGGTCTCGCGGTTAAAGCCTGCACCACAATTGCCACCGCTACCGTATTGACCACCGGCTCCGCCGTTATTCACCCAGGGTTTGAGGGTAAAGGGATGTACGACATTAAAAATGATCTCGTCATAGGCACACCCGGCTCCACCGATGATGCGATTGTCAATCGAAGCATAGTAGTATCCTCCCTGAGAGGAGGCATATGGGTATATCCCATTTTGTGCAAAGAAGAGTCTGGGCAAGCGATCAAAATGAAACGCCCGACCCGCCGAATCCAGTTTCATTTTTGCGGGGGTAGACTGTGTATGCTGATAGAAATGACTTTGCTGAAAACCCGTGGGGCCATTGCGGATGAAGACGAAGGAAGAGGTGCTCCAACTCATCGATCCGTCTGTGGAAACCGGTGCTACCCTCCAATAGTAAACGAGACTGTCTTGAAAGGTCACGCCGGGCATAAACTCAAGGAGCCCACCGGTGCTGGTGATGGACTGGGTATACTTCAATGGCGAATTGAACAGCGCGGTCGTATCGAGTTTCATTCGATACTGTCGGCTAGAAGCCAAGGGGTTGGCGGTGGAGGCCGTAAGGCGAATGTTTTGGGAGGTAACGATCGAATAGTTGGTTGGCCACACAGGTCGCGCTTCGTCCTCATAGATGACAAAATCCTGTCCGGTGCAATTGTTGGTTTCAAAGATCTCATCGATGGCATTGGCGGGGTCGATGCAGATCTCGATGCGGTTCTGTCCTTTATCGCGTGCCGCTACGATGGGAATGTTGTAAGTAACGGTATCGCTAAACCGAATCCCATCGATGCTGTCTCGCAGAATGACAGCGGAGGATTGATCGGGGTAGATTCGTTTGATTTCGATAACCGTTTTGGGCGCGATGGCCTGACCCAGGTTATGAGTAATGGCTTGCACTTGAAATGTGGTTTCAGCAACAGAGATGAAAGATGCAGTAACTTTTAGGTAGGGCTGTTCGATTGCATAATCAGGTTTTACGGCAGAGGCAATCAGGCGCACAGCGGGATCTCCGTGCAATGAAGATTGTTCACAGGTTACGCGAGCAAAATAATCTACCTGTCCTACTGCATCGAAGACCTGTGTGATTCACTCTTGGATAATCTCACCAATCGTTTTACCATATTTGTTAACGGAGGCTGCCCGCATCAAGCGATTGTGGTAGAGATCCAGATAATTCACGATTCCCAATCCCGAGCTGGCCATGACGCCGATGCCTCCCCGCTCACCTGCCAGAACAAATTTTTCGGAAATCGTTTCTTTGGTTTGGAGCCGAACGGTGTTGAACGTAAAGAAATTACCGGCATTGCATCCTAAAAGAAAGATCATCGGATATTTACCCGGGTTGTTGTAGTTCGCCGGGTTATCCAGATTGAATTCGAGTGTGGTAGCAGAACTGTGTCCAAAATAGGTCAACAAGCCGATACCCTCCTCAAATAAACTGTAGAGACGAAGCGAGCTTACTTGTTCCACCGGTGCGGTGCTCAGTTTACTGAAGTCATGAACCTTTCCTCCATAATATGTATCGGAAACGATCCGACTAAATCCGCTCAATGAATTAGCCAAAATATCTCCCAGAACTCCGTCGCTTGAGCCATTGACATGCACCACATTCTTTGTCCACGCCTTCTCTCGGATCAAGGGTGAAAAGATGGCCAATTGTCGCTCATACTGAATCACCTTATTCATGTACGCCGCAACCTCTGACGGATAGATGACGGATATTCGGCCAATGGAAACGCGGGGCATCACGTTCATACCCGGATCGGCGGCCAGTAGGATATCAGAAGCCGGACTACCAAAAGTGGGGATCAATGAAAGGCGATCCAGGTCGGGGTTGGATAGATTCCCCCGATTCGACACATAATCGACTCCCTTGCCAATGAGCAATACATTTTTTACGGGCATGGAAAAATTGGCACGGGCATAGCGAATAAAATTTCGGACCGACAAGGGATGCAGCCGGATCCCAAACGCAAACTGATCGATGAGTTGATCGATCACATAAATTTTCGCCTGATGTCTGCCGCCAACCGCTCCCGTACGGTAGGAACGATAATCTTCGACCGGGTTGCTGCCGCCCGGACCATTGAATAACGCCGGATGCGAGATGATCAGGTAATTCCCTTGATTGGAGGTTGCCCCATAGTTGATGAAATTGCGCATTTGGAGCGCCGGGATGGATTGGGGGATGCCGGAGGCCACAGAGCACAGCAGTAAATTTCGAGCGCCGGTGGCCGACAGCAATTGTACTTTCACCAGTGCGGGGTTGGAAATGTCGCATACATAGCGGCGACCACTGGTCAGATCATACAAAATAGGAGCAACTCCACCATGTGAAAATCCGCTGATCTCCAAATACCCGCCGGTACTGCTTGCGGGTAAGGAAAACAGGAATTGGGCAGCGCCCCCGAAATTGAAAAGCCGCGGATAAGTCAGCTCCATCTGTGCAAGCGCCATTCGATCGGGGTTGGCGTTAGATAAATTTCGAACCACAACCGAAGCCGTGCCGGCAGAAAGTACACTGATCGGAAAATTCACCTCCCGGCGCACGTAATCAAAATAATCCATGGTCGCCTCGTCGTACTGCGTACCGTTGACAAAAATGGAAAACCGACGAGGGTTCAAGGCATTGCCCAATGCAGCTACCCGAATGGTGGGGGAATTGGCACCAGGTCCGGTACAGGGAAAGAGTCCGGTCAGGTTCTCCGTCCGGTTTCCATTGTATCCAATGTCGGTGGATGTCCACCCCTCTCCCGCATCGTAATTGGAGGAGTAGATAGCAGAACCTACGATGGCCGCGTAGCCGGGATTGATGCGTTGCTAATAGTAAATGCCTTGTGTATGATAGAAAAAGGTTTCTGGAGTGGCCCCGGCAACCAAGTTGTTGGGAGTGCTCAGGATCCGCAAGTTGTTACCCGCCGGGTTAACGGTCAGAAAATAAGCGGCGGTATCGGTTTCTAAGCTCCATGTTTCATTTAACTGGTGGTCGGGGTTTCGGTATAGGGGTTTATCAGGCCGACCATCATTCATCGCTCCCCAGAACTCAATAAAATCGCTAGCGCCCAGTGTTCCGCTTGCCACCGAGGTATACAGGGGTACTTGTTGTCCGTTGCGCCAAAGCTGAAAATGTTCTGCCGGTGTGTTGGCCAGGCCCTGGCTCGCGAGGACGGACTGCTGAATCCGAAACAATCCGTTCGATCCCACTAAAAACTTATAACAGGTCTTGTTGTAGTCGATCCATTCGTTATTAAACGGTTGGGCATGCGTGAATCCGCCCCAGATAAGGACTGCGATGAATAGGATGCGTTTCATAGACCGATCATTGATCGAATGGCCTTTTTCGCTTGCCGGTCTTTATGTCTAATCGAAAAGAAAAAACGTGGGTAAACAAAGGATTGGACTGGTTGGCAAGATTTATGAAGGCATAATCGATCGCTACTTGTTGCGTTTTGAATCCCACGCCGGCGCCGGGTTGGAAGATCCAGACGCGTTTCTGATTGAGGGTATCTCCATCGGCCAGGGCTTGTTGGAAATTATTGACACCAACCCGGAGGAAAAACTGGTTCTTGACACTCAACTCCAGTCCCAACCGCGGATCGATGCTAAAAAGATCGCTTCGGAACAAGGTGTTGCGTTTTCCATCGAAAGTGAGATCGGTATTCAATTCGGCCAACAAGGAAGAACTCTTTCCGAAGTTAAACCGCCGGGCTGCACCAAGTACCAGCCGGGGTGCGGTGAGTTCAGAAGAACGAACCGGAATCTCATTGTTGGTCAGGTTCAAGACCTCTTTTTCCTGCTCGGTGAATCGAAAGGACCAGGCATTGAACGTGGTGGTTACATCGCGGGCCGTAATGCCCCATTCCCATTTTTCGCTTTCGTACTGAATGCCAACATCCGCTCCGAAACCCCAGGCCTTGGCAAACTTGCCAACGCTTCGGTGAATCACTTTGGTATTGACGCCGAATCGCCAATACCCCTCATCGCTTTTCGTCTTTAATTCTCGAGCATAAGTTAGCAAGAAGGCATAGTCAGCCGAAGAGAAGGCCTGAATATTATTGTAGTTAAGAGACCCATCAGGTTCCACCAAGAAAAGGGTGTTCATAATGTCGTCGACTGCAAACCGAAGCGCCGTGAAGCCAAGGGCATGTTTTTTATCCTCGCTGCGCTTGGCATAACTCAGGTAATCATATTTGCCGATACCCGCAAAATAGGAAGCGTGCATGAGATTGAACTGCGCTTCATTGCCGATCTGGATCAACCCGGCCGGATTCCAGTACCCGGCTGTTCCGTCTGCTACCGTGGCCACTTGTGCTCCACCCATGGACAATCCACGCGCACCTGCTCCAATGTTTAAAAATTCGTTCGAATATTTTCGGAACTGTCCGCGTACAGAAAGTATCGACAGGTAAAAAAATATGAGCAACAACTGATTTTTCAGGCTCATGTCACTGGTTTACAACGGACAAGAATTTGTTGGATACTGAATCTCCTTCTCAAAATTAATTACAAATTAGGATTCCCCGCCGGTATCCTGAGCCTCAATCATCAAACTAACCTACTTTTGACGAGATTTGCGCTACGCGCGGTCTAGGAAATTGTAAATCATCGTATTAACCCCATGAATCTGTTCGAAGAATTACGCTGGAGAGGAATGATTCAGGACATCATGCCCGGTACGGAAGATCAGTTGAATCGGGAAATGACCACCGGATACGTGGGTTTTGACCCAACCGCGGAAAGTTTGCACATCGGCAGCCTCGTACCCATCTTGCTGTTGGTACACTTGCAGCGAGCCGGGCACAAGCCCATTGCCCTAATCGGGGGAGCCACCGGAATGGTCGGTGATCCGAGCGGAAAAAGCGAGGAACGAAGCTTATTGGATGAGGCAACGCTCGAAAAAAACATCCGGGGTGTGCGGGCGCAACTGGAAAAATTCCTCGATTTCTCCCCCGAAAAACCCAACGCTGCGGAACTCGTCAACAATTACGATTGGTTCAAGCAGATCGGATTCATTGAATTTTTGCGAGATACCGGCAAGCACATCACCGTCAATTACATGATGGCGAAGGACAGCGTAAAAAACCGTTTGGAAGGGGAGACCGGCATCAGCTATACCGAATTTGCTTATCAATTGATGCAGGGATATGATTTTTATTGGCTGTATACGCATAAGAATTGCAAATTGCAGATGGGCGGAAGCGATCAGTGGGGCAACATGACGACCGGAACCGAATTGATTCGTCGAAAGTCCGGAGGGCAAGCCTTTGTTTTTACGACACCGCTGGTGACCAAAGCTGATGGCGGTAAATTTGGAAAGACCGAATCCGGAAACATCTGGCTCTCGGCCGAAAAAACATCGCCCTATCAATTCTATCAGTTCTGGCTGAATGCGAGCGACGACGATGCCCGCCGGTGGATTCAACTTTTTACCTTCTTGGATCAACCCACCATCCAACAACTGGAACAAGATCATGTAAAAGACCCCTCCCAACGGATCGTGCAAAAAAAACTGGCCGGTTGCCTGACGGAGTATGTACACGGAGCAGAAGCGTTGGAAACTGCCCGGTTGACCACAGATAAATTATTCGCCCAACAAACAACCCCTATTGAAACATTGAGCCGAGCCGATCTATTGGCCATTGAGGGAGTGGTTACGTGCACCGCCGATCGCAGCCAACTGGAACAGGGAATCGATGTTGTTAGCTTTCTGGCGTTGGTCGGCGTCTTGCCCAGCAAGGGAGAAGCCCGTAAACTGGTTCAAGCCGGAGGAATCAGCATCAACCGCCGCAAAATTGAAGAAATCGACTTTCGGATCGACGCAAGCCTGCTACTTCAGGGCGAATTCATACTCATTCAAAGAGGGAAAAAGACCTATTACCTGGTTCAGGCTAGGTAATCCCCCCAAAATGTTTGGGAGAAAGGCCACCCCGCACTATTTTTGCAGCCTTCCGGATTGACCCATGGTGTAACGGTAGCACTACAGATTTTGGTTCTGTCTGTTAAGGTTCGAATCCTTATGGGTCAACAAACATCGGCCGGCGAATGCCGGCCGATGTTTGTTCCCGCATCGGTGTCAAAAGCCCTCGCTTCAACACCCCAACGACCCATAAAAGAATCAGGCCAATTTTAGCATACACTCTTTTAACGCTTCCTCCCAAGGCCTGGGTACGATCCCATAGACTTGACGGATTTTTTCCGTGCTCAGTAAAGAGTAAGCCGGTCGCTTGGCCGGCGTGGGATACTCCGACGTAGGGATCGGCTCCACTCGACAACTTGCCCGGATCTGCTGTTGGATCGCCACGGCAAAATCATACCAGCTGATCCGTCCGCTGTTGCTGAAATGATAAATTCCAGGGGTCCATTTACCCGATGAAACAATATCCAAAATGGCCTTGGCCAGATCCGGAGCATAGGTGGGCGCACCGATCTGATCGTTGACAACGCGAATGGATTCTTTCTCCTTCAACAGCGATAGCATCGTACGAACAAAATTCTTCCCATGCGGTGCATAGACCCAGGAAGTTCGGATGATGATGCTTTGGTCAAAATACTGCAAGGCCTGCTTCTCCCCCTCCAACTTGGATGCTCCATAAACAGAACGAGGACCAGTCGGATCGGTTTCAACATATGGCTTTCCCGATTCACCATCGAAAACGTAATCGGTAGATACATGTATGAATTTTGATCCATGCTGCGCACACCAGGCAGCGAGCACCCCCACGGCCTCCCCGTTCACCTGAAAGGCCAGCTCTTTTTCCTGTTCGGCACGGTCCACCGCCGTATACGCAGCGGCGTTGATCACCACATCGGGATGAATCCCCTGTAAAAATTCCCGCACCAATTCAAAATGATGAATGGGCATGTCATACCGCGACAAAAACACAAAATGAAGATCCGGATACAAAGCCGCCAGATCGTGGATCGATTTTCCCAATTGCCCTTGTGCGCCGGTGACCGCTACCGTGATCTTTTTCATGGGATCAAAAAGGGGAATGAAAGTTGGCCAGTATGGGAAGCACCCGATCTTTCTCCGAAAGAATGACCTCACCCGCCGGTATTTTCCAATCGATGCACAGGGCCGGATCATCAAACAACAATCCGCCTTCGGAATCCTTGTTGTAAAACTGATCGCATTTGTACATTACTTCCGCTTTGGGGGAAAGCACAGAAAATCCATGTGCAAACCCCGGGGGGATCAAGAACTGTTTCTTGTTTTCAGCGGACAGCTCCAGGGCAACATGCTGACCATAGGTAGCCGATCCTTTTCGTATATCTACCGCTACGTCCAAGATCGAGCCCTGCAGCACCCGGATCAGTTTTGTCTGGGCAAAAGGCGGTGCTTGAAAATGTAAGCCCCGTATCACCCCGCGGGTGGAAGCGGACTGGTTGTCCTGCACCCACCGATACGAAAATCCTTTTGCCTGGAATACGGACTCGTTATACGATTCAAAAAAATAACCACGGGCATCCTCAAATACACGGGGCATTACGATGAATAATCCGTCGATATAGGTAGGTTCAATTTGCATTATAAACAGCAATAGGTTCGGCTCGTAATTCGATTGCGATAGATCCCTTTCAGGTCTGCAATGAGCGCATGCGGTTTGGTAATGGATGCAAAATACGCATCATTCAGCTTCCGATATGCCTCGTGGGGCACTGAAAGGATCACAGCATCATACCCCTCCCCTGTTTTTTCGGCTAGTCCGAATCCGTATTCCCTCATCAGCTCTTGCCCATCGGCGAGGGGATCGACCAGATCTACGTGCACAAAGAAATCCTTCAGCCCACGGATTACATCAATGACCTTGGAATTTCGGATGTCACTTACATTTTCTTTGAACGTCGCGCCCTTGACCAAGACCCGGGCGTGGCGTAGATCACCCACCTGTTGGATCAAGTGCTGAATGATTTTATTGGCGACAAAACGGCCCATCCCATCATTAATGTTGCGACCCGCCAAGATCACCTCCGAATGATACCCCAATTCCCGGGCCTTGTGCGTGAGGTAATAGGGATCTACGCCAATGCAATGTCCGCCGACCAATCCCGGCTGAAACTTCAGAAAATTCCATTTGGTGCCGGCCGCCTCCAATACCTCAAAGGTGTTGATGTTCATCTGATCAAAAATGATCGAGAGTTCATTCATCAATGCAATGTTCAGGTCGCGCTGCGTGTTCTCAATGATCTTGGCCGCCTCTGCTACTTTGATGCTGGAGGCCCGGTAAATACCCGCATCTACCACCAAAGCATAAGTTTGAGCGATCTGCTCCAGCGATTCCACATCGCAACCCGATACTACTTTTGTGATTCTTGAAAGGGAGTGGTCCTTATCACCCGGATTGATCCGCTCGGGTGAATAACCCAATTTAAAATCTACCCCCACCTTCAATCCGGAGATCTTTTCCAGGATAGGCAGACAATCCTCCTCGGTACAACCGGGGTAAACGGTGGACTCAAACACTACATAATCGCCTTTCTTCAACACCTTTCCAACGGTTTCGCAAGCCCTCAGCAGCGGACGAAGATCCGGTACATGATGCTCATCGACCGGTGTGGGTACTGCCACAATAAAAAAGTTGGCCTGCTTCAGAATTTCCAACGAATCAGTAAACTCAATAGCGCAGCCCTCAAAATCAGCAGCAGTCAATTCCTTGCTGGGATCAACGCCCTGCTTCATCATTGCCACGCGTTGCGGGTGGATATCAAACCCGATGACAGAAAGTTTGCGGGCAAAGGCCAGGTCTATGGGCAGTCCCACATACCCCAGCCCGATCAGAGCCAGATTTTTTCTTTGTTTACCAGCGCGTCGTACATATTTGGTCAGCTCAGGTATTTCAATACGGCATCTGTGATGTAATCCAACTGTTCGGTATCCATTTCCGTATGAATGGGTAAGGAAATCACGCAATTGGTCAGCACATCCGTTAGCGGCATGTTCACCCCTGCGGTGCCAAACTCCGCAAACATGGCTTGTCGGTGACCCGGGACGGGGTAATAGATCATCGAGGGAATGTTTCGCTCCGATAAAAATTTCACCAGTCCGTCACGATCCACTCCCGTTGCCAATTTCAGGGTGTATTGATGAAACACATGGCTGGAGTAGGGCGCCTGATGCGGCGTGGTAATCTTCGGGTATCCCGAAAATACCCGATCGTAATGGCTGGCTACGTTACGGCGGGACTGATTGTAATCATCCAGGTGTTTCAACTTGATGCGCAAAATAGCGGCTTGAATGGAATCCAGTCGGCTGTTGCAACCCACGATCTCATGATAGTATCGGGTACGCTGCCCATGATTGGCGATCATTTTCAGCTTTTCCGCCAGTGTCGCATCTTTCGTGAAGATGGCGCCACCATCACCAAATGCCCCGAGATTTTTTGAGGGATAAAAGGACGTACAACCAATATCGCCCAGCGTACCGGTCTTGGCGATTCGGCCGTCCGAGAACCGATAATCACAACCTATGGCCTGGGCATTGTCCTCGATCACATACAACCCATGTTCTTTTGCGATCTGCAAGATGGGTTCCATAGGCGCTGCGTGTCCGTATAAATGAACCGGAACGATCGCTTTGGTTCGGGGCGTGATGGCCTTTCGAAGCGATTCCGGATCCATGCAAAAGGTTTGGGGATCCACTTCTACAAATACGGGGGTGAGCCGAAGCAGAGCGATCACCTCCGTGGTAGCAATGTAGGTGAACGAGGGCGTGATCACTTCATCGCCGGGTCTTAGGTCCAACGCCATCATCGCGATCTGCAGGGCATCGGTTCCGTTGGCACAGGGAATGACATGCGACACATTCAAGTAAGCGGCCAATTCGGCGGCCAGTTGTTTTACGGGTTGCCCTTGAATGAATGCGGAGCTTTCCAGTACGTCGAGAACGGCCTGATCTACCTCCGATTTGATTCGGTGGTACTGGGTGCGGGTGTCAACCATTTGAATGGGTCGCATAGAAGAGATTAACGGGGGCAAAAATAACTGAAAACCCGGGGTAACAGGCATTGAATTACTTTTGCGCTGGCGCCAAATCCATTCGGTTGAGTCAACTCTTCTACCAATTTTTCTGCTGGATCTATCCGTTGTTACTTCGGCTGGCAGCCCCGTTTAATCCCAAGGCCCGGGCTTGGGTAAATGGGCGTAAGGGCATTTTCGATCGACTGGAGGCGTTGCGAGGAAAAGGGCCCATGGTGTGGATCCATTGTGCCTCGTTGGGCGAATTTGAGCAAGGACGTCCTATTTTGGAGTCGGTCCGAAAAAACTATCCTGCTTATCGGATCGTGCTGACTTTTTTCTCTCCGTCCGGATATGAAGCGCAAAAACATTTTACCGGTGCAGATTTCATTGATTACCTGCCCATGGATGGCCCCCGAAATGCCAAGCGCTTTTTGGAGGTCGTAGAGCCCAAGCTGGTCATTTTCGTGAAGTACGAATTCTGGTTCTTTTATCTGAAAAAACTGTTCTATCGTAACATACCGCTGTTGTTGGTTTCGGCCTATTTCCGTCCCTCTATGTCGTTTTTTAAATGGTACGGTCAGCTCTCCCGAAAAATGCTGACTCGTTTTCATCACATTTTTGTCCAGGAGGAAACATCAAAAATGCTCTTGGAGCGGATTGGCATCGTGCAGAATGTGGAGATCGGTGGCGATACCCGTTTCGATCGGGTGCTGGCCATTGCGCAACAGCCGGCAAGCGATCCCACTGCTCAGCGAATCTTTTCAAACCGCCGTGCCATCGTTGTAGGCAGCAGTTGGCCAGCCGATGAGGCACTCTGGCTGTCCGTGCAGCCTTGGTTAAACGAAAGCGGAATTGCACTCGTGTTGGTACCCCATGAAGTGAGCAGCAACCACCTACAGGCGTTGCAAAAACAATTCCCCACCGCCCGGCGGTTTTCGGAATTGGAAGCAGGGCAGGAATGGCACTCAGAGGGGCTGATCGTAGATCGGGTGGGATTGTTAGCCGAATTGTATCGATATGGATGGATCAATTACGTGGGAGGCGGATTAACCAGCGGAGGGGTGCACAACGTATTGGAGGCGGCCGTCTATGCCCGTCCGGTAATCACCGGCCCACGCATCGAAAAATACCGCGAGGCCGTGGAACTGGCTGAGGCAAAGGGATCGCAGACACTGGAAGAGGAAAAAACCGTGACGCATTTGCAAGAAACCTTAGAGAATTGGTTGAAGCATCCCCAACAAGCGCAAGAAATGGGTGATCGGGCGGGTCGGTACGTACGGGAACGAAGCGGCGCGACCGCACGGGTCCTGCGCCACATTCAAGAAAATCGTCTTCTAACCAATTGATCAAAAAGCGTGACCAAGGGATGATCGACCGGCCAACCCAATTTGGTTTTCAATTCCCGGTTGATCCAAAAATCCGCTTCGTTTAGAACCTGAAATTGATTGATGGTTTTGATGCTTCGTTCATACATGGCCTCATCGTTTCGAAAGAGCTCTCGTATGAATTGAAATCGTTCGTTTACCCCGATAGCTCTGCGCAGGTCGGCAATAGGTCCTTCCTGAAGCGTATGGTATCGATCTTCGGAAGATGTTTTCAATTGGTCGTTCAGCGATGGAATATCGGATAAGAGTTTTTCGTTCAGCTCCGTATCTCGGTGCATGTATAAGGTGGGCACCTCTTCCATGACATTATATGTGATGCTTCCTTCTTCTTTGGGGGAAGGGGTCGGGGGGATTAATTTCTCCACCACAAATTCCTCGTCAAAAAGTACCAGCGGATTTAATTTGGGGATGTTGTCTGTTGCGGATGCCCCCTCAGAGATGGCTGGTGTTGAATCGGGTTCAGCCGATCGGTCCACTTGAAGGGGTGTTTGCGGCAACACCACGGCCACTTTGGCCGTTCCCAGTGATCGCGTCGTAGAGCCGGCGTCCCGATCCAATTCCAAATTCAACAGGGCCAGTGTTTGGCGCAGCAATTCCGGGCTTGCGCCGGTTATTAATTGCTGATTCAATTCCTCCACTAACTGCCTGAATCGTTCCATTCCGCTATTTTTGAATTCTTCGAGCAACCTAAAAATAGGAATAAATCATATGTTCATAGAACCAAACACCAGCGGACTCCGTCGAGGCAGCATCGAAGTGATCTGCGGATCCATGTTCAGCGGAAAAACTGAAGAATTAATTCGACGTTTGAAGCGGGTCAAGATTGCCAACCAGCGTGCCGCCATCTTCAAGCCCGCCCTGGATACACGCTACGATAAGCAACAAATCGTTTCGCACGATACCAATGCGGTTGACTCCAAGCCGGTTGAACACTCCCGCCAGATCTTAGAGCAAGCGGGTGAAGCCGCCGTAATCGGGATCGATGAAGCCCAATTCTTCGACAGCGACCTGCCAGAAGTCTGCGACGAACTGGCCAAAAAAGGAATTCGGGTTATCGTGGCCGGGCTGGATATGGATTATTTGGGAAAACCATTTGGACAAATGCCCAACCTGCTAGCCAAAGCCGATTTTGTAACCAAGCTGCATGCCATTTGTATGCAATGTGGTCACCTTGCGAATTATTCCTTCCGAAAGATCGCCAACGATGAACAAGTGGTGCTCGGCGCCAAAGATTCCTACGAGCCCCGATGCAGGAGTTGTTACGATAAACCCTAATCCCCTTCCTAGCGCATGACCCGAGCCATCTGGACACTTTTCAAAAAAGATCTGCTGCTGGAGATCCGGCAACAATATAGCTTTTACGGGATCCTACTGTACGCGGTCTCCACGCTGTTTGTTTTGTACTTGTCGATGGACACTCCGGAACCCCGCGTTTGGAACGGACTTTTTTGGATCATTCAATTATTTATCTGCATCAACGCCGTGGCCAAAGGCTTCTTACAAGAGAGCCGGGGGCGTTGGATATACTATTACACATTGGCGCATCCCGTTACCATTGTATTGGCCAAACTTCTTTTCAACGTGCTGCTCATGGCCGCAATGAGTGTGATCAGCTTGGGGCTGTTTCGTCTTTTTTTGGGAGCCCCCTACTTGAATGCCGGTCTGTTTATGGGGATCGTTTTATTAGGAGGAATTAGTCTCAGTCTGGTCTTCACTTTCTTGGCTGCGATCGCCGCCAAAGCACAGCAAAATGCTGCCATTTTGGCCATTCTGGGATTTCCGCTCATACTCCCCCAATTAATCCTGTTGCAACAAATATCCAGCGCTCAATTCAGCGCTGGAGCCGCGAATGATTGGGTTCCGGTGGCATTGCTGTTGGCGTTGGATGGCTTGGTGGTGGTGCTTGCCTCTATTCTTTTCCCCTTTATTTGGAAGGAGTAGAAATTATTCGCACCCCTTCCGCAGAAGGTTCTGCAGACAGACCTTACTTTTGCAGGGCAGTCCTTCATCGGACTTTGTTCATGCCCGCAGTACCTAGCTATATGCATCGTTCCTGGTGGAAGATCACCGGAATTGTTTTACTGACCTACACCATCACGGCTGGCCTGCTTGGTCCTGTGCCCAAACTCCCCTTGCTGCAGGAAACCATCCGAAACCTGTACTTCCACGTCTGTATGTGGTTTGGTATGATGATCCTCTTCACCGTTTCCGTGATACAGGCGATCCGGTACCTGAGAAAAATGGATCGTCGGTATGACCTGGCAAGCCGACACTACGCCGGAGCGGGCATGTTGTTTGGTGTGCTGGGCTATTCAACCGGTATGATCTGGGCAGCCTTCACCTGGGCCGACCCCAACATTTCCTTCACGGATAACTTCAGTACCATCGCTCGTGACCCAAAGTTGATCGGTGCGGCCGTCTCCCTTTTGGTATACGTTGCCTACTTGGTGCTACGCGATTCCATTCCCGACATCGACCGGCGCGCCCGCATTAGTGCCGTCTATAATATTTTTGCCTATGCCATCCTCTTCCCTGCCATCTGGATATTACCCCGGGTGATGGAAAGTTTACATCCGGGTCAGGATGGCAACCCGGCCCTCGATGTGAAAAATGACATTAGTTCTAGTATGCGCATCGTGTTCTATCCGGCCGTGATCGGGTGGACCCTCCTGGGGGTTTGGATCGCAACCCTACGAATCCGAATGGAACAATTAAAAGAAAAACAACTCGATTCATGAACGCGATCTCCTTACTTACACTTTCTTTATTACAGTCCGTTGCCAAGCCGGTCGTAACCATGGCCGATCAAATGCGTAGCGATGGACGCATCTACGTCGTTATTGCAGTGATGCTTACGATTTTACTAGGGATCACCTTCTATTTGGTGCGCCTGGATAAAAAAATCAGCCGGCTCGAAAAACAATCCTAAACTACTCGTATCTCTTTGCTAATGATTGCTCAACCATAAAACCCTACGCATGTCGAACAAACCCTACAGCTTTTTTGGCGCCGTCGAACGCAGTTTCGACAAAGCGGCTGCATTTACTACCTGGGACAAAGGAATTCTCAACCAGATCAAGGAATGCAATGCCGTCTATCAAATGCGTTTCCCGGTCAAACGTGACGATGGATCCATCGAAGTCATCGAGGCATACCGAGTACAACACTCCCATCATAAAACACCCTGCAAAGGAGGAATTCGTTTTGCCGCCGAAGTCAATCAGGATGAAGTAATGGCCTTGGCTGCCCTGATGACCTATAAATGCGCCATTGTGAACGTACCATTCGGCGGAGGCAAGGGAGGCATCAAGATCAATCCCAAAAAATATTCCACCTACGAACTGGAAAAGATCACACGTCGCTACACGGCTGAACTGATCAAAAAGAATTTCATCGGACCGGGTACCGACGTGCCCGCCCCCGACTACGGAACCGGCGAAAGAGAAATGGCCTGGATCCTGGATACCTACGCGGCCATGCACCCGGGCGAGATCGATGCAGCCGGTTGCGTTACGGGTAAGCCCATCACCCAAGGAGGCGTTCGGGGCAGAAGAGAGGCCACCGGGCTTGGTGTGTTCTATGGCGTACGCGAAGTATGTAACATGGCCGACATAATGCAGAAATTAGGTCTGACAACCGGACTGGAAGGGAAGCGCGTAATCGTACAAGGGCTCGGAAACGTAGGATACCACTCCGCCAAGTTCTTTCAACAAGCAGGCGCCAAGATCGTTGCCCTCGCCGAATACGAGGGGGCCATTCAATCCGATGCCGGATTGGATGTGGATGCAGTTTTCCAACACCGCAAATCTACCGGCTCGATCCTGAATTTCCCCGGACCGAAAAATTTTGAAAAAAGCTCGGATGCGTTGGAAAAAGAATGTGATATCCTGATCCCCGCTGCGCTGGAAAACGTGATCGATGGAGAAAACGCCCCACGCATCAACGCAAAACTAATCGGTGAGGCAGCCAATGGTCCCCTTACCCCCGAAGCCGACGAGATCCTTGCCAAAAAGGGTACGATCGTTATCCCCGATATGTACCTGAACGCCGGTGGGGTAACGGTTTCTTATTTCGAATGGTTAAAAAATCTTAGTCACGTTCGCTATGGCCGTCTGGAGAAACGATTCACTGAAAATCAAAATGCTCACATCCTCGGACAAATGGAGGCCCTATCCGGAAAGAAAGTGGGACAAACAGAAAGAGAATCTATTCTGCATGGCCCCGATGAAGTCGACTTGGTCTACAGCGGACTGGAGGAAACCATGATCACCGCTACCCACGAAATCATGAACACCTGGAAAGCCAATCCGTCCATTCCAGATATGCGTACGGCCGCTTATGTTGTAGCCATAAACAAGGTAGGCACCAGTTATGCGGAACTGGGCATCTTCCCATAATCGCATCGTAAAGGACCAATACAAAATGGGGCATTGCCCCTTTTTTATTTTCTCAACGTGTTGCCGCCTCCACATTCAAACGACCCCATCCGTAAGAAGATGATTTTTGCGGATAGCCACTGCTGTTTCGCTGCAAACGACTCACCAGCTGATCTCTTGTCAACCGCGGATACCTGGACCAAACCAATGCGGCCATACCCGCCATGCTGGCTGTAGCAACCGACGAGCCACCCACCGTGGAAGGCCAGTCGCCTGCATCAGCCAACGAGAGCGGATACATTCCATCAGCCTGATGCTCCATGGTTACGACAAAATCTACTTCGGGACCCTTGTGACAAACCTTACACGCATCCAGGAAAAGCGTATTCTTGACACCTGTCACCGCCTGAACCTCCGACAAGGATGCCGGGAATATGACACCGGGCCAACCCGACGTCCATCCAAACGAAGTACCCGCCGCAGAAAAGATCAATTTTCCTTTTGCATGCGCATAGCGGATCGCATCGGTCAGGTAGCCGCTGCTGGTGATCCGTCCCATACTCATGCTTATGATTCGAACATCCCTGCGATTGGCAGCGTTGGTATAGGCATCAACCACCCCCTTCAATTCACGCGGCTCATCCAAAAACACATCAGTGGCTGCCCGGCACGTGACCAAATCACAATTGTAGGCAATCCCCACAGCGTTCCCATCTACGCCTCTGGGACCTGCCACGACCCCGGCCATGGAGGTACCATAACCACATCCATCATTCGATGTTTCCGGTGATCCCACCGGAATACCCACCACCATATTTTGAGGCAGCGTTACGATTCGCTCCAAGGAACGGCCGTAGGATTCACCCGAATTAATCGTAACCCCTAAATTTCCCTGCGCCCAGGAACAACCCGTATCGATCACAAAAACCTTCACTCCTTTCCCGCTGCATCGACTCCATGCCTTGTGAATTCCATGGGCTGAATAATTCCAGGACTGCTTGGCTGCCGGAGCAATCGGGTCATAATGGATTCCGGCGCGAATATCTCAATTAGGAGTATTGTTGCCACAACCACTGCTCGATTCGACCTGTGGAATACCCGCAACCAGTTTTCGATCATAACTCAAGGGCTCAACATACCGAACATATGGAGAGGAAAGAAGCCTGCGCACTGCCCCAAGACTCGATACGCGCAACAAAATCACGGGTAAAAATTTCTCTTGCCAGATCTCCAACTCTTTTGCCCCGGATAACAACGCCTCGCGAATCACCTGCTCCCGGGCATGTCGCCATTCGCCTGCTTGCAGATCGATCTTGCCCAACCAACCTGAATCCGGCTGAAAATACCTGGGCTGATACCCCACGGCCACCAATGAATCGGAATGCACAATAGCCGACCAAAGAAAAAGCGGATCGGTCGTTGCCCACTCCATTTTTCCATTTTGCTTACAAGCCGAATACACCCGCGCATTGATGTGTTCCACCGAGAACAATTCCGGCTGCCGGGCGGAAGGCGACCAGGTTGTTTTTTGACAAGCAGAAAAAAACAGGAGAAAACAAATTGCGAGAAAAAAATGCATAAGAATTATTGAGCGCACAAAATAGCTTTGGACCCGGGTCGGTTCCAAGGGAAAAAGACAGAAAAAGAAACGTTATTTTCGGAACCTTGGCCAGTCGCTACATTCCTGCAACCCTTCCGCCAATCTTTCCCAGCAACGGATCTCGCTTCCGTTGGCAATGATCAGATATGGAACGGGAATGCGAATGTGATACCGCAGCAGTTGCTCCATCACCGCCGCCTGCAGCGGCACTTCCGGCGCCTTGCATTCGATTAACACCTGAGGAGCACCGCTTGCATCGTGAACCAATATATCGTATCGTTTGCGCAGACCGTTCAAATCGATCTCTTTTTCCACTGCGATCCATCCGGCGGGCACGTGCAATACTTCGATGAACTGCTGGAGGAGTCGCTGGCGGGTCCACTCTTCCGGCGTGAGGGCCACCCATTTACGGCGGCAAGGATCGAAGATCTCCTCTCGGCCCTGTTGCGATCGAAGCGCCGGTACCGACAGATCAGGATAAAGCGCAAGCATGCTTCAAAACTAAATGATTAATTTCGGGTGCATGAAATCAAAAGAAGAGATCGTCAAAAACTGGTTGCCGAGGTATACGGGGCAGCCATTGGAGAAATTTGGCAAGTATATCTTGCTGACCAACTTTAGCCACTACCTGAACCTGTTCTCAAAATGGAATGGTGTTCCGATCGTAGGTGCCGATCGTCCGATGCCCTGCGTCACCGCCGACAACATCACCCTGATCAATTTCGGTATGGGATCGCCTACGGCTGCCACGATCATGGACCTCCTCACCGCCATCGAACCGGAGGCGGTGTTGTTTTTGGGAAAGTGCGGGGGACTCAAAAAAAGAAATAAACTCGGCGATCTGATCCTTCCCATCGCGGCCATCCGCGGAGAAGGTACCTCCAACGATTATTTTCCCTCTGAAGTTCCGGCCCTGCCGGCCTTCGCGCTTCAAAAAGCCGTCTCCACCACGATACGCGATTACGAAGTGGATTATTGGACCGGCACCGTGTACACCACCAACCGCCGCGTTTGGGAGCACGACGAACCCTTCAAAGAATACCTACAAAAGATCCGCGCCTATGCCATCGATATGGAGACCGCCTCCATCTTCACCGTCGGATTCTTCAATAAAATTCCGACCGGTGCGCTGTTGCTGGTCAGCGACCAACCGATGATCCCCGAAGGCGTCAAGACCGAGGAAAGTGACAAACAGATCACTTCGCAATTCGTCGAAAATCACCTCAAGATAGGAATCGATTCACTCAAACAATTGATTCACGGAGGACAAACCGTCCGACACCTAAAATTCTAAATCATGCCCACACTGATCCTGCTATTATCCTTGTGGCTGCTAAACATTATCGGCTGCCAAAAAACGGAAAGTGGTCCCATCTACCAAGGACAGGTAGAGGTCATTGGCATTTGCGACAATTACACCTTGCGTGAACTGAATGGCGGACTGGATACGACACTGGTAGCAGCGAGTTGGACCAACCCCGCAACCAACCTTACCTATACCGATGCATTTGCACTGGAAAATCCCTGTGATTTTCCGGACGCATTTCAAGTGGGCGACACTTTTTCCTTCCGGGTCGTATCCCGCGCCAGCAACTGCATACGGTGTCTGGCTTATTATCCCACTCCACCCAAGCTGCTTACCATTCAGGTCGTTGAACCCTGATGCCTCCCCTGCTTTCCATAGAAAATCTCCGCATTCGCTTCGCCGAGGGATCCTCCTCTGTTCCGGCGGTTCATTCCCTAAGCCTGTCAATCGAAGCGGGTGCATTTCTGGGCTTAGTGGGTGAATCCGGTTCGGGCAAATCCGTAACCGCGCTTTCGATTCTGCAACTGCTTCCCCAATCGGCCGCGGTTCAAATTACAGGGAAGATTTTTTTTTATGACGGGCAAAAAGATCCGGTCGATTTGCTTTCCCTCCCCAACCCAATCATGAACACCCTGCGCGGCAAACGCATCGGCATGGTTTTCCAAGAGCCCATGACCGCGCTAAACCCCTTGCTCCCCGCGGGAGAACAGATCGCAGAGGTATTGCAAAAACATAAATCGATTTCCCGAAGCGCCGCACAACAAGAAACCCTGAAGTGGATGGAGCGGGTGCAGCTCCCCGATCCCGCCGCCCTGTACCATCGGTATCCGCACCAATTGAGCGGGGGACAAAAACAACGCATCCTGATCGCCGCAGCGATCTGCTGCGGTCCCAACCTCCTGATCTGTGATGAACCCACCACCGCACTCGACGTAACCGTCCAAAAAGAAATCATGGAACTGATCCGTGAAGAACAGAAACGAACCGGCATGGCCGTGCTGTTCATCAGTCACGATCTCGCCTTGGTAAGCCAGTACGCCGATCAAGTGGCGGTGCTCTACAAAGGCGAATTGATGGAGCTGGGCAACAATCCGGTGATCTTCCAAAAACCCGCTCATCCATATACCCAAGCCCTGATCGCCTGCCGACCCGCCGCACACCGAAAAGGACAACGACTTCCCCTGGTCAGTGATTTTTTATCTCCCAATACCAACAGCCAAACACCCACCCCCAGCAGTACCCCTCTTCCGCTGGCGAAAGAGAAATTTCTTGAAGTAGATTCACTGGATCTTGGCTATGCAACCCATAAAAACTGGGGGGCGTCAAAGACTACTTTTCACCGCGTTGTGCGATCGGTGAGTTTTGATATTCGGAAAGGAGAAATGTTGGGACTGGTTGGTGAGTCCGGTTCGGGAAAATCTACGTTGGGAAGGGCGATGCTGGGACTGATCAAGCCTCTGGGCGGATCGATCTGGTACCAACAAACGAATCTGGCCAAGATTGCGGCCAACAAATGGCCCTTAAAAAGAAATCAGTTGCAATTAGTTTTTCAGGATCCATACGCTTCCCTCAATCCCCGAATGACCATTGGCGAAGCGATCGGAGAACCCCTGCGCATTCATGGAAAGGTCAAACATAAATCCGACGAAAAAAAACAGGTACAGGATTGGCTGGAAAGAGTACAGCTGAATCGAGCACACTACAACCGATATCCGCATGAGTTCAGCGGCGGACAAAGACAACGGATCGTGATCGCACGTGCCCTCGCCCTCGAGCCTTCGTTCGTAGTATGTGATGAATCGGTCTCGGCACTCGACGTGAGCATTCAAGCTCAAGTACTGAACCTGCTGAACGATCTTCGAAGAGCGCTTGGATTTACTTGCCTATTCATTTCACACGACCTGAGCGTGGTTCGCTACTTATGCGACCGAATGATCGTGCTCAAGGAAGGCCAGCTCGTAGAGGCCGGTCCAACCGAACAGGTCTGCACCGCCCCGCAAGACCCTTATACCCAGAATCTTCTGCAAGCCATTCCCCAACTAGAATCAGGGATGTAAAAGGTGACGAAAGTCAGCCAAATCCCTTAACTTTGCACACTTTTCATTCACGAAGACCCCACCGGCGCCGTAAGGCCGGAAGGATCTCGGACCGGACGTTTGCCCGTGAGGTGTCGTGAACCCGCTTCAACGCTCAAACCATGAAACTATCTCAATTCCGGTTCGATCTGCCCCTGAACCTCATTGCCCAAACGCCGGCAAAAAAACGAGAGGATGCTCGCCTGATGGTCGTCCATCGCCACACCGGCGTCATCGAAAACAAACATTTTCGGGATATCCTGGAATATTTTGATGACAAAGACTGTTTTGTCGTCAACAATACCAAAGTCTTCCCCGCCCGGATGTATGGCCGCAAAGAAAAGACCGGCGCCAAGATTGAAGTATTCCTGCTCCGGGAACTCAACCGCCCGAATCGTTTGTGGGACGTGATTGTTGACCCCGCCCGTAAGATCCGCGTGGGCAACAAACTTTATTTTGGCGACAACGAGGACCTGGTCGCTGAAGTCATCGACAACACCACCAGCCGGGGACGAACCATTCGCTTTCTTTGGGAAGACTCGGAAGAATCTTTCCGAGCCCAATTGGAAAAGTTAGGAGAGACTCCGCTGCCCAAATACATCAAGCGCAAACCGGACGAAGAAGATAAAGAGCGGTATCAAACCGTTTATGCCAAACACGAAGGGGCTGTGGCTGCGCCGACGGCCGGACTGCATTTCAGCAAAGAGTTGATTAAACGACTCGAGATCAAAGGCATTCGCTTTGCCGAGGTTACCTTACACACGGGATTGGGAACGTTTCGCCCCATCGAAGTAGAAGACCTCAGCAAACACAAAATGGATGCAGAGTATTATCACATCGATGAGTCCGCCTGCGCCATTGTGAACCGCGCCAAGGAATACGGACACCGTATTTGCTCGGTCGGTACGACTACGATGCGCGCCATGGAATCTTCCTTTACCGCTCAAAAAATGATGAAGCCTTCCGAGGGATGGACCAACACGTTCATCCATCCGCCCTACGATTTCAACATAGCAGATGCACTGGTCACCAATTTCCACCTGCCCAAAACCAGTCTGCTAATCATGACCTGCGCCTTTGCCGGGTATGAGCTGACGATGGAAGCGTATAAAAAAGCGATCAAGGATAAATATCGCTTCTTCAGTTACGGAGACGCGATGCTGGTCATCTAAAAAAACAAATTTCAAAAGCCCCGAAACTTTTCGGGGGTTTTTTATTGAGCTGATCCAGTCTTACGGCAAGTCCGGTAAACCCAACCGGCTGGCAAGTGCATTTAACTCCTCAACGATTCCGGTGGACAAGGGGATGCCCTTTTGGCGACGAGCCTGTTCCGCTTCTCGCTCCGGATCCCCCGGTACCAGAACATGTTGACCGGGACGAATGGGCTGAGCCGCGCGAAACCCACGGATCCATTGGTCCATGTGCAATTTATACTCCTCTACCGAACGAAATGCATCTACGCGCATCGCACCTATAAAATGACCGATTCCTTTTCCGGGTTGTTGAACGGGCATGGGCACATAGGCCGGAAAGGGAGGAACCCAGGGTGCATAATTGGCCCCACTCAACAAGGCGGAGAAAAGATCCACGATCGCGCCCAATGCATAGCCCTTGTGCGAGCCGTGATCCCGATCGCCTCCCAGGGGCAACAAGGCCCCACCCGATTTCAAAATATTGGGGTCGGTGGTGGAATTTCCTTCTGCGTCTTGTACCCAACCCGTGGGTGCGGCTGAATTTTTTCGTTGCAGGATCTCCAATTTTCCGTTGGCGGCCGTAGTGGTGGCAAGGTCTGCCACAAAAGGCGGTTCTTCTCCAGCGGGTGCGGCCACGCAAATGGGATTGGTACCAAGCAAGCGGTCTTTCGAAAAGGTGGGGGCAACGAGGGGACTTGCATTGGTCATCGCCCAACCGATCATGTCATCTTCCAATGCCTGCATTGCATGAAAAGCCGCAATGCCAAAATGATTGCTGTTTTGTACGCTTACCCATCCGGTACCAACTTGTTTGGCATTTTCTCGGGCTATGTCCATCGCACGCGAGGCCACGATCAACCCCAATCCCCGGTCGCCGTCAATAACCGCCGTGGAGGGGGTTTGATGAATCACTCGTATATCCGGCGTGGCATTCACCCGCCCTACTTCCCAAAGCCGGATGTATCCGCTCAGCCGCGCCACGCCGTGCGAATCAATGCCGCGCAGATCGGCTGCCAGCAAGGCACGGGTGGCCAAGGCTGTGTCATCGGCGTTGCATCCGATGTGCCTGAACACCGACCGGGTGAAATCCGTCAATTGATCATAGGAAATCAGATGATCACTCATTTCGCAAAATTAACCGGATGCGCGGAGGTTCAACCAGGAAAAACAAAAAAGCCCCCGAAGGGGCTTTAGGACAATATGGATCTTCCTTAGAACGGAAGATCATCGATCTGATCGTTGGCAGAGGAAGCGGGCGCAGCACTCAGCGAGGTGGCTGCTGCCGGGTTGCTATTGGAAGCAGATTGATCGCCGCGACCGCCCAGCAATTGCACATCGCGTACCCGAAGAGAGAGGGATGCGCCGGGCGTACCGTCGTTGCGCTGGAAGGAACGGGCTTCGGGCTGTCCCTCTACATAAACCTGCTTTCCTTTTGTCAGATACTGGGAGAGGTTGGTGCGGTCGGTCCAATACGCACAATCTACCCAAATAGTCTTTTCTTGTTGATTTCCCTGGCTATCTCGAAAACGCTCCGTGTGTGCCACGGTGAAATTGATTACGTTTTTTCCGTTGACGGTGTTCACCACACAGTCTTTCCCCAGGTTGCCGATGACTTGCATTTTGATCATAGTACTCTGTTTTAATTCGTAAATAAAATTTTTGGACGACGAATATAGGGCTTTTCAGCGCAAGACCCTTGCGTTATTCTTCTGTCCGGGCACTTCCCAACTCGATCAGCTTTCCAAAGAAAATCGCATTCAGCAAGAGCTTGCTTCCCCCCAGCCAGTAGGCCCGTAGATTGGGATTGTCGGCCATATGGATCATTCGACCTTGACCTAGGGCCGTCACCAGCACGGCGGCTCCCCCTTGTACAGCCTCCAGATTTTCCCTGCTCATCCAACCACTTTGCAGCGGATTGGCCGTATAGAGGTAAGGCGTTCCAAATGGATTGCGGCTTTTTTCCAGAAACACCCGGTTGGCCTTGAACAGACTAACCGTCGGCGTCGTGTAGCCAAAACTCAACGGATGGGTGGGGTCCATCTTGGCCTCCAGGATCGCGCCCCGCATTTGCTGTGCCCCTTCCAATTGCTCGCGACTTGCATAGGACAACCATTGGGTGCTGTCGACTCCCGAGCGGGAGCGTTTAAATTTCAACTCTGCCAAACCCGCCTGCTGCGCCCACTGATTGCCTTCTTCCGTCAAGATCAACGTACCCCCTGCTTGTACCCAAGATCTCATCTTATCCTTGTTCAAGTCAGCATAGCTACCGCCGACTAAGATCAGCGTGTTGTACTTGCTCACATCAACCCGGTTGAACTGTGCGATTTCCAATAAGGTCAGTCGCATTCCCATCCGCTGATCCATCAGGTGCCACACTTCACCGGCATCGGTGGCATTGACACCTGTACCAACCAACAGCGCCACCGAAGGCCTGTTCAAAGTCACAAGCCTGCTGCTTCCCAGATCTGATCCGGCTTCAGAAAGTCCACTGCGAACAGCAAATACAGAAATTCCAAACTGTTTGACCCAGACATTCAATTGCTCAAATAATTTATCGGCTCCAACCGATTGCAACCCCACGGGCACCAGCAATGTACCCGCCTGATAGGTGCGACCCTCCGCAGTGAACGAGCCCGTAGCGGCCTTTACCAACCACCCGGCCCGATGCATCTCGTTCAAGGCAGCCGGTGCATGCAGATCCGTCCACCGAATTAAATATGCATACTCCGAACGACCGCCCTCGATGCCGACGGGAGCGTTTAAACCTTTCATCTCCCGGGTGGCCGGAATTACATTGAGCTCTTTACATGGGATGCCAAATGCCAAGGGCATGGTCCAAGCCGTGATGTCGTAGAACAAACTATCGCGGTAGCTCCGATTCCGCTCGAAGAGCGTACGGATCAAACTGTGTTGAGGCTGATTCAGAGAAACCACATAAGATGTTTGTGTGGGAAATTCGGGACATGCTTTGTTATCGCTCAATGAACGCACCTCGATCTGATGACGTTGCAACATTTCCAAAAAGATCTGTACCCGGGCCGGGTCTTCCGGATCTCCAAATACATAGGACTTGACCGGATAAACAGCTGCTCTGTTCGCCGCCTCCTGATAAAAACGACGTTGATACTCGAGCAATTCAGTTCGCAGCTGCAACCCTCCCTGCAGCGTAGAAAGCGCTGTTACAAATTGATTGCGTATGGTGAAGGGAAAGGTCAGCAAGCCGTTGGAAGTTTGTTGTCCGCTCCCCCGCGAAGAGGCTTGTTCAAATAAAATACCAATCGAACCATTTATATCGGGATAGGTGGAACCTTTCCCATAGTAGAAATCATCGTAATTCTCTTTGGTGAAATACAAGGAACCGATCCGATCCAACGCAGCGGCATGGAAGGTTGCCAATTTATTTGTGAGCTCTTGGTTCACGGGTGGCGTAAGCGGATTGACCCGGGAAGGAACCCCCGGCTGAAAAAAGAAACTGGCATCACTCCCTTGCTCATGATGATCGGTAAGAATGTTGGGCTTCCACTGATGAAACCAACGCAAGCGATTCTGACTCTCGACCAACTGAGCGGGCAACCAATCGCGATTCAAATCAAACCAATAGTGGTTGAATCGACCACCTGGCCACACTTCATTGTACTCGCGGGTATTGGGGTCGGAAACTAGGTTCTTGCTTTTGTGCTGGTTGGTCCAGGTAGAGAACCGTTGCAACCCATCCGGATTGAAAGATGGATCCAACAAAATGACTAAGCTATCCAACATCGTCTCGATTGCCGCCCCCTGCGCAGCCGCCAAATGATAGGCAGTCAGCAACGAGGCATTGGCACCACTGGGCTCATTGCCATGAATAGAGTGCCCGATCCAAAGAACAGCCGGCATCTCGCGCATGTTCAACGAGGCGGAACGAGTTGGATCCGTGAGCTGCACATGTTGGGTCCGGATCTGCTCCAAACGAGCATGGTTGCGAGGCGACGTGATGATCAGCATCACCTGGGGGCGGTTCTCGTAGGTTCGCCCCATATCCACCAATTGAATTCGTTGCGGTACCGCTTTAGACAGCGCTTGCATATACATCACCAACCGGTCATGTGTAACATGCCACTCTCCTACCTCATGATAAATGACATCAGCCGGCTTGGGTACCGCGGGGTCATAGGTAACGCCAGCAGGCAAATAATAACTCAAGTCCTGGGCCACCGACGAGTAGCCCAGTAAGCAAAACAGCAATCGCAATATGATCGATTTCATAGCAATAATTGAAGTGTGAAAGTTAGCCAATTAGAGGGCACTTCGCTCGTATCTTTGCCCCGCGTTATACACAGCACACATGAGTAAGCAGGGAAAAGTTTTGGTCGCCATGAGCGGCGGGATCGACAGCACGGTCACCGCCCTGATGCTGCACGCCCAAGGCTATGAGGTGGTGGGAATTACGATGAAGACCTGGGACTATGCCTCCAGCGGAGGCAGTAAAAAAGAGACCGGCTGTTGCAACCTCGACTCCTTCAACGATGCGCGTCAGGCCGCCGTGGAGCATGGTTTCGCGCATTACATTCTGGATATCCGGGAAGAATTCGGCGATTTTGTGATCGAGAACTTTGTGGATGAGTACCTGGCCGGACGCACCCCCAACCCCTGCGTACTCTGCAACACCCACATCAAATGGCGCGCCCTGCTAAAACGCGCCGATGCCCTGGGTTGTGAATTCATCGCCACCGGCCACTATGCCAAGATCAAACAACACGAGAACGGACGCTTCGGAATCTCCAAAGCGATCGATCATACGAAAGACCAGAGTTATGTGCTGTGGGGATTGCAACAAGACCTGCTGTGCCGAACCCTGCTTCCCCTCGGGCCCTATAAAAAAACCGAGATCCGTCAGATGGCACATGATTTTGGTTACCCCGAACTGGCCAAGAAAAATGAGAGCTACGAGATTTGCTTTGTGCCCGATAACGATTACCGAGGTTTTTTAAAAAGAAATGTAGACGGACTGGAAGCGCGGGTCGACGGCGGAAATTTCATTGACAAAACCGGAAACGTTCTTGGCAAACACCAAGGCTATCCGTTCTATACAATCGGACAACGAAAAGGATTGATCGCCCTCGGCAAACCGATGTTTGTCACCCACATCGACCCCGAAAAAAATACCGTTACCCTTGGCGACGAATCCGATCTGGATGCCAGCGAGATGACCGTAGCCAAATTAAATTGGATCAAATACGAAGAGGCACCCGACCAAGCAATCGTCACCACCAAAATCCGATACAAAGATGCGGGAGCCCTCTCGGTGATTTCCCCCCAAGCGAACCAAGTGGGTGTTCGATTCTTTCACCCCGTGAAAGGGATCGCCCCCGGACAAAGCGCTGTGTTCTATGAAGAAGCCGATGTGATCGGAGGCGGCATCATCCAGCGCATGGACAATCCATAAGCACGCCCCAAACCGACACATTCCGTAACTTAGTAAACGGATCGATACCTGATTCCATGAAAACCACTCGTATTCCCGTCTTTCTGATGGTTGGCCTGCTGGCCGCATTAAATTCCTGCTCGGGAAAAAAAGAAATACTCACCTTATCCGAAATCACGGACTACGCTCCGCTGACCGTCGGAAAATACATTACCTACCGAGTTGATTCGTTGGTGTTCCCCAATTTTGGAAGAAGCATAGAGATCCGCAAATACCAGATCAAACATGTGATCGATGCCGTATTTACAGACGGAATGGGACGACCCTCCTACCGAATTCTTCGCTATCAAACCGATTCCACCGCCAGCAGACCTTGGCAACCCAATGGAACCTATTATATTACTCCCTCGAGTGATCAACTCGAAGTAGTGGAGGACAATCTTCGTGTCCTCAAATTGCATCAACCTCTTCGAGCCGACAATACCTGGAAAGGAAATCGCTTTCTTCCCTCGGATACGCATGAACCCCTGTACAACTTTAGCAACGACGACGACATGGCGAATTGGGAATTTAAGATCGAAGGTGCCCCAGCCACGTTCACCTACCGCCGAAGGACCTATAACAATGTATTGTCGGTTGAAGCGGTGAACGATATACTCAATGTACCCATTACCAATACCAATGTATTTGCTTCCTACTCCCGCTCGGTTGAGAAATTTGCCAAGAACATCGGATTGGTATATCGCCAACACGAGCTATGGGAACATCAAACCAATACCGGTGGCAGTGGCGGCCCCTATAAAGTCGGATTTGGCATCACACAGTGGATGATCGACCACAACTAATCCGCATGCCCACGCGCCATTCTTTTTTCTTCTTGATCCTGCTCATAGGAATTTGTCCCCTGAAGAGCAATGGCCAATTTTCCCGCTACATCGTGCGACTCAAACACAAAGGCGGCTCCACCTATTCGTTCAGCAATCCATCCGCCTTCCTCTCTCCCCGCGCCTTGAGCAAACGCTCCCGTTACAGCATTCCGATCGACAGTCTGGACCTGCCCGTGAGTACCGCGCAGCTCAACCAGCTCGCAGCCATTCCCAACCTCACGATACTGAATCCATCCAAATGGCTCAATGCCGTAAGCATTCAAACAACCGACCCCGCTGCCATTAATACCCTAAATGCACTGCCGTTTGTACAATCTGTAACAAGACTCGCCGCTCGCATGCGCCCGGAGCCGTCGGTAGATAAATTCGAGCCCGTAGAAGAAACCGCACCCGAGAATCCTTCACTTCGAAATCAATCCGATTATTTCAATTACGGAACCGGCTCCGGTAATGAGATCCGGCTGCATCAAGGCGATTTTTTACACAACATTGGACTGCGTGGACAAGGCATGCACATCGCCCTGCTCGACGGCGGATTTTATAACTACACGACGCTGAAAGCATTTGATAGCATCAACGCCAACAACCAAGTGCTGAGCACCTGGGATTTTGTCGCCCGAAATGCCAGCGTGACGGAAGATCATCCGCACGGCATGCAGTGCTTGTCGACCATCGCTGCCAACATACCCGGCCAATTCATCGGCAAAGCCCCCAAAGCCTCCTTCCACTTGTTTCGCACCGAAGATGTAGCCAATGAATATCCCATAGAGGAATTCAACTGGGTCTGCGGGGCCGAACGAGCCGACAGTGCCGGAGCAGACCTGATCTCCTCCTCCGTTGGTTATTATGATTTCGATAACCCCACATTCAATTACACCTACGCGCAAATGAATGGCAATACCACGATCGCTGCCATCGGAGCTGATATCGGCGCTAAAAAAGGATTGCTGATCCTCAACTCCGCCGGAAACGAAGGAGGCAATGCCTGGAAATACATCATCACCCCCGCGGACGCCGATAGCATTCTCTCTGTGGGTGCAGTAAATTCAAGTGGGGTTGTCGGATCGTTCTCAAGCTATGGTCCAAGTAGCGACGGACAGATCAAACCCGATGTAGCCTCGGTAGGCGTCGCCGCCCTGGTTCAATCATCGAGCAACAACATTGCTACGGCGAACGGAACGTCTTTTTCCTGTCCCAATATGGCCGGACTCGCCGCTTGCCTCTGGCAAGGATTTCCAGAAGTAAATAATATGCGTATCATCCAGGTGCTCCGCGAATCCTCCGATCGTTTTAATAATCCAAACGACCGCAGCGGCTATGGCATCCCCAACCTGAAAAACGCCTTTGGGAAATTATTGATCGATTATGCAAAAGGCACCGCTACACTTAGCAATTGCCTGGCAACGATCCAATGGAACAGCAAAGACATCGCCGCCATGCGTTATGAAATCGAACAAAAACTAGTGGGAGAAGTCAACTTCACCAAAATCGGCGAGCTGGCGGCAAAACCCGGCACGATCATCAACAATCAATCCTATCAATTTACTCATTCCCTTGCCACGGCCACACCCGGACTCGTTCAGTTTCGCATCCGACAGATTATCGATACGACTGCCAATACGTATACAGCCCTCTACCTTGACACCGTTCAAGTAAATCTTCCACTAAACTGCAACAGCAGTGGCACAAACCCGAACGGAGAACTGAACGCGTACCTGGCGCCCAATCCTTCAGCGCTAGGTCCAACTTACCTGGTCATCGAAAACATGGAAGCGTTGGGAAGCATTCGCGTTGAGTGGATCGATAGCAAAGGAGGTCGGGTGCGGGCAACCACCCTTAACAAACAGGCCGGCAAACAATCTTTTCTGCTTCCGGGTGAGGACCTTCCCTTTGGAATATATCAATTGCGACTGGCCCGAAACAACAAATGGATCGGAACGCTTCGATGGATGCATTTACGCTGAGTACTGAAACAACGCGGCAAATAAATTATCGGCCCGCTGTGAATACCCGGCAAATAGTTTTGCCTGAACCAATTTCAACGGATAGTGTTCAGTGAGCCACTCTACCTGCGCTTCATTTTCTTTTTCAAATACGGAGCAAGTCAGATACAGTAAAAATCCATCGGCAGAAAGAGACGGGACAAGATTGGATAAAATCTGCCGCTGACGTTGTTGATGGGTATTGATCGAATCCTTTTTGAAAGCAACCAGTTGTTCGGGTGTTCGCGCCCAGGTACCGCTGCCGCTGCAGGGTACATCAGCAATGATCAAATCGAATGCGCCCAGCTCAGAACGATCTTTTTTTACGGTGAGGTCATCGGTTTGAATCCGAACCACCGGGACCTGTGCGCGACCGAGGCGACGGGAAAGATTATTCAGGATCTTAGAGCGCACATCGGTGCAGGTCAATTCGATCTCCTTTGAGTGATCGTAAAGTAAAATGGATTTCCCGCCACTGGCCGCACAAGCATCCCACACGTTCCACTTAGATCGCTTCGGTAGCAGGGAGAATATTTCGGCGATGCGCTGCGAGCTCAGGTCCTGTATCACCACTTCCACGTCGATCGAAAATCGATTTTCCAACGAAGTAGAATTTTCCAATGCGAGGGCATCTGATCCGATCCGACGATACGAAATCTGGTCCGCCTCCAACCGCTGAATGACTTTCGCTTCCCTACCCGGACGGATCCGAATGAACAGATCGGGTTGGGTAAGATGAGATAATGAAAAAGCGGAGGGATCAATCTCGGATGAGAGCTCATTTAACAATGGAAAAACGGAGGATGCCGATACGGTTTTTCCTATGGCCGTGGCCCGAATATGCGGATCGCTACTTGAGGGAGCGGGCCAATCGGGACGAAGGGAATGAAGAAAGGCAATCGGATCGTGATGTACGATATAATATGCGCTGAGCATTCGTTCTTCCACATCCAACGCACTCCACAACTGTCCGATCCGGAAATATGCATAGCAGAGGTCACGCAGCGTTCGACGATCGGTTGATCCATGCTGTCGATTGGCCGCAAAATACTGCTTGAGATAAAGATGAAAGGGGGCTTGAAACGAATACCGCTCCAGCAAGCGCCGGGCGGTATTCAATTGATTTTGGGAACGGCTCAAGCGCCCAACGTGTTATTGATAAAAGAATTTAGAGGTCGTAACCTGTCCGGCACGTGTGCTGAACAAACTATCGGGCTTGTTGGCTGAATTGTAGCGATAACTGTTATCGACCGTAAAATTCTGTGTGGGGTCGGCCGTGCTGGCAAATTGATTCGTCAGTACATTGTTGGCATTGAACCAATCCGCACGGTTCAGGATAATGGCTTCGTTTAGCAGGATCAGGGGATTGACCTTGGTGTCGTGGGTGTAGGTCTGATTGGACACCGGCGAAAGCGGTCCGCCCGGCATACTCGGTGCCGATTGCTCTTGCTTGGTCAGGTTTTTCCCATCGGCCGTATAGGTGTAGACGTTCTTGAGGATTGGAATGGGAATGGGCAGAGGCAGCAGGGTTGATTTCAGCAGGTGCTGATCGCTGATGATGCGCTCATTGGCGTCATAGGTGTACAGTGCACTATCCGTAAAGGTGATGCCGCCCAAACTTAGCGTAAAGGCACCGCTGGTATATCGATTGTTGCTGTACAGGTATCGGGTGACTAAACTGTCGATGCCGGTAGCCGCCAGATCGGGAGATTTCAGCACCGAACTGGTAATCACTCCTGCAGCGTTTCGATTGATGACAAAATCGGTTTGCACGGAGTTGCCGCCGGTCACGGTCACATTCACTTCCCGGATCAACCGGCGCTGGGCATCATACGAGTAGGTGGTGAAGGTAGAATCGTTTGCACCCGTTTTTGCAATTACTTTAACCAGCAATTGGTTGGCCAGATTGCCGGTCCCCCAGTCGATCTCTTTTTGACAGGCCGTTAGGCCGACCAAGGTGGTGAGCGCTACGAGCAGTAGAAGCGGGAGGTTATAAGATTTCATAACGAATGATAAGTTGGTTAGACTGAATTAAAGTACAATAGTATAATCAGATTTCCAGCAGGGTTTTGACGGGATCTTTACCCATTAAAAGCAATGCCGGATTTTCCAGCAGTTCTTTTACGCGCACGAGAAATCCAACCGATTCCCTTCCATCGATGATCCGGTGATCGTAGCTGAGCGCCAGGTACATCATAGGGCGTGCGACGATGGCACCATCGATCACCACCGGTCGCTCTTGGATCTTGTGCATGCCGAGGATTGCACTTTGCGGAATGTTGATGATGGGAGTGCTCATCAAGGAACCAAATACGCCACCGTTGGTGATGGTGAAGGTTCCGCCGGTGAGTTCTTCCTGGGTGAGTTTACTGTCGCGCGCTTTAGCAGCAAGTTCAGCTACTTTCTTTTCGATATCGGCCATGCTCAGGCTTTCGACGTTGCGAATGACCGGAACGGTGAGTCCGCGCGGCGTACTAACCGCAATGCTGACATCGGCATAATCGTGGTAGAGCACTTGGTCGCCATCGATAAAGGCGTTGACGGAGGGCCATTCGGCAAGTGCAATGGAACAGGCCTTTGCAAAGAACGACATGAAACCGAGTCCTACCCCATGCACTTCTTTGAACTTATCCTTATTCGCCGCTCGGATCGAGAGGATGGCGGACATGTCGGCCTCATTAAAGGTGGTCAGCATGGCCGTGGTATTCTTGGCATCCACGAGTCGGCGGGAGGTGGTCTTGCGCAGGTTGCTCATTTTCTCGCTTCGAACCGCACGGGTATTGAGCGCGGCGCCTTGAAATGCAATCTTTCCGGGCTGTGCGAGAGCGGCCAGCACATCTTCTTTCAAGATTTTTCCTTGGGGGCCGGAAGGTTTTACGCTTTTGGGGTCGACTTTCTTATCGGCCAGCATCGCAGAGGCTACGGGAGATGCCTTGAGGTCGCTGGCGGGGGCAGTGATTGGGGTAACCGGAGGTGTTGGGGCTTTGATCTCCTTGGCGGGTGCGGTTGCTTCGGAATTAGCAGGTTTAGTAGCGGATTCGTCGATCCGGGCCAGCAGGTCTCCGATGGCAAGCGTATCGCCTTCTTTGGCCAGGTATTCAAGGGATCCGGCTTTTTCCGCATTGACCTCGAAGGTGGCTTTCTCGCTTTCCAATTCGGCGATGACGGCATCGCGCTCCACATAACTACCGGCTGGTTTTATCCATTTGAGCAGGGTCACTTCCGTGATGGATTCGCCAATGGTGGGGACTTTAATCTCGGTCATAGCCAATTGAATTTAGTTAAATACTAAAAGCCATTTGAATGATCTCAGATTGTTCTTGCTGATGCACTTTTTGGTAGCCGGTCGCCGTCGAGGCCGAGGCCTGTCGACTGATGACCCCAAACGGGAAGCTCTTCAGGTTCATTTGAAGGAAGGAAGCCGCTCCCATATTCAGCGGTTCTTCTTGCACCCAGAACCAGGTGGCCTTTGCATATTTTTTTTGCAGAGCATCGATCTGTTTTTGGGGGAAGGGATAGAGTTGTTCTACCCGCACCAGTGCCAGATCGCTTCGTTGCTCTTTCACTTTTCGTTCCATCAGATCGTAGTAGATCTTTCCGGAGCAGAATAAAACTTTTTTAATCGAAGCGGGATTGGCAGCTGCATCGTCGATGACTTCCCGGAACCCTCCTTGTGTAAATTCTTCCAGGGGCGAGTAGGTAGCCGGCAACCGAAGATTTGCTTTAGGTGCGAAATTGATCAAGGGTTTTCGGAAGGGCCACGCGAGCTGGCGCCGAAGAGCATGGAAGAAATTAGCGGCGGTAGTGATATTCGTAACAATAATATTGAGTTCGGCGGCAAGTTGTAAGAAGCGTTCGAGACGGGCACTGCTGTGTTCGGGACCTTGTCCTTCGTATCCGTGCGGCAACAGCAGGGTTACGCCGTTCATTCGATTCCATTTTTGCTCACCGGCGGCGATGAACTGATCGATCATGGTTTGTGCTCCATTGGCAAAATCACCGAATTGTGCTTCCCAGATCACCAGCGAGAGGGGATCGGCCAAGGCATATCCGTATTCAAAACCGAGCACGGCGTATTCGCTGAGGAGGGAATTATAGATCTGAAAGGTTCCTTTTGTGTCTGGGATTTGGGAGAGACGGCTGTAGCTCTCGGCAGTTTTTTCATCGCGCAGGATGGCATGTCGATGCGAGAAGGTACCACGGGCCACGTCTTGTCCGCTGATACGAACCGATTTTCCTTCGGTGATCAGGGTGCCGTAGGCGAGCAGCTCGGCGGTGGCCCAATCGATCTTCTTATCGGTTTCGTAGAGTTTGATCTTGTCCTGGAGCAGTTTCTCCACTTTGCGAAGGGGCTGAAATCCTGCGGGCCATTTCATCAGGGATTGGAAGACCGTTTGCAGCAATTGAGACGAAACGGCCGTATCTGGTGAACGATCGAAATCGACCGCGGTAGCCCGACGCATTTTTTTCCATTCCAACTCGGGTGGTTGGTATTGGTACGGAAGGGGATGTTGTTTGACTTCGTCGAGCCGTTCTTGCAAGTCCGACCAAAACTTCTTCTCCATTTCCTTAGCGAGGTCCTGCACCGCCGAATCGCCACCGGCCATTAATTTTTGTACATATACCTCACGTGGGTTAGGATGTTTTTCGATGAGGGCGTAGAGTTGTGGTTGGGTGAATTTGGGATCGTCACCTTCGTTGTGTCCGTGTCGGCGGTAGCAAAGCAGGTCGATGAAAATATCACTTTGAAACCGTTGGCGGTATCGAACGGCGATCTCCAAGCATTTCAAGACGGCTTCGGCGTCATCTCCGTTCACGTGCAGGACGGGCGCCAGCACGGTAGCGGCCAGCGAAGTGCAATAATCGCTGGTGCGGGCATCATCAAAATCGGTAGTGAATCCGATCTGGTTGTTGATGACCAGGTGAATGGTTCCGCCGACGGAATATCCTTTGAGCGCGCTCATTTGCAACACTTCGTACACCACGCCTTGTCCGGCTACCGATGCATCGCCGTGAATGAGCACCGGAAGAACTTTATCGTATTCGGGTTGATGACGGAGATCGGATTTCGCACGGGAGAATCCGGTGACCACGGGGTTCACGGCTTCGAGGTGCGAGGGATTGGGCATTAGTTTGACGTGGATGGAATTACCATTGGGTGTTTTGATTTCACTGCCATAGCCCATGTGATATTTTACGTCGCCGCTGCCCATGGTCTGATCGAGCTGCACGGTTCCTTCAAATTCACTGAAGATCTGCGCATAGGTTTTGCCCATGACATTGGCCAGCACATTGAGTCGTCCGCGGTGGGCCATACCGATCACTACTTCATGCACCTGTTCGGCGGCGGTATTGATCAGGGTATCCAGGGCTACGATGGTATTCTCTCCGCCCTCGAGAGAAAATCGTTTTTGTCCAACGTATTTCGTGTGCAGGAATTTTTCCAGGATGACGCCTTGGTTCAGTTTTTCGAGAATGCGTCTTTTTTTCTCCAGCGGAACGGGTTGCAACAATTCTTTTTCGACGGCCTCTTGGATCCATTGAAGCCGATCGGGTTGACGCATATAACTGAACTCCGCGCCAATGGAACCGGCATAGATCTGATTGAGTTTAGATAGAATGTCTTGCAGGGTAGCCGGACCCAGTCCGATCCATTTTCCGGCTTGGAATACGGTGTTCAGATCGGCCTCAGCCAATCCAGCTTGGGAAAGCGACAAGCGTGCCTCACGGTCTTTACGCGGACGGATCGGGTTGGTAGAAGCGATGAGATGCCCTTTTTTCCGATAGCCCTTGATGAGTTGATAAACGGCCCACTCTTTGTCGAGGTTGGATGCAGGGGCAGTTGAAAGCGCAGCGTCGGCCGGGGAAGCGGCAGCTGCACCATAACTAACGGCAAAATCAAATCCCTGAAAAAAAGTAACCAGATCGGGATCGACCGAAGCGGGGTCTTGTAAATAACTACGGTAGAGGTTCTCTATGTAACCGGGATGCGAATTCGTGATGTAGGAAAAATCCTTCATGGAAAATGGAGATTGGTTTGGCCTGAAAACCGCTGCAAATATCGGACGAAAAAACTTAAAACAGCGTTCAAAATGAGGGAATTAGAGAAGTCCGCTGTCTGCTTCGCAGACTGTCCAATGTCCGATGTCCGCTCCGCTACGCGGACAGTTTAAAGTTGGGTTTTAAAGATTGGACATTGGACTGTCCTGGAAACCGGTCACCGGACTACTCTAAAAACCGGATACCGCATAAACCCCGGTTCTGCCCAGGGCGAGTTTTGGTAAACGAAATCCAACTGAGCTCGACCGCTCTTGGCAAACTCCGGATCTGCCGCTTTCTTATCCGCCAATTTCCGCTGCAACAGGTTATCGGTTTTCAAATAGTTGGCCGCCCTATCTTCAAAAGCATAGGCCGAGTACCCTTCTTTTTGTCCGAGGATCGGATCAAAGAAATTCCACGTAAAATAAGAATCCTCTGCCTGTGGCTCCAGGACTTCCATCAAAAACCGATCCGCCACCTGCCCGGTTGGGATCAGCCAATCCCCCTTCCGAAAACTCACTTGCTGCACCATACTTTCCACTTTCACCTCTGTGTTTGCATGGTGACCTTCATAGGGACGTGCCGATGACTTATAAGAGGCAATTCGATAGACTTCGCAGGGGAAGGTCGTATCCTGCGTTAACCGACGCATCTGTACCCGATTGGCTTCCAGCCGTTCCACCACGCGGTGCCAGCCCTGTGGCAATACATAATACGCGGGTTTGGGAATGACTTGCTCGGCCCGGTAATGCGTTTGCACCGGTACTCTTTTTTCAAATGGTTTCTCCCGGTCGTAGTACAAGCGGTCCAATCCGGATATCTCACTGGGCTTGTATCCGGCCTGATAGCCCTTGAATAAAAAAGAATCTGGCCGTGATTTATCGACCGACCAACCCACCGACAAACCGGCCGAGGCCTTTACTTCTTCCCGCTGTTTTTCGCGGATCTGGCGAATCTCCTCTGCATATTGGGTGGTGAATGCGATAAAACTTTGCATCAAGGCAAGGGTGGCCTGTACGCGTTCGGGGTAGGATTTCAACATGTGGGTTTCCGGCACGAAGGAGAAGCATTGCCAAAGGGCTGCATAGCCGCTGCTGTAGCGCGGGCCGTCCCAGTACATCGACCAACCACCTTCGGGCTTATCGCCCCAACTGTTTACGTACGGAACCAAATCGTATCCCTTGTCTTTCATGCGTGCATAGATGGCGGGTTCAAACTTTTCTCGCAAGTACGCTCCCATCGAGCCGCCCAATTTATCGTACTGGGTGGTGAGCAAGGTCATCACGTGCTGATAATCGGCCCCGTTGCTTACGTGATTGTCGATAAATACATCCGGATCGAGGTCACGGAACAACTGCACGAAGGACAAGGCTTCTTTGCTGTCGCACTTGATAAAATCCCGGTTCAGGTCCAGGTTCTGTGAATTGCCCCGGGAACCAAAGGCAGTGGGGCCATTTTGATCGGGGCGATAAAATTGGCTTCTGTTGAGGGCGCCGCCGATGTTGTAAACCGGAATGATTGCCAAGACGACATTGGTGGGCAGGTCGATCTTGCGGGTCACGATATCGCGCACCAGTGTCATGCTGGCATCGATGCCGTCCGGTTCGCCGGGGTGAATGCCGTTGTTGATCAGTATGATTCGTTTGCCGGATCGTTTGATGCTTGGCCAATCTGTTTTTCCATCGGCGGATACTACGATGAGATGCAGGGGAAATCCGGCATCGGTTTGTCCGCGTGTTTCCATTCGAACTTGTGCGGTGATCTTATCCAATGACTTCCACCAATCGATGATGCGCGGATAGGTGGGGGTTTGGTCGCCGTTGGAAAGTTCAAAAACGGTTTTTAGTTGGCTGACCTGTGCGGTGACCGGGCGTGCCACTACCCAAGTCAGAAATATAAGCAGGATGGCAAGGCGCATACGTTTCTTTGAATCAAAGAAACAAAAAAGGCACCGTAGCGGTGCCTTTGTATGAGAATTCGGTTGAATCTTATTTAGCGGTATTAACCTTCCTGGTCAATTTGCTTTTGAGATTGGCGGCTTTGTTTTTGTGGATCACGCCGCGTTTGGCCAATTTGTCGATCATGCTAGCCACGGAAGGGAGGGTATCCTTCATTTCTTTGCTACCGGCGGCTTTGAGGTCGCGGATGGCGTTGCGGGTGGTTTTTGCGTAATATTTGTTCCGGTCGCGGCGCTTGGCAGCTTGGCGGGCGTCTTTTTTGGTCGCACTGTGATTAGCCATGAAAACGTTTTTAAGGATGTTAAAGGTACGTTAGTTGAGTAGTTTCTCCAAAAAAGAGATTGGGAGCTGCGGTCCGGTGACCAATTCGGTCCGGTGTCCGGTGTCCGAAGTCCGGTATAGTAAACTTTCTATGGTTGGGAGATATCGGACATCGGTCATTGGACATCGGACGGTCCGCATAGCGGACCCGACATCGGACAGTCTGCGCAGCAGACATAAAAAAAGCCCGATCGAAAACGAACGGGCCTTGAATGAATATGGCAGCTACCTACTCTCCCGCATTGTGGTGCAGTACCATTGGCCATAAGGGGCTTAACTTCTCTGTTCGGTATGGGAAGAGGTGAACACCCTTGGAAAAACCACCATAAGACGATTGCCGCGAAGCGGCGAATAATGTCATATTGGGAGTATGTTGAAGAGATCTGTTTTTTACCGAAGTAAAAAAATTAAAGCATACGGGCAATTAGTACTACTCGGCTTTGATGTTACCACCTTTACACCTGTAGCCTATCAACGTCATAGTCTTTGACGGCCCTTAAAAGTAAACTCATCTTGAGGAAGGTTTCACGCTTAGATGCTTTCAGCGTTTATCCTGTCCGTACATAGCTACTCAGC